>Ga0206845_1095_pt1 | contig 14084 bp, 10 predicted proteins | sample Alteio_BWOrgCont_19_FD_152887 | JGI IMG/M metagenome (GOLD analysis project Ga0206845, IMG submission 152887) | Enriched cells from forest soil in Barre Woods Harvard Forest LTER site, Petersham, Massachusetts, United States -... | ecosystem: Environmental > Terrestrial > Soil > Temperate forest >...
CAGGTACTCGCAGCCGGCGCGGCGGGCAGCCAGGCTTGAATCGTGTAATAAGCATCTTCGGGAACGTTGAGCTTCCAATATGCTTGCCCCCAGACGGACGCGGCCAGCTCGTGAAGGGTATTTAGCCAGGCGTGGTAATAAGGCCCCGAGGCGACTCGCTGGCCCGTGTCAAATGTATCCACTGTCCAGGTCCCGAGCGTCGAAAAGGCAGCGCTCGCGTCATCTACAATGTACTGGTCGCGAGGTGCCTGGGATCCGCTGAATCGTTGCAGACCTGGGGCCAGAGAAATCGTCTGTGGGATCGATGTCCCGTTCAACAGCACTACACCATTCGTAAAATCGCGCTGGTAAACGCTTGTCGGCGCCACATAAACCTGCACGTTGTCGAGCCATAGATCGCCGACCTCGGCGCCTACGCCAAACTCGAGAATTCCATCGCTCGCCGTCACCGGCGCGATGAAGTAGACCGAATAAACGTCCCAGGTCGGACCAACGCTTACTATCGTGCCGTTCAGCCCGTAGTAGGAATAGGGAGCCGTCCCCCCCTGCATACTGATCTGAAAGGTCAGCGGCGCGGCGGATCGCGCCATAAACTGTATTTCGTATTGCAGTCCGGCTGTCAGCGAAATGCCGCCTTGCTGGAAATCAAGATGCCAGGGCACGCTGCCGGCCGACGTGACGCTGATATGCGCCGCGCCTCCCCCGCCGCCTGCCTGTGTGAGGTCCACTGAAGCGGTACCCACACCGTCGGTGGTTGTGTTTAAAGACCACGGAGCCAGGACGGAGCCAAAGCCACTGTTCGCGATCTGGTTCGGCCCGGCCCCGGCTCCCATTTGCGCCGCCGGCGCGGCAGGCGTTCCCAGGTCAAAGTCGTATTCGTCGTACCACCAGGTGACGGGGGAACTCGAGTCGCCGAAATCATAGATGGAATAACCGTTGTTCATAAGCGTCAGCCCCAATCCGAAACGCATGTTCGGATACCAGTTCTGGCCGAAAGATACTGTGGAGGGCAGGGCCGCCGACAGGGGAGAGTAACCGTAACCGTAGGCAATCTGATTGGGAGGCGAAGACTGGATAGCGGTAATGACAGGCGACTGGCCCTCGTTGAACCACTTCTGATAGGTGTCGTAGAGAGTTCCGAAGGCCAGTTTTCCTTCCCGCACATTCACTACGTCGAAGTCCAGCGCGTCCCCGTTTGATGTAGCCAGGGTGCGTGGATCGGGCGGCAACTGATTGGCATGATCGGAAATGTAAGCATTCGGAACCAGTTGCCGAAATGCGGTCAGCTCGTTGTACAGGCCTGCGCTCCATTTCGCATCCAGGACTCCCGGGAGATCGGGAGGTCCGGGGTAGTTGGCGTTGATCTGAACCGGATTGCCGAAGCAATCCGCCGTAACCGTGGAGATCGCTTCCGTCACGTTATCGAAGAACATACCGTCGTAATTGAACCCGGTCTGCGTCAGTTGTTGCGCGGCATACTGCGCCATGAATTGAACGACATCGGGGTTGGTCAGATTCACGAGGAAATTTCCCGGAGTCCCAGGCCAGTCCTGAATCTTGTTCCCATTCACGTCAAGCAGGTAATAACTATCCGGCACGACAGGTGCGCCGTTCGTTGTTTCCATCGCATTGATCGACGTGAGCATTAACGCGTTGGGATTCGCGACCCGCATTGCATTTGCGGCATTGGCATCGAAATTAGGGGCCAGAAACAGCTGAATCTTCGCCGCCTGCGCCGGACTTGCCGTAAAAATCGATTCCCCCCACCAGACACTACCTATCAGCGGATACGATGCGGCCGTAGCTGCCGCGCACGCGCCGGCGCTCGCGAGTAACAGAGCGGCGGCCAAACCATACCTTCTCAGGGCGATTCCGGATAACGGCCGGCAGCTGGCGGTCAAGCCGATAAGTCTTTGCGCTATGGCGTTGTGTTTTTCTGAATTAGCTGGAATAGACTCTTGTTCGATCACATTTAACATAAATCCTCGTAATTAAACATAGTCCGGTATCACGCCTGGAGCAACGATACCTTCGCATATTCACTTTGGTTATTTATGGCACAAGTGTCCCGAAGCTTGTGGCTTAAAGGGCCGAAAACGTGAATATTGACGTAACCAGATTTCAATACTTTTCGATAAATCCGGATAACTTATATAATATTTACTGGTATTCGTTACCATTTAGTGCTGAGGCAGGCAGATAAGAATAAAAGGCTCGATTCCCATCTCGGTCTCGAACTCCTTGAGGCGAACCAGCCGAGGGTTATCCTCCATCAGATTCGCTGTGTTGAGCAGGCGAATCAGAGCCCTTGACTTTGATTCCACGGAGTGCTAATTTTCCAGCATAGTGCTAAAAAATCAGCATTCGCTCAGCCGCCGCGAGCGGCAGATTATGGATGTGCTGATCGCCCGCGGACGCGCCTCGGCTATCGAGATCCAGGCGGCTATACCCGATCCACCTGGCTACTCGGCGGTACGCGCCACGTTGCGAATCATGGAGGAGAAGGGTCATATCCGTCATGAACAGCAGGGCGCCAGCTATGTCTACCTTCCAACGATCGCGCCCGAACGTGCGAAACGCTCCGCGCTTCGCCACATGCTGGACACGTTCTTTAATGGCTCGCCCGAACAGGTGATGGCGGCGCTGCTGGATTCAAAGCCGAGCACCGATGAGTTGGACCGCATCGCGCAAATGATCGAAACCGCGCGCGGGAAAGGCCGTTGAATATGGCGCCAGTGCTTGTCGGGATTACGGTTCTGCTGACCGCTGCGTGGGGAGCGACAGCCATTTTCCGCAATCAATCTGCCGCTCTTCGCCATGCCGTTTGGGCCTGCGCCCTTGCCGCCGCTTTGCTCCTCGGTCCCTTGCGATGGAGCGCGCCGCAGCACGTCGTAGCTCAAGCGTTGCTGGTGGTTCTTACACCCACCGTGACCGTTGCGGCAGGGCGCCCCGAAAGCCCTTTGAACCTTTTACGGATTGCCTTCGCCGTCTGGGCGTTCGGCGCAGTGCTTGTCGCCTTTCCGCTGCTTAACAGTTGGATCGAACTCCGCCGGATCGTGCGCGGGGCGCGAGAGGTCAGAAGCAACTGGCCCGTTCCAGTCCTCACAAGCTCGCGCGTTAGCGGCCCCCTGGTCTCGGGCTTCCTCAGGTCGGTAATTGTGCTTCCTGACGACGCGTCGTCATGGACGGCTTCGCGCAGACGCGCCGTCCTCGCTCATGAGATCGCGCACGTCCGCCGGCGCGATCCGCTGACGCTTGCGCTCGCGCATCTGGCGACGATCGTTTACTGGTTCCATCCGCTGTGCTGGCTGGCGGCCAGCCGCCTGCGCGCCGAAAGCGAACGCGCCTGCGACGACGCCGCACTGCGCATCGGACTTCTGCCTTCGGACTACGCCGGGCACCTGCTCGATCTGGCCCGCGCGTTCAACCCTCAACCGGCCATCGCAATGGCCTCAACCTCGCATCTGGGGTCTCGTGTGAAATCAATCCTCGATCCCTTCGTGAAACGCTCTTCGGCCGCTCGCCGCAACTGGCTCGCCGCCGCTTTTGTCACAGCCGCCGTTATGGCGCCGCTAACCGTCTTAAGCCTCCATGCCCAGCAGGCCGTGGGCTCCGGAAGCATTGTCGGAACGGTATCTGATCCCAACGGCGCGGTGGTTCCGCGTGCGCAGGTTACCGCCACCAACCAGGACGCCCATAACACCGAGGTCGCAACTTCCGGCCTCGACGGAACCTTCGCTTTCAGGAACATTCCCGCCGGCCACTACTCGCTCGAAGTGCGCGTGGGCGGCTTCGCCGCGGCTCATATGAACAATCTCGATCTCGTGAGCGGCGGAACACTGCAGGCGGATACCCGACTCGCCGTCGGCGGCCTTAGCGAGAAGATCACGGTCGTCGCACCGGGCTCTCCCGTGCCTCAGGTGCGCGCGACATCGACGGGAGGTCCGATTCGAGTTGGCGGCAATGTTCAGGCGGCAAAGCTGATCCAGCAAATCAAACCCAATTACCCGGCCGACCTGCAGGCGCAGGGTATCGAAGGTACCGTGCTGCTGTCCGCATTGATCTCGAAGGATGGCACCCCCAGTTCGATCACGCCGCAGAACACGTCGGTGAATCCCGAGTTCGTGGCGGCCGCGCAGGACGCGGTGAAGCAGTGGCGCTATCAGCCGACGCTGTTAAATGGCGAGCCGATCGACGTCCTTACGACCATCACGGTGGATTTCAAACTTCAGCCATGACCTCAATCCTGATTGGCATCACCATAATCCTGAGCGTTCCTTACTGCGCCTCGCGACGCAGCTCTGCCGCACTGCGACACACGGTCTGGACGTGCGCCATTCTGGCTACTCTGCTGTTCGCGCCGCTGCGGTGGATCGCGCCGCACCGCCTCCTCAACGGAGCACTCCCAGTGATCCTCACGCCTCCCGTCAATGTGAGCGGCGTTGCTGGAGGCCTTGCTCTGAATGTGGCCGGGGTCGCCATCGCGCTTTGGATTACTGGCTCAATGTTGGTGGCCTTGCGCCTGATCTTGAGCACAATGCGGCTTCGCCGCATTGTGCGCGAAGCGCGTCCCATTGGAGCCGGTGTGTTCGCAAGCTCTCGAATTCCGGGGCCGGTTGTCGCCGGGATCCTGCGGCCTGTGATTCTGGTTCCGGAGAGCTCGTCTTCGTGGACGCCATCCCGACGCCGAGCCGTACTCGCGCATGAACTCGCGCACGTGCGGAGACACGACCCGCTGATCTTCCTGATGGCGCATCTGGCCACGATCGTTTACTGGTTTCATCCTCTCTGCTGGCTGGCCGCGGCGCGACTGCGCGCCGAAAGTGAGCTCGCCTGCGACGACGCGGCGCTGCACGTCGGCCTTCTTCCCTCGGGCTATGCCGGGCATCTGCTCGAACTGGCCCGTACCTTCAACCCCCAACCGGCCATCGCGATGGCCCCAACTACTCATCTGGAGTCTCGTGTGAAATCGATCCTCGATCCGGCTGTTAACCGTTCTTTTGCCGCTCGCCGCAACTGGCTGGTCGCGTCCCTGATCACCGCGGCGGTCATCGCGCCGCTCGCCATCTTCAACCTTCGGGCCCAGGAACCGCCGACCCGGCTACGCGTTGGCGGGAACATGCAGGCTGCCAAAATCATCAGCCAACCCAAGCCCGTTTACCCTCCGGAAATGAAGGCGCAGCGGCTGGAAGAAAAGGTGGTGCTGGACGCCGTCATTTCGAAGGAGGGCGTGCCGGTTTCGCTCAGTTCCGCGAACGGGGCGAGGCCGGAGTTCGTCAAGTCGGCGGTGGACGCCGTCATGCAATGGCGATATGAGCCGACGCTGCTCAACGGACAGGCCGTCGAGGTCGAGACGACCATCGAGGTCAACTACACCCTCGCAAGATAGTGCTTCGATATCTTCTCGTAGTCGCGCTGTTATCGGGATGCGCCGCTCGGCGGGTGAGCGTGGTTCCGCTTGCACCGAACCCGAGTTGGATCGATCTGCGTCCCGGCATGGTGGTCAAGGTCGAGCCTCCGCAGCGCGGGGCTGAGATCGTGAAGTATACGGTTCAGCCCGACGGGAGTATGGGGCGGGCGCGCAACTTGAGGTGGCGTTACCATCGGCTGTTCTATCAGGTCGTGATGAACCGGACCGGCGCGATTCGTTCTGCGGTCTTACTGGGCGCCGGATCGGTCGCGGATCTGGATCGGTTGACGCGGCAGTTCCTTGAGGGGCGGTTGGCGTGTGGCCCCGGATCGAGCCATTGCACGGCTTTTCCGCAGAACTTCACGACGTCGGTTACTTCGGATTGAGGTAGCGGGCGAGGAAGGCGTCGGCGGCGTGGTAGGCCTTCAGCCAGTCGGCGTGGACTTTGAACTCGTGGTCCTCGTCGGGGAGGACCATTTGCTCGAAGGGAACTCCTTGTTTTCGGAGGGCGGCGACCAGTTGGACCATCTGAGCGAAGGCTACGGTGTGGTCGTCGTCTCCCTGGATTAATAAGACCGGGGAACGCCAGGTTTTGATGGAGGCCATTGGAGAGGATTCGAACGCGAGGCGCTCGATGGCCTGGCGTTTTTCGCGGTCGCGGGCCGGGGCGACGGTAGTGACTTCGAGGTTCCAGTCGTGGACTCCGCTGATGTCGACTCCTACCTTAAAGATGTCTGATGCTCGGGCCAGTGCCAGGGCGGTGAGGTAGCCTCCGTAGGATCCGCCCCAAGCTCCGATGCGGGCGGGGTCGACGTCGGATCGGGCACGCAAAAACGAACCCGCTGCGAGGACGTCGTTGAATTCGCTGGCTCCGGTGGCTCCGAAGGCGGGGGCTTCGCGGAAGTCGCTTCCGTAGCCTATTCCGCTGCGGTAGTTGATCGATAAGACTACGTAGCCTTTGCTGGCCAGATATTGATTAAACCCGTATGCCTGGTTGTAATACTGCATGTAATGCCAGCCTAAGAGCATCTGGCGGCGGGAGCCTCCATGAAAGAAGACTACGGCCGGGTGTTTGCCGGTCGCGTCGTCTGGCGGGAGGAAGAGCTGGCCGTGGAACTTCAGGCCGTCCTTCGCGGTCAGGATTACCGGCTGGGGATCGACCAGCGAGGCGGTCGGGAAGCCGGCCGGGATTTGGGCGAGGTCTCGGATCGTTCCGTCGGGGTCTAGGATCGCAACTCGAGCCGGCATTTTCGGACCCGAATGCAGGAAGGCGATTCGGCCGTCGGCGAGCGGGACCGGAGACCACTCGATGCCGTCGCCCTTCGTCAGCTGCCTGGAACCTCGCCAGATGTGGCGGCGGTCGGGGTCGCCCTGGTTGGACGACAAAACAAAGCCAATTCCGTCTGGAGTCGGAGCTAAGTCCTGTATTTCGAATTCTCCCGGGGTCAGGAGTTTGGCTTCTCCTCCAGACATCTGGATTGTATAAAGATGCAGCCAGCCGTCCCTTTCCCATGGGAAGGCGAGGCGGTCGCCCGACATCCAGAGCAGTTGGTTGCTGGTTCCGGGCACCGGCCAGAAGACGCTGCCCCGGCCTTCCTTCGCTTTCCAGACTTCCCTGCCCTCGCCCGTTTTGGCGTCGGCTACTCGGATCGACCACGGCGGGCCGGTTCGCTTGGGTCCGTATTCGAATTCCGGTCCCGGCGTCGGGACTCGGATGAATGCGATCTGCCGGCTGTCCGGCGACCAGACGGGCGACTGGTCCAGGTCCACGCTTGGATCTGCGAAACGAACCGATTTCGTGGCCACGTCATAGATGCCGACGAAGGCGTGGTCTCCTCTTTGGCTTGTGAAAGCGATGAGGGTTCGATCCGGCGACCATCGCAGGTTGGTCGTCTTACCTCTCTCATGGATCAGTTGCTCGGGCTTGTTGTCCTCTCGGGGGAAGTCGACGGTCGCTTTGTAGTCGGGCGCTCGGGCGATCCAGTTGGTTCGGGCTCCGGCCGTGTCCTGGGTCCATGACACGGCATCACCTTTCGGCGAGGCGGTCAGGTTTTCGGGGAATGGCGCGCTCAGGACCTGATCGATGGTGAAGGGCTGCGCCGCTGCCAACGGCAGGGCGATCAGGAGGGCTAGGAGCGGCCTCACGTCTTTTCTTACATCTTGTAGCGGCCGAGATCCTCGTCTCCGAGGTTTTCGAGCCATCGCTTGAGTTCCTGATTTGTGCCAACCTTCTCCGATACCGAGTTCGCGAGTTTCGAAGACTTCAGCACAGACTCTTCGACGAAGATCGGGCAATCGAGACGCAGGGCGAGCGCCAGGGCATCGCTCGGACGGGAATCGACCGAGATCAGCTCGCCGTTGCGCTGCACCCAGATGACGGCGAAGAACGTGTCGTCCTTCAGTTCGTTCACGACTACTTTCTGGATGCCGGCGTCGAGGCCGACCAGCAGGGTCTTGATAAGGTCGTGCGTCATGGGGCGCGGCGTCGAAACCTTTTCGATTTCAAGCGCAATCGCGTTCGCTTCGTAGATACCGACCCAGATGGGGAGAACGTTGGCGCTGCTTACGTCCTTGAGGATGACGATCGGCATGTTTGTTACGGGGTCCATCATCAGGCCGCGGATCTTCATCTCAAGTTCCATACGCTTATTACATCACAGGGCCGGAAAGCGCGTTCCCGGTCAGTTGACGGACTCTCCTGCGAGCGAATTGGGGCCACCGCGCGTGACGCGGACGTTCAGAAATTTGCCGATAAGCTGGTCCGGGGTCTCGGGGCCGTTGTGGCTGAAGGCGAGGGTGCGGTTGCGCGTGGTGCGGCCGGTCCAGAGGTTGAGGGCTTCGTGGCGGCCTTCAACGTTGACCTCTTCGACGGCTCCGATGAGCGCGGCGTTGTGGCGGATCTGGATGGCGCGCTGGCGTTCCTGAACGATGGTGAGGCGGCGCGACTTTTCCTCTTCGGGAATGTGATCGCACATGCTGAGCGCGGCGGTGTTGGGTCGGGGCGAGTACTTGAAGCTGAAGATGGAGTCGTACTGGACTTCGTCGAGAAGGTTGAGGGTGTCTTCGAAGTCCTTTTCGGTTTCGCCGGGGAAGCCGACGATGATGTCGGAGGTGATGGCGATGGGGCGGCGCGCGTTCTTCATCCATGAGATGCGCTCGAGATACTGATCGCGCGTGTAGAGGCGCTGCATGCCTTCGAGCACGCGGGAGGAGCCGGACTGCACGGGAAGGTGCACGTGGTTACAGAGGTTGGGATTGGATTCGATGGCGTCGACGATGGGCTTGACGAAGTCGCGCGGGTGGGAGGTGGTGAAGCGCACGCGGCGGATGCCGGGGACGGTGGCGACGCGGTCGAGGAGGGTGGCGAAGTCCCAGGCGGCGGGCGAGGGGTCGCGGTAGCTGTTGACGTTCTGGCCGAGGAGCTGGATTTCGGAATAGCCGGAGTCGGCGAGGCGGCGACCTTCGGCCATGACACTGGCGCTGGTGCGGCTGCGTTCGGGTCCGCGGGTGAAGGGGACGACGCAGTAGGCGCAGCTTTTATCGCAGCCTTCGATGATGGTGATGTAGGCGCGGTGGGGGTTGTCGCGGCGGGTGAAGGGCGTGTCGAAGGCGTCAGGGGCGTCAAAGGTGAGGCCCGTGACGCGCTTGTTGCCGGTTTCGAGCTGGACGAGCATTTGGGGCAGCTTCGTGTAGCTGGCGGAACCGGCGACCAGGCTCACGTGGGGCGCGCGTTCGAAGATTTTCTCGCCCTCCTGCTGGGCGACACAGCCGATGACGGCGAAGACCTTGCCTTTGCCGGCTTCGCGCTTGAAGTGCTGCAGGCGGTTGAAGACCTTTTGCTCGGCTTTGTCGCGGATGCTGCAGGTGTTGTAGAAGACGTAGTGCGCCGCTTCGATGGTTTCGACCTGGGTGTACCCCTGCTGGAGGAGGGTGCCGACGACCTTTTCGGAGTCGTGGGCGTTCATCTGACAGCCGAAAGTTTCGATGTAAAAGGTCTTTTCCACTTGTTTCTTTATTGTAACGGGGTGGTTTTGGGGTGCTTTGCTATGGTGCTTTCCGGGCTTCCGCTCGGTATGGTTTGCCGTTCTGTTTTGCTGCCTTTTTATTGTCCTTGTTTACCGCCTTTTTTCTGCCGTTACCGTTTTGTTCGTCCTTTCGATTTTTTGTTAGAAAAGCCGGGGCGCCCCGCGCCTGATGTCGTTCAGACATACGCCGTTTTGTTTTCGCCGGACGAGACCGGGAGCGCATGTTGCCGGCTGACGCCTGCCGGCCCATTGTTTCGACGTTGTGTCGCGCAGAGCCTCGAGGAAATGCGCGGTTTAGTGCCCCCGTACGCCAATGGGTGCGACGAGGTTCTTTCGATTCGGAATGTAGCATGCGTTTTTGGGGTTGCAAGCTTGCGCGGGTTGGTGGCTTAAGGAAGTCTTTTATTTTCAGAGGGGAAATGGCTAAAATCTATTTTCCAAATTTGTGAACGGGAATCCAAGCGACTGAAAACACCGCGGCATCATATGGTTTCTTTGTTCAGGGGGCCATTTCGCCGGATGACCCGAAACCCTTGCCGAGCCCGTGAGACGGGACTGATCTTCATCGCCCCGCAGCATAGCGGCGATGCGATACACCTTTCACGCCACGGCGGTCGGACGGTCTCCACCGTCGATTCGCTCCTATACTCTTCCCGATCTCGTTCGCCGGGGCGTGCCACGTGTAGCAGCCCCGAGGCTATTCACGCAATCCGCGTTTTCGTGCTCGCCGGCCCGACTCTTCAGCCTCAGTCACCTTGGCTGGTTTGTGGGTCACTTGGTCCAAAATCTGAGATCCGGGCGATGACGGTGTCGTGGATTCCTTGCTCTTGCCGAAGGGGCGGACGAAAATTCCGTGTACGTGGTGCTCCGTCGTTCTGTGTCTGGTCTTAGTTCCGCTGGAGTGAGGTATTGTCGCACCGCACGCCGCTCGAGATGGCGATCCTGCCGGCCACCCGATCGCACATCCCGACCGTATGTGAATCCATTGCAACCTTTACCCCAAAAACGGGCGGTTGAAACCCCGAATCGAAACTGTTCGCCGTGACAGAGCACGACTTAGATCGACGATCTCAGAGCTACAATGGCGAGGTTTCGGCCATGACCCGGATTTTGATAGCAGCGATGATGCGGCAACATAGCCTTTCTTCCTTTCGCTGTTTCGTTTCCATCAAAATGGGGCGACAATCAGATGTGGAATGTCTTTTTCATGAGTCTCCTTGGTCGTGAGCACAAGACGCAACGGGAAAGAGGACAGCCGTTCGCGGGCTCCGACTTTTAAGGAAAACTTAGAAATGGGAGGGACGGCCATGGAAAGAATGGGATCATACGGATTCGCTGGTAGCCCTGTTGGTCATATCCATACGGAAACGAGCCCCAAATAACCGTGCTCAATATCAGCAGAATTACACATAATGCGATTGCGTAAGAAATCACGCCGGAAAGTGACATCCGCCTGAATTCGCCCATCGCCTTCAGTGGGAAAAGCAGGCTGGCAGTCAGGGCGAAAAAACAAATGTAAGCCGACGGCGATACAAGAAATGCCGAAGACCATTGTCCAAATATGTGGCCCACAAGCAGTAAACACCAGCCCGCGTTCACCAAAAAGATCGGAATACCGATCGAGATAAATAGCCACCGCCAGTTCACAGTTCGTGTCTGCTCTATTTCGGGAACTCGGTTCGCCGGCTCTCCAATTAGCGCCCCCAAGCCAGAGCGCGGTGCGCCGCACTGGCCACAATACAAGTCAGTATTTTGCGCTTTCGTCCCGCATCGCACGCAGAATGGCATATGTTGAAACCATGGTGTAACCTGTTTCGACTTTACAGTAATATGCGCTTAAGGTTCGCTGCATATTCGTAGGGGCCTTGAGTCAGCCGGAAATGCTTCCGCCCGTTTCTGAACCATCTATTTCGCTGTCTGCTCCTTTTCGCCGGCGACAACGACGAGGGGCAATGTGTCATCCGCTATGAAAGAAGCCTGGGCATGCGCCTCGATTGTAACAACGCAATCCGCAGATCGGTGCCGTGATGGGACTTCAGGCTGGCTGTGCTCGGCCGTCTTTAAACAGCTACTGCGACGACGACGGGTACTCAAGCGTCGGGAAGCGCTGGTTGTTTGCTGGTGTGATCCTCTAGGCCGGAGAAACGGTGAGCGAGACAAAAAGCAATAAACCTTCATTGACCAAATACGTTCCCTGCGGGCCCCGTGCCTCAAAGGATTCGGAGTTCAACCAGCGGATGCTGCGACGGCATTTCATCGTATGTTCGACCATTCAGCGTTCGTCCCGCGCGCTTCTTTTGAACTCCTCCCCATTGCTTGAAGAAGAACGGCACTTCGGACTCCTTACACTGGCGACAAATATCATCAACCCACGCCGTCGCCATTGGTCTAGCGCCTGGTCCCGACTCCCCACCGACGATGACCCAGTCAATGTTGTCGAGGTTAATGGTCCCGAGCTGATCGATGAGGGGTTCCAGAGAGAGGAACTTTACCGCTGCGTCTGTCTTGCGTAGATGATCGATTCGGGCTTTGTATGCGGAACACTCGACGCTAACACCCATCCAAACATTCGGCGGCCAGTCAATTTCTTCGTTAACGGCGAGCATACGGCCAGATCGCTTCGTCAGCACCTGAAATTGGTGCCAATGCGCGCGACGCATCGTGTGGAAGACTCGTTGGATGTATTCAATCGGCACCTGATCATGAAACAGGTCGCTCATGGAGTTTACAAAGATGCGTTGCGGCCGCTTCCATCGGAGTGGCAGATTCAGAGTATTTGGGTGTGTAGTGAGCTCAAAGCCATTTCGATACTTAATCTGGCCCATCGCTTTCAGCCGATTCGACATCCGGTCGGCATAGCAGTGTTCACAGCCTGGGCTAATCGCATCGCAGCCCGTGGACGGGTTCCAGGTCGACTCCGTCCATTCAATTGATGATTTCATGGCCATTGGAATTTCCCTTACGGCGGAAAGGTTATCGAGGTGGCCCCAGGCAGCGATCTCCGTTCTCCACCGGGCCTAAGACGACGCTGTTGGGCGACTGGACTCATGGTCACACGTGCCTCTCCCTCCAGCCCAAGTAAGGCATTTCGGTATACGGTTTCGGTAAATCGGGTACCAGCTTCCTTCGAAATCAGTTCGTCGAACGTAAGCGTTCGCCCGGCAAAGACTTGCAGCAATCGCTGCCGTACCTCGTCGAGAGCGCTAAACAAAGATAAGGTTCGCGGTCCGGAGTCGCGTGGATCATAATCCAGCGAGCCGACACCATCAGCTTTGTCTGAACTGGCTTTCGTGTAAATTCGCTTCATTTGATTCAAGGCGCGAAGGTTCTTCGTGGCGTAGACCAAATGATGGCTTGTGCCGCCTCCTTCGCGTGTGCGAAAGCCAAATGTTAACGAATGCGCTCTAACCTCTTCGAGCAGCGCTCTCTTCACGGCTGCCAGAATCAGCTGCTCGCGCTGTTGTGGACTGCTCATCGAACGAATTTCCTCTCGGATCTGGTTCGCGCGCCTGGTCTCGAAGAAGTCATTGACCGACTCATTCATGACCTCGTAGCTGATCTTCATGTTTATCCGGTTGTAATTGAAGAAAAATACACAATCGTTTCCAAACGGCTTTAAGGCAGACGCGATCAAGCCGAGCGACAAACCCTTATAGCCGCACGGGTCAGCGAAGATGAAGCTCGGGGTACGCTTCCTGAGAGCCTTGAGGCAAAAGCATCAGAAATGATATAAGGAGTGACTTTCGGCGCGTTGGCGAGCGTGCTGATCGCTGCAACGGCACCAATGTTGGCTTTCAGTTTCTCATAATTACCAGGATCACCTTCATTGAACCAGAGTTTTACATTTTCCCGCAGGCGCTGATCTGCTACCACCTGTTTGCAGATGGCGATCGGGGTTGATTCTTCGCCGAGACCGTAGATACCAGGGCCAGCGAAGAGATCCACATGTCCAGCGGTCTTGCCGTTGCGAGCCATAACTCGCATGTAGTAATCAAAATACTCGGTGACGATTTGGCGCTTGACACGCGATGAATCCCGTGGGGCATTTTCAAAAAAACCCTCTTCAACGCCGAGTGGCGTGTGTTTTTTCACCAGCCCACCGCACATGACGCGACTCTGACCATGTCAGCAACCAATCAATTTGCATCATACACGGGATTTGTGTAACCCAAAATACCGCGGCGCTACGATCGTTGGATTTGGGCCACAGCAGTTCGAGTGATCCGAGCCGCTGTGCCTGCTCCAACGGCCAGACCGGAACTCGAGCCCTGAGATACAGGGTCCGCCGCCGCATATGCCGGGTCGCGAGTGGATTCCCGGAAGTGCTTCGGCCAGTTCCTGAACCACCATTTCGCTATCTGCGCCTTTTCGGTGGGGACAACGCGGGCAGCAGTTTTTCGGAATCGCGCAGATGTCCTATCTGGTCTTATCGTCGCTCCGGGAATTGCTCTGCGGCATGTTCGAGGGGCAACTGAAGGAACCCGGCACGCGAGGTCGCCGCCGCTATTGGCATTGACCCAAAGCTCCGCGCGGGGCGGCTCATGTCTAAAACGTTTGTTTTTTGAAACCATTCCGGAAGGGCTTATATTTGACGCGGTATTTTGGGTTACACAAATCCCGTGTATGATGCAAATTGATTGGTTGCTGAC
>Ga0206845_1189_pt1 | contig 13911 bp, 13 predicted proteins | sample Alteio_BWOrgCont_19_FD_152887 | JGI IMG/M metagenome (GOLD analysis project Ga0206845, IMG submission 152887) | Enriched cells from forest soil in Barre Woods Harvard Forest LTER site, Petersham, Massachusetts, United States -... | ecosystem: Environmental > Terrestrial > Soil > Temperate forest >...
CCGGCCGCGCGCAAGCGAACCTCATGACGCGCATCACCGCCATCCTGGCCGGGGTTTTCATGCTAACGAGCTTGACGCTTGCCATCATGGCCAGCAACATGACCAGCAAATCTATCGTTGATAGCGTCACACCGCCGGTTGAACAACCCGCACCGGTGGAAATGCCAAAAACGGAAGCGCCTGCCGCAGCGCCTGTTGCTCCTGCACAACCAACGCCAGCGGTGCCCAAGCCGGAGTAAGATGTGCACGCTGTTGAGGAGAAAAAACTATGCATTATGCATGTAGAGGATGAAGAAACCCGTAGAGCTGATTTGGCTACTATAATCGAGCATTATTGGCCATATCCCAAACCGGATTTGGTAGCGTTTACTTCCGCGGAAGATGCCATAAAACATATTCAAAAAGGTGATGCTCCAAAACCTGACATCATTATATCGGACTATGATCTCAAAAAAGGCGGCGCCCATATGAACGGTGTGGAGTTTGCCATGCGGTTAGATGAATTGGGCATTAAAAAAACTTTTATCTTAGCCAGCACACATGGATGGGGTGAGATATACGATGCAAACATAAAGAAATTTCCTATGCTACAATCAGCACCCTTTAAAGACCTCCCGATCACAGCTTATTGCAACGGCAAGGGTTGGGATGTAATAAAGCCGGTTCTTAAAAATATTTTCCCGCATATTTTCCGTGATGGCGGTTCTATGACTCGGAATGCCCCTCAATCCTAAGTACCGTACTCCCGCGATAGCACTTGTCATTTCCTTTGCGCGGGCTATAAAGGCACTATGAGCGCGCGTTTTATATTCATTACCGGTGGGGTGGTAAGTTCCTTAGGAAAAGGGCTCGCGAGCGCGTCACTGGGCGCACTGCTGCAAGCGCGTGGATATAAAGTGCGGTTACGCAAACTTGATCCGTATCTGAACGTCGATCCCGGCACGATGAATCCCAACCAGCATGGCGAAGTGTTTGTTACCGATGACGGCGCGGAAACCGATCTTGATCTCGGCCATTATGAGCGCTTTACCGGCGTCAATGCCCGCCGCAGCGATTCGGTCACCACCGGCCAGATTTATTCCACACTCCTCACCAAAGAACGCCGCGGCGATTATCTGGGCGGCACGGTGCAGGTGATTCCGCACGTCACCGACCTCATCAAGGAATTCATTTTAAAAGACACCGACGGCGAAGATTTCGTGCTGTGCGAAATCGGCGGCACGGTGGGGGACATTGAAGGCCAGCCATTCCTCGAGGCCATACGCCAGCTGGGCTGGGAGCTTGGCCGAGAACGCGTGATGTATGTACATTTAACCTTAGTGCCCTATATCGCCGCTGCCAAAGAACTCAAAACCAAACCGACGCAGCACTCGGTCAAAGAACTCCGCATGATTGGTATCCAGCCGGATATTTTATTGTGCCGCGCCGATCGCGAAATTCCGCTTTCCGAGCGCCGCAAAATCGCGCTGTTTTGTAACATCCGCGAAGAATCGGTAATTCAGGCGCTTGATGTCGCCTCTATTTACGAAGTACCCAAGCGCTATAGCGAGCAGGGGTTTGATGCGCAGGTGCTGAAAATCTTCGGCATGGACGACCATAAACACAAACCGAACCTCGCCAAGTGGGATGAAATTTTAAAACGTATCGAAAACCCGAAAGGCTCTGTGACGGTGGCCATCGTCGGCAAATATACCGGCATCGGCGACGCCTATAAATCCTTGGGCGAAGCGCTCGACCACGCAGGCATCGCCAATCAGGCGAAAGTGGATATTCGCTGGGTGGATGCAGCGGGAAAAGATGTCGAAAAACAACTGGCCGACGCTGATGCTATTCTCGTTCCCGGCGGATTCGGCGAGCGCGGCGTTTCGGGTAAACTCGCCGCCATTGCCTATGCACGCGAACATAAAAAACCGTATCTGGGCATTTGTTTTGGTATGCAATTAGCGGTGATCGAATTTGCGCGCGATGTGCTGGGTATCAAGGATGCGGCATCCACGGAATTCGGCGCGTATGAAGATAAAAGCGGCAAGGGTCCGCTCGTCGGCCTCATGACGGAGTGGGTGCGTGGTCATGTATTAGAGACGCGAAGGCAACACGGCGACTTAGGCGGTACTATGCGGCTCGGTGCATATGACTGTGTTCTTAAGGAACATAGTCTTGCTAGAGAGATTTATAATAATGATCTTATCAGCGAGCGCCATCGCCATCGCTACGAAGTCAATATGGCCTATCGCGAGGAACTCGAAAAAGCCGGGATGATATTTTCCGGGCTTTCACCAGATGGTTATCTCCCGGAAATCGTGGAACTCAAAGATCATCCATGGTTCGTCGGCGTGCAATTTCATCCTGAATTAAAATCGCGCCCGTTCGCGCCGCACCCGCTGTTTGCGAGTTTTGTGAAAGCAGCGCTCAAAAATGCCAAAACCAAGAGCGATAATGTGGTGGCACTTAAGAAAAAATCCTAAACCTTATTTTGCTTGAGCCGCCGCCCTATCTCCCTCATATGATGAAACTCTCGCGCCGTATGGCGCTTTCTCACTGGATACGCGGGCTGCTGCTGTTTGGCGTGCTGCCGGCGTTCATCTCCTACCTCCGCCCGCATCAATGGATGTATGTGCTGTTATGGCTGCTGGCGCTCGGCACGGTGCTGTGGCTACGCCATCACGGCATACGCTGGTCGCAGGAATGGAATGTAGCCGCCCTCACCCGTGCTGAATTGCGGCGGATTTTTGTGCGCTTTATCCCGCTCGCCATTGCACTCACGTTATTCATGTGGTGGATTGATTTCGGACGGCTGTTTTCCCTGCCGCGCGAACGGCCGCTTGTATGGGTGATGGTGATGATTCTCTATCCGCTGCTATCCGCCATGCCGCAGGAAATTGTCTATCGCAGCTTTATTTTCCGCTATTACCGGTTTCTGCCGGAAAAATTTATTATCCTTATTAGTGCCGCTGCATTCGGCTGGGTGCATATTATTTTACAAAACTGGGTAGCCGTGACGTTTTCTGCCATCGGCGGCGCGCTGTTCGCCCACACCTACGCCAAAACCAAATCGCTGGCCGCATGCTGTTTTGAACACGCACTTTATGGCTGTTATTTATTCACCATCGGCATGGGCATGTATTTTTATCACGGTATGGCAGTGCATTAAGCCGCTTTCGCTAACTCCGCACCGTCGACTTTGAGCGTGACTGGAATATTGCCGCGCGTAGCCTTGGAATACGGGCAAATCTGGTGCGCATCATTGACGAACTGCTCGGCTTGCGCCTTATCGAGATTGGGCAGGGAAACATTGATCGTAGCTGCCAGCGAATAACCGCCACTATCGTCCTGATTTAACTCCACATCAATCTGCACGCTGGCCTGGCCGGTTTGCACGCCCTTTTTCTTCGCGACCGCATCAAGCGCGCTGCCAAAACACGCTGCATAACCGCAGGCGAAAAGCTGCTCGGGATTTGTGCCTGTTTTGCTGTTGGATGGCGTTAAATCGAAGCTCAAGCGCTTGTCATCAGTTTCGACATGGCCGGCGCGGCCGCCGACGGAATTTGCTTTTGCGGTGTATAGATTTTTCATGGAATGCTCCTTTGGTTAAGCTGCTTTGTTGGCCATGCGCGCGGCAAATTCCTGCGCACCTTTTTTGAGTTCATCTTGTGAGACGTCGCGCACATGCGTGGCCAATGTCCAATGGATGCCGAACTTGTCCTGCACGCTGCCCATACGATCGCCCCAGAACATCTCGGTGGGTGGGAATTTTTCAGTGAGACCAGCGGCTTTGGCTTTTTTAAAGGCGCTATCCGCATCTTCGACATAAAGATAAAAGCTGCTGTTCGATGGCGCACCGCAATTGGGCATGGCATCAGCCAAAAATACTCTGGAGTTGCCGATTTCCAGGCACGCATGCATGATTTTGTCGCCGCCGTTTGGAGATTTCAGCACGCTGATTTCCTTCGCGCCGAGCGCCCTTTTGTAAAGCTCGATCGCCTCCGCCGCGCCGTTTACCATAATGGATGGGGTGATGGTGTTGTGTCCTTGGGGAATTGCTTTGGTCATAGGATGCTCCTTTGGGTGAATTTTCGCACGGAGTTTAGGCGCGTTTTTATAAATAGGCTATGGGGAAGTTTTAGGGTGCGAAACGGTACAAAAAGGTACAGTAAATGGCCATTTTTGCAACATGAATTATTATTTTTCAAGCGCTTATTTTAATTTTACGGAGGGGGGATAATGCCATTTCCACCCAGCGCGCCGCGACCATTATCCTACCGCGATTTGGGGTGGTTGGGGAGTGATTTCTCAATAGCTAACACTCTTCTATATCATATTGTTCTTTAATGGTTTTTTTATCCTTCTCACTTGGATTACCATATCCAGATAAAAGAATTTTCCCATATCCCGCCAAATCACAATTGCCAATAGCAATCGCCTTTAAAAATAACTTATGTTTACGCGGCTCAACCATAAGAAAATAATAAGCGGGAAGACCATGCTTCTCATCAGCAAATAATTTGTAAATGAAATGGTTTTTAGAATGCTTGACTCGCTTAGCATGCATCGCTGACATAAACTTTGCTTTCCTTAGCCTATTTCTATGTCTGGCATTTGAGGCGACTGGAGTAAGAAATGATCTTTTATGGATTGAATAACTGTAGGTGGCTTGGACTTTACAGCACTATTGGCAACTTCCATACCAACGGCTTGCACAGCCTTCGATAATGCATCTGCCACGTTTGTATTTTGTATATCCGCTTTCTGTAGGTCGCTATTAAAAGATACAAGTGCGGTGTCCATAGTATGATGGATTCTTATTCCATTGCGTCCATGCAGCTGATCACGCGCAACATGGATTGCTTGATCAGTTAATTGTTTAAAATCGATTCGCGCAGTAGTTGTCGTAGGATCTTCCTGATTTTCTTCATGAGCAAGTGTAACGCCCTGGACTTGGCTCAAGGCTGCTTCCGTCATTTGTTTTGAAACCATATTAATAGCTTTCATATCCATTTTAATAGTAACCTGATTACCATCGCGCTTGATATCTGAGCCGGGAATAATTTTTATCAATTGTTCTAAGCGTTGATAATTTCGTTCCTGATCTGACACATAACCATTGCCCTCTTTAACATTGCGCGACACATAACCTTGTAAAATCCCCAATAATTTCTGACCGTCGATTACCGTTGCACCCGTCGCCACATCCGTGCCAATGGTGTCTATAAAGAAGGTTTTCAGCATTTCTTGTGTTGTGGTGGGAATATCGTTTGGATCATTAATACCCTCAATTTGGTATCTTTTTTCATCCGGTCGCTTTAATAAATTCCCAACTACAATACCTGTCGCCTCAATATCAAAATTGATGATTATTTTTGTACCATCATCATGTTTTTGTATTTCATAATCAAAAATATGTTTTTCCAGGCCGTTTTCCTTTCTGATTCCATCAAGATATCGCTTGATAGTTTTTGCGAGACCTTCACCCAAGCGGTCATGGTGAATTTTGACAGTAGCCAAATGCCCATGCCCCATTGATACAACAGTTAATTCATCGTACTGCTCCCGAGTTTTTGGGGTTTCATCCGCAAGTACTTTTCCTGCACTCAGGCGATCGTTACTCAATGAAATCATCGGTTCCGGCTCGACCGCAAGCTCTACGTGCGGCAAGTGCTGCAATCCTTTAAATACGAGTGACTGCATTTTATAAGCAAGCGCATCAGTGTCTAAAGCAAACGTAGTTTGCGCATGTTTAATAGGAGAAACGGATTCGAGAGAACCACTTAATTCTTCGGGAGTGTGCATAAAATGTATCTCATCTCCTATTACAATTACGACTTACAATAGGAAGCACTATACTACAATACTTAATGAATATTAAGTATTTTTTCATCATATTTATAAAATTACACTAATATTCTGATACATAAAAATAAAGCCCCATGCGGACTGGCGACCACCTACTCTCCCAAGCCTTGAGACTTAGTACCATCAGCATACTTGCGTTTCACGGTCGTGTTCGGAATGGGAACGGGTGTTTCAACAAGTACTATAATCACCAGACCGCATGGGGCTTTAGCCACATACGATACGGAAATAGGTTTTCTGGACTTTGCGTCATTTGAGTTGCGTCGTCTGAATTGTGTGCATTAGAAAGCATGGATCCCGGCCTTCGCCGGGACGGCAGCTTTTCTAAGCTCGCAAGACGCTCGCTAATAAAAGCTAGCCGTTTTGCACTGCACATTCATGGTCAGACATCAGTTGAAATTGAACTTTTAGTGTTTAGTGATCAGAGTTCGGAGTTCAGTAAACTGAACTCTGTACTCTATTCACTGGCCACTGAGTGTCTTATAAATAAGTCAATCGGATTATTAGTACCAGTTAGCTTAAGACGTTACCGTCCTTACACACCTGGCCTATCAACGTAGTAGTCTACTACGATCCTAATGGGGAATACTTGTTTTGAGGCCGGTTTCACGCTTAGATGCTTTCAGCGTTTATCCGTTCGATACGTAGCTACCCTGCGTATGCTCCTGGCGGAACAACAGGTACACCAGCGGTATATCCAACCCGGTCCTCTCGTACTAAGGTCAGATCCTCTCAATATTCCTACACCCACGGTAGATAGGGACCGAACTGTCTCACGACGTTCTAAACCCAGCTCACGTACCACTTTAATCGGCGAACAGCCGAACCCTTGGGACCTTCTCCAGCCCCAGGATGTGATGAGCCGACATCGAGGTGCCAAACGACCTCGTCGATATGGACTCTTGGAGGTCATCAGCCTGTTATCCCCGGCGTACCTTTTATCCGTTGAGCGATGGCCCTTCCATTCGGAACCACCGGATCACTATGACCGACTTTCGTCTCTGCTCGACTTGTGGGTCTCGCAGTCAGGCAAGCTTATGCCATTGCACTCTAATGGATGATTTCCGACCATCCTGAGCTTACCATCGCGCGCCTCCGTTACTCTTTAGGAGGCGACCGCCCCAGTCAAACTGCCTACCATGCATGGTCCCAAACCCAGATAATGAGTTGTGGTTAGACATCAGGAAACAACAGGGTGGTATTTCACGTTGTGACTCCACTCGACCTGGCGGCCAAGCTTCAACGTCTCCCACCTATTCTACACAATTATTTCTTAATGCCAGTGCAAAGTTACAGTAAAGGTGCACGGGGTCTTTCCGTCTAGCCGCGGGAACTCCGCATCTTCACGGAGAATTCAATTTCACTGAGTCGATGCTGGAGACACCGGAGAAGTCGTTACGCCATTCGTGCGGGTCGGAACTTACCCGACAAGGAATTTCGCTACCTTAGGACCGTTATAGTTACGGCCGCCGTTTACTGGGGCTTCAGTTCAATGCTTGCACATCTCGCTTTAACCTTCCAGCACCGGGCAGGCGTCAGACCCTATACGTCAGCTTATCGCTTTCGCAGAGCCCTGTGTTTTTAATAAACAGTCGCTACTCCCTAGTTTGTGTCCCCCATATAAACTTGCGTTCACATGGGGCTCTCTTATCCCGAAGTTACGAGAGCAAATTGCCTAGTTCCTTCAGCATCGTTCTCTCAAGCGCCTGGGTATACTCTACCTGACCACCTGTGTCGGTTTCGGGTACGGTCTATAGTGCGCGAGCTATTTCCTGGAACCCTTTGCCCCGCCCCAGCAATCCAATAAGCTGGAACAAAACGCAGAATCCGTCACTACGCGCAGGCCCACGAATATTAACGTGGTTTCCATCGGTTACGCTTTTCAGCCTCACCTTAGGGGCCGGCTAACCCTGCTCAGATTAACTTGACGCAGGAACCCTTGGTCATTCGGCGACAGTGTTTCTCACACTGTTAGTCGTTACTCATGTCAGCATTCTCACTTCTGATACCTCCACCATTCCTTGTCGGACTGGCTTCACAGGCTTACAGAACGCTCCGCTACCACTGAATTATCGAAATAATTAGTCCTAAGCTTCGGCGGGTGGTTTGATCCCCGTTACATTTTAGGCGCAGGACGGCTATTAGACCAGTGAGCTGTTACGCTTTCTTTAAAGGATGGCTGCTTCTAAGCCAACCTCCTGGCTGTTATGGCTGTCCCACATCCTTTCCAACTTAACCACCACTTTGGGGCACTTAGCTGTAGGTCTGGGTTGTTTCCCTCTCGACAATGAACGTTAGCATCCACTGTCTGACTGCCATGTAGTACTTGCGGGTATTCGGAGTTTGGTTAGGTTTGGTAGGTCTTTGGGACCCCCTAGCCCATCCAGTGCTCTACCCCCCGCAGTATTCGCATGACGCTATACCTAAATATATTTCGCGGAGAACCAGCTATTTCCTAGTTTGATTGGCCTTTCACCCCTAACCACAGTTCATCCCCGACTTTTTCAACAGTCGTGGGTTCGGTCCTCCAGCAGGTGTTACCCTACCTTCAACCTGACCATGGCTAGATCACTAGGTTTCGGGTCTAATACGTCGAACTAAAGCGCCCTATTCAGACTTGCTTTCGCTACGCCTACACCTATCGGTTTAAGCTTGCTCGACACATTAAGTCGCTGACCCATTATACAAGAGGTACACAGTCACCCCCTTGCGGGGGCTCCTATTGCTTGTATGCATCCGGTTTCAGGTTTATTTCATTCCCCTTGCCGGGGTGCTTTTCACCTTTCCCTCACGGTACTAGTTCACTATCGGTCTGTAAGGAGTACTTAGGCTTGGAGCATGGTCGCCCCATATTCAGACAGGATTTCACGTGTCCCGCCCTACTCAAGGATTATAAAGCTTTTTACCGATACGGGGCTATCACCCACTATGGCCGCCTTTTCCAAAGCGTTCTCGTTATTACTTTACAACCACTGGCCTGGTCCCTCTTCGCTCGTCACTACTAAGGGAGTCTATACAATATTTCCTTTCCTCCGGGTACTTAGATATTTCAGTTCCCCGGGTTCGCTTCAACACCCTATGAATTCAGGTGCAGATCCTGCATAAGCAGGGGGTTCCCCCATTCGGACATCGCCGGATCAAAGCTTCTTCGCAGCTCCCCGACGCTTTTCGCAGCGTAGCACGTCCTTCATCGCCTCTTACAGCCAAGGCATCCACCAGATGCACTTATCATACTTATTTATTCACAGACGTACCAAATTGCGTTCGGCACGCTGCTTATTCTAGAACGATGTCTGAACCATGAACGTACAGAGCAAAAAAGCTCCTGATAACGCCTCTCCCGCGAAGGATTAAGGGTTACATACGTCCTGACAATTCAGAACAACAACATCAACTCAACTATTTTTTGGCATGTCCTGATGGGGTATAGTGAACCGAAGTTCTCTATCGTATGCTCGACGCATACTATCATTTCATGCCGCTAAAATAGCAAAGCCAGAAAACCTATAAACAATATCAAACCGCAGAAAGCTGCCCCGAATTGCTTCGAGGGAAGCTCTCAAAAACCACTTCTATGTGTGAAGGGAGCACTCGTATACCCCCGCTTTTTTGTCCTGTCAACAGACAAAACAAAATTATTTTACGGAAATTTTATGTCCTTCCGAAACACCAGTATTTCCTGGCTTTTCGCACCATATTAACAGGCGTTAGTGGAATAAAATAACCGCGTGGTTTCACCCGTAATGTTTTCAATGAGCATAATCTCCTCATTTGAGAAGCCGGAAGCATGGGAATTGGGTGCGCGGACGGCCTTTTCCCAAGACGGATCAATGCCGTAAATGTTTGTATGACCCTCTAATTTATTAATAATTTCAGATGGTTGCCCGCACAGCGATTCAAACGGCACTATAAGCACCTGCTGTTTAAGGCCGGGCAACTGCTGTAATTGCTCATAAATAAAACGATATATCTCATTCCAGTAAAGCGCCCAACCACGAACTTCCTGGCCATTTTTCCATGCTTTTTGAATTTCTGGCATGCGCGGGCTGCCTATATTAATAGGCGTGCGGTTCGGCCCGAACTCAAAATGCCCAGTCCGCGCCATAGATTTAGCCTGCGTATTTGCGCTAAAGCGTTGCTGCTGCCGCATGAGCGAGGCGATGTGCTCCACCGGCTTGCGCACCGGAATAATAAACCGCGCATCGGGAAACAGCTTGAGCAGATACGCCATGCGGGAAATATTATAATGGTTTTTTGCCACATAACGCTTCGCCTTGGACACCCATAATAATTTGCGGATATGTTCCCGGTAAAAGCGCTCAAATGCAGGCACAAAAAGGCTTTGATCCATGATCTGCACAATATCCGCGCGATGCAAATCAGGAAAAAACGCCATCCACAGCATTTCCTCGAGCGCCTCGGGGCTTGCTGCATTTACCATCATCCCATCACCATGCGCGCGTTCTCGCAGGCGCTTGCGGCCGGAAAGCGACAGAATTTTTCGGGTTACGCAGGGCGTCCACGGAAAATAAAAATCGCGGTATTGGTGAGTGGCCACATCCGGGTGCGAAGCCAGAATTTCAAGCAGCATCGTGCTGCCCGAACGCGGCAGGCCGCAAATATAAACCGGTTTCTCGATAGAAATATCACGCGCCTCAGGCAATAATCCGGTTTCCAGATTGCCAAGCTGAATGCGTAATTTATGGCTTAGAGTCGGCATCCTGCTTGCGTTTTCGCCGATTATAAAGCCACAGCCGCACCGGGTAACTGATCACCATCAAAATCGACAGCACCACACCGGCGCACAGCGTGAAAAATGATCCGAGCATGCTAAGGCCAGGACCCAAGCCAATATAGGCCTGCGCGGGCATTGCAGCCAGCAGTGCAACCGCTGTCACCACCGCGCTAATGTGCTTCATGCTTTACATCCTGCAAAAAAGGCAACTCCTGCGCAGTATAGCGTACAGCACTCACAATGCCACTCATAGGAATTTCTTTCTCCGGCAATTTCGCAAGCGCATATTTCCATGCCACTTTCCCATCCGTCGTTATTTCCCATAGGCGTGAATTATCCGATTCCACGACCAGCATATTACCATTCGCCAGCGGCTGCACGCGCCCGTGAATCACCGACACAAAATCCTGTGACGGTTTTGCGGGAAACTGCCTGACGATATTTCCCGTCGCCGGATCGATTTCAATGGCGCGCGAAGAGCTTTTATCTGCCGCGCCCGCGCCCTGATTATCGAACAAAATAATATGCCCATTGGCCGCGAATGCCGCTGAATGCTGGCGTTTCCAGCCTCCAGACATCGCCCACACCACTTTTTTCGTACCCGGATCAATCACCGCCAGCACGCTCATGTTGCGAAGCGATACCAGAAGCTGCCCGGGCTTAAACATCGGGAACGCATGCGCCATGTCCCGCTCCAGCTTCACCACGCTGTTGCTGTGCATATAGTCCCACACGGCATCACGCGTGTCTTCACCGCGCAGGATGAGCAAAGCAAATTTGGTATCGCGAAATGCGTCCAGCAGCGAGATGCGCTCCTGCTCCTTGCCGTCTTTGGAAAGCCTCACGATATAATCGGCAAGCATCGGATAATGCAGGAAATGCACATCGTCGGGCTGCGCAGGACTCATCAGCATTTTTTGCACCAGACCGTAAATATCGCCATTCGTGCGGTCGATATAAAAATTATGGTGCGCATTATCACTATACGTCCACAGCAGATGCGAATCCTTATCCATTTTGGCAATGCCATAGCCATATGGCGTGTCCTCACTGCCGTAATATTGCGCAATCAGATCGCCATTTGGCAACAGCTGCGCGGTTTCAATCATCGTCGGCGCGCGCATGGAATGTACGTGCGTGGCATCCGGCCAGGCCTTAGAAAACGGCATGTTCCACTCATGCACCACATGGCCTTTCATATCCACCAGATACACATTGTCCGACCACAACAGCGAAATGAGCGTGTAGCCATTGAGCGCTCGCTTGGCATCCCAGGTTATTTTCGGATGATGTTTTAGATCGGCAATGGCCTGGCGGTCGGCTGGAGATAAATTTTTATCGCCTGCCGCCCACACGGCATACCACGCCCGGCCGCCTTCGAATGCATGAGCAAGCGCTTCCGTGCCCGGCGCGCGGTAATAAATCGCTGCCGCACCGCCCAAAAAACACAGCACGCACAAACCCAGAATAAACGCTGCCAGAGAACCCCTATGCAAACGCGGTTTCACGGCTACACCAGTGCTTTCTTGGCAAAACCTTCGAGCACCTTAAGCGGCGACGTTGCCGGATCGTTCATGGCCGCAACGGGAAGCGTGAAAGTCTGTTCCATCATATATTGCCCGCTCATCGCCGCGTGCGATACCTGATCGGAATACACAATCCACGTCGAGCCCGGCGGGAACAGCACATCTTCATAAGGTACGCTCGCCTGATAATGATCATCGAGCTTCATGCGGTCGTGAATATGCAGCATATAATGGTCATATAAACTGCGTTTTTGTTTGGTGATTTTGAGCGCATGGAGCAGTGCCGCCGAGCCGGGTAATGGTTTTTTTATGCGCGGCATGAACTTTTCAACCACTTTGGTAAATGGCTCGCCCGCCCGCCAGTGACGCGGCTTTCCAGCCGGATTGACATTGGAGAACACGCGCAAAATTCGCTTGCCCTGCATCGGCCGCGAAGGGAACGCATCAACATGGAGCAGCCTGTCATCATGCCGTTTGCTCTGCACGCGGTCTTGTGCCTCCACGGGCCGAAAACTGGTATTACCTATAATGAGAGAAGTTACATAACCCGGAAATAGCGATGAAATAAGGCTTACAGAGGATTTGGTAAAACGCCTCAGCATATTTTTGAGAACTTGCGAATCCTGATCGGCAACGCCCGCGCTCCACATTCTGTCCTGCGCCAGCGAGTATTTCACGCTTTTGGATTTGCCCACGCAATCAGGGCGCAAAAAACTTTGTTCATCTTTATCCAAAACAAAATTCAGCTGCGGCAATAGCAGGATTTTTCCCTGCTCCAGCGCGCTTACAGCCTGGGCACGCAATGCCTCATTTGCCTGGGCATTCCAGGCATTTACGGGCAAAGAAAGGCAGGCGTCATGGGTGTTTGGCATGCGCCCGGTTTAGCATTATCCGTTTTCAAAGTATAGTGGGGCTACAATTCCTTCCCTTTTTCCCAAAATGGGGTATAATGGCGATACTCACGAATTTTCAGTAGGTTAACTGGTCGTGGGCTTGAAGGTTCCAAAAATATTACCAATATTAAGGAATTGGCAATCTTCACTTAACGCATTGTTCAACGTTTTATGGCGATAATGAGCTTAGATACCAAGAAAGCCATACCTGTCATGCAAAATGACGAGAATGGGGGAAAGCCGCAGGAAATCAGACATGATGGCCTGCTGCTGGCGGAACCGGAGGTGAAAACCAAACGTCCGCCTTTCTTCAAGGTGGTGTTGCTGAACGATGACTATACACCGATGGATTTTGTGGTCTTCATTTTGAAGGACATTTTCCGCAGGAGTCACGAAGAGGCAATAGGCATCATGATGGAGGTCCACAATCGGGGGGCTGGGATTTGCGGTGTCTACACGCGGGATATCGCGGAGACGAAGGCGGAGCTGACGATCACCATGTCGCGCCGCAATGAGTATCCGCTGCAGTGCCGGGTGGAGAAGGCTTAAGGCGGTGCTTCGTGCTTAGTTCTTGGTGCTTGGAAACCAAGAACGAAGAACTAAGGACCAAGAACCAAAAACGGGGGATACAATGCTGTCAAAGAACCTGGAGATCAGTCTGCACCGCGCGCTGGCGATGGCGAAAAAATATCGCCACGAATATGCGACGCTGGAGCATTTGCTCTATGCTCTCACGGATGATCCGGATGCGGCTGCGGTTATGCGCGGCTGCGGCATCAATCTCACCGACATCAAAAAACACGTCTCCGAATTTTTAGAAAACGAACTCACCTCGCTGGTTGTGGATGAAGTGGAAGAAGCGCGTCCGACCGCAGGTTTTCAGCGCGTCATTCACCGCGCCGCCATT
>Ga0206845_1180_pt1 | contig 13822 bp, 14 predicted proteins | sample Alteio_BWOrgCont_19_FD_152887 | JGI IMG/M metagenome (GOLD analysis project Ga0206845, IMG submission 152887) | Enriched cells from forest soil in Barre Woods Harvard Forest LTER site, Petersham, Massachusetts, United States -... | ecosystem: Environmental > Terrestrial > Soil > Temperate forest >...
TTTTCCTCTTTCGGGCCGCTTAAAAAGAAAAATGCGCCGCCGCCTGCCGCGATCAGCAGCACCAACGCCGCCACACCCATGATAATCAATTTTTTCTTGGATTTTTTAGGCGCAGCACCTTCGCCTTCCGCAGGCGCCTCGCCTTCGGCGCCGGCTTCGCCTTCTTTCGCATCACCCTCTTTGGCGTCGCCTTCCTTTTCTTCGGCTTCGTCTTTAACGTCTTCGTCTTTTGCAGCTTCGTCTTCTTTTTTTTCTTTAGCTTTTGCCATAGCGCCTGTCCCGGTTGAGATAAAACTAATCGCTACAGCCTTATAAGATGATTGCAAAAGTTATTCAAGTGCGCGATGCAAAACGCTAAAAATTGTTTTGCGCTGTGACAAAAAAAGAGGCCTCCGAAGAGGCCTCTTTAATTGGTTTAGTAATTTAGCAACTCTTTGGCGTCGTAGTGATGCAAACAGGTGGATGATTTAAATAAGGTGTTGAACAGGTAGTCACCGGCGCACAGGTTTTTGGACCAGTCGAAGTGATGCCGGAATTACCCGAAGAGTTGCCAGAACCGGTACTTCCACTGCTGCCAGTTCCAGAACCGTTGCCCCCCGCGCCATTACCACTTGATGCCCCAACTCCCCATCCGCATGAACCATTGGCATACATAAGTTGATAACCAAACCCGGTGGCGCCAATACCAGCAATGCCATTGGGCATCTTAGTACCGTCTGCACAGCCGCATCCTGCAGGCGCGTTCGCCGGAATACCGGTCACACCGTTTGCGGCGGTAAGGCCACCGCTTACAAGACCCAGTGAGGCGCAAGTCGGAGCAGCAGGAGCCGGAGATCCAGGACCGTACGGGCAAGTGCCGCCCGAATTAAACGTTTCATGGATACCCTGGGCATCGGCGAGATTGCAGCTGCAATGATTCACCGGTTCCAGGATGTCAGGATATCCCGTCGTCCCGCAAGATGCCTGTTTTATGGGAGCTACAGGTGGCGGAGGTGTGGCAGGACACAGCGTACCTTGGCCGGGCCTGAATATGTAATTTATATCTGTGATGGGCAGCGTAGTGCATTTGCACCAGCCTGGATACGTTGCATAACCCACATCACCGCTGACGAGCGCGGTCCCCGCTGGTGATGGCCCGCAATTAATCTTAGCCACAGGAGGTGTGGCGGGAGGTGTGGCACCAGTTCCTGTGCCGGTTCCCGTACCCGTACCAGTTCCTGCGGCAGTACCCGTACCGGTGCTGCTACTATTGCTACTGGAATTGTCGGAACCACCACTCGAAGCCGTGCCATTATTGCCAGCACCTGATTTACTCGGCCCACCAGCCGTATTGCCTGGGCTACCCGGAGTCGTGGACTGCGCGCAGGTCAGATTTCCATATGTCTTTTTCGGCTCTGGTTTTCCTTTACTGACGGGCAGCCCGGTTATATTCAGGGTAAAATAGCCGCCGTTGAAACAGCTGCCTGAAAATCCTGCTGGCAAGCCCTTAACCGTACTAGTGGAACATAAGTTATCCATAATCGTATGTATTTCACTTGGGAGAAGTAGTACGGTTTGAGGACTTGGATCGCTTTTAGTTCTGCCTTGCCTGGAACCCACAGGATATGCTCCCGTTACAGCAAACGGACCAGCGGTAGCTTTTATTGTCACCGTTGAGTTAGGATTCGTAAAAGTGTAAATTATTTTTCCATCAAGTCCCATTTCCTGCCCGGCTGTCATGTAACCAGAAAAAGTACCGTTGCAAGAGGCGAGAGTGGGCCCGGCATATGCCTGTGGAGCAGTTTCCATATATCCTGCTAAAACCAGTGCGGTCAGGGGGAGGCAGCGGGCGAATTTATTCATAAAATATTCCTTTTATTATTGCTACTGTGGCCATCCCGTACCTGAAAATAGGGCCACATACCTATCTTACTGAACAAACCCTAATATTTCCTTACACTTTTTGTGAAGCTTTTGTGACGGTTACGCTTCACGAGGCAATTTATAACTTTGGCACGGTTTATGCTTTACATGCTGGCATCACAAACCACGATAGCCGGTAAAACCATGGATAATTCAATATATGTAGCCCTTTCCCGCGAGCTGGCCTTGTTCCGCGACATGGACGCCACGGCCAACAACGTTGCCAACGCCAACACCACGGGCTACGACGCCGACCACATTTTATTCGGCTCGTATGTCACCAAGGACATTAATGAAGGAAACAAGAGCGCCATGTCCTTCGACAACGACATAAAAACCTACCGCAATACTGAAACCGGATCGATGCAAGTCACCGGCAATGATCTTGATGTCGCCATTCAGGGCAACGGCTATTTCGTCGTGCAGACGCCGCTGGGCCTGCGTTACACGCGCGCAGGCAATTTCTCCATCGGGCCGGACGGATCGATGATGACGGCGGAAGGTTATCGCGTCATGGACAACGCCAACCAGCCGATCGTATTCGATGACAGCACACGCACGATTCAGATCGGTGAAGCCGGCAATGTCAAAGTCAATGGCGAGGATTTCGCCAATCTCAATATCGCGCAGTTCGACAATCCGCAATTGCTGGAGCGCCTCAATGCCCGCCTGTTCAAAAGCGATGTCCCTCCCCAGCCGGCACAGGATTTCCGTGTATTGCAGGGCACGCTCGAGAGTTCGAACGTGCAGCCAGTGCTCGAGCTGACACACATGGTCAATGTATCGCGCAGCCTGGACAGCACTGCGCAATTTATCGCCGCCATCTACGACCTTGAGCGCAAGGCCGCCGATGCCTGGGCGCAACAGAGTTAATAAGGAGTTTTAGCATATGCGTTCATTAGACATCGCAGCAACCGGTATGCAGGCGCAGCAGCTTTATGTTGACGTCACCTCGCAAAACCTGGCCAACATCAACACCACTGCGTACAAACTGCAGCGCCCGGAATTTGAGGATCTGATTTACCAAAATCAGCGCGCCGTCGGCTCCAACTCGTCGGACAACGGCACCATCGTTCCCACTGGCATCAATATCGGCACCGGCGTACGTCTGGCTGCCATCGACCGAAACACCACGCAGGGAACGCTCAACCAGACCTCCGCCCCGCTCGACATGGCCGTTCAGGGCCGCGGCTATTTCCAGATCACCCTGCCCGACGGCTCAACCGCCTACACGCGCGACGGGAACTTCCAGGTCGGCCCGGATGGCTCCATCGTCACCGGCGACGGCTTCCAGCTAACGCCCACCATCACCATTCCGCAGGATGCCACCAGCATTTCGATCGACCAATCAGGCGAAGTCAGCGCTACCATCCCGCTGCAAACCACGCCCTCTATCTTAGGGCAATTGCAAACCGCAAACTTCATCAACGAAGCCGGTTTGCAGCCTACCGGCAACAACCTGTTCTCGGAAACCGCCGCATCCGGCTCACCCATCATCGGCACGCCAGGGATCGACGGCTTCGGCACCATCATCCAGGGATTTTTGGAAACCTCCAACGTCAACCCGGTGACCGAACTCACCAACCTGATCAAGGCGCAGCGCGTCTATGAAATGAACAGTAAAGTCGTCACCGCATCCGACCAGATGTTGCAGACGCTGAACCAGAACGCTTAAGGTATTTATGATTAGACATTATTACTTCCTGATCTTCTTTGCGGTGATGGCTTTCACCGTCGCCGCCTATGCCGACGATCCGCTCACGCTCGATGCGCCCAAGCCACTCTTCCAGGTCACCTATGGCGATGCCGAAGATGCCATCGGTCATGCACTGGCCGAAAAAGGCGCCGGCACCAAACTTTCCGCCGACATCCGTGCCGCCAACAAAAACGAAGCCATCTTCTCCTATGCCAAACCCATCACAGTGGAGATCCGCGGACTCACTTTCGATAAAACCAACAACAAATGGGCGGCGAATTTATTTTTCATGTCCGGCAGCGATGTGATTACCGCCATTCCCTCTACCGGGGAATATCAAGAGATGGTAGAGGTGCCGATTTTAAAACGCGAAGTACGCAGCGGCGAGATCATTAATGGAACCGATGTGGAAGTGCGCGACTTTCCGCTTGCTCACACACGCAGTGATACTGTCACCGACATCTCCGACCTGATTGGCAAGGCACCTGCACACGGCATTTCACCAGGACGTCCGATCCGTCTGGCAGAAGTGGCGCTGCCACCGGTCATCAAGAAAAACCGCATGGTCGAGATGCGTTATAACGCACCCGGCATGGAAATCACCGCTAATGGCCAGGCCATGGACGACGGCGCGAAAGGCGATGTCATCAGCGTGCGCAACACCGCCAGCCGTAAGGTCGTGCGTGCAGTGGTACTGGATGCAAATACGGTGACCATCGCGGCGCCCAGCGAACAAACCAGTCAGTTGACAGGAGAAGGATATGCAACGAATTAAAGATAAGGTTTTGGGTTATAGGGAATGGGGATTAGATAAAAACAGACCTGCTATCACCTATTACCTATCACCTATAACCTGGCTGTTGCTTGCAACAGCCTTGAGCGGCTGCGCAAGCATGCTCGAACGCCTCGACAATATCGGCAAACCGCCTGAGATGACGAAAGTCGAAAACCCGCAGGAAAAGTCCGATTATAAGCCGCTCAGTTGGCCGATGCCCACCACTCCGCCGCCGCAGCAGCAATACGCCAATTCGCTGTGGCAGCCTGGTGCACGTGCATTTTTCCGTGACGGCCGCGCCGCGCGCGTAGGCGATATTCTCAAAGTCAACGTCGCCATCAACGACAAGCTTCAGCTCAACAACCAGACTGAAGGCAAGCGCACCACCACCGATGTGGCCGCCGCACCCGCAACGGCCGGGCTGGCGGGCAAGCTGCTGCATTTTATACCCGGCATCAACGCTACTCCCTCGAATCTGGTTGATGTCAATGGCACGCTCGATACTAAAGGTACGGGCACCATTCAACGACAGGACATTGTGACCACGCAAATCGCGGCGCTGGTGACGCAGATGTTGCCCAACGGGAATCTGGTCATCGAAGGCTCGCAGGAAATCACCATGAACCAGGATATTCGCGACGTAGCGGTCAAAGGTGTGGTGCGGCCGCAGGACATCAAATCGGATAACACCATCGATTCCACCCAGATCGCTGAAGCACGCATTGTCTACAGCAGCCACGGCCAGCTGAGCGACATGCAGAAACCGCGTTGGGGCGGCCAGGTACTGGATGCGGTGTCTCCGTTCTGATGGGCTCGCCCATTTTTCTTAAACTGCTTGAGTACGCCCTTTGCTCTGGCCGTATCCCACGGCAGCCTTCAGTATTTCTCTTGGATTAATGCTATATTCTGAAAATGTGGACTTTGGGCCAGTAGTACCTTTTTGGACAAGCGCGGGTTCATCGTTGGCCATTTCGTTCAGCATAAATCCGGTTACGCCTTGTCTTGCCAACTCCGTAACCTGGTCTTTTGTAATTGCATGGCCGTTAGGAATAAGCGTTTGATCCCACATTTCAGCAGGAATAGTGGTCGTCAGTATGATGCGCGCATGATCTGGTTTCATTTAAAGCCCCCTGTATCGGTTTTTATAGCATCTTTAGAGCTATTAAACTAATAAAAAATTTGAATGGGAGGCGACGTCTCCGTTTTAACCTATTGTATTTGTTATACCGGTTAACCTATTTGTCATCAAACCTTCTGCGAACCTCCATCAACCCGTCACAATGGAATGCTATAGTGTTAATGTCTCATTAATAATTATAGGGTTGACCATGCGTAAAGCAGAATCATCAAATATTTACAAAGGGTTAAAATTCCCCTTGCCTGCCTGTGCGTTTTCTCCTAGAAAAGACGACCCTATGGCCGGACATCACCATCATAGATTTTACATGGCTGCGACGAAGCGATTTTTTGAAATGGCTAGGAAGAAGGCGCAGGGAATAGCGGAATCTATTTTCAAGCCTTTTGACGCAGCCATTTCAAAAAAGCGAACGTCCCTCTCGGGTTGCGTTTTGGCGGCCATCCGCGTCGTTAAGGCGCTTGCCCGTAGGACGCAGGCTATGGGCGGCGCGCCTTGCCTAGCGGAATTGTCTCGCCAAAACAGCAACGCAGCCGTGCAAAATCTATGATAGTGATGTCCCATAAACCATCCCGCACGCGCTTGTCATTATATATAGCGTGGTGCGTCGCGCTGGCGATGCCGATGCTGCTCTTCGCAGCAGCCTATAACTGGCAGAAACCGGCCCAAACCGCGTCGCTCACCATCCCGGGCGATGCCCCTGCCCTTGATAATCCGGATGACGGCAAGGTGCTGAATCATAAAGACATCGGTTTGTATAAGGCGCTGTTCCGCGCCGAACGCAATGCCGATTGGGCCGCCGCCGATACCATCATTCAGCAGATCAGCAACAAATCGCTGGTTGGCCATGCGCTCGCCATGCGCTACCTGAATCACCATTATAATAGCACAAGTGCCCAGCTGGCCGACTGGCTCACCCGCTACCCCGACCTGCCGCAGGCCACCAATATTTACGGTCTGGCCGTGTCCAAATATCCGGCGCTTCGTAATCAGATTCCGCCCATCGCCAAACAAACTGCGCTGCCGAGCTATGGCGATGACGCTATCACACTGAGCTTCAACAGCGACATGCCCTATGCCAAAACCTGGCGTGCGGGCCTGAACGCATGGCGCATGGGCCACACCGCAGAAGCCGCCAAATTATTCGCCGGCCTTACCGAACACAGCGATGAGCTCTCGCCCTGGAGCCAATCCGCTGCCGCATACTGGGCATGGCGCGCCTATGACGCACTGGGCGATCAGGAAAAAGCGCGGGAATATCTGGAGATGGCTGCCATCGATGCGCGTAGCTTCTATGGCATTCTTGCACGCAAACAACTAAACGAGCCGCTCAACCTCGATAATTCACCGGTTGAGCTCAGTGCCAACGACCGCGACGACATGAACGAAAACACGCATGTCCGCCACGCCATTGCGCTCTCTCAGATCGGGCAGGATGAACTGGCCGAACAGGAACTGCGCGTGCGCTTCCCGCAGGCCAACAATGAAGAAAAACAACGTCTGCTGGCGCTGGCGCATGAGATGAAACTCCCCACCGTACAGATCAGCATGGCCAAGCAGCTGCGTGATGACGATCATCCACTGGATTTCGCGCGTTATCCGATCCCGAACTGGAAACCCGAAGGCGGCTTTAAGGTCAACCCCGCGCTGATTTACGCGCTGATGCGCCAGGAATCCGGCTTCCATACCACGGCAGTCAGCCCCGGCGGCGCGCTGGGCCTCATGCAGCTCATGCCGCAAACAGCATCGCTCATGCAAAAACGCATGAATAAAACCATCGGCCTTGTCACCGAGCCGACAGTCAACATGATGCTTGGCCAGAATTACGTACAAAACTTACTAAGTGACAATTCGATCGACGGCAATCTAGTGTACGCGCTGGCGGCCTACAATGCCGGCCCGGCGCGCCTGCAGGAATGGAAAACCTCCGCCACGCAGAATGACCCGCTGCTTTTCATTGAAACCATCCCTTATGCGCAGACGCGCAATTACGTGATGCAGGTGATGACCAATTACTGGATTTATTCCGAACTCACCGGCAACACCGATAATTCCGCCATCAGCCTGCTGGAAGGTAAATTCCCGGCCTATGCGAAAGTTGCAATTAATGCTGAGCAGGATTAGTCTCCCTTAAAAACAGGGATACTATGCCACCCGATTTCTCCATCGAATCCACTTACACCGGCATTATCGCAGGCGTTGATGAGGCCGGGCGGGGCCCATGGGCCGGGCCGGTAGTTGCCGCAGCGGCGATTCTGGATTTTGCCAATATTCCCACCGGCATCGACGATTCCAAAAAACTCTCCGCTGAAAAACGCGAAACATTATTCGCAATCATCACACAGTCCTGCGATTATGGCGTCGGCATCGCCAGCGTCGAAGAAATTGACGGCCTCAACATTTTGGGTGCTACCAAACTGGCCATGCGCCGCGCCGTTGAGGGTCTCAAAACAACACCCGCCATTGCACTCGTGGATGGTAACAGCTCGCCCGGCCTTGCGTGCAAAACCAAACTCGTCATCGGCGGCGACGCAAAATCATTGTCTATCGCAGCCGCCAGCATCATCGCCAAAGTCACGCGCGACCGCATCATGTGTGAGCTTGCCTGCGAGCATCCGTATTACGGCTGGGAAAGCAACGCCGGTTACGGCACAAAAAAACATCAGGATGGGCTGGCGAAATTCGGCGTCACGCCGCACCACCGCAAAAGTTTCCGCCCCATCCGCGAACTCATAGAAGCCCGCGCGCTGGTGGCCGTATGACCATCGAGGACAAACGCAAATATTCATTCTTTCCTAAAAAACTGGCAGGCTGCATCGAGCCGCTCACGCGGCCGGTGCTTAAAAGCCAGGGGCTGGCGGGTTCGCGGATCCTCACCGATTGGGAATCGATCGTGGGCACCAAACTGGCGCGTCATTGCATCCCCGAAAAGTTATCATTCCCCAAAGGGAGTAAAACCGGTGGCACGCTGACGATTTCCGTGGAGAACGGCTTTGCGCTGGAGCTGCAGCACATGCACCCCATCATCATGGAGCGCCTCGCCGGATATTTTGGCTATCAGGCCATCAAGCGCATCGTGATTTCGCATAGCTGGGTGCCCGCACCATCCGCGCCGGTTATAAAAAAAACCAAGCGCGTGCTGCCACCGGAAATCAAGAATCTCGTTGATGACGTTGAGGATGCGGAACTGAAAGCCGCACTCAAATCGCTGGCGGAGACGCTGTCGGAAACTTAAGATAATAAATGATATATATTTTTTCGATAATATTATAAGCGCCACAATTAATCTTTTCATCAAATCTTCACATTTCTACACAGATATTGATGGTACTATTGCCTTATAACCAAATCACAGGAGACGGAATTATGGCATTTGAAGAAGCTATTATTAAAAATGCGGAAAATTTATTGAAACAGCATACCCTTGCAGATGGCAAATCGCAGACCTTTATAGTCAAAGGCGATAATGCTGCAAAAATAGCAATAGCTGCAAAAGATTTGATTGTTCAGGCAGTAAGCACAAGTATTGTTTTAAGACATGAAGACGGTTTTTCAAGTTTCACGGTACCAACAACGGTACTCAAAGAAGCTCGCAAACAGCTCGGTGTGATTGAGCAGGGGCCCGAGAAGCCCGCTAAAAATCCCGATGGATTAAAAAAGAAAAAACCAAAATTACGCCGTGACAGTGACGATGATCACGGCATTGAAACCTACAGGTAATTACCTCAATACAACCCACCCGTGCCGCCCTCCGGCGTTTTCTCCTGCGGCGGAGCAGGCGTGACGGAAATGAAATTATCTCCATTGCCACCACCGGGATTTACGCTGGTTTGCGGCAGCGTACCATCAGGATTTGGCGAGGGCGCCAGCCCAGGCGGCGGCGACACGCCGGGAATATAAATCGGCCCGCCGGTGAGAAACGCTTCGTCGATCACCGGGCCAGTCGGCGGCTGCACGCTGGTCGGAATGCCCGTATGCAGATCGATCTGCACCAGCTCAATCCCCGGCGGAATGCGGAACGGCTTGTTGGGCACATCTTTGAGCGCACTCTTCATGAAATCAATAAATGCCGGCAGCGCCACAGAAGCGCCTGTTTCTTTTTTGCCCAGTGTGCGCGGCGTGTCATATCCCACGAATACGCCCGCCACCAGATCGGGTGAGAAGCCGACAAACCACGTATCGCGGCTGTCGTTGGTGGTGCCGGTCTTGCCGGCGACGATATTTTTAAGCTCCAGATGCGCGCGTGCACCGGTGCCGCGGATGGTGACGCCTTCCAGCATGGAAATCATTTGATAATCCACGCGCGGATCGACCACTTCCTCGCGGTTATCGGCGGGAATCGGCGGCGGCGCATCCTTATCCAGCCCCGACAGCGTAACCAGTTTGCAGTTCGCGCATTCACGCGTGTCGCGGCGGAAGATGGTGGCGCCATGCCGGTCGTCGATACGCTCAATAAGCGATGGTTGCACGCGCTTGCCACCGTCATCTAAAATCGCATAGGCGTTGGTGAGGCGAAGTAGCGTCGTTTCCTCGGCGCCCAGCACAATCGAGAAATTATTCTGCATCTCATCATAAATGCCAAAGCGCTTGCCAATTTCCATCACCTTATCCAGCCCCATGATCTGCGCCATGCGCACGGTCATGGTGTTGCGCGATTTTTCCAGGCCCACACGCACCGTGGTTGGGCCCAGATAATCCTCGTGATAATTTTGGGGTTTCCACACAGGCTGATTCTCACCCTGGCTCATCTCCACCGGCGCATCGAGAATGAGCGTCGTCGGTGTAAAGCCATTTTCCAGCCCAGCCGTATAGACAAACGGCTTGAACGACGAACCCGGCTGGCGATGCGCCTGCGTGGCACGGTTAAATTCCGTCGCCCCATAAGCATAGCCGCCTGACATGGCCAGCACGCGGCCCGTATGCGGATCGATCACCACCATCGCGCCGTTGATTTCGGGAATCTGCTCAAGGTTCCATGCTTTTTTCGCATCGTCGCCGCTGAGTTTGGCCTGTTTTTTTTCCTCATCCGCCACCGGCCCGACCAGCACCACATCGCCGGTCTTTAAAATATCGGCAGGCTTTTTAACGTCCGGCCCAAGCTGCCCGTCGCCGATCACGCGGCGCGTCCATTTGAGCAGCCCCATGGGAATCAAACCACGCGAGTCATCGTCAAATAGCAGCGACGCGCGTTTATCCTCCAGCTGCGTCACCACCGCCAGTTTTTGCCCGTCAAAAATCTGATTAGCGTGATCGCGCTCCAGGCGCGCGAACGTATCCTTAATGCCAGTCAGGCTCACATGCGTCATCGGCCCGCGATAGCCGCGGCGGCGGTCATATTCGATGAGCGCCTTGCGCAAGCTGCGGTCGGCATAGTCCTGTAGCGTGGGATCAAGCGTGGTTTTGACCACGAGGCCGCCTTCATACAGCGCATCCTCGCCATACATGGCGGCAAGCTGGCGGCGCACTTCCTCGGCAAAAAAATCCGCGTGCGCGACTTCCGCATTATCACGGCTCTTGAGCGTGATCGGCGTTTTTTTGGCTGCTTCCGCATCATCCTTGGTGATATAGCCGGCATCGCACATGCGGTCGATCACCCAGTCGCGGCGCTCCTTGGCACGATTGTAATTTTTTTTGGGATTGAATTCGCTCGGCGCCTTGGGTTGCGCGGCGAGAAGCGCTGCTTCCTCGATCGTGAGCTCATCCATGGATTTGTTGAAATAGCTCTGCGCCGCCGACGCTACGCCGTATGAGCCCTGTCCCAGATAAATTTCATTTAAATATAATTCGAGAATTTTATCCTTGCGGTAAACCTGGCTGATGCGCATGGCGAGGATGGCTTCCTTGATTTTGCGCTCGATCGATTTTTCATTGGTGAGCAGGAAGTTTTTGACCACCTGCTGCGTAATCGTCGACCCGCCGACCAGCGATTTTCCCATGCCGTAATTGATGATGTTATCGCGGATGGCTCGCACAATGCCGCCGAAATCGATGCCCTCATGCTCATAAAAATTTTTATCCTCGGCAGAAATAAACGCCTGCCGCACACGTAGCGGAATTGCTGACAAGGGCACGAACATGCGCTTTTCCGTGGCATATTCGGCGAGCAGCTTGCCGTCGCCCGCGTAAAGTCGCGTTACCGTCGGCGGGTCGTATTGCGCGAGCTGGCTGTAATCCGGCAGGTCTTTACTGTAATGGTTAAACAGCAAAAAACCTACGATGATGCCGATGACAGCAAGCGCCACGCCCAGCGAAAACAGCCATCCAAAAAGATTGATAATACTACGGGTAATGCGCATCATGATTTTCTTGTTTTATATAGTCATTACGGAATTCGTCGTAATAGCCAAGATTAAATTTAAAAATTTCCGCAAACCGGTCGACGCTCCATATATCGCCGGAAATAATACTATGTAACGGATTATAATATTGCGCCAGCGCGGAATTCATAAGTGCCGTGTCCCCGGTTTCGATGGCATCCGCATATCCCGCAGGTATGGCGCGTTTTAAATGCCCGATTCTGCCGATATACTGCGAAGCCGCCGGTAGCCGGGCCAGCAGCGCATCTGAAAGCGCCAGCGGATCGATAATATGCACGCGAGGACCCGCTTCATAACCGTAAAACCCAAGCCCTCCACTCACCCTGACGGATGACAGACTAAAGCGATCGACCGCAGGCAGCGTCTGGGCCCCATGAATTTGGTCGCGAAGTGTGTAGCGGTCACCGGTCGGGCGTATGTCGCCAGTAAAACAATAAGGACACTCCATGCGCAATTGATTGATCGAGGGATAGAGCGCAAATAAAAGCGCTAGCGCCGCTATGATGCCCATCTGCCAGTATTTGCCAATGTTATGGGCTGCGGCACACACCAGCCATATCGACGCAAAAACCGGCAGCGACCAGAACCGCCCCGACACATGATTGCCGCCCACCCACACCACATAGGCGCTATACGCTAAAACACCCAGCGACAGCGCCACAAGTTCCGGCCGCCGCGCACGCTGCGCCCAGAATGGCAATAAAACCGCCGCCGCAAGAAACAGCGCAGACGGCGCATCCACCGCCACGAGATTCGCCAGATAATGCAGGCCCTGCTGGATATACGCCGCTTGTGGAATTCCGGCATTGAGCTTGGCATATTTGGTGTTGGGGAATAAAAAACCGTAATAAATAAGACTGAAACATTCCCACGCAACCAGCGGCAGCGCGGCGACCAAACATTGCCCCCAGCGCACATTTTTAAACCGCACCCACACCAGCCAGATGAGAACGGGCGCATATAAAATAACCGTATCCAGCCGATTGACCATGGCAAGCGCGCAAAAACCAGTAATCCAAAACCAGAAACGCTGCTTATCCGCCCGCAAAAGCGCCCAGCCGAAACCGGCAAACAGCAGATACGACAGCGGATTTTCCAGCCCCGACGTTGCATAATCGGCAAATGTTTTTGACACGATAAGCGGCACAAGAAACAGGCTTACCGACTGTAGCGCGGGCTTCTCAAATGTATAAATAGATAGCGCCACCGCGCCGGCCGTGCACAAAAGCGAAAGACCCAGCGTGATATAAAATATATTCTCCCACACGGCATAAAACGGAATGTGCAGCAGCAACCACAGCGGATTGGTGTAGGCCTGCACGCGTTCATCGATATTCCAGCGCAGCCCATATCCATGCGTAAAATTATCCACCACGCGAAAAGTGATGTACGCATCCTCGGTTACCGCCGCATGCCACAGCACCATGCACAGCAAACATGACGCAAAAAAAGCAAGCAGGATGCGATCCCCATAACCACGCGACCGCATCATTTTTGCGCTACCCTGCCCTGTGCCACAAAATATTCATCCACCGTCCCGGCGATGAGCCCGGTCACCTTGTCGCGATATGCCTTAGACTTCAGCAATTTTTCCTCGTTAGATAAAAACCCTATCTCGATCAACACCGATGGAATATCCGGCGCTTTGAGCACGGCAAACCCGGCGAAGCGATGCGTGTTGGGCAGCAGATGAATATTGCCGTCCAGCGATTTTACGGCAAGATCGGCAAAGGTGATTGAATGGTTGGACGTATCGCGCTGGGCCAACGAAATCAGAATCCCCGCCACATCCTTACTCTCTTTCGATAAATCGAGGCCGGAGAGCACATCGGCTTTGTTTTCGCGCGCGGCCAGTGCTTCCGATTCCGCGTCCGACGCTTTTTCCGACACAGTATAAATCGAAAGCCCTTTGGTGTCGTCATCCGGCGCGGAATCGGCATGCAGCGAGATGAACAGATCGCCATGCGCCTGGCGGGCAATCTCCACGCGCTTACGTA
>Ga0206845_1158_pt2 | contig 13803 bp, 8 predicted proteins | sample Alteio_BWOrgCont_19_FD_152887 | JGI IMG/M metagenome (GOLD analysis project Ga0206845, IMG submission 152887) | Enriched cells from forest soil in Barre Woods Harvard Forest LTER site, Petersham, Massachusetts, United States -... | ecosystem: Environmental > Terrestrial > Soil > Temperate forest > O...
GCGCCATCCCTTTCGGCATCGGTAACCTGCCGCAGACGCCGGGGAATCTGATCGATCCCGCGGGCGCCAAAATGATTCAGGCCTTTCCGGTTCCGAACTTGAATGTCGGCGCCGCTGCTTACAATCCGTATCGTAACTGGGTTGTGAATGGCTCCAGCCCTTACAACCAGCAATCGTTCGACATCAAACTGGATCAACGCTTTGGCGAGAAGACCACTGCGAGCGCGCGGTTTTCACATGAATGGGACGCAGGCCAGAACCCGAACTTTTTTGGAACCGTATACGACACCAATACGCAGGGTCTGACCAAACATTCCGCTCTGGTGGGCGCTGTCAATTTCCAGCACACATTCAGCGCGGCGACGCTGATGAGCGTCTCTCTGGGATACGGCCACAACTGGTATCCCACCGAGGGGAACGCCGCATCGTTCGGCGGCTTTGATCCGGTAAAGGTGCTGGGGATGCCGCCTTACATCGATACCTCGGGTTTTCTGACTCCGCCCTCGATCTGGCTCTTCAGCGCATATGGGTGCAACGGCTTCAACGGCTGTATCGGCTCGCAGGCTTATTCCATTCTCAAGTTCGCCAGCGATACCGGGCATCTGGTGGGGTCGGTCGATCATGTGATGGGAAAGCACGAGATCAAAGCGGGCGGGGAATTACGAAAGCATCGAATCAACTTTTTGCAGGCGGCGGCGCCCAACGGACTGTTCTCTTTTACGAACAGCGGTACCGCGTCAGGCACGGCCGGTGTTGGCGGAGACGCTCTGGCCGGCCTGATGATCGGTTACGTTGACAACGGCTTCAGCCAATACGAGATCCCTCCGTTCACGTCGACGGAGAATTATCAAGTCGGAGGATTTGTTCAGGACAACTGGCGGGTGACTTCGAAGCTGACATTGAATCTCGGTTTCCGTTACGACGTGGACACTCCGCGGACCGAGCGCTACAACCAGATGAGTTACTTCGATCCGTCCGCGGCATCGCCGATCTCCGTACCGGGGCTGAACCTTCGGGGCGCGATCGAGTATGTTGGCATCGGTGGAAACCCGAGGAGCGAATTCAACACTTACTGGGGCGAACTCGGGCCCCGGTTTGGTTTTGCGTGGCAAGTCACCCCCCGCACGACGGCGCGCGGGGGGTATGGCATTTATTACGACCCGTCGGATGTCGGCGTCGTGGGCAATGCCGTTACCGGTGGGTTTCTGGGATATGACGCCATCACAACCGGGGTCAATAATGTGCCGGCTTCACCCTGGCTGCCGCTCGAATTTCTACGGAATCCATTTCCGTTCGGGATTCAGACCGCCACCGGCAATAGCCAGGGAGCGGCCACCCTGCTGGGCCAGGCGGTGAGCAATATTCCGCTGCGGAATTTGAACCAGGTCCCTCAGGAGCAAAGCTGGAGCCTCGATATTCAACGGCAGCTTCCAGGATCGATTTTGCTGGACATCGGCTGGGTAGGGAGGAAAGGAACCCATTTATACGCGATGGGATATGGGAACCAGCTTGACGCGTTGCCGCCGAATGTCGCCAGTGATTTTCGCTCTGACCCTTCGTTTTATCTTGCACAGGTCCCCAATCCTTTCTACGGCGTGATTCAGGGCAGCGCCGATCTGTCCGGGCGCACCATCCCACGGTGGAAGTTATATGTGCCGTTTCCGCAATACAGCGCCGGGTCCGGCGCTGGAATCAGCGGCAGCTTTGTACCCTGGGCCAACTCAAGCTATAACGCAGCCCAATTGCGAGTGGAGAAGCGCTTTTCGCGGGGACTGTACTTCCTCTTTACTTACACTTTTCAGAAGAGTCTTGATGATTCCTCGCTGGCGTCGAGCGGTTATTCTTTTCTGACCGGCGGCATGGCAACCGCAGAGGCGAACGCGCGTGACCCCAATAACCTCAGGCTGGATCGCTCGCTTTCCACTTTCAGCATTCCGCAAATTTTCCAGCTCAGCTTCGTATACCAGCTGCCGTTTGGAAGCCACCGGAGATACGCGGCGAATACCGGCCGCATCGTGGATACTCTGGTGGGAGGGTGGCAAGTCAACGGAATCTATCGGGTGGATAACGGGCTTCCCATTCAACTCGGCCTCTGCGGCGGCTGCAGCGTGAGCCTTCCGACATATGGAACGCAGTATCCAAACCTGCAGGCTGCTCTTCAGGTAGCCGGGACCGGAAATCTGAACCAGTATTTCGCCAATCCCCAGGCGGCATCGATCCCGGCTCCATACACCGATGGCAATGCGCCGCGGGTGCTGCCGAATGCCCGGGCGCCGGGTACCAACAATTTGACCGCATCGCTCTTCAAACAAATCCCGCTCGGCTTTCGGGAGGGGGCCAGACTGGAGATCCGGCTGGAGGCGTTCAATGTGCTGAATCGGGTGCAGTTTGCGGCGCCGGATACTAATGTCGGCGACGCTACTTTCGGTCAGATAACGGCCCAGGCCAATCAGGCGCGCCAGGTGCAGGTTGGGGTAAAGGCTTATTTTTAGGGGTCAGTCGATGTATTACCTGGGCCTCTTACTCGCAATCTGGCTGCTGGCGACGAGTTGCGGGTCGACGCACGCCGCTAACGACCCCATGATCGAGTTCACCCGAGTTCCTCCCGCGGGCGACGGCAGCCCGGATAAACTCGAGACCATCGAGGGACGCGTTCGAGGAGCCAGGGCGGACGAACGCATCGTGCTTTTCGCCCGCAGCGGAACGTGGTGGGTGCAGCCTCTGGCGACCCAGCCGTTTACGGTTATTCAACCGAACGGCCTCTGGCAGAACACAACGCACCCGGGATCCGCCTATGCCGCGTTGCTGGTGAAGTCGGATTATCATACTCCGCTGGTCGTCGACACGCTGCCCGAAAGAGGCGGGCCGGTACTGGCGGTCTCGACTGTTGACGGGGCCGCGCCGATTTCCCCCTTGAAGACCCTTCAGTTCGGTGGATATCCCTGGGAGATGCGCGAAACATCGAGTGATGCCGGCGGATCGAAGAACCTTTACGATCCGGACAACGCCTGGACGGACTCGCGCGGATTCCTTCATGTCCGCATCCTCAAGCGTGACCGCGGATGGTCAAGCGCGGAAGTGAAGCTGGGCCGCAGCCTGGGATATGGCTCGTACATGTTTGTCGTCGAAGATGTCTCTCACCTGGAACCCGCCGTGGTGTTCGCGATGTTCACCTGGGATGACGCGGCGCCTCGGGAAATGGACATCGAAATCAGCCGCTGGGGTGAGCTCGCCGACAAGAATGGCCAATTTGTGATCCAGCCCTATCTGGTGCCCGCCAACACGGTCCGGTTTAACGCTCCCGCCGGGCCACTAACTTACTGGATGGACTGGCAACCTGACCGGGTTACTTTCAGAACGAAGAAAGGCGCCGATACCGTGGCTGAACATGTTTTTACGTCGGGGATTCCGTCTCCGGGGAGCGAGAGAATTCATATGAACATGTATGTTTACGGTAATAAGAAGAACCCCCTGCAGCACGGGGCCGAGGTCATTGTTGAGAAGTTCGAATATCTTCCGTAACTTCGGCATGTGTCTGGCGGTCGGGATTTTCGCGGCGAGCGCTGGGTACGCGATCGATCCGGATCGCGCGATATCTCAGTATGTCCTCGACCGCTGGGGAAGCGAAGAGGGATTCCCGCGCGGACCCGTATATGCAATCACGCAGACCAGCGACGGGTATCTCTGGATCGGAACCGAAGCGGGGCTGGTCCGCTTTGACGGCTGGAACTTCCGGCTGATCAAGGACGAAACCGGAGCTTTCAGCATCACCAGTGTCCTCGGTTTGACGACGGACAGCGACGGCTACCTTTGGCTGCGTTTGCAGGACTTGTCGGTCCTGCGGTACCGCAACGGTAAGTTCGAGAGTCCTTCCGGAAAGGAACCGAACACAAACTTTTCGGCCATGAGCCGCGGTAGTCACGGGCAGATCCTGCTCGCGAAAATGGAGGAGGGCGCCTTCACCTTCCGTAATGGCGAGTTGCAGATGGTTGCGTCCGCCATCGATCTGCCGCGATCTCCGGTTATCTCGCTGGCCCAGACGGCAAGAGGTGACATCTGGGCTGGTACGCGGGACGCCGGGCTTTTCCGTCTCGGCGGCCTCAGCGCTTCCGCGGTGCGGACCGGACTGCCGGACTTGAAGGTGGATTCTCTGCTTCCGGATGGCGACGGGAATTTGTTAATCGGTACCGACGGCGGAATCGTGCGCTGGAACGGGAAGGACCTTACAACGGAAGATGTACCGGAATCGCCTGGCCACTCCCAGATCCTCGCGATGACCAGGGACCGCGACAAGAATCTGTGGGTAGGTACGGATTCGCGCGGGTTATTGCGGTTCAACGCTCGGGGCGTGTCGTACTTAGATGCATCGGGGGTTGGTTCTGGCCTTGCGGTAACGGCCATCTTCGAGGACCGCGAGGGGAATTTGTGGATCGGAAGCGCCGGCACTCTGCTACGGCTTCGCGACAGTACCTTTGTGACTTATTCTCTTCCCGAAGGCTTGCCTACCGATGGCAGCAACCCGGTTTTTGTCGATTCCGAAGGGCGTATGTGGTTCCCGCCGATCACGGGGGGCTTGTGGTGGGCGAAGGGCACGAACCGCGGCACGGTCAACATCGCCGGCCTGGAAAATGACGTCGTTTATTCGATCACCGGCGGCAACGGAGAGCTCTGGGTGGGAAGGCAGCGCGGAGGATTGACCGAGCTTCGCCCAAGTGGACCTGCTTCGTTCACTGCAAAGACTTACACCCACGACGATGGACTCGCGCAGGACAGCGTGTATTCGGTCTATCGAAGCCGCGATGGCACGGTTTGGGCCGGGACGCTCAGCGGAGGGGTGAGCAAGCTCAGTGGCGGCGCGTTCACAACGTATACGACCGCAAACGGAATGGCATCGAACACGGTGGCCTCGATGCTGGAAACATCTGACGGAACCATGTGGTTCGCGACGCCGGACGGCCTGACCGCGCTCGCGAAGGGGCGCTGGAAGACCTGGACGACGTCGAATGGCTTGCCGTCGGAGAACGTCAACTGTCTTCTGGAGGATTCGAAAGGCGTGCTCTGGGCAGGGACTACGGGCGGTCTCGCGTTCCGGGGCACCCGGGGATTCCAGACGCTGGCGGGCGAGCCCGCACCTTTGCGCGCGCAGATATTGGGTCTGGCAGAAGATGCGGAGGGATGGATCTGGATGGGGACATCAACTCAGGTTCTCCGTGTGAAACGCGACAAGCTTCTGAGCGGCACGCTCGCGGAAGGGGACATCCGCGAGTACGGGCTTGCGGACGGGCTCCGCGGCGTGGATGGTGTGAAGCGGCACCAGTCAGTATTCAAAGATTCGATGGGTCGAATCTGGTTCTCTCTGAACCGGGGAATTTCCGTCGTCGATCCGGCGCGGCTGACCGGCAGATCGGCGCCGGTGATCGCCCACGTGCAAACGATCTCGGCCGACAGCGCAATATTGGACCCGATGAGTCCCGTTCGAATCCCCGGCGGAAGGAAGAGAATCACCTTCGGCTTCGCGGGTCTGTGCCTTTCCGTGCCCGAAAGGGTTCGCTTCCGCTACCTGCTGGAGAATTTTGACCACGAATGGAGCAGCCCCGGCGCAGGCCGCGAAGCAGTCTATACCAACCTCGGCCCGGGCCACTACCGTTTTCGTGTAGTGGCCAGTAATCCGGATGGAGTCTGGAGCCAGGACGAAGCCGTTGTTCCCTTCACAGTGGATCCCTTGTTCTGGCAGACCTGGTGGTTCCGGATGGGAGCCGTGGCGGCGTTAGTGATGGCTTGCATCGCGCTTTATCGCTTCAGACTTCTTACTGTGACGCGCCGGCTGAATGGCCGCTTCGAAGAACGTCTGGCGGAGCGGACCCGCATCGCGCAGGAACTGCACGATACTCTGCTGCAGGGCTTTCTCAGCGCCTCCATGCAGGTGCATGTGGCAACGGACAAATTGCCCGCGGACTCTCCGGGAAGGCCGGTTCTCACCAGAGCTCTTGAACTGATGCGGCAGGTGATTGACGAAGGACGAAACGCTGTCAGGGGTTTGCGGGCCACACGGTCGGCATCGCTCGACCTTGAGCAGGCTTTTTCGCGGATTCAGGATGAGATGGCGTCGCTCGAACAGGAGAGCGAATCGGTGGCTTTCCAGATCGCTGTCGAAGGCGACGAGCGACCGCTGCACCCGGTGTTGCGCGACGAAGTCTACCGTATCGGCCGGGAAGCCGTCATTAACGCCTTCCGCCACGCAAGAGCGAAAAGCATAGAACTTGAATTGAAATACTCGAAGCAGCTTCGTCTGGTTGTGCGGGACGACGGGTGCGGGATTGAGCCCCGGGTCGTACAAGCCGGACGCGACGGACACTGGGGCCTCGCGGGAATGCGTGAGAGGGCCGACCGGATTGGCGCGCGGCTCTACGTTTCCAGCAGCGGTGCAGCCGGTACGGAGATTGAGTTGGTGGTACCCGGCAATGTGGCTTTCAGCGATCACGCGGACGACAAAGCCGGGTGGTTTCAAGGCTGGCGGAGGCGGCGGAGCGCCGCCGCGCAAGACGGGAACGGAGGTAACGAATGAACGATGAGCCTCGTATCCGAATACTAAGCGTTGACGATCATCCTCTTCTGCTTGACGGAATCGCCGCGATAATCGACAACGAACCGGATATGATTGTCGTCGCTCAGGCGACGAGCGGAGCTAAAGCCATTCAGAAGTACCGGGAGTGTCGACCCGATGTCACGCTTATGGACCTAAGGCTTCCCGATTTGAATGGTATCGACGCCCTGATCGCCATCCGATCCGAGTTCGCCGAAGCCCGCATCGTTATGCTCACCACATTTGAGGGCGATGTCGAGATTCAACGGGCTCTCGAGGCAGGAGCTCGAGGGTACCTCCTGAAAAATATGCCGCCAAAGGAGTTGGTTGAAGTCATCCGGCAGGTTCACTCCGGCAAGAAGCGGATACCGGCCGAAGTGGCAGCTCATCTCGCCAACCATATGGGAGATGAAGAATTGACCGCGCGTGAAATTGAAGTGCTTCGACATGTCTCCGGCGGTAATCGGAACAGGGACATTGCAAGACTGCTGTTCATCTCCGAGGAGACAGTTAAAACACACCTGAAACATGTTATGGATAAGCTGGGCGCAAAGGATCGAACCCAGGCCATTGCGATCGCCGCGCGCCGCGGAATCATTCAATTGTGAGCGCGGATTAGTCTAAAAATGTGCGGTAATCACTCGAAAGTAGTATTAAAAAATGTCACTACACGGTGATTTGCCCCTTCGCCACATTGATTATCGTTGAATCAGGTGTGTTTCGACTACAAAGCACCACCTTGGGGGATACCTGCCGCATCGCTTATTTCCGGGATTTCCCGGCGGGTTACAAGGGTTTGCGTTGCTGCTTTTAAGGTGGGTCCTTTGCGCGGCGCTCCTGTTTCAGGGCGGACTGTATCTGGATGAATCAGAACCGCTGGCGCGGGCGTGGGCCGTTGGCCTTGTGGCGCTGATCACCGGCGGCATGCTGCTGGTTGGATTCTTTACTCCAATCGCCGCGGTGCTTGCTGCCCTGTGCGTAACATCCGCGCCCGCCTTTCCGCTTCCGGCCTCGGCTCCGAATCTGTTTGGAGAGAGATTTTCGGTCATTCTGTCGGTAACGGTTTTGCTCGCGGTGACGCTGTTAGGCCCGGGAGCCTTCTCGGTGGACGCGCGACGCTTCGGTCGCCGCAAGATCATCATTCCCTCCTCGGGCCCGAGGCGTTAGGACCGCATACCACTTCAGGGGCAGCTAAAGATGGTTCGATATTGTGATGTTCTCCGAACGCCGATAGCGGAAAGTAGGGTATGGCCACTACGCAGAGGACGGTTATTACAAACAAAACGCTGTGCCAGGCGTTCCTGATCACTTCTTTGCTGACGCGAGATGCCACGCAAAGTGAGTCCGCCATATTGAGCGCCATTGCTTCGAGCGATCCCGAAGGGGTCTCGGAACATGAGTTTATTCTGTGCTCCGCGGCAATCGCTCTGGCCGCACAACCGCCGGCGCGTTTACGCGCACCACTGAGAGTCCCGGCGGGATTGAGCAATGTGTTGCGCCTGTCGCAAAGCAACCGTCATTGCTTTGTATTGCGGACGCTGGCCGGGATGTCTCGCGACGAATGCTCTCGAATCCTGAATATCGAGGTCCCCCGCGTGGATGAGAACACGGCACTGGCCGCTATGGAGTTGTCCGAATTGGCGTTCAGGGGGGATTTTCAGGACGTGAATACCTCCAGCGGCGCCACCTGGAACAGTAACGGGCTGAATCCACTCCCTTCTTATCCTCACTGGGCAGCATCAGAATTGAACAATCACGGATGACGAAGGCCGGGGCCCTTACTCGACGGGCGAATGGATTCTCCGCAATGTAGCCTCCGGGGAACGGCACAATCGCGAAGTTTCGCTTATCGGCCGTGGAATGGGTGACCAGAATCGTCGCGCCGGCTCTTTTGGCTTTTGCCCGTGTCTCTGTAAGATTTCCGACCTCATATCCCGTTGTCTCCCGGCCGTACGGATGCGGAAGTGACCATCCGTCACAAGAACGGCTAATTTACCAAATGCCGACTCAATCCGCATACGCCGACATGTGCCGCTCGGCCGCCCGATTTCAATGCCTGGCGCGTGGGTGAGTCAGAGATAAGTCTGCCCCGAGTAAAGACGAGATAACTCTGAGTGAAGGCTTCGGCGCGATCTGGCGAAATATAAACCCGGTTTTCCGGAAGTGTCTCCAGCGGCTTGTAAGATGAGGGCTTTGTGCGCCAGTAGAGCTGGGCGTTAATGCCGCCAGGCAACTGGATAATGGCGTCCCGACGGATCGGATCGTTGAACGGAGTAACAAAACATCCGCGCCGGCGGCGCGGGCAACGGTGATCGCCGCACTGATAGGGCGTGGGATTTTTATTGGATACGTGGATGTAATCGTCGATCGTCTTAATGAGGTTGCGGACGCTTTGAAAGGTGCCGCGTCGAACCTGTTTCCGGCAATTTCAGCAAACCAGCGTTGGATTTGTTTGAGCCACGAAGGACTTCCTCCCCCGCCCCTCGGCACACAGCAACTGCTCTACCACACCGATAGACCCGGAGCGCAGATCGACGCCTTCTGCCGCGGCATCCACCAGGGCGAGACTACGGTTCGACGCATTTTATGGGCGTCTTGTTCTTTGGGCAAAAGTAAGGTGTGGCGCGTGTGGACGCCTGCTAGAAATCGAATCTACCTGCCAATTGAAGGAATCGGGACTGGTTTGCGGCAGTAATCACGCCGTAGCCCGGCGAGTTCCAGATCGGCTGGCCTGCAGAATCGGCGGTCAGCACTAAGTTGGATGCGGGTGCCTGGAAATTGGTGTGGTTCAAGGCGTTGTAAGCTTCCATTCGAATAGTGAATCGCACACGCTCATGCACAGCAAATGACCGGCCGACCGATAGATTCAGATCCAGTTGTCCGGGAGCGCGCACCACATTTCTGCCCAGGGTGCCAATGCCGACAGGCAATACCTGGGTCCGCGACGACCCCGATCCGACGAACAAGGGTCCAGCGGGCTGGAGCGGAAAGCTGGCAGCACTGGCCGGTAACAGATATTGAACGCCGGTTCCGTTCGGAACCTCGGCCGCATAAAGGCTGACTCCTGGACTCACATCGAAGGGCCGCTGCTGATTGGTCCCGCTCTGAGCGGCGTTTTGATTGGTTTGCCCGATATATAGCGGCAGACCGCTATGCGCGGTCAGCATCGGATAGATTTCGAAATTGCGCACCCACCGATTTCCCCGGGTCTGATAACGGATCGCCACGGTGAAGTCATTGGGGCGGTCAAATTCGCTCAAGCCCTTGTTCAGAGTGAGGAACTGCTGCGGGAACTGGCCCTGATTCAGTCCGGAGGGTTGCGAGAAGTTGTAAATGCCACTCCCATCGTCGATAGATTTCGATCTTGTATAGTTGGCGACAAAAGTCAGGTTCGATCCGTATTGCCGCCGGACAGTTGCCTGGAGGGCCTGATAGGTGGACGTACCTTCCATATTTATCGAGTTGAAGCCGCCAAGGCTCGGATACGGACGGGCTTCCTGCGCCGCCAGTGATGTGTTGGCCAGCGCCACAGAGGCATCGATTACGGGATCGTATGGCACCGTGTTGGCCGGCATGCTAATCGGGAGATGGACGCCATGGGCTCCGACGTAGTTCACTTCCACAATGGTGCCTTTGGCGATCTCGCGCTGTACGCCAAAGTTCCATTGTTCCGCATAAGGAAGTGGGCTGGCCTGCGTGAATCCAGCATAATTGGCGAAACTCAGGGGATTCGCAGCCGTATCGAATTGAACGATGTTCGCCTGGGGATTCTGCACATTGTTGGTAGCCACAGCGGGCAAACCCTGAGACAATTTGAACGGCTGCGCAATACCCGTACCGAGGTTGTTAAAGGCCTGCTCCACGGTATAGCCCGGGAAAAGAACCTGGCCGCCGAGATCCGAGAAAATCCCGGCGTAGAAGATGCCAAAGCCTGAGCGAATTACTGTTTTGCGTGTCACGCTCCAGGCGAATCCCGCGCGCGGAGCAAAGTCGAGCTTTGAGCCTTTCAGGTTCAATGTAGCCGATGCATTCGCACCCGCGAAGAGCACCTCTCCGGTGTTTGGATCGACGCGCGAGTACTCATTGTTGGCGGTGGTGAGCGGAGATTCGTATTCCCAGCGGAGCCCCAGATTCAGCGTCAGCTTTGGATTAACTTTAAAATCATCGTGGATAAACAAGGCGACGTTGTAATCACGTCTTCCGATCAGTGGTTGCGCCAGCGAATAGGAACCGGTCTTGATGTCACCAAGAAGGAAATCTGCCAGCGCGTTAATGGGATCGCCGGAACTATTCCGGCCACTGGTGATCGAACCGTCGAACGTAAAGCTCCCATTCACGTCGCCGCCCGGGTTCAGGTCGTCGAACTGATCCTTACGCAGTTGGAACCCGAACTGGACCAGATGGTTCCCGAGCGTCTTGCTGTTATTGACTGAGGTCTGGTAGTTGTTGTCGATCTGGGTGCGTTGCGTATTGCTGTTCGTCCCAAATTGGGAGAATCCGCTGAGGTTGATCACGGGCGCTGCCTCACCATAGGAGGTTCCGATACCGAGGGCGCTCTGAACGTCGATTCCGGCGCTGGGCGGAACTACCTCAGCATGGTTCCGGAAGAAACCGAAGCGGAGATCTGTAATGAAAGAGGAGCTCCAGATTTTCGTGAGGCCGGCAGTGGACTCGTAGCCCGTCGTTTCGCTGTTACCAACCGCATTCTCAAGAGGGCTACCCGGATAGGCGGGTTGTATCGCCGAATCGTTATTGAAATGGACAAATGTCCAGAACAGCCGAATACCGCGCGGCAGTGTCTCGTCAAGCCGCGCCAGACCGGTATTCGTAACCGGATGGCTCGAACCGACGGATACGAAATTGTTCGTCACAATATTGTCGGTCTGGTTAGGCGTACCGGGTGAGTTGGGCGCCGGAAGAAGACCGAGAATTTTCGGCGCCGCCGAATCTACAAGAGAAACCGGAATCACGTTTCCCGGAAAGGGAGCTCTCGTCGCGGGGTTGTAGATCAGCGTCGGTGAAGCGGAGAAGTTTCCCGCCGCGTAGGCGCCGTAAGGAATCGTCGAGGTTAGCCTGTAAGGCGACGCCTGCATCAGACCTTCGTAGTTCACGAAGAAGAAGGTTCTATTTTTTCCGTTGTAGACCTTCGGGATCCACGCCGGACCGCCAAGCTTACCCCCGAACAGGTTGTAGCGATCCTCCGGGCGCGGTTTCCCCAGGATGTTATTGAAGTAATTGTTGGCATCCAGATCCTCGTTGCGAAAGTATCCGTAAGCGGCGCCGTGGAAAAGATTGGCGCCGGAATTTGTAATCAGCGTGACCATGGCGCCGGCGGTCCGCCCGTACTCCGCGGAATACGAAGCTGTAAGTACATTGAATTCACGGATCGAATCGGCCGGCGGCAAGCTCTGCGGAGCTCCGGTGGAACCGGTGACCACGGAAACGCCATCAATGAAAAACTCGCTGTTTAGTGTGCGGCTGCCGTTGAACGAAAGCTGTGAGGTACTGAGACCGCTTTGGCTGGTTATGTCTCCGCCCGAGGAAACCCCGGGCGTCAAAGCAAGCAGGTTCAGAACATTGCGGCTGGGCAGAGGTAAAGCCTCCAGTTCCGACGGTGTGATAGTGGCGCCCAGCGATGAACTGTCGGAGGCCAATTGGCCTCGCGTTCCCCCTTCGACAGTTACTGTTTCGACCACATCACCGACTTGCATCGAAACGGATACGTCCGCCCTCCGGTCGACGAACAATTCGACGCCTGTTACCTGCTGGCGCTTGAAGCCCGTCGCCGTGACGCCCACATTGTAGCGGCCGGCAGGCAGATCGGCCGCCCGGTAGATGCCGGCGCTATTGGTTTCACCGGTCCAGGCGGTTGCGCCGGTATCGGCATTGGTGACTACCACAGTGGCGCCCCGGATGGCATACTTTGGATCGGTAATAGTGCCCGAAATCACGCCAGTAACGCCCTGGCTCCAGGCGAAGGATCCGAGAATGAAGGCGAGTGTTAAACCGAGCGGGAACGGGGTGACGCAATTGAAGACGCGAAAGAGGCTGAAGTTCACGTGTGGCCGCTATTTCTCGCCTCCGGACGCCGCCGCCCGCGCTTTCCTGACCAAAGTCTTATCCTCCGCCTCGTCCTGGAACGCAACACTGCCCGGAACGATAAGCTCAATCTCAGTTCCCGCAGAGGGACTGGTTCTCACGGAAAATCTGGCGCCGATTCGATCGGCCCTTTCCCGCATCCCTGAAAGACCCCAGTGTCCTTCCCGGCCCGCTCGCACAATCACGGGGTCAATTCCGCAACCATCGTCACGCACCACCAAATGCAATTGATTCGGGAAGTATTTCAGCGTGACCTCGATGTGATTCGCTCGAGCATGTCGGAAAGCGTTAATAAGTGCCTCGCGGCCGATTCGATAGACTTCGTCACGAAGCAGAGGTCGGATCGGTTTCTCCGGGCCCTCCGCGATGACACGGAACTGAACCTCCGTTTCGAGTGCGCTTACCGGATCAATTTCCCTCCGAACTTCCGCGAAAGCCTGCTCCAAATTCAGGGACACGCTGTTCGGCGAGCGCAAACCTCGAACCGCGTTCCTGCCCTCTTCGATCACCTGGGCCATCAGTTCAAGCGCCCGCGTCAGAATAGGCTTGACGTCGGAATCACCGGGTAAACTGTCGGCCGCGATATGAATGTGCATTGATGCGCTCAGGAAGCCCTGAAGAAGCGTGTCGTGCAACTCCCGCGCGATGCGGTTGCGCTCATTAAGGCGCTCATCGAAGCGAGCATGAATAACCGCTTTTACCTGCCGTAACCGCAACCGGTAAAGTGCGGTCACCATCAGGACACCGCAGGCTGCGCAGAGGAGAAGGAACCACCAGGTTTGGAACCAGGCGGGCGCAACCTTGAAATCCAGCGCTGCGCCCGCGTCGTTCCATACGCCGTCGTTGTTCCGCGCGATGACATGGAAGGTATAACTTCCAGGGCGCAGCTTCGTATAGTAAGCCTGGCGGCGCGTCCCGACGTCTTGCCATCCATTGTCGACGCGATCGAGCTTGTAGCGAAAGAACACGCGTTCCGGTATTGCGAGGCTCAAGGCGGTAAAGTCAATTTCAAGGTTTCCGATCTGTGGAGGAAGAGTGAGACCGTTCGAGGCCCCATAGGTTTTGTCGTTCGCCGTCACCCCGGAGATGATCACCGGCGGCGGCAGACGGTTCGGTCTTCG
>Ga0206845_1193_pt1 | contig 13715 bp, 12 predicted proteins | sample Alteio_BWOrgCont_19_FD_152887 | JGI IMG/M metagenome (GOLD analysis project Ga0206845, IMG submission 152887) | Enriched cells from forest soil in Barre Woods Harvard Forest LTER site, Petersham, Massachusetts, United States -... | ecosystem: Environmental > Terrestrial > Soil > Temperate forest >...
GTATAAAGGCCTCATCATCAGTGCAGTGCTTTCCGCCGGTGCGATTTATTACGCTACGGATAAAATCCTTGGCCTTGGCACAACCTACATTGCCGGGGCAGTAAGTTTCACCGGCATGCAGGTATTTTTCTGTGCGTTGGGCGGGCTTGCCGTCACCGGCTTGCTCGTGTGGATCACGGAGTATTACACCTCCACCGCGTTCCGCCCCGTGCGCTCGATTGCGCAAGCATCGACCACTGGTCACGGTACCAACGTGATCCAAGGCCTGGCCGTATCAATGGAAGCCACCGCGCTTCCGGCGATTGTGATTTGCGCGGGTATTTTGTTCGCATTCTCACAATGCGGTCTGTTCGGTATCGCTATTTCTGCCACCACCATGCTGGCGCTTGCCGGTATGATCGTGGCGCTCGATGCGTATGGTCCGGTGACGGATAATGCCGGCGGTATCGCCGAAATGTCCGGCTTGCCCAAAGATGTGCGTGAAATCACCGATGCGCTCGATGCGGTGGGCAACACCACCAAAGCAGTCACCAAAGGCTACGCCATTGGTTCTGCGGCGTTGGCATCGCTCGTGCTGTTTGCGGCTTACACCGAGGACTTGAAGCACTATTTCCCCGGTCTTAACGTGCAGTTCCTGCTCTCTGACCCGTATGTGGTGGTTGGCCTCCTCATGGGTGGTTTATTGCCATATCTGTTCGGTGCAATGGGCATGATGGCGGTTGGCCGCGCGGCAGGTGCCGTGGTGGTTGAAGTGCGCCGTCAGTTCAAGGAAATCCCGGGCATCATGGCCGGGACCGCCAAGCCCGATTACGGGCGTGCGGTGGACATGCTCACCAAAGCTGCGATCCGCGAAATGATTCTGCCGTCGTTGCTTCCGGTTGCTTCGCCGGTGGTGGTGTATTTCGTCATCAAGTACATTGCCGGACAGTCTGAGGCATTCTCGGCGCTGGGCGCGATGCTGCTTGGCATTATCGTGACTGGGTTGTTTGTCGCCATTTCGATGACGGCAGGCGGCGGTGCGTGGGACAATGCGAAGAAGTACATCGAAGAAGGCCATCACGGCGGCAAAGGTTCGGAAGCCCACAAGGCAGCCGTGACCGGCGACACGGTCGGCGATCCGTATAAGGATACCGCTGGGCCGGCCGTGAACCCAATGATCAAGATTGCCAATATCGTGGCGATCTTATTGTTGGCGTTGTTGGCTAGCTAAACATGCTTAGCATCGTAAGAAAGGCCGCTTTATGCGGCCTTTCTTATTGCAGGAAAACGAGGGTATAATTAAATATCTGCCCAATCAAAATCAGCAGGAAAACCCAACGAAAGCGCGCGCTGGTGAAGCCGGCCATGACGGGCAAAAATGGAAATCAGTGACGCGCCAAACGACAGCGCCACCAATGCTTCTACGATATGACGCGTATCAATGCCCTGCTCTTGCAGCCAGGTGTAATAAATGGAAATGCCGAGGAGCCCTAAGCCAACTACCAGCATGCCGGTGACCGCGCCTGACTTGAACGCGATGTTCAGCGCAGGCTGCAGGCCGGATTTAGCGGCTTCAGCCGTGCGCACATTGGCGCGCACCGAAATATTCATACCGATATAACCCGCGATGCCCGATAAACTCGCGCCAATCGCATAACCCACACCCACATACCAGCCCAGTTTTACGGAAATCAGCACGCCGATGACGATGCCCACCATGCCAATGGTCATATATTGGCGGTTGAGGTAAGCACGCGCACCTTCCTGAATGGCGGCTGCGATGTTGCGCATTTTTTCGGAGCCGGAAGGCGCGGCCATGATCGAACGCCCGGCGAACAGACCGTATAGTAATGAAGCGAGTCCACAGGCGATGATAAACTGGATAACGGTCATGCGGAGTGTTCCTTATGTTGTTGGCAGAAATTGGTATTTAGAATTTTGTATTATATTTTGGCAGCAACGTTATGCCGGAATGGGAAACAGGATGCAAGGGGGAAGATAGATAGATGGAATATAATTATATATCAATGCGTTTGGAATTGATATTTTCGCCGATGGTTACTAGCGTGGGATGAGACAATATACGGTCGCGTAGCTCTGGATGATTTTTAAATACATCAGGCCATTTTCTTTCGAGATATGATACATTAACCATAGGATCTGCAATACTATAAGGTTCGCTACGATAGCCACGTATTTCCGTCAAAAAATTTCTTTCGTCATTACTTAAAGTAACGACACCTGTTTCTTTATTAATCTCCGGGAAAATAGATTGTACAAGTTGTGTATAGGTTGAAAGCGCATTTCCTATAAATTGATCACTCAACTCATCCGCATTTGAAATACGATGTCGGAGCGCCTGACGAAATGCTGTAATATTTTGATCAGTGGGTTCATATTGCGTTAAATTAAATTTTATACCCGTTTTATCGTAACGTGCGCATTGAGCTAAACATAACACCCGCAGCAAATCAAGATCATCATGATTATTTTCCATACTGAATATAGAAGGTTTGGCATGAATGGCATTATAGATATCGACAATATCTCTAGGCTTAAATCCATGCGAATCGTTAGAATGCTCAAAGCTTGTAGGCGGCTTACTAGCGCGTATCGCTTTAAGTGCCAACCACGCTCTCCAATCGTCTATACGCACATCCGTAAGCCCATTTTCTAAAAATGGGGTTTTTTGCGGATTAAGGAAAGAAAGACGTGGTCGAGTACCCCATTCTACTTCCAACAACACATCGATCCCATCTCGGGGGATTTGATAATTTTGCGTCTTAATGCCAAAAATGCTTTTAATTTCCTCGGAGGTGAAATGTTTGCTAAGATACATATCGCTGCCATTATTAGATTTGGCAGATCCATTTTCTTCTAATACTTGAAATCCTGATTTTTTTGCCACCTTTGTTAAAAATGGCCGCATAATAGTTTGGCTGAGTTTTTCAAAGCCATTCGCATGTTCAATTACAAACGAGTCTGCAGGTGGTTCTATACATAAATCAATATCACCTGCCTTATGTCCAACATAAGGAAAATCTTTTCCTTCCGCCGTTGCCAAAGTTAAAAGCGTTCCGCCATAAACAACAAAAGACCCTCCGCTAAACGGCGTTCCATTGAGTGGTGAAGGCTCGTCTTTCATGGTTTCCAGAAATTTTTTCTTCATCCATATACGCAAATCTACACTTAGCTGACTTTGAAATTGCTCGTCTTGGCTTTCAAGTACTTCATATGATTGATGCATATATTTAATGTATCCTCACGCCCTGCACCACTTCACCGAGCTTTGATAACAGCGGCGTGGCGCGTTCCAGAATCGATCCCATCGCCACCCTGGCGTTTTTGCCCATTTTGCCGGCATTGCGCTCCATTTCCTGAGCTAAATTTTCCAGACGGGCAATGCGTGCTTCATCCGTGGGATGGGCATGATCGAAATAAGCATTAAATTTTTCCCACCAGGAAGAGCCTTTATCTAACTCACGCCACGTCTTATTGGAAACATTCTGATACGTTTCCCGCAATGTCTTCAAGCATCGAATACCTGCGTGAGGATCGCCGCTAAGGCGCGCACCGATTTCATCCGCCTGAAATTCAGCATTGATCAGCAATTGACGCGTAACATGCTTACCACCCCACCATCCCGCAGCGCCCGCCATGGCATATCCGGGAAGTTTCAAAATGCCGCTAACCGCTGTATTGACGCCGTCCCATATCCCATGCAGCTCCTGATTATTGGCTGAAGATTGGAGCATGGATTTTACACGTTCGCGCTCTTCCGCAGTGACATCGGAAAATGCGGCTTGTATTTCTTCATCGGAAATTGCGTCTTTTTTCTGATTTTTTTTCGCGCGGGCTACGGCCACTTCTAATAAAGCAAGTCCGGCCGCCATACCAAACATGCCGATAGCAGACGGATATTTTCTGATAAGATCCATGTATTTTGCGCCTTGCTTGATATGCCCCATCTCATGACCCAGCGTAAATAGTAATTCCTTGGATGGTTTTGCACCATTCGAGTGGCCAAGCATCTTAAGATACGACTCGTTAAAAGCAATTGCTCCTCTTGGTGTATTGGTAATTGGAGCTCGACCAGCTGTAATGAGCGTAAGGCCTATTGCCTGCGGGACTTTGCCGCCATGAATCGCCGGAAATTCTTCTGCGAGGTATAGGAGTGGAGTTTTTATGCTCAGGCGTTTTGCATATTGCTCCGCAGCCTCCATCAACTGCGCGTCATTGAACCGCTGGGCGTTGTAGCCCTGCTTCAGGAGTTGGTCCCATATCCTGATCGCATCACGATCGGCAAGAACCAACGCATTAGTTACTGTCGTACCTTCGGTCATACCATGGCCATTGTTACATTATCCCACTCTCATTCTATCCTTTGCAGGCAATCACCTCAAATGAAGCTTTTATGACAATAGGTTAGCGTGATATATGGGCAAAATATCAAGGAAATTCAGCAGGTCTGCTATTTTCACGGAATTGTCACTGTTTCTGGAATGGTTATATGGTTAGAATGAAACCATGACGCAAAATCCTCAACCGCAAGCCGAGATCATCACCCCCGCCGAGGCCCAATTCTGGCAGGATTGGGCCAATAAAGCGCCGGCGCTGATTCGTGCCAAAGTTTCCGAGAATATCGACCCCGTGGATGGCAGGGTGAATAACTTCAAAATGCTGAGTTTTGGCCTTGGCGCATTGCTGGGTGCGGCCAGCTTCACCAAATACATTCCCGGCAAATGGAAAATCGCCAGTGGCGCAGGCACGGCTGGCGCATTGGCGTTTGGGGCATTCGCAGGGCAGATTTCCGGCGGCATTCAGCACAGTAAGGCGCATTTCATGTCCTACGCCGATACGCTCGAGCAAAATCCGGCACTCAAGCAGCAACTGGCAAATTATTTGTCGAATAACGTCACCGCCGCACAGGCCGCAGATATTGATATGGCCGTATTCAGCAAGGCCATGCAGTTCGGCTTACAAAATAAATTATTGCAAATAGACGAACAAGGGCGGCCGGTTTTAGGGCGGTGATTATCTCAACCCGCTGAGCCAATCGGACGTTAGTTAGGGGCTAGGTGGGGAACTTTTATAATAATAATCGAATACTCCTCTGATATTATTAGCCGTATCAGTTGGTATGCCTTCGGAAATTTCCGCCATGACATGATTAAAATTCTCCGGAATCTTAAATTGGACGAGTTCGAGAATCTCTTTTAATACCGCGTTTGCTCGTTCCGGTGGGATAGCGGGATTGCCCATGACTTTTCCTATAATAGCGTTCTTAATAACAGAAGGTTTTGCATTGATTTTAGGTGCTGCGCTTTGATCTATTCCTGCATTCAGCAGTGCCACTTCATCTGTCAGCACCGTTTCAAGCGCTTTATTTAAATCCTCGCCTTTTGATAGCAAGGCCGCCAAGGGTTTTAGCGCTTCCTGTGCATACTCATCGACAGGCTCTTTAGAAGAGCGCTCTAATGTGAAAGCGCCTCCACCATTCCGCCAAGTAGTGCTGTTAACATCGCTCATAAGGTAAATGTTTTTACGCTCCAAATACGTTTTGATGATTCGATAGACCATTTTTAACTCTTCTCGCATATCGGGTAGTGGGTTATTTGAATCCCAAGGTTTAACCTTAATACGCGTATACCCTGCCTCTTTACTGATGATCAGTTCGCAGGGCGGCTTAGAGTTCAACTGTACGCGCAGAGGAGTATAGGGTTTGATTGGCTTAAGCTTATCTTTATCGATAACGCGTAACACCTTTTCACAAGCTTCATCACGGGTTTTGCCCGTTCGTATTTCTTCTTTTGCCAATTCCAGCACATTTTTTGCTGTTTCAAACAGCACTTCTTCCGGGTCTAAATTCTTATAGGCTTTAGAACGTGAAAAATCCTCTTCTACAGTCGTGGCCATACAAAACGAAACGTCTGCAAACTCTGAGTGCCGAGGGGCTATAGGTTCCGACCTATGTGAGATACCCATTCTAAGCCATTGAGCTCCTATGGCGGCTAAAAGCTTTTCTGAAAAACGCTGATGTGGTTCTAAGGAATTTGGGGTCCCATCATAAACAGAAAACTCTATTTCTAAAACGCTGGGGCGCACCCGCAATCGGGCGGTGACATACGGATCTACAACAATAGTAGCATTACGTGATTGATTGCCGTCTCCCATCATGATCCCCAAACTTAAAACCCCAATAAAATTGGGCTTTAGCGAGTATAATCCAAATAAATAAAAAAAATGTGAAAAAGGCTGTTGACACCACCTGTTTGTTTTGCCATAACAGCCTTCCTTTCGCGACGGGACCACCCGGTTCCCGGTCGCTGATTTTGTGAGAAAATCTTGCAAAATCTGTAGTTTGATAGTGTGAAGAGCATTTAAGCGTAGGTGGCGTTGTGTCACTGCAAACTGGTTCTTTCGGAGCCAGCCGGCGTAAGCCGGGTAATCGCAAGATTATACTGTAGTTGAAATTAACAGCACAATGTCACTTATGACAGTTAGATGTTTGGATGAATAATCCAAATATCTAAACTATGCATAATAAAACTAGTTTCGCGTAAATCCAAGGCGTAGCGAAATTAGGTGATATTGTGCGTGTTTCCGAAAATTTGAGACCTTATCCATTGGATAAGGAATTTGCCAGTTTATTTGAAACTTCGGTTTCAAATATATCTGACAGAGTCAAAACATGAGAGTTTGATTCTGGCTCAGAACGAACGCTGGCGGCAGGCTTAACACATGCAAGTCGAACGCATCGCAAGATGAGTGGCGCACGGGTGAGTAATACATGGGAACGTGCCTTTTAGTGGGGGATAGCTCCGGGAAACTGGAATTAATACCGCATACGCCCTTCGGGGGAAAGACTTCGGTCGCTAAAAGATCGGCCCATGCCAGATTAGCTAGTTGGTGGGGTAATGGCCTACCAAGGCAACGATCTGTAGCTGGTCTGAGAGGACGACCAGCCACACTGGAACTGAGACACGGTCCAGACTCCTACGGGAGGCAGCAGTGGGGAATATTGGACAATGGGCGCAAGCCTGATCCAGCCATGCCGCGTGAATGATGAAGGCCTTAGGGTTGTAAAGTTCTTTTGTCAGGGAAGATAATGACGGTACCTGAAGAATAAGCACCGGCTAACTTCGTGCCAGCAGCCGCGGTAATACGAAGGGTGCTAGCGTTGTTCGGAATTACTGGGCGTAAAGGGCGCGTAGGCGGCTTTACAAGTCAGGGGTGAAATCCCACGGCTCAACCGTGGAATTGCCTTTGAAACTGTAAAGCTAGAGTGTCGGAGGGGATAGCGGAATTGCTAATGTAGAGGTGAAATTCGTAGATATTAGCAGGAACACCGGTGGCGAAGGCGGCTATCTGGACGACAACTGACGCTGAGGCGCGAAAGCATGGGGATCAAACAGGATTAGATACCCTGGTAGTCCATGCCATAAACGATGGGTGCTAGCTGTTGGGAGGTTACCTCTCAGTAGCGCAGCTAACGCGTTAAGCACCCCGCCTGGGGAGTACGGTCGCAAGATTAAAACTCAAAGAAATTGACGGGGACCCGCACAAGCGGTGGAACATGTGGTTTAATTCGAGGCAACGCGAAGAACCTTACCAGGATTCGACATGCCCTCTATGGAACCCCGAAAAGGGTTCCTTCACTTCGGGTGGGAGGAGCACAGGTGCTGCATGGCTGTCGTCAGCTCGTGTCGTGAGATGTTGGGTTAAGTCCCGCAACGAGCGCAACCCTCGTCCTCTGTTGCTAACAGGTAATGCTGAGAACTCTGAGGAAACTGCCGGTGATAAGCCGGAGGAAGGTGGGGATGACGTCAAGTCCTCATGGCCCTTACATCCTGGGCTACACACGTGTTACAATGGTGGTGACAATGAGCTGCTAACCCGCAAGGGCATGCTAATCTCAAAAAGCCACCTCAGTTCGGATTGTACTCTGCAACTCGAGTACATGAAGCTGGAATCGCTAGTAATCGCGGATCAGCACGCCGCGGTGAATACGTTCCCGGGTCTTGTACACACCGCCCGTCACACCATGGGAGTTGGTTCTACCTTAAGCCGCCCTTAAAAGCGTCCACGGTAGGGTCAATGACTGGGGTGAAGTCGTAACAAGGTAGCCGTATCGGAAGGTGCGGCTGGATTACCTCCTTTCTAAGGATTTTGTTTATTCAACACGTTGGGATTATCCCAGCCTCTGTATGTTAAACGAATCATTATACAAGATACATCGCCACCTATGCCTAAATGCTCCACATTGTCACCCCGCACTTGTTGCGGGGTCTGGTAATAAAAAGGCCTCAGCGTAAGCTGGGGCCTTTTTTGTTTATTAACTTTTTTAGCTTATTATTGCTCCAAAATGGAGATGATATGGCCCAATTGATAAATGCCGCAATTCAAGTAATAGAAAAAATCGCCACCGTGGCAGCCAATAAAGAAAAACGGCTGGGCAGTTGGTATGCCCCCGAAAAAGATGTGTTGGATGAAGCTGCGGATAAAGCAGAATTTTATACGAAATTCTTAACCACTCCGCCTGAACCCGAGTTTGAAATGGATCTGCGTAAAAAGGCTTTCATGGATTCATTGAGTAAGGAGTCCAAGAAATTGCGCAGAAAATATAAAGAAATGCAAAAAAATCCGGGCGTGTTTAGCGATGATGATATTGATGCCGCAAGAGACACCTATTTAAATTCACTTACCGAAGAACAACGACAAGAAGAGAAGCATATTAAGGGCGCTAAAATCAAAGAAACGTTATTCGATCTGATGGCAATGGCAGACATAAGCACTGATGACGAAACCATGGAAATAATGAAGACTCAAGCTGCTCAGGGAATCAAAGTTTCAGCTGCTATGCATTCTGAAGATAAGCAGGCAGGTATGGGCGCCATATTTAAACGGTTGCATCATCTAATCGATATCCCTAGTTTTACATCACCTGTTGGCCGTATCCAAAAAGAGCCGGGGCATGAAAATGAATGGTCTATTTCTCCTAATCCCGTCGAAGAACAACAGCATAAACAATATGATTGGAGTCGCCTAACTGGCCTTTTGAAAGGACAGATAGCCCAAGAATTGTCAGACCATACATTATGGACGAAAATGGAAGTTTCGGATAAGGGTAGGAAGCAAGACGCTTACTATATTGAAAAAACCCATGGTGATAAAGATAGTGTTGCGGCAGATGTTGCGAGATATTTAGCCGATTTGCCTGAAATGAAAGGCAAAATAAAGGTTGTCTACAAATCCATAGATGCAGATGGTGAAACATTATTGGGCGAACGAGAATTTGACAAAGCCATTCTTAAAAGAAACACTAAAAATCGTAAAAAACACCCAGAAGAATATCAACCTACCGATTATACTGGCCTTATTGAGGGCGTTTATTTTATTGGTCCAGAAGCAAAAAAAATCCTCAGTGATTGGATGGGCGCTGACGTCAACGCCATTGATAAAGCCAACAGACGTCGATAATATTACCTCCTCCTAAACCCCAAATAGGTCGGCACTCTGCCCGCCGCCAGTACTTTACCCCTCATACACATCCTTCCGATGCCCAACCGCAACCACCTCGATCACGATCTCTTCCTTGATGACCTGGTACAACACGCGGTAATCGCCGATGCGGTAGCGATAAAGCCCGCGCAGGTTACCTACTAATGGCTTGCCCAGCGCCAGTGGGTCTTTAACCAGATGTGATTCCACTTTTTTAACGATGCGCTTTGCATCAGCGCGATCAAGCTCGCTTAAATCTTCCAGCGCTTCCGTGTCCCATCGGACGCTATAATTCATTTACGCTTATCCAGCTCTTTGAGCAGTTCTTTAGTCGTAAGAAACTTGCGATTAGGGCGCGAGATACGGTCTAATGCCACAAAATAATCCGACATATCCTCCATATACCGCGTCAGCGCTTCCTTGATATAAAAGCTCTTAGAGCGCTTAGTGATGGCGCATAAATGCTCTAGCTGGGTATCGATATTTTCGGGCAAACGTACGGATGTCATGGGTGCTCTCCTTGTTATGATTACATTGTATTACATGTAATACAAATAAGCAACCTAATTCCCACCCCATCCGGCACACTCTTGCCCATAGCATTTAAATCTAGCTACTTCCTCCTAAACCCCAAATACGTCGGCACCCCTGCCAATCGCTTTTGCTCATAGCGCGTAGGGATCCAGTCGGCCCATGGTGTTTGCCAGTCGGCGCAGCTTTGGGCGGTCCATGTAAAACCCGGGTGCGGCAATAAATGTTCCAGCATCCAGGTGCAATAATCTTCGTGGTCGGTGGCCAGCCGCAACTCGGCGCCTGCTCTCATCACCCGTGCCAACGCGGTCAGGAATTCGGTGGAAATCAACCGGCGTTTGTGATGGCGCGCTTTGGGCCACGGATCGGGATATAAAATAAACACCTTATCGAGGCACGCATCCGGCAGCCGCGCCATCAGCGGCCGCGCGTCATGCTGGTGGATGCGCACGTTGCGGATGTTGTGATCGCGCACATATTTGAGCAACCCCGCTACGCCATTAATATAGGGCTCGCAGCCGATAATCCCCACCTCGGGGTGCAGCGCCGCCTGATGCATGAGGTGCTCACCCCCGCCAAAACCAATCTCCAGCCAGTAGGATTTTTTCTGCGGAAACAACGCCCTCAGATCAAGCGCGCCCTGCGCCGGTATTTCCAGCTCCGGCAACAGCGTATCCATGAGCTCCTGCTTGGCCGCGCGTAGCCGCCTGCCCCGCCTGCGGCCATAGGAAGCAAGTAATTTTTTGGGTTCTGAATACATCATACTGTTGTCACCCCGCATTTATTGCGGGGTCTGGTTGTTAAAAATAGCCGGATGCCGCAACGAGTGCGGCATGACAAAACACTATATCGCTACTTTAGTTTTTTTTTCGCGTTGGGAAATTCCGCACGCAATGCGTCCACCAGGTCGAGTTTTTCCCAGGTAAAGCCGCCGGTGGCGTCCGGTTCGCGGCCGAAATGGCCATACGCCGCCGTGCGCGCATAAATCGGCCGGTTGAGCTTTAAGTGCTCGCGGATACCGCGCGGACTCAAATTCACCAAACCCTGCAGCACTTTTTCGAGTTTGGCTTCATCCACCATGCCGGTGCCGTTGGTGCTTACATAAAATGAAATCGGCTTGGATACGCCGATGGCATAAGAAAGCTGAATCGTGCAGCGATCGGCCAAGCCAGCTGCCACCACGTTTTTCGCCAGATAACGCGCTGCATAGGCCGCCGAGCGATCCACTTTCGTGGGGTCTTTACCGGAAAACGCACCGCCACCGTGTGGCGCCGCACCGCCGTAGGTGTCCACGATAATTTTGCGGCCGGTGAGGCCCGTGTCGCCATCCGGCCCGCCGATAATAAATTTACCGGTGGGGTTGACATAAAATTCCGCTTCCTCGCACATCCAGCCCTTGGGCAATGCCTCAAGCACATACGGGCGCACGATCTCACGCACCTGTTGCTGCGAAAGCCCCTCCGCATGTTGTGTGGAAACCACGATGGACGACGCACGCACCGGCTTGCCGTTTTCATAAAGCAGCGACACCTGCGATTTCGCATCCGGACCCAAACCCTTGGCCGCGCCGCTATGCCGCGCGCGCGAAAGATTCTGTAAAATACGGTGCGAAAGATGAATCGCCGCTGGCATTAAAACATCGGTTTCATTGCAGGCGTAGCCGAACATGATGCCCTGGTCGCCCGCGCCCTCGTCCTTTGCGCCCGCTGAATCAACGCCCTGCGCGATATCCGCCGATTGATGATGCAAAAGTACTTTCACTTCCAGCTCATCGGCATGAAAACCGTCCTGCGCATAACCGATCTCACGCACTTTTTCACGTACAATATGCTCAACGGCTGCACGCGTGGTCACGTTTTCCGCGCCACGCGTTTCACCCGCAACCAGAACATAATTGGTGGTAGCCAGCGTTTCGATGGCCGCGCGCGCATGCGGATCTTCGGTCAGCATGGCATCGAGAATCGCATCGGAAATCTGGTCGCAAACCTTATCCGGATGGCCTTCGGCTACCGATTCACTGGTAAAAATATAGCTGCTGCGATTGGATTGAAGGTAGTCAGACATGATATTCTCCTCATAAAATAATTGAGGAGGATTTGAAAAACGGGCATAGAAAAACCCGAATGCTTAGACCATTATTTAATGTGGCGGCAAGCAACCCAAATCCCCACTGATGGCTGGCTTTATAGACGAGATGGAAAATTAGTCAAGAATCGCTTTATGATCGGCCACAGCACGCACCAGATCCGCCAGGCGTTTGCGGACAATCTGTTCTTTAATACGTTTGAATGCCTTCATCATCTCGAGCGATTCCCGATCTGATACGCGTTTTATATTATGATCGAATTTCTCCGATTCCTCAGCGAAGCCCATTTGAGCGTCAGCTGCGCCATGCTCAAGACCTTCAAAAAAATACGCCACGGGCACATGCATAAACTGCGCAAATTCGTACAGGCGATTGGAGTTCATGGCATTGGCGCCTTTTTCGTATTTTTGCACCTGCTGGAATGTAATCCCCACCGCTTTAGCGACTGCTTCCTGACTTAGCCCCATCATGGTACGCCGTAAGCGCAACCGCTTACCCACATGGGCGTCGACGTCTTGTTTTTTCATATTCCCCAAAAATCCCAAATCTGTACTAATAATTAACGATAAGAAAGAAAGCACACGTTCGCTGAAATTATAATAATTTGCAAGAAGATATTATTAATCTTTAAACATTCTTCGTTGCCTTAGTATTAACAACATGCCCGTAAATACTAGAAATAGTAAAAATATTTTATTGTATCTGCTACAGATTGTACCATTATTGAACGATTGAGGCAATGGAACATCTAAAAATCCTTTTTTGTCAATATCTAAATAAGATATTACCCGACCATATTCATCAACCATCGCGCTGATTCCCGTATTGGCAACGCGCGCCAGCGGTATACCTTGTTCTGCTGCCCGCATACGCGCCATGGCAAAGTGCTGGTACGGCCCTGTGCTCGTCCCAAACCACGCATCATTGGTTATATTCAACAAAAGCTTGGGGCGATGCTCACTGTGAATGTCCAATTCCGGGAATATCACTTCATAACATATCAACGGATATATAATTGGCAAACCCGGCCATTCAACCCCCTGTGTGGGAGCACCACGCGAAAAATCCACTGCGCCTATCGGTGCCAGCCACGCTTTGGGCACCAAAGAGCGAAACGGTAAAAATTCTCCAAACGGCACCAGCTTCACCTTATCATAATTACCAACCAGACTGCCATCGTGATCAAGCGCCATCATACTATTCCACACCTGCCAGTTATCCCCCTGCCCCTGGTCGCGCAGCGTACCGCTGATCAGCAGCGCATGTGGAGGCACAATGCTTCCCAGCATTTTAGCCAACGGCGTTCCGGGCCGTAAAATATAAGGGATGGCGGTTTCCGGCCAAATCACATGCGTAATATGCTCAAGTCCGGGCGATTCGGTCAGATGTATATATTCATCTAATCCTTGCATCTGCAGTTTTGGATCCCATTTATGAGCCTGCTTAATATCAGCCTGCACCAGCCGCAGCATAACGCCTGGTACATAAAGGTCTTTTTGCGGAATCTGATCGGCCTGCTCAAGCCGTGTCTGCCCCCAGAATATGATGCCCACAAAAACAGCCCATACCGCTGCTATGAATAGCAGACCGCGCTTTTCTGTAATCGCCGCAAACGATC
>Ga0206845_1152_pt2 | contig 13712 bp, 13 predicted proteins | sample Alteio_BWOrgCont_19_FD_152887 | JGI IMG/M metagenome (GOLD analysis project Ga0206845, IMG submission 152887) | Enriched cells from forest soil in Barre Woods Harvard Forest LTER site, Petersham, Massachusetts, United States -... | ecosystem: Environmental > Terrestrial > Soil > Temperate forest >...
CTGCGCGCCCTCGGCGTGGTTTTTCTGATCGCATTCCTGTGTGCCCTGAATCAGTTTCGGCCGCTTCTGGGCGAGCACGGGCTGCTTCCGGTTCCGATTTTCGTCCGCCAGATTCCTTTCCGCAATAGTCCCAGTCTGTTCTTCTTCGCGCCGAAGGATTGGGCGTTCGCCGCGGCCGCATGGATGGGAATCGCGCTTTCCTGCGCCGTCATTGCGGGACTCGCCGACCGCTATACCTGGTGGATCAACGGGCTCGTGTGGTTCGGGATCTGGGTCTTGTACCTCTCATTCGTCAACGTTGGACAGACCTTCTACGGTTTCGGCTGGGAAGACATTCTTCTCGAAGCCGGTTTCTTTGCGATGTTCCTCGGCGGGCGCTCGACCCGGCCGCCGGTTGTGGTGATCTACCTTCTCCGCTGGCTCGAATTTCGCATCATGTTCGGAGCGGGGCTGATCAAACTTCGCGGCGACCCCTGCTGGCGCGACCTGACGTGTCTCGACTATCACTACGAAACTCAGCCGATGCCCAATCCGCTGAGCTGGTACTTTCACGCCGCGCCCGAGTGGACTCACGAGGCCGGCGTCGCGTTCAATCATTTCTCGGAGCTGATCGTCCCCTTCTTTTATTTCCTACCACAGCCGGTCGCCTCGATCGCCGGCGTTCTGACGATCCTGTTCCAGGGAATGATCTTCGCCAGCGGCAATCTCTCATGGCTGAATTTCCTGACCATGGTTCTCGCAATCCCGGCGATCGACGGACGATACTTTACCGCTGTCGAACACGCGCTGGCCCCGCCGTCACGGATACACCAGACGCTCGCGGCCGCCGTTGCAATCCTGATCGCCGTTCTCAGCATTCAACCAGTGCGCAATATGCTTTCGCCCAACCAGGCAATGAACGCCAGCTACAATCCATTTCATCTGGCCGGTACGTACGGCGCTTTTGGCAGTGTCACGGAGAAGCGGTACGAGGTGGTGGTCGAAGGAACCTCTGACACGATCGTCACGCCCTCCACACAGTGGAAGGAATACGAGTTCAAAGGCAAGCCCAATGACGTAGCGCGCATGCCGCCGCAGATCGCGCCTTATCACCTGCGGCTGGACTGGCTCATGTGGTTTGCGGCCATGTCCAGTTATGAGGACCAGCCCTGGTTCGTGAACTTCATGGCCAAGTTGCTCGAAAACGACAAGCCGGTGGTGAGCTTGCTCAAATCGAATCCCTTCCCCTCCGCGCCGCCGAGATACGTGCGCGCCGAACTTTATGAGTACCGCTTCGTGAGCCCGGAAACGCATCGCCGGACAGGCCAATGGTGGACGCGCACACTTATGGGCCCGTGGTTCCCAGGGATTTCGCTCGACAATCCCTCGTTCCAGCGCGTCTTGCGTGAACAGGGTTGGATGTAATGAGGGTCGGAGAGGCGTTCGTCATAGGTTCCGGGCCGAACGGGCTCACCGCGGCGATCACGCTGGCGCGCGCCGGTCTAAAGGTCACCGTGCTCGAAGCCCAGTCGACCATCGGCGGGGGCATGCGATCCGCGCCTCTGACGCTTCCGGGTTTCACTCACGACATTTGTTCCGCCGTGCATCCCATGGCTGTTTCTTCGCCGGCATTCGCTTCGATGCCGCTTGCCGAACACGGCCTCGAATGGATTCATCCGCCCCTTCCAGCGGCTCATCCGTTGGATGGCGGCGAGGCGGTCGCCATTGAGGTTTCCATCAAAGCCACGGCGGCCCGCCTTGGGGCCGATTCCGAAATCTACAGGCGTGTGATCGGCCCCCTCGCAGCCAGATGGAAAGACCTCCTGGAGGACATCCTCGCGCCCGCGCACATTCCGGCTCACCCGCTGGTTCTCGCACGATTCGGTGTTCTCGCGCCGTGGTCCGCGGAGCACGTCGCGCGCACGTTGTTCCATGGCGATCGCGCTCGCGCGCTATTCGCCGGAATGGCCGCGCACTCCGTCCTGCCACTGGAAAAGGCTGGTTCGGCCGCATTCGGCTGGGTGCTGACGCTGGCGGCGCACTCAGTCGGCTGGCCCATTCCGCGCGGCGGATCGCAGCGGATCGCCGACGCGCTCGCCTCCTACCTGAAATCGCTGAGCGGTGAGGTCCTTCCGAACCAGGAGGTGCAGTCTCTTCACGAACTGCCTCCGAAATCGCTGGTGCTCTGCGATGTCTCTCCGCGGCAATTGTTGCGAATTGCCGCGGATCGTCTGCCCGACTGGTATTGCCGAACTCTCGAACGCTATCGTTACGGACCCGGGGTCTTCAAGCTCGACTGGGCGTTGAGCTCCCCGATTCCCTGGCGGAACTCCGACTGCGCACGCGCCGGCACAGTGCATATCGGGGGAACGATCGAGGAGATCGCCGCCTCAGAACGCGCCGCGTGGTCGGGATTGTCGCACCGCCGCCCATTCGTTCTCCTCACACAGCCGAGTCTTTTCGATAGTTCGCGCGCGCCAGCTGGAAAACATACCGCATGGGCCTATTGCCACGTGCCAAATGGCGCGAAAGAAGATATGACCGCACGCATCGAAGCCCAGGTTGAGCGTTTCGCGCCGGGCTTCGGTGAAACCATCCTGGCGCGGCACAAGATGTCGCCTGCGCACATCGAGACGCACAACGCGAACCTGATCGGCGGCGATATCAGTGGAGGCGCGAACAACCTCTCGCAATTGCTACGACGCCCCGCCGCCGCCGCTTATCGCACGCCCTCTCCGGGTCTGTATCTGTGTTCCGCTTCGACGCCTCCAGGAGGGGGCGTGCACGGAATGTGCGGCTATCACGCGGCCACAGCCGCCCTGAAGCGACTTACTTGACCTGATTCACTTCACAAGCGAGATCGCGATGCCGTCAAGCTGATCCCTGAAGATCGGCAGCGCGATCGATTCCAGCCGCGGATTCGCGGCAAGCGCCTCGTTGTAGGCCTTCGCCCCGCTCGCGCTTGGGTCCTTTGGATCCTGCTCCATCACGCCGCCATTGCGGATGACGTTATCCGCCAGAATCACCGTCCCGGGCCGCGAAAGCCGCATGCAGAGATCGAGGTACTTCACATACGCCGGCTTATCGGCATCGATGAAGATCAGGTCGAACGGCGGCTCCCCGCTATCGATCATCGCCTGCAGAGCAGCGCCCGCGTCCCCGACCCGCAAATCGACCAGGCCGTTAAGTTCCGCCGCCGCGAGATTCCTCCGCGCGACTTCGGCGTGAACGGGGCTGAATTCGAGGGTGATCAGCCGGCCATCCGGGGGCAGCGCGCGGCCCAGCCACGTGGTGCTGTAGCCTCCGAGCGTGCCGATCTCGAGCACTCTGCGAGCGCCGGACATGCGGGCTATCAGATACATGAACTTGCCCAGATTGGGCGAGACATTAATGGAAGGAAGTCCGGACGCGTCGGCGTTCGTTATGTTGGCCGCAAGAACGGGATCCGCCGGGACAAAAAGGGATTCGATGTAAGCATCGACCTGTTGCGCGAGTTGAGCGTCGAAAGCGAGCATAAGGGCTACGGGGATTATAGAATTCGGGCGGCGTCACTTTCGAGGATCGTCCCTTAAGTCCCTTAAGGGAATGCCGGTCTGCGGATCCTCAGGCTTCCACTCACCGCCATTGCGAAACTCGACCGACTCTACCGTAAGGATGACTAGCGCCGACGCCTGCTTTCGCGATCTCGCCAGCTGCCTGAGCCCAATAACTTCGCCGAGACCGATCCGTGCGGTCTTGCCATCGTGTGGATCGATGCTCACCCCAACGCGCCGTTCGTCGGCGACCTCGTCTCCTGCGTCCGTTCGAAAAACGATTCGAAAGTGGACCGCGCTGATCGCCTCCGCCCCTTCGTTTCGGAGCGCGACCGACTCAAAGCCAAATTCCTTCGAACTCAGGACCGAATCAATTACGACCGGCGACTGCAGGTCCGCGCGTGAAGTGAATGCCAGCTGCTGACCGAGTGCAGCCAGGGGAGTGATAAAGGCCGCGAGAACCGGTATCAGGCAGACGTGCAGCCTGGCGCTCATGATGCCCGTATTCTATTACGATTCGGGCCCGACGTCGTGCCCGTGGTCTTGACAGCCTTTTCGATTTTCCTTACAATGTTGGACAAATGGCAAAGTCCGACACCCTTGGCCAGTTCGAGCAGCTGGTCCTGGCCGCCATTCTGAGCCTTCGCGAGGACGCGTACGGCGTCTCGATTCATGCGAAGGCGGAGGAACTCGCCCGCCCGAAGTCTGTCTCGCTCGGCGCGATTTATGTGACTCTCGACCGCCTCGAGGACAAGGGCCTTGTTTCCTCGCGACTGTCGGATCCCACTCCCGAACGAGGTGGAAGAGCGAAACGCCGTTACCAGCTTGAGGCGCTCGGCGAGCGGGCATTGCAGGAGTCCGCGGTCACCGCGAAACGTATTTGGGATGAGACCGAGGCGATCTGGGGGAAAAAGATCTGGGGCAAAAGAGCACCCGGCAGGAAAGCGCAGGCCTGACGATGCCCGGCGAGCCGCCCCGCATCCTCGAACGGATCATAGGGCTATTCATCCCGCCTTCGCGGCGCGAGGATGTATTGGGCGATCTGCGGGAACGATACGCAAACCTCGGGAAATACATGATGGAGGCAGTTCGCACCACACCGATGGTGATTTTTGGCGCGATTCGGCGCACCACAGACCCCCAACTCTTTCTGATGGAGGCGCTTCTTCTTTACATATCGTTTCTGAGCGCCCTCTGGTACGTCGACAGGTCGATGCTCGACGACCAGTGGGGATTGCTGCGTCCCGCAATCCCAGCCGCCATCGCGATCGCCATCCTCCTGCTGTACGACGCATGGTCGCCGCCAGAAAAGCAAGCGCCTTTGCGCTCTCCCCTGCGCGTCGTAATCGCGTTGGGGAGCGCGTGCTTATGCCAGATTGCTGTTCTCCCGCGCGAGGCGGCCATGTTCGGCGCGGGTATCGCAGCGCTTCTGGTCTCGACCGTCAGAATGTTGTTCCCGCCCGGAGCCGCGCTGCCGCAGAAAGCGGGTGGCCCGGCCCGGGAGGCGTCCGCCGCGGTATCGGCAAACGCGAAGCGCCTTTGGGACGCCGTTGTGGTCCTCGTGGCCCTCGCAATTCTTGCAGTTTCGCTCCGTTACGGCGGAATGCCGTTGATGATGGTGGCGACGATAGCCGTGGTTGTGTTTCAGGCCAGACGCAGTTGGAAGGAATAGTAAATTATGACGTCAAAATTGAATCGCATTGTCTTCTGGGGAGTCCTGACGATCGTCGGCGCGACGCTCGCGTTCACCATTATGCAGGGCAAGTTACAACCCAAGGCCACTTACTCCGAATTCCTGCAACGCGTGCAGGCCGGGGACGTCGCGAAAGCGACAATCGTGGTTGCGGCCAGGTCGGGCGCCGACCAGATCGATTACACGCTGAAGAACGGCAAACGGGTGAAAACCGTCGTCCCTTCAGACGATCGTGAAGCCCTGGCCGCGATGCGGGACAAACTGGTCAACGTCGAAATCCGTGACGCATCCTCATCGCCGCTCCGGCTGCTGGTGAACGCAACTCCCTTTTTCTTGCTGCTGGCGTTCTGGGTCGTCATGATGCGCCTCAAGATCCAACCGCGCCTTTAATTCCGACCGGAGACGCCCGATGATTGTGGAAATGCGAACTTATAAGCTCCAGCCTGGAAAGCGATCCGAATTTCTTGAGATATTCCAAACGAAATCGGTCCCAGCCCATGCGGAGATCGGGATGAAGGTATTGGGGCCATTCCTCTCCGTCGAAGATCCCGCCACCTTTTTCTTTATGCGCGGCTTTCCCGATCTTCCGTCACGCGAGCCAATGAAGGCCAGATTTTATGAGGGCGATCTCTGGAAAACAGAACTGGAACATGTCCTTATGCCGATGATCGAGAAGTATGACGTCGTGGTGGTGGACGATCCGCGTGGCCTGATTCGCTGGTAATTTATCCATTTGCGTTCCCATCAGCAACTTACAAGAACCACCTTCGCCGTAATGCACGCATTGCCAATAACGCATGCTAGCTTGCAAATCGAAAGAACCTCGTCGCACCCATTGGCGTACGGGGGCACTAAACCACGCGATTCCTCGAGGCTCCGTGTGGCATAACGTCAAAGCAATGGGCCGACAGGCGTCAGCCGGTAACTTGCGCTCCCGGTACCGTGGCCGGTGGCGAAGTCGTACGGTCAACTTATCGGAGGACAAGTTCACCAGCGCGTCTGCGTTCATCGTCAAAACAAAACGGCGTTTGCCTGAACGACATCAGGCATGGGGCGCCCCGGATTTTATTAAATCGAAGACGAACAATATCTGAATAAATATCTGAATAGAAGATACCTCCGGCCGTTACAAACAATGCGGCGTGTGTACCCTCCCGCAGTTACAGACTTAGTGTCCCTCCGGAATTGAACAATTACGCTGCTCGACGCTGCCGGCAAATTGCCAAAGAACGGCGAGTCAGCCCGTCCGCAGATCACCGTTTCCAGGCTCCGCCCTGGTACCGCGCCTTGAATTACCAGAAAACTCAATAACTTAGGGGCGCTGGCAACCCAAACGTCGCTATTGTGTGCCGGAGTCGCGGTTCGGGCAGCCTGCGGAAAAAATATTGAGTCTGCCGCCCCGCATCAGGCGTCAACGCTATGCAAGGAAGCGCAGCATTCTCGATCAAAGTATCTATTGCTGCTGCAGGTAACACGGTTCCGAGATAGGGAACTTATGAAGAATGGTGTCTCTCGATTCGCAGAGGGCCTCTTCGTCACGGCAGGTTTGACTCTGTTGGTCGTGGTTGCGGCCGCATTGGTTTACCGTTCAGTATCTTCCCAGCGCGCTCTCAAGGAGTTCGACCAGTCGCAGAAAGCATACTCGAAACACGAACCCCAGGCACGCACCCTGGCGTTCAACGATGGAGAAGTCGACGTAAGCCTGTGGTCGCCCAAGCGGGTTCGCGAATACAAGGAGAGCCTCCTGATCAAGAAAGACGCTCCCATGGGCGTCCTGCGTCTCGACAGGCTGCGGATCCGGGTTCCCATATTCGAAGGAACCGACGAACTCGTTCTGAACCGCGGCGTCGGATGGATCGCCGGGACAGCCAGACTGGGGGAGGCCGGCAACAGCAACATCGGCATCGCGGGCCACCGCGACGGCTTCTTTCGTGGACTGAAGGACGTTGCGATAGGAGACAAGATACAGCTTGCTACCCTCGGCGTCGAGAGCCTTTACGCAGTGGACAGCACGGAACTCGTCACCCCGGAACGAGTCGAGGTTCTGCAGCCGCGCGGCGTACCCTCGTTAACGCTCGTTACCTGCTACCCGTTTTATTTCATTGGCGACGCTCCCCGGCGCTTCATCGTGCATGCCACGCTGCAGCAACAAGTTGAAACGGGGAAGTCGCCCGGCGGGAGTTCCGCCATGTAAACCGTGTAATTCAGGAATGAGCCAGAAGAAACATCAGTAATGAATTGGAGCAGAACATGAATAACGATAAGACTTGCAGAAGATTGATCGGATTTTCCAGCCAGATGGCCGTTTTGGCCCTTCTGACAGTGACCGCCTCAGCGCAGACTTCCACCACAACAAGAACGGTGGGTGCTTCGACGTCAACCACCCGGCAGGAACGCGGAAGGGTAGTACAAGTTGAAGGAAACACCGTTTTACTTCGAATGTCTACGGGTGCACTCAGGGAGGTCACCGTGCCCGATAGCAGGACGGCAGTGGTTGATGGCAAAACAATCACCGTGCACGAACTGAAGCCTGGTACAACCCTCACCGCAACCTATACCACCACAACAACTCCGGTTAACGACCGGACCGTCTCAAGCCTTTCAGGTAAGGTGTGGTTCGTATCCGGCAACACGGTGATCCTTACCCTGCCCGACGGTACGAATAAGATGTATAAAGCACAACCCCACTTCACATTCAAGATTGATGGCAACGACAAGGCCGACGTCTCCAACCTGAGAAAGGGGATGAATGTATCCGCGGAAAAGATTGTAGAAGAGCCCAGCGTGATCGTTGCCAACAATACTGAAATCACAGGAACGGCCCCCCCACCTGTCGTGGCCCAGGTAAAGGCCCCGACCGCCTCTCCCTCTGAGACCAATGCTCCGGCCCAGCTGGAAGCCACTCGGGCTCCCGCTGCGGCTGAAGGGCCCGCTTCTGCTCAGGAAACAGCGGCAGCAGCGCCGAGACTCCCCAAGACAGGCAGCACACTTCCTTTGGCAGGCTTGCTGGGCCTGCTGCTCATGGGCGCCGGCTTCGGTCTTCGCCTGGCCCGCCGGTCCTGACTGGGCACTGAAAAGGGCCTTGTGACTCAGTAAATCATTTCGGATTCAACATGAAGACGCTGCCGGCGTGGGGCCAGGCCTTGGGCTGTGCCGCCGAGCTTCCGCTCAGCGCGGAGCTTGATCTCAGCGCCAGTAGCGCCGGCGATCTTGTCACCGGTCCCATACGGACCGCGTCTCCGACAAGAGCGAGGAGCAGCGTTTCTCAGCAGCCTGTTGGTTAAGTGCAAAGCGTCGTGCATTGAGGCCGAGTACGGTTCCCACCCTGCCTCGTTGCGCGCCGTGTTCCCGTTTTCGGGTTGGCTGGGAGTGATGTGTTCCTGGCGCTGGTCTGTGGCGCGGAAGAAAGCACTGCCGATTCTGATCATGAACCTCGTGCGTTCGATTGGGAGAGCGCCCGAGTGGAGGAAGAGAATTATGAGACTCAGAACGATCACCGGGCTACTCGGCCTGACTCTGCTTACTGCGGGTTTCGTTACCGCCAAAGATTCGCCCGACCAGCAGCGGGAAAAAACTCGTAAGATGGCAGCCGCAACCCTCACAGATCTGTACAAGCTTCAACCCGCCTCGAAGGCTGCAATCCAGAAGTCGGCTGGGTATGCCGTGTTCAGTAATGTAGGTACAAACCTGTTTCTGCTCAGCACGGCGCGCGGCGCCGGGATAGCTGTCGACTCGAAAACTCGAAAGGAAACCTTCATGAAAATGATCTCAGCCGGTGCGGGGCTGGGAGTTGGAGTGAAGGATTATCGAGTGATCTTCGTATTTGAGACCGAAGCGGCCATGACGACGTTTCTCAATTCCGGCTGGGATGCCTCCGGCCAGGCTGATGCCGCCGCCAAAGTCAAGGAATCAGGCGCAGCATACTCAGGCGCCGCCAGCGTCGCGGACGGCGTGTGGGTGTATGAAATCACCAAAAATGGTCTCGCGCTGCAGTTGACGTTGCAGGGCACAAAGTACTCCAAAGACAAGGATCTCAATTAGTTGCGTGGCCGGCGACACCCGGTAACAGGGGCACACGCCGGGAGTTTCATCTCGTCAGCGTGTGGCGCTCATAAGTGCGGCCGTTGATTCCGGCGTGATGGCGGCGCCATCGTTAGATCGCCGCCATCACTGTCGCGTCGTCCTTGATCAAAAAAATAAAGCGCTCGATATTTGAGTGGCATCCTCCCCTTGGTGAGGCTTCTGCGGGAGGCCCCGAAAGAAAGGTACCGCTCTATATGACACACAAAAATGCACGCAAAGTGGCTGACCTTGGGGTCATGTCCTTGCTCGTTCTCTCATTCTTAAGCGCTCAAGTGTTCGCTGAGGAAAAGATCAAGGGGATGATCAAGGCGCGAAGCGGCAACACGGTTATCCTGGAGAACCAGGATCAGCCATACGTAAATGTGATTCTGCAGGACACCACCACAGTGGGTCAGAATCAGGGGCTATTGAAGGCCCGCAAAAAGGAGATGTCCGCAGCCGCGCTCATCCCGGGTCTGGAGATTTCGGTTGAGGGCAGCCGTGATGAAAATGGAATGTTCGTCGCGAAGTCTATAACTTTTAATGGCAACGACCTGGAGCGGGCTTACTCAGTTCAGGCTGGTTTAGCCGAAACCGAGGCCAGATCCCAGGCAAATCAGGCCAGATCCAAAGCAAATCAGCAGGCAACCGCTCAACACGCAGCCGAGCTGGAGAAGCAGAATGCGGCGTTGAAAGCGCAAAATGCCGCGCTGCAGAAACAGCAGGCGGAGCTGGCGGAACACGAAAAAAAGATCGCAGCCAATAAGGCGCTGATCGAGGCGAACACGGCGCGTTTCGGTCAGCTGGACGATTACTACATTTACGATGAAGTTACGGTCCTCTTCGCTAACGGCAAGTCAAATGTGGATCCGAAGTACATCGCGCCCCTGAACAATCTGGCAGAAAAAGCGATCACCGTGGAAGGCTATATGATCCAGGTGAAGGGCTACGCCTCCGCCACCGGTAGCGCCATTTTGAACCAGAAACTGAGCCACGAGCGCGCTTCAGCCGTTTCCGACATCCTCCTTCAGCAGGGTCATGTGCCTTTGACACGAATGCTGGCCCCGGGCGCGATGGGGGAGAGTGAGGCGAAGGAATCGGCCAATCCGGCAGATCAGGCCGAGGAGCGCAAGGTCGTCGTCCGCGTGCTCCAGAACAAGGGTATCGCCGGAATTAAATAAAAGGATTCTCCTGGCGCTGAGCTTCCGCTCGGCGCCAGCTTTACGTCAGCGTCGGTGGCGCCGGCGATCTTGTCACCGGCCCTCGTGCGAGTTGCCTTTCCGCGCTTTTGACCGCCCGCTGGAACGCCGTGCCGTCCCTGCCTCCCTCGTTCCCGTGCCCTTTCACCCCGAAATACCCTGCCCCAAAAAACCGTTCACAACTCACGCGAATATATTTTCAAACGCTAACTTACACGAAAGAATTAACTTACTCCATTTGCCCCTTCCTGAAATGCACAGTATCGGCACTTTCGCCGGGTATAAGAGAGGCAAAAGGAGACGTTGTGAAGAAACTCATTCTGACCGGCCTCGCGCTGACGCAGGCATTCGGTCAAACGCAGATTGACCTGGGAAGGCAGGCGAAAAACATCGACTTTAGTAACCTTCCCTTTGTGCGCCCGTTCCGGACTGGAGCATCGCTGCCTGCAACCTGCGTGACAGGCGAAATGTTTTTTTTAACCACCGCGACCGCCGGAGGCAATACTTATGGCTGTGCCGCAACAAATTCGTGGTCGCTCGAAGGCCAGGGCTCAGTGGGAACGGGAAGTTCCGCTCCCGCCCCCACCCCAAATACCGGTCTGCAAGTTACCTGGACGTCCGCCACAACCCTTCAGATCGGCTCGGCCTGCAGTGTGAGCGCGCCGTGTAAGGTGCGGCTCGGCGCGGTAGTCTACAGTTTCACCGCGGCCGCTACCGCAACCGTTCAGGCTGGCAGCGGCATGACGTACATCTACGTCGACGGCGCCGGCACGCTGACCGTCGGCTCCTCGTCTGCAACTACTCCGCAGATAACCTGCGCCGGTTGCCAGACGCAAAATCCGATCAGCCAGTTTCCTGTCGATTCCATCCCCCTCGCGACCTGGAATGCGACATCGGGCGCCTGGGACTCTACCGGAACCGACCAGCGCGCCACTTTGAGCGGGGGCAGGACCTTCACAGCCGGCCAGAATATTCAGATCACCGAATCCGGCGACAATGTAACAATCGCCGCCATAACTTCCAGTTCTCAGGTCGGTGGCTCCGGAACGCCGCTCACCGCTTACAGTCCGATCGATATGACTCAGTTCAACCGGACCATCGTATTCGCCGACTACGGTTGGCAGCCTTATGCTCCCTTCGGAAACACGCGTTATTGCATCGGATCGGGATCAAAGTCAGGCGCGCCGGGCGAGGCTACCGGCCCTGCCTGGTTCGGAAACGGCAACCCCTGCGCGCTTTACTACCCCGCAGGTGGCGCGGTGCACCCATTCACCGACTTCCTCTCGGGAGCGGCTCCGCTGGCGTACACGCTCGTGGCGCGATTCTCCGGAGGCAGCGGCAACACTCTGGGACCCGGTAATCTCTACATAGGATGGTCATCGGCCAATGACGGCACCGTAAGCAACTACGTAGGCATCCGGTATCTGGCTTCCGCGAACGTCTGGCAGTGCATCATTACCTCGAGCGGAACAGACATCGCGGCGAATACGATCGCTGCGCAACCCGATGCGGCGTTCCACACTTTTGTCGTGACCAACGGGACTACTCCGAACACGGTCTCCTGCTCGATTGACGGATCGAGCGTGACGTCCTCGGCTACAATTCCCCCCAACTCCTGGTATTCGGTGTTGGGAACCGACGGAGCGCCCTCCACGACCTACTTCACCGCTCTTGAAGAGAGAATCCAGATTCTGGGGATCTCTCGATGAAAGCGACTTTCCTTGTCCTGTCACTCTGCGCCGGCTTGCTCTGCAGTGACGTGGCCGCGCAGAGCCAGCTTACCGTCACCGTGCAGGGGGCGACGGCGACTCAGGCGCTTATCTATTACGTGGCGCCCGACACCACGCCCTGTACCATTCAGTTGAGCGAATCGGCATCGTATGCGCCGCTGGTGGCCGATGTGGATCCATCGCTGTTCACCGGAGCAGGATCCGACGCAAACTACAACCTGCTTCCTGTCGGCACAGCGCGACTATTGCGGATCGGCAGGCGGACCTCGGCTCTCGCACTCGATGGCCGCTGGCATTCGCGTGCACTGGCCGCGAATACGCAACACTATGTCCACGTAACTTGTCACAACGTCACGGGAATGACCTCATTCCTTACGGATGTGCCTCGCGGGTTTGCGCCGGAACCGCTGCCGACCGATCCCTCGGCTTGGGGTAACCTCGCTTATCCGGAATTCGACTTCACCAATCTGTCGAAGCCGGTAATCGATCCGCAGTCCGGCGTCAGGATCTATACGGCCGACCCGAAGACCTGGAGTGTGAGCGCCATCCTGCCTCTTACAACCAGTTGGTTCGGCGGCGGGAGCGGCTGGTCGCAACCGGCTAACATTGCGTCTTATTCAAGCGCGTCCGCCGTCACTTCCAATACCAATCCGCTTGCGCTTTACGTGGACACCACTCAGTTCAATGATGGTTTCCGGGTCTCGGGCGGATACTGGCCTTACGATAACTTCCTTGATCTGGGCATCGATCTTTACGGTTCGGGCAGCGACAGCCAGACCGTCGCCAACCGCACTGTGCAACTGGCCCTCTCTCTCGATTCCGGTCAAACCGCGTACACGCAATGGGTGAATGCGCCCCTGCCGCCCACTGCCGGAGCCGCGGGTACATTTCCGCCGCAGTATCCGAGCGTCTATTTTTCCGGCTGGGGTAAGGCTCTGCCGCGAAAGGTCTGGCCCAGGCGCGGCTACGTCACCGTTTCTAATAGCATTGTTACGCTCACCGGAAACGATCAGGGCTCCGGCGTCGGCGGATCGGCCGTCGACGTCGACTCCTACTTCGACGAGGACTGGGCTGCGGGCACTAAAATCTGGATCAACAATTCGTCTCCCACATGCGCCAATAATTTCTGTACCATAGCCTCCGTTCAAAACGCGACGCAACTTACTATCGCCGAGAGCCTGACACTCGCGCAAAACCAGTACCGCTCCGCCGCACTTACTGTCCTGGTCCAGAAGACCACCGCCTCGGGATCGGTAAGTCTCTCGGCGCGCCTGCGGATTGCCAAAGGTTATCCGCACAACATCTGGAGCGGCGGATGTTCGAATCAATCCGTCACCTCGGGAGATGGCATCGTCGGATATCCGTGTATCTTCCCGCAGGTCCGGCAGAACGCGGGTGGCCTCTATTTCGTCGGATCCTCACAACCGGTGTTGCGTCTCGTATCACTGTTTGCGAATCCGCGGACGATCGCCGGAACAAGTTCGGCGGATCTACCCACCGGCGCTCTTTCCCTGCT
>Ga0206845_1194_pt1 | contig 13658 bp, 8 predicted proteins | sample Alteio_BWOrgCont_19_FD_152887 | JGI IMG/M metagenome (GOLD analysis project Ga0206845, IMG submission 152887) | Enriched cells from forest soil in Barre Woods Harvard Forest LTER site, Petersham, Massachusetts, United States -... | ecosystem: Environmental > Terrestrial > Soil > Temperate forest > O...
AAGGCGCGGGAATGATGACCTCGTCGCCTGCGTTAAGAGTAGCCAGCAAGGCATTGAAAATAAGTTGTTTTGCACCAACGCCAACCACGATCTGATTGGCTGCATATTCGAGATTGTTCTCGCGCTTGAACTTATCGATCACGGCTTTTTTCATGGCCGGTGTGCCGCCCACGGCGGTGTATTTGGTGTCGCCGCGCTTGATGGCTTCGATAGCGGCGTTTTTGATGAAATCCGGCGTGTCGAAATCCGGTTCGCCCGCGCCCAGCCCAATCACGTCTTTGCCGGCGGCCTTGAGTTCAGCAGCCTTGGCGGTGACGGCGAGCGTTGGCGATGGTTTTACGCGGGACAAGCGGGTAGCGACGATAGACATAGGTTGGTTCTTCGTTCTTGGTTCTTCGTACTTGGAATAGCGCACAAACTAAGCACTAAGAACCAAGCACCAAGCACTCTTAAGGCAAAGTTTCCACGTCGACAAGTACTGTTTGCGCGTCAGGGAAGGAAAAATCGGTGTTGGGATCATCGCCGCTTATGGTTTTCTGGTAGGCGGGCGGCACGATGAGCGTACGCGTGGCGCCATGTTCGCGCATGCCGATGACGCCAAGCTCCAAGCCTAAAAACAGATCGCCTTTTCCGGGCGTGATTTCAAGTGGTGGCCCGTCTTTGCTGGTGTAGAGCTGGCTGCCGCCCATGCTCCACATCGTCACATGCGCCTTTATGGTCTGGCCGCATGTAATGGGCGCGCCCTGGCCGTCCTGTCTGCTGGTGATGCGCAGCGGCGCTGTTTTAGTATCGGGCAAGGCAGGCTCGGCGCTCAGAAGCGTGACATCAAAGCGCACCGGCGCATCGGTCGGCATATCTTTGCGCGCGAATTTATCAATGCCATACGCCAGTGCGGGCAGGGCGGTGATGCTGCGCTTGCCGCCGGGTTTCATGCCGGCAACACCTTGCTCGAGCGCAGGCATGGCCGTGCCGTCACCAATGGCGAGTTGCAGCGGATGGCCGCTATCTGCTTTATCGGCCAGTTCTTTTCCGTCGCTTGCATAGGTTTGGTAGGCGATGCTAACCGTTTGTCCGCATACGGCCGCCGCGCCGCTGCCTGCCGTCGTATCCTGCCATTGCAGCGGCGGTGCATAACCGGCCGCGATCCGGCTTTTTATATCCGAAAAGCTGATGGTTTTATTGCTCTCGATATCTGTCGCGGTTTTTTGCAGCGCTGCGTCAAGGGCGGTGGGCTCACTACCCGGGTTTTTATGGTTGCCGATGATCGTGACTACCAGAAATGCCAGTGCGGCCCATTTGAGCCAGGATGGATAGTGTGGTTGCTGACGTTTTTTCCTGAAAAACATAGGTGCTTAGTATAGGGCAAGGACGGCCATAAAACAATATGCTGAAAATGCTTGGCAAACACGGGATATTGGTCTAAACCAACATCCCCCGGCCTTTAGCCGGTATTCTTGGTGACGCGGGGTGGAGCAGCCCGGTAGCTCGTTAGGCTCATAACCTAAAGGTCGTCAGTTCAAATCTGGCCCCCGCAACCATGAATCTTTTTAATTCAGTGTGTTATCGTGTAGGTTCAAATCGCGGGACGATTTTTACTACTTGATTTCACCTCTTCCGGAACATTCCATTCCAGATAAGCATAGGTTTTTAGAATCTTCTTCTCTGAGAATCATCTATGAACAACGATAATTTGCGCAAGGCGCTGGTCGCTAATCGTCGCTTTTATGCTCAAAAATTTCCACATATTTACGGCAAAGAATATAACCCCGACCAGCCGCGTGATGACCACGGCCGCTGGACAAACGGGGGTGCAACTGTTACTGTCCATTCCAATAAGAAAATCACTATTTATCATCCCGATGGCTCAACGGAAACGAGAATGGATGGATCACGTTCATGGCGGAATAACAATCCCGGTAATCTTATTGCGGGAACTTTTGCCAATCAGCACGGCGCGATAGGCAATAATAATGGATTTGCGGTATTTCCCGACGCAGCAACAGGCGAAGCTGCATCTGAATCGCTTCTTAAAACAAATACTATTCGCCGCTTACCATTGATGATGCAATTGCCCGCCGTTCACCTTACAATGAAAATGATACTGCGCAGGTTCAGCAAAATGTTAGATCGATAGGCAATTTTTCCGGCAAAGAGGTTATTGGTAACCTTGATCCAGAGAGATTTTCAAACTTGGTCAATGCCATTACAAGAGCGGAAGGGTGGCGATCCGGAACGGTAGTTACCACGTCAGCAAAGCCTTAAGGATTTTCAATGGGCCGTATTACATATATATTTCTAATAATGCTTATCATTGTGAATAAATCTATTACGGCTTACGCGGATGAAACATTAAGAAACAAAATAAGTGCTTTAGAACCGCTTATATTACATTACGGAACGAATAGCCTTAAAGTAAATAATCTGGATGTCCTGATCAGCAAAGGTGTTTTCGTAAGTGAAGTGGCTTGGGGCGGCGATGGTTATACTACCCTTGTGCATGAAGGCAAAACCTGGCAATTGGCAAGACTTGACGAAAGGCTACGAAATGAAACCACCATCTGGTCTGTTCCTCATACTCAGGAAGATGCCATTACTTCCATTTCTTTTTTAATACCCCAAAAGGAAACGACATCAACTATAACAGCTCTTTATCTGCTCATTACTCACAGGGATTATAAACATAATCCGTTGGATCTAAGTCCTGTGGAATTTAGCTTATATATTCTTCAGCCCGATAAGGATTTCGGGATTTATTATTTCCACAAGCTGCAATCTGAAACCTCCAAAGCAAAATATTGTAATGCTGATTCGGCAGCGTATCACGAGCTAGGCATCCCGCTCCCCGGCGATGGCACGGAATTTCCGTGCGTAAAATCAGAATAATATCTTTCGTGTTGGGTCCAGGGAGACACAAATTAAATTAGCCTTGGATAGGCCCCCGCAACCAAAAATGTTATATTTCAATATATTAAATGAACAGTTTGTGATGTGCGCTTTTTGCGCATATTTTGATTCCATCTCTTCCTTGTCATTTTGTTTCGCGCTAGGGTTACTGCATGGCGCTTATTCATCGGATGAAAATTTTACTCAGCGTGCTGCAAGAAATTGGCGGCCAACTTAGCCTTGTACTATTATCCGGCGAAGCGCGTTATAACTGGCAACACGCCATCGCACCTCGCAAAACAGATAACTATGATGGAAACGTATTGGCTAGAAATAGAAGGCTATCGCTGACTTTTCGGAGTGTTATTCTAGCATAGAGGAAAAAATGAACTCAGTTAGATTAGATGCGCAATGGAATGGTATTCGCACAAAGGCTTCGCAATATGATCGAAAAAAGCCCCGCAGGACGCGCTGGCACGCCGGATGAAGTTGGGAATGTCGCCGCACTTCTTATGGGGCCGGATGGTGCATTCATCACCGGCAGCGATTTCCTTATGGATGGCGGCGTGACCGCAACCTATTGGTTCGGTGAACTGGCTCCAAAATAAGGAGGCCGCTGTACTCCTTGATAAAATTATCTGCTTTTGTGGACGGTGATTGCGCAACTGCGTTCTAACTAATTTATTTCACGCTCGGTGGCAAAATACTCAGCGGTGTGGTTTCGCCTTGCGGGACATCTGGCTTATCGAGCTCAGAGGCATGCCAGCCGCCGCCGAGATTTTGAATGAGCGTCGCCATCGACACCAACCGGGCCTTACGTACATTAAGCGCGGTAAGCTCTGCATTGAGCGAAGCCGTCTGCGCGGTGACAACATTTAAATAACTCACTGTGCCGGATTTATACTGGTTCAGCGACACTTCCAACGATTGCTTCGCATCCTGCACTTCTGCATCCAGCGTTGCCGCTTCCTGCGCGTAAATGCGCAGCTGCGCGAGATTGTCCTCAACCGCTTGAAACGCGGTTAAGACTGTCTGGCGGTAATTGGCGACAGTCTGGTCATACGTAGCGATGGCGGCTTCCGTCTGCGCGCTACGCAGCCCAGCATCGAAAATAGTTTCCGCAAGCGTGGGGCCGATCGACCAGAAACGGTTGGGCAGTGAAAACCAGTTGGCCAGCGTCGAGCTGTTATAACCGCCCGATGCCGAGAGCGTAATATCCGGAAAATAGGCGGCTTCCGCCACACCGATCTGCGCGTTGGCGCTGGCAACGGTGCGCTCGGCCGAAGCAATATCCGGGCGGCGCTCGAGCAGTTCCGACGGTACGGCATCTGGCGTATCGGGCAGGGCAGGGACGTTGTTTATTTCCACGATGGAAAAATCTGCCGGTGCCCTGCCGATGAGCACCGCAATCGCATGCTCGAATTGCGCGCGCGCGACGCCGACATCGATCAGCTGCGCCTGCGCGCTTTCGAGTTGCGTTTTGGCTTGCAGCACATCGGAACTTACGACAATGCCCGCTTTATATTGATTCTGCGTAATCTCGAGCGACTTGGCATAGGCGGCGACGGAGGCTTCCAGCAGGCGCTTCTGTTCATCGGCCATGCGCAGTTCGAGATAATCGATCGCCAGTTCGGCCTGCGCGCTTAAAGTGGCGGTGGCAAGATTGGCGGCGCTGGCCTGCGCGCCGGCTTCGCTCGATTCAAGTTCGCGGCGCACCTTGCCCCAGAAATCGGGCACCCAGCTGGCATCGAGCGAGGCTGCGTAGCTATTGTGTGGCGCGCCGCCGCTGCTGATGCCGGTGGCGGAGTTGATGTGCGAACTGCCGCCGCCGCGGCTTACCGAGCCGGTTGCGCCCACGGTGGGGAAAAATGATGCGCGCGCTTCCGCTACCAGTGCGCGTGCCTGCCGGAACGAGGCTTCGGCGGCTTTGACCGTCTGGTTGGCGCTGGCGACCTGTTCTTCGAGCTTGTTCAAATCATCGTCGCCAAATGTTTCCCACCATTTGCCGCGTACGGCGTCGTCCTGTGGTTTGGCTTTGGCGAGCGCGCGCGCGGCTTCCGGCGTGGGTGCAGCGTTGATTGCGGCTACAGTTTCAGGTGCCGGCACGGGCTGATTGAGCGCGGTGTTGAACGTCGCCGTTTCCTTAAACGCGCCGGGTGTGGTGACGTCGGGGCGCACGTAATCGGGACCGACCGCGCAGGCGCCGGTGAGTAACAGTGCAGAGAGCGATACAAAACGATTCATAAATTTCACCATACTATAACGCAGTTAAAAACGCATCCACGCCTTTGAGCAACCACCATGTTGCAATCACAATCGCGGCAATGATAACCAAGCGCACGCCCAGCCACGGCAGCTTCGCCAGACGACTGCGCCAGCGATTATGTTCCCACCACAGGCGGAAATCATCGAGATACAGATACACGACAGGCGTGGTAAAGAGCGTCAGCATCTGGCTCACCATGAGGCCGCCGACGATCGAAATGCCCAGCGGCTGGCGCATCTCCGCGCCATCGCCAATGCCCAGCGCCAGCGGCAGCGCGCCCAGCATCGCCGCCATGGTCGTCATCATGATGGGGCGGAAGCGCAGCAGGCACGCCTGGTAAATAGCATCGTGCGGCGGAAGTTTTTGCGCGCGCTCGGCTTCGATGGCGAAGTCAATCATCATGATCGCATTTTTCTTCACGATACCGATAAGCAGAATCACGCCGATGAACGCGATCACCGTGAAATCGATATGGAAGATGAGCAGCGCCAGAATCGCGCCCACACCGGCCGAGGGCAGGGTGGAGAGAATTGTTATCGGATGGATGAAACTTTCATAGAGCATGCCCAGCACGATATAGATGGTAATGAGCGCCAGCAGGATCAGCATATTCTGGCTGCCCAGCGAATCCTGAAACGCGCGCGCCGTGCCCTGAAAAGTGCCCTGAATGGAATCGGGCACGCCCATCTGGCGCATGATTTTGGTGATGGCGTTTGAAGCATCGCTCAGCGCTACACCGGGCGGCAGGTTGAATGAAATCGTCGCCGCTGCGAACTGGCCCTGATGGTTGACTGCCAGCGGCGTATTGGCCGGGCCATATGTGCTGAATGCCGAAAGCGGCGCTTCTGTGCCGGTGGGTGTGGTGACGTAGGTGGTGGCGAGGGAATCCGGATTTTGCCAGTATTTCGGCGCGACTTCCATCACCACGTGATATTGGTTGAGCGGATTGTAAATGGTGGAAATCTGCCGCTGGCCAAACGCGTCGTTCAAGGTCTGGTCGACCGTGTTCATGGTCAGGCCCATTTTATACATGCTGTCGCGGTCGAAGGTGACGGAGGTCATAATGCCGTAATCCTGCTGATCGGTGTTGACGTCAACGAGTTGCGGCACTTTCAGGAGTTCCTCGTAAATTCTTGGCGCCCATTGGCGCAACTGCGTGAGGTCGTCGGCCTGCAGCGTGAACTGATAGAGCGCGTTGCTTTGGCGGCCGCCCATGCGGATGTCCTGCGAGGATTGCAAAAACAACTTTGCTCCCGGCTCCTTGGCCAGCTTGCCGCGCAGGCGGTTGATGACGCCGTCGGCGGTGACATTGCGCTCAGAGGTAGGTTTGAGAGTGATGAACATGCTGCCGGTGTTGCGTGCGCCGCTGGGGCCACCGCCACTGCCGGTGAATCCCACTACGCTGGCCACAGCCGGGTCGGTGCGGATAATTTCCACAAAATCATCGAGCTTTTTTTTCATCGCCTGAAAGGAAATGCTCTGATCGGCCTGAATGGAGCCTTGTATGCGGCCTGTGTCTTGCGAGGGAAAGAAACTCTTGGGCACGCGCCCGTAGAGATACACGTTGCATACCACCGTCATGAGCAGGATCAACATGGTGAGCAGCTTGCGGTCGAGTGCGTGCGAAAGCGTGCGCTTATAGGCATTATTCAGCCACTCGAAAGCGCGTTCGCTCATCATGTAAATGCGGCCGTGCGTTTTGGATTCTACTTTAAGCAGTCGTGCGCACATCATGGGAGTGGTGGTGAGTGATACGACGAGTGATACTAAAATCGCGGCCGACAGAGTGACGGCGAATTCACGGAACAGCCGTCCCAATATGCCGCCCATGAGCAAAATCGGTATGAATACAGCAATGAGCGAAAGGCTCATAGATAGTACGGTGAATCCAACTTCTTTTGCGCCCATGAGCGCCGCTTTCATGGGCGGCACGCCTTTTTCCATATGGCGCGACACGTTTTCCAAAACCACGATGGCGTCGTCCACCACGAAGCCGGTGGCGATGGTGAGCGCCATGAGAGAAAGGTTGTCGAGGCTATAGCCGAATAAATACATCACGCCGAACGTGCCGACGAGCGACACCGGCACGGCAACGCTTGGAATCAGCGTGGCGCGCGGATTTCGCAAAAATACGAATACCACCATGATCACCAGTACGATGGAGAGCAGCAGCGTGCGCTCGACATCGTGAAGCGAGGCACGGATGGTGGGCGTGCGGTCCATCATCACCTCAAGATTGATGGCGCGCGGAATGGAATTACGTAAGAAAGGCAGCACGGCATTTACGCGGTCCACCGTCTCGATGATGTTGGAGCCTGGCTGCTTGAAGAGGATGAGAATGATGGAGGGTTTGCCGTTGGCGATGCCGGCGTTACGCAGATCCTGTACGGAATCGACTGCCGTGCCAACATCACTTAAATGTACCGGTGCACCGTTGTTATAAGCGATGACGAGGTTTGCATAATCAGCGGCGTGATTGGCCTGGTCGTTGGCGTAAATCTGCCAGCGCCGTCCTTTAAATTCGATGCTGCCCTTGGGCCGGTTTGGGTTGGTGGCGGCGATGGTGGTTCGCGCCTGCTCGAGCGAAATACCATATTTATTCATGGCATCGGGATTAAGCTCAATGCGTACCGCAGGCAGCGAACTGCCGCCCACGCGCACTTCGCCGATGCCATCCACCTGCGAAAGTTTTTGTGCGAGGATGGTGGAGGCGGCGTCGTAGAGCTGGCCTTGCCGCATGGTGTCGGATGTGAGCGCCAAAATCATGATCGGCGCATCGGCGGGGTTGGATTTACGGTAGGTCGGGTTGCGCGGAAGGCTCGTGGGCAGAAGTGTGCGTGCCGCGTTGATGGCGGCCTGCACGTCGCGCGCCGCACCGTCGATATTGCGGTTGAGGTTGAATTGCAGCGTCAGACGCGTGGAACCCAGCGTGCTCGTTGATGTCATTTCCGTGACGCCAGCAATGCGGCCGAGCGCGCGCTCCAGCGGTGTGGCGATGGTTGAGGCCATAGTCTCTGGGCTGGCGCCAGGAAGTTGTGCCTGCACGTTGATGGTTGGAAAATCGATCTGCGGCAGCGGCGCCACCGGCAAGAGCCGCCACGCTGCGATGCCTGCCAGCATGACGCCTGCCGTCAGCAGCGTGGTGGCGATGGGGCGGAAAATAAACGGCGCAGAGAGGTTCATCGATGGCCAAGCCCCGAAGGATTCGCCTCCTCCGTATTGGCGTGCGCGCTGCGGCCTGCAAAACGTCCAGCGATACGGTCGAATGCGATATAAATCACCGGTGTGGTGAAGAGCGTCAGCACCTGGCTTACCATAAGTCCGCCAACCATCGCGATGCCCAGCGGATGCCTTAGCTCCGCGCCCACACCGGTTCCCACCATAAGCGGCAATGCGCCAAGCAGCGCGGCCATGGTGGTCATGAGAATGGGTCTGAAGCGCAACAGCGCCGCCTGATAAATGGCTTCTTCGGGCGGCATGTTGTGCTCGCGCTCGGCCTCCAGCGCAAAGTCGATCATCATGATCGCGTTTTTCTTCACGATGCCGATGAGCAGAATAATGCCGATAATGCCGATGACGCCCAGATCGCTGCCTGCAATCCACAGCGACAACAGTGCGCCGATGCCGGCCGAGGGGAGGGTGGAGAGAATCGTTACCGGATGGATGTAACTCTCATAGAGTACGCCCAGTACAATATACATAGTGATGATGGCGGCCAGAATCAGGAAGAGTGTATTGGAAAGTGATGCCTGAAACGCCGCGGCCGCGCCCTGAAAACTGGTTTCCACCGCCTGCGGCATATTCATTTCTTTTTCGGCTTTTTTGATGGCGTCCACCGCGCTGCCCAGTGATTCTCCCTTGGCGAGGTTGAATGAAATCGTCGCCGCCGGGAACTGGCCGAGATGGTTGATCACCAGCGGCGCTTCACGTTCGGAGATGGTGGCGACGGCCGAGAGCGGCACCTCCTTGCCGGGCGTGGTGGTGGGAAGATAGATTTGGTTTAAACTTTCCATGCCTAGCTGGAATTCCGGTTTTACTTCCAGCACCACGCGATACTGGTTGGCCTGCGTGTAAATGGTGGAAATCAGGCGCTGGCCGAACGCATCGTAAACGGCATTGTCGACGGCCGCGGCGGTAACGCCCAGGCGCATGGCGGTAGCGCGGTCGATATCGATATAGGCTGAAAGCCCATGATCCTGCAGGTCGTTGGCGACGTCGGCGAGCATAGGCAGTTTGGACAGTTTGTCGGTGAGCTTGTTTACCCACTGGGAAAGCTCAATGGAATTAGGATCTTCGAGCGTGAACTGGTATTGCGTGCGGCTGACGCGATCTTCGATGGTGAGGTCTTGCACGGGCTGCATATAGACTGCAATCGAGCTATCTCCCGCAAATTGGTTGTTCAGGCGGCGGATGACATCGGAGGCACTGTCGCGCTTGCTGTGGTCGATGAGATTAATGAGCATGCGGCCGCTGCTTAGCGTGTTGTTGGTTCCGTCAACGCCGATGAAAGATGACAGGCTCTCCACCGCCGGGTCTTTGAGAATCGCTTCAGCCACTTTTTCCTGCCGCGTTGCCATTTCTTCATACGATACGCTTTCGGGCGCCTGCGTGATCACCTGAATCGCGCCCGTATCCTGCACGGGGAAGAAGCCTTTGGGGATAAACATGTAGAGCCCGGCGGTGAGAAACAATGTGCCAACTGCAACCATGAGCGTAGCGCGCTGGTGCTTTAAAACCCACTTTAACATCTCGCCATATTTGGCGATGATGCGATCGAACAGCGCGCCCATGTCGTGATAGAATTTCCCCTGCTCCTGCTCTGGCACGTGTTTCAAAATGCGCGCGCACAACATGGGCGTGAAGGTAAGCGACACGAATGCTGAGATCAGAATGGCAACCGCCAGCGTAATGGCGAATTCGTGGAACAGGCGGCCCACCACATCGCCCATGAAAAGCAGCGGAATCAGCACGGCAATGAGCGAGAAGGTGAGTGAAATGATCGTGAAGCCGATCTGTTCGGAACCTTTGAGAGCAGCGGTCATCGGATCGTCGCCCTGTTCAATGAAGCGCGAAATATTTTCAATCATCACGATGGCGTCGTCGACCACGAAGCCGGTGGCGATGGTAAGTGCCATGAGCGAGAGATTGTCGATGGAAAATCCGGCGAGGTACATCACGCCGAACGTGCCGATGAGCGAAAGCGGCACAGCCATGCTGGGAATGAAAGTGGCGGGCAGGTTGCGCAGGAATAAAAATATCACGAGCACCACCAGCGCCACGGAGAGCATGAGCTCAAACCGCACGTCTTCCACCGAGGCGCGGATGGTGGTAGTGCGGTCGGTGAGCATGGTGACTTCGAGTGCGCTGGGCAGAGCCTCTTTGAGTTTCGGCAGCAGTTTTTTGATGCTGTCGACGGTATTGATGACGTTCGCGCCCGGCTGGCGTTGAATATTCAGAATAATCGCGGGTGTTTTATCGGACCATGCGCCCAGCTTGGTATTTTCTGCGCTGTCGACAACATTGGCAATGTCGAGCAAGCGAATCGGCGCATTGTTTTTATAACCGACGATGAGATTTTTGTAATCATCCGCGCTGGCGAGCTGATCATTGGCGGCGATGGTGGAGGCACGCGTGGGGCCGTCGAAGCTGCCTTTGGCGGTGTTGACGTTGGCGTTGGCGATTGCCGTGCGCAGCGTTTCGAGATCAAGGCCATAGGTTGCCAGCGCCAGCGGGTTGGTTTGCACGCGCACCGCCGGACGCTGGCCGCCGGAAAGCGACACTAGGCCAACGCCCGGAAGCTGCGATAATTTCTGCGCCAGCCGCGTATCGACCAGATCTTCAACTTTCGTCAGCGGCAGGGTTTTTGATGTGATAGCGAGCGTGACAATCGGTGTATCGGCTGGGTTGACCTTGTTGTAAATCGGCGGAACTGGCAGGTCGGTGGGCAGGAACGACGTGGCGGCGTTGATGGCGGCCTGCACTTCCTGTTCGGCAACATCGAGGCTTAAGCTAAGCGAAAATTGCAGCGTGATCACCGATGCACCGCCGGAGCTGGTGGAGGACATCTGATTAAGGCCCGGCATCTGTCCGAACTGCGTTTCCAAAGGCGCGGTGACGGACGAAGTCATCACGTCCGGGCTGGCGCCGGGATAAAGCGTGACGACTTCGATGGTGGGATAGTCAACTTCCGGCAGCGCCGACAGCGGCAGCGAGGAATACGCGACCAATCCACTCAGAAAAATTGCCAGCATGAGAAGCCATGTCGCAACCGGCCGCTCGATGAATATGCGTGAGGGATTCATATGCTGGCCTTATGTTTATGGGCTCTTGTCGGAAGTTTTGTCGGCATTATCGCCGTCTTTGTGTTTATGGTGTTTTTTGCCATTGTCATCACCGGTAGCGGGCGCGGCGGAATCACCCGTGGCGATGTCGATTTTTGCGCCTTCGCGTAAGGAGTCCGCGCCATCAGTGACAACTTGATCGCCCGCATTAAGCCCTGTAACGGAAACGGTTTCACCGTCCGCCGGGCCGATGGTGATGTTTTGCACGGTGACAGTATTATCGGATTTCACCAGATACACGAATGCGCCTTTGGTGCCGTGTTGAATGGCCGCGCCGGGGACCGTGACGGCATCTTTCAGCGTATTGAGCTTCAGGCGGATGTTGACGAACTGGCTGGGAAAGAGAGAATTATCTTCGTTAGCGAATTCCGCGCGCAATTTCACCGTGCCGGTGGTGGGATCGACCTGGTTGTCGACAGCGGCGAGCGTGCCATCGGCGAGCTTGTTTTTATTGTCGCGGTCCCATGCTTCGGCAACCAGCGTTTCGCCCGCTGCGATGTGTTTATTCACGTCAGGCACGTTATCTTCGGGGATGGTGAAGATAGCGGTAATGGGTTGCAACTCCGCGACAATCACGATGCCGTTTGCATCCGCCGCATGCACAATGTTGCCCGCATCGACTTGGCGCAAACCGACGCGGCCGTTCACCGGAGAGGTGATCTTGGTATAGATGAGGTTAGTTTTGGCGCTGTCAAGCTGGCCCTGGTCGTTTAAGACCGCGCCTTCATATTGTTTGACCAGCGAAGCTTGCGTATCCAGCTGTTGCTTGGCGATTGAGTCCTGCGACCACAAGGTTTGATAGCGATCGAGATCGATTTTCGCTTCGGCAAGCAGCGCCTGGTCGCGCGCGAGTGCGCCTTGCGCCTGCTCAAGTGCGGCAACAAACGGGCGATCATCAAGTTGTGCGAGCAACTGGTCTTTTTTGACCATCTGGCCTTCGTTGAAATTGACCGTCATGAGCTGGCCGTCGACGCGCGTGTGGACGATCACGTTGCTGCGTGGCACGATATTGCCAAGGCCCTGTAAATATACGGGAATGTCGATGGTTTTAGCCGCTGCAATGCCAACCGGGACGGCGGCATTATTGCCGTTATGCTTGCCCGATTTTTCCGATTCGCCCGACTGCCCGAAGAAGTACCAGCCCGCACCGGCCACTATGGAAATTATGAGTAATAATCTGAATCCTCGGGATAATTTCATTAAATTCCATTCAAAAGCAGTTTACGCGTGGAGAGGTTTAAAAGACAGTAAAACAAATATATTAACAATCGGTTATGATGTTAATACGGGCGAAAATGGGCAAGCCTTCGCGAAAAAACGTCCGAAACAGAGAGATTTTGGGTGATATAACCCGCGATTTAAGGGTACGAAAAGGTACAGTTAACGGGGTTTAGAGGAGGGTAAAATTAGCCTATTCCGTGTTCATACGGTGACTGAAGGCACCGGCTGGAATATTTTCCACTGCCGCCATCACCGCTGCCGTGGCCATAAGTGCGTTCGGTTTCCCAAAACTTCTTAAGCAGGTCTTCCGCTTTTTGCAATTGGTTAAATTCTACCGAGAATAACTTGGCAGGAAATTTTTCTTTTGTGGGCGATGTATCGCGACGAGGCTGAAAAGTAGTTTCCTCAGGCCTCGCTAAAATACCTTCATTTATGAGGGCTTTTTGGTAGCCTTCATGGTAGTTGGGCACAGCTAATTTTAGACCAAATTCTGGCTCGGTCATTAAGTTGTTTATTGATGGAGTAATTTTGCATATCCCCTTATCGTGTAAGAGCGGGCCGTATTTATGGGCGATCAACATTATGCGCGTGATAGCGCTTTTATGGTGGCCCGAAATTTTATCCGCCATTTCATTGATGGCGCGCGCAAACAAACCCGCATCTTGGTCGGATATGAGCATATGAACATGCCCCGCATCGGGCATCCTGTCAGATATCGTACGTATAGGATTTCTATCAAAATGTTCGTTTACTCCTTTCCAGGCAGGAGTCATGGATTTCCACCGCTCTGGTGAAAGAGCTTGCGCGATTAATCATTCCATCAAACGCGCTGCTTCTCTGCCTGCCACGCCAGGAAAAAATCGCTCGTAATATCCGCCTGAGGCGTCTTGTACCTCTAGCTGACCGGGATGTATGGAGACAATAGATTGATGCAGCGATGCGGATAA
>Ga0206845_1195_pt1 | contig 13630 bp, 5 predicted proteins | sample Alteio_BWOrgCont_19_FD_152887 | JGI IMG/M metagenome (GOLD analysis project Ga0206845, IMG submission 152887) | Enriched cells from forest soil in Barre Woods Harvard Forest LTER site, Petersham, Massachusetts, United States -... | ecosystem: Environmental > Terrestrial > Soil > Temperate forest > O...
ACTCGATAAGCATGACGACGTGGTAAGTTTTCTCCGGCGCCAGCCCGATTTCGTCCGGCTGGAAGTCGACACCGATGCCCTTCCCTATAACATCGGCGATTGGAACGGGATCGATCAGTTCCGGTCTTATCTGGGTGGCATGACCTCCAACGTTGTGCCGTTCGAGATCGATCGCCTGGCCGGTGGGAGCCTGGCGACCCGGCTCTTTGCATTGAATTACGCCGCGGGACGCAAGCCGTTTCGCGCCGCGCAGCAGGAAGTGTTCCAGGGCGCAGGAGGGTTGAACATATATCGCGATCCGCAAGCTTTTCCCCGATTCTGGACTGTGCATCAGGCCGAGTCTGTAACGGCAGCAGACCTGGTTCCGCGTCTCAAGAGCGAGGATTTACGGCAGCGCGTAATGCTCACAGGACCCGCTCCTGCGCTTGAGCAGTGCGGCGAGGCCGACGATGTGAGGATGCTTAAACGCGAGGACACTCGCGTGGTACTGGAAGCGCACATGGCCTGCAAAGGGATGTTGGTTCTCAGCCAGACCATGTACCCTGGCTGGCAGGCGATAGTGGACGGCCGTAGAGGACGAATCTATGACGCTTACGGGGTTCTACCAGGGGCGGTAGTAGATGCGGGGCAGCATCGGATCGAGATCCGATACCGCCCGGCATCCGTATACTGGGGCGCGTCACTCACCGGCCTGGGCCTGGTGATGGCGCTGCTTCTACAGACGGTTAGTTTCGGCCAGGCACGCCGCAGTTCTGTTTGCACGGCGGAGGCATCGTGAATTTGTCCTTTATCTTGTCGCGAAATTCCGGATACATCGTTTCCGCTCCGCCCATCGCGGCGATCGCCGGGATGTGATACGTCTTGTCCATCTCGTCGACGAAAGGATTCTTGCCGGGAAGGTAATGGGGAACGCGGCCGGATTCGACGCCTTCATACCCAACAAGACATGGCGGACCCGCAGCGGCGACAGGATTTTCGGACAACATGTATGAGCGCGTCAGAATATAGGGCTCGGTCAGAAAGTTAGGGTCTTCCATGACCAGTGCCAGAGTCATCATGTCTCCGTGACGGAAAAAAGTGGTCGTGATGGTGGCCTGATCGCTGCTCGCGGCGCCATTACGGCGCATATATCCGCTCTTGATATGCGTTGTATAGGCGGTCAGCACATTACCATTCCAGGTACCGGTGGTGAAGCCGGTCTGATCATGGGGAGCATACTTCGAGGGATGCGGCCGGCCGTCCATCCATATCGTCATCGCCGCGCGAGTCTCCCACCCTCCAAGCACCCACGCGACGATCTTGCCGGTAATGGGATCGTTCTCGCTCCAGATTTTGAGGCTGAACGGTCCTGCCGCGATATGCCACTGGGTCTGAAACCAGCAAATGCGTTCCGGCATGGAAATGGTGGATTGCGAAAAACTCAGAGCTTTGGCACGGCCGGATTCGTTGAAAGGAAGACCCGCCCAGTCGTCAGGGTGCGGGCCACCGCCACGCTCCAGCGCGTCCTCATGGTTCTTGGAGGCCCAGGAACCGGATAAATCGATCTCCGCCAGCGCGGGGAGGCTCACGGAAAGTACCAGCGCGAGGCTAAGCGCAATTTTATTGAGCGTCATGTTCCATCTCCCTCTTTGTATTCCTTCGTCTTATCATGTGGCGTCTTACCATATGGCTGAGCACGCAGTCGGGTTCCAGCCGGCATCGCTCGTCTGCTTCTTGAATTGCGAACTGATAATGAACGATTCACGCAGATACATGGGGTCGGTCACGACAATCGTCACTACCATCAGATCGTCGCCGTTACGTTCCTTCACCATGTCGAAGTACTCGGTGAGACGCGCATTGTCGCTGTAAGGGACGCCGTTCTTCCTCAAAAGTCCGGCCTTCAGGTTGGTGGTATCAACCTTCAGCGTTCCGCCTGTAACCTTTCCGCCGGCGCGCTGAATCTCCCACTCCGCCACGGAATTTCCCTGCAGCGAGGGCGCACTTTCGGGAGACTTCCAGTCGCCAAAATGAAACGTCCGGGTCTGCTTACCCGCGTCCGTTTCCATTTTCAAAGTACTGTCGTCCTGCCACGTGATATGAAGCCGCCCAGGAACACGAAGAAGCGCCGGGGCTCCATACGATTTGCACTGATCGGGCGAGGCTGCTTCCTTTTTCGGATCCCATTCGTCGGCAATCTTGATCGCTGCCGGCGTCATGGGAACGCCCTCGTAATCGCCCTGGGCGGGGGTAACCATCCGGTAACGCCAGTCTTCCGTGACCACGGATACCCAATAGCCGGTCAGGTCGATCGGCGCCGCCGCTTTGGGATCCTGCGGCGCGCCACCGCGCCCGCCGCCTCTGCCGCCGCCACGGCCCTGCGCGTAGAGTCCCGTTTGCGCGACCGGCAAAGCAAGTGCGAACAGGATGAGCGTCAATGTTCTTTTGGAAATTCGATAACTCATGACTTTGCCTCTGTTCCTATTATTTTTTCGCGGTGGTGAGGCTTTTATAAACGGCCTCGATGAACATGTCGGTCGTCCATGGACCCGTGTTCGAACCGTACTGCGTCTGATACGCTTTGACGGGAGACGCTTCCTTGATCTGGCCCAGCGTCTTACCCTGCTTGATCATGTCCGCGATCGTGTCGCGAATGGTAACCACCATGTCACGGTAATCCACAACCTCCATCTGTTCGCAGACGTGCCCGTGACCCGGGATCACGTAGGTACCAGGGCCGCTGTAGATGAAGGGCGTAGGCGCGACAGTCAGTTCGATGAGCTTGTTCAGGGCGTCGATTTCGCCCTGGATACTGCCGCCGTGCTCAAGGTCGATTACGGGAAACCGGGTGGTGTCAAGAATGTCGCCGGCGGCAACCACGTCAGAGCCGCGAAAGAACACAAAGCTGTCAGCGTCGCTGTGGGCTGCGGGCTGGTGCATCACTTCGATGCCCTCACCATTCATGCGGAGTGTTTGCCTTTTCGGGTAGAAGGCTTCGGTCGGCCAGTCCTCCGTCGGGAAAGGGGCCGCTTTGCCGGTGGGGGCGCTCATCCTTTGCAGGATGCTGTCGTGGGCGAGAATCGCCGCGGCCCCACCGTTTGACGTTGCATCGGCGAGCCCCCCGCCACCGAGAAGGTTGATGAAAATTGTCTTTCCGGTTTTGGCGAGTTTGCCGTTGCCGCCCACAAAATCCGCCTCGGCATTGGTGTTGATGATGTACCGGATGGGCAAGGGAGTGAGTTTCTTGAGCGCCGCCGAAACCTGGTCTGCGGCGGCCGCGGTTCCCGCGTTCACCAGGACGACACCGTCCGCGCCAATCTGCACGCCAATGTTGCCGCCAGCCCCGCCGATCATGTAGAAATTCGGCCGAATCTGAACGACATCAATGCCGCCGTTATCAGCATCGGCAGCCTGACCTGAGACAGCACCGAACGCTGCCAGTGCCAGAGCAGTCACGGCTCGAATTGTTATCCCATTCTTGAGAATTCGCTTCACTGATTTAACTCCATCCTGTTCCCTTATTTCCGTAACCGATCCGAGCGCACGCGCAGATTCTCACTCGCGCCAGGCGGCAGCGGTTTCGAGGGGCGTCATTCCGAAAACCTGCAGACGGGAGGAATATATCACATCGACTGATACAAGAGACGGAAGGGCCGCCACAGGGCCACAGCGATCACGCTATCAACAATTCGTCAAGAGCCTGCTCGACAGCGCGCTCGAACTCATCAAGCCCGGTCGGCTTTTCGATATATGCCCGGATACCTAACGCTTCAGCGGCCGCGCGGTCACGGGCTGAGCCGGACGACGTGAGAACGACGACGCGGGAACTCCGCAATCCGTCGGAGCGACGAATGGCGTTTAGAACCTCCAGTCCGCTACCCCGCGGCAGGTTCAAGTCGAGCATGATGCCATCAAGCGGAAGAGAGCCGGGATTCGTCAAACCGGCAATCGCCGATTCCGCGGTCGTGAAACGAACGAAATGGATCTCATTCGAGAACTTCCTGCTAGCCTCCTGAATGAGAAACACATCTTCGTCGCTGTCCTCGACCAGTGCGATGCGATGCCGGCGTTTCTCTTCCTCTGCCACGCCTACCAACTCCTTCCCGATTCAGACATTGTCGCCTTAAGTTTCGTTGAAGGGCAATGTGAACTTGAAAACAGATCCCTTCCCCAGTTCCGATTCGACCCAGATCTGACCACCCAGCCTTTCGACGGCGACCTTACAGATGGAAAGACCGATGCCTGTACCAGGAATACTATGAGGGTGCAACCGCTTAAAAACACCAAAGATCAGCTCATGATATTCGGGACTGATCCCTATCCCGTTGTCGGACACCCCGAACAACCAGTCGCGCGTTCGCCGCTCGGCGGAGATCTGAATCCGTAATGGAGCCGCTGCACGATACTTCACGGCATTGGCAATCAGATTCTGAAATACCTGAGACAGCAGAGCAGGAACGCTCGTCAGGGTCGGAAGGGGCGCGCATTCAACTTCGGCGTCACTACTCTTTAACGCCAGATCCAGATCGCTCAGCACCTTCTCGATGAGACCATTGGCGTCGACGATCTCAGTCTCCTCCGAACCAGCGTCGCTGGCGAAAACATATTCACGAAGCGACGCAAGCAGCCGTTCCATGCGAAGGGCGCCGTTTACTATGGTGTCCAGAAAACCGCGCGACTGGTCATCCAGGTTTTCGGTCCGTCGCGTGAGCAGTTGCGCATAAGAGACTACGATCCGAAGAGGCTCCTGCAAGTCGTGACTGGCAGCCCAGGCGAATTGCCGAAGCGCTTCGTTCGATCGCGTGAGTTCGAGGGTTCGGGTGGCAACGCGCTGTTCGAGCTCCGAATTGAGGCGGCGGATATTCTCTTCGGCTTTGCGGCGTTCCGTTATATCGCGCACCGCGGTGGTGATCAGCAATCCTTCGTCGGTTTGGAGCGGGCTGCAGGTGAGTTCGCAGGGGAATTCCGAGCCGTCGCGCCGGATACCCGTAAGCTCGATCGAGTGAATCTGCGCCATCTCAGTCCAGTCCGGAACCAGGGTTTTCAGACTGACTCCGTGCAGCAGTTCACGAGGCCTGCCAAACAGTTCCTCCGCACGGGTGTTCGCCAGATTAATTGCGCCGGATTCGTTGGTTATCAGAATGGCGTCCGGAGCAGCCTCCAGCAAAGAGCGGAATCGCCGTTCCGCGCGGGCAAGGACCTCGGCATTCTGGCGGAGCAGAGTGGTGTTCCGAGCCAGTTCGACAAAAACGGCAACCTTTGACCGAAGGACCTCCGGGCTGATGGGTTTGAAGAGAAAATCGACGGCGCCGAGATCGTATCCGCGAAACAAGTGATCGTCGCTGCGGAAGCCGGTCAGAAAGAGAATGGGCGTGGTCTGCGATTTCTTGCGATTGCGTATCAGGCCGGCGGTTTCGAACCCATCCATGCCGGGCATCTTCACATCGAGCAATATGGCCGCGAAATCGGTATCCAGGAGATGGCGAAGGGCATCTTCGCCGGATTGCGCCAGCACAAGCTCATCCACCAGGTCCTCGAGCGTCGCCTGGAGAGAAAGCAGGTTCCCCTCGTCGTCGTCGACCAGCAGGAGCCGCGTCTTCCAGGCCGGTGGCGGTTCCGCCAGATCTCCGCTGTTGGTCGATGGAATCTGTTGCGGCACGGGCGCCATATCAACTACCGGCGACCTCGTCGTTCGTCTTGATCTCCGGCATACTTGTCTCAGACAAAGTGGAGTGAGACCGATCAGGCACGTCCAGACAGACCCTCAGGACCGAAAAGAGCTGGTCGAGGTCCACAGGTTTCGGGACGTAGTCCGTAGCGCCGGCTTCGAGGCACTTCTCCCGGTCCCCTTTCATCGCCTTCGCGGTAAGCGCGACAATCGGAAGCGAACGGAACCGGGCCGTCCGGCGGATCGCTCTCATGGTCTCGTAGCCATCCATTTCAGGCATCATGATATCCATCAGGACGATATCAACGTCGGGATTATGCTCCAGGGTTTCGATACAGGCGCGGCCATTCGCGGCATCGATGACCTGGACGTTGTGCTGCTGCAGGACGCTCGTCAGGGCGAAAATATTTCGGACGTCGTCATCAACCACGAGGACCTTCCTGCCCATGAGACCGGCATCGGCCTTGCGGACGTCCGCGAGTGTATCGCGCTGTTCGTCCGATAAATCGCCTTCATGGCGATGCAGTAAAACCACGGTTTCATCCAGGAGCCTAGCCAGATTGGGAGCGAAGCGAACCGGGCTCTTATCGATCAATTGACGAAGATCGAGATTTCGATAGTCGGGGGCGTTGTCCGTTGAATCGGCGCTGTAGACGACGATTGGAGGTGTGTAGGGCATGATCATCGCCTGCACCTCCGCGATCAATTGAGGAACGGGGATTCCCGCCACCGGCGAGTCGATCACGATGCCATCCAGATACTGAGCACTTACGGTCGAGAGCGCCTCCTGCTCAGAAGAGACTGTCGTGATCTGAACATCCTGAGCCTCGATCGCACGCCGGACCTGATCTTCCGCGGAACTCACCAGCAGCACCTTCTTGCGGCGAACCTGGGCCGCTGCACCAATCAAACCAAAAGTCTTGCCAAGCTTCTCCTGGTCCGACGCTTTCTGGATATATGTCATGGCGCCCAGAGCGAGACCTCGCCGGCGATTGTCGTCGCCCGAGATGACGTGAACGGGCGTATGGCGAGTGGTGGGATCGTGTTTAAAGCGGTCCAGCAAGGTCCATCCCGCCATATCGGGAAGTGTAATGTCGAGCGTGATGGCAGCCGGATTAAACTCGCGGGCGAGAGCGATCGCGGTCCTGCCCTGCATTGCGACTAACGCTTTGACTCCTTTGCCGTGAGCGAGATCCACGAGAATCCGGGCGAACACGGGGTCGTCTTCCACCACGAGAAGAATTGCATCGCCGGGCTGGATGTTGTTGCGGTCGTCTTCTACCGCGATCTGGGGCGGCCGGTCGGTGGGTCCGATTCCTTCAATCGCGGGATCCATTCTGCTCGCGAGCGTATTCGAGCGGCTCGATATGAGAACGCGAAGGACAGAGAAAAGCTGCTCGAGATCGACGGGCTTTGTGACGTAATCGGAGGCGCCGGCTTCAATGCATTTTTCCCGGTCGCCCTTCATGGCCTTGGCGGTGAGCGCAATAATCGGAAGGCTTTGGAATTGGGGCTTGCCGCGGACGGTACGCATGGTTTCGTAGCCGTCCATTTCCGGCATCATGATGTCCATCAGGACGGCATCGATCCAGGGATTCTCTTCGAGGAGTTCGATGCCGCGGCGACCGTTCTCAGCGTGCATGACGTTGATATTGTGGTGCTCCAGAAGGCTTGTCAGAGCAAAGATGTTTCTCAGGTCGTCATCGACTACGAGGACTGTCTTACCTTCGAGAATCGGATCGTGTTCGCGCGATTTTTGAATGATCGTCTGCTGGGCTTCCGTAAGATCCGATTCTTTCCTGTGCATCAGAATTACGGTCTCTTCGAGAAGCGAGTCAAGCGAAGTTACATAGCGAACTACCGTATCGGCGGCGCTGCGCGCAATGCCGGACAGAAGACCGGGATCGAGACCCGGAGAACCCAACACAATAACGGGAGGCGTGTGGGGAGAGATGCGTTTCCGGACCTCCTGAACGACTTTCGCCGCAGCCAGATCGCGAAGCGAGAAATCAATCACCGCCGCGTCAAAGTAATCGTTTTCGAGGATATCGAGAAACGTTTCGCCGCTGTGGTATTCGATCACCTGTATGTCAGGAGCGGCAACCGCGGCGCGCACACTATCCCGGAACCCGGCATCGGCGCTCACCACAATCAGTTTCTTAACGCGCGACTCAGCCGACATCCGGATTACGCCGAAGGTTGCGGCGAGGTCGGACTTTTGCATCGCCTTCTGCGCGAAGGTCATGGCACCCAAAGCAAGGCCCCGGCGGCGGTCATCGTCACCTGTAATTATGTGAACGGGGATCTGCCGGGTACGAGAGTCATGTTTAAGCCGGTCGACGATAGTCCAGCCCATCATATCGGGGAGTCCTATATCCAGAGTGATCGCGGACGGCTGAAACTCAGTCGCGAGCGCGAGCGCCGTGTTTCCCCGGAGCGCCACGAGGGCTTTCAGTCCCTGCTCATGCGCCATATCAATCAGGATTCTGGCAAACGCGGGATCGTCCTCGACAATGAGCAGAACGGGATCGTTCTGGTGAATATTGTTCCGGTCGTCTTCGATTGAAATCTCTTCGGCGAGCGCAGCGACGGCGGCCGATTTCGTTGTTGCGGCGAAAAGTACTTCGGAAGGATGTAAGACAGACTCTTCGAGAGCTTTCGCCGGGGATTCCGGAAGTTCGCTTTTCGATATCGTAACCGCTGAGAAGTAGGTCTGGGGCAGATAGAGCGTGAACGTGCTGCCCATACCCGGCTGACTTTGCAGCCGAATCTCACCACCAAGCAGGCGCGCCAGTTCGCGGCTAATGGACAATCCAAGGCCGGTGCCGCCGTACTTGCGGCTGGTTGTGCCATCGGCTTGCTGAAATGCCTCGAAGATGATCTTCTGCTTATCCAGCGGTATGCCAATGCCTGTGTCCGTCACCGCAAAGGCTACGACCGTTCGGGCGCGGGAGAGCACCGGATGGCCGGCGCTCCATCCTCCGTGAACGGTTCGCATTTCCAATTTCACGGAACCGTGAGTCGTGAACTTGAGAGCGTTGCTGAGCAGGTTCTTCAGCACCTGCTGCAGGCGCTTAACGTCAGTAAGAATTGTTTCCGAGGGCATCTCGGCCGACGATATGTTGAATTCGAGGCCTTTGCCGTCAGCTACGTGGCGGAAGGTGCGCGAGCAGTAGTCTTCCAGCTCAGTGAACCGGACTGCTCCGACTTCGACGTCCATCTTGCCGGACTCGATCTTACTCAGATCAAGGATGTCGTTGATCAGCGCGAGCAGATCCGTGCCCGACGAGTGAATCGTTTCCGCGTACTTGACCTGTTTGGGCGAAAGGTTCTTTTCCGAGTTTTCCGCGAGCATCCGCGCCAGAATCAGAAGGTTGTTCAGAGGTGTCCTCAGTTCGTGGCTCATGTTAGCCAGAAATTCGGATTTGTATTTCGAGGTAAGAGCGAGCTGCTCGGCCTTTTCTTCGAGGGCTGCCTTGGCCTGCTCCACTTCCCGGTTCTTGGTTTCCACTTCGGTCTTCTGCTCAGCAAGGAGGTGGGCTTTTACTTCGAGCTCTGCGTTGGTGTTCTGAAGCTCCTCGGCGAGCGCCTGCGACTGCTTCAGCAGTTCCTCGGTGCGCATGGTGGCTCCGATGGTATTCAGGACGATGCCGATCGACTGAGTCAGTTGATCGAGGAAGGCGACGTGAACTTCATTGAACTGGCGGAATGAGGCCAGTTCGATAACGGCCCTTGCTTCACCTTCGAACAGAACCGGGAGCGCTACCACACATGCCGGAGACGCGCTGCCGAGGCTCGAATTGATGCGCAGATAACCGTCGGGGATGTCGGTGACCAGTATTCTTTGTTTTTCGCGTGCGCACTGTCCGACCAGACTCTGGCCTAATTTGAAAGACGATGGAACGGCGCTGTCCGATTCGTAGCCGTAGCCCGCGAGCAGCTTCAGCACGGTCTGATCTTCAGAGGATTCCGCCATATAGAAGGTTGCGACGTGCGCTCCTACAAGCGGAGTCAATTCCGAGAGCAGAAAACGGGAGACAGTAAGGAGATCGCGCTGCCCCTGCATCATGCCTGTGAACTTTGCGATGTTTGTTTTCAGCCAGTCCTGGTCGGTATTCTTTCGGGTGGTTTCGGCGAGGTTCACGATCATCTGATTGATCGTGTCCTTAAGCGCCGCAACTTCGCCTTGCGCTTCGACCGCGATGGATCGCGTGAGATCGCCACTGGTTACCGCATTAGCCACGTCGGCGATCGCGCGGACCTGACTTGTCAGATTAGCCGCGAGCTGGTTGACGTTATCGGTGAGATCGCGCCAGATTCCGGCGGCCCCCGGCACGCGCGCCTGGCCGCCCAGCGCGCCTTCGATACCCACTTCACGGGCTACTGTAGTCACCTGGTCGGCAAAGGTGGCCAGCGTATCAATCATCGCGTTGATGGTGTCCGCGAGTTCGGCGATTTCACCTTTGGTCTCGAGCACAAGTTTGCGCTTGAGGTCGCCGTTGGCGACGGCAGTAACAACCTTGGCGATACCCCGAACCTGAGTTGTCAGATTCGCGGCCATCAGGTTGACGCTTTCGGTGAGATCCTTCCAGGTTCCGGCTACGCCGCGAACTTCCGCCTGGCCTCCGAGGATGCCTTCGGTACCTACCTCACGGGCCACGCGCGTTACTTCGGACGCGAAAGAGTTAAGTTGATCGACCATCGTATTAATGGTGTTTTTCAGCTCGAGAATTTCACCACGAACGTCGACGGTAATTTTGCGGGAGAGATCGCCGTTAGCCACGGCGGTGGTTACCTGAGCGATATTACGCACCTGGTTGGTGAGATTCGAAGCCATGGAATTTACGGACTCGGTGAGATCCTTCCATGTTCCGGCTACTCCGTAGACATCGGCCTGGCCGCCGAGTTTGCCTTCGGTGCCGACCTCCTTGGCTACCCGCGTTACCTCGGCGGCAAATGCATTGAGCTGATCCACCATGATGTTGATGGTGTTCTTGAGTTCGAGGATTTCACCTCGCACATCGACTGTGATCTTGCGGGAAAGATCGCCCTTGGCCACGGCGGTTGTGACTTCAGCGATGTTGCGGACCTGAGCGGTGAGATTCGACGCCATTGAGTTCACCGACTCGGTCAGATCTTTCCAGACGCCTGCTACGCCGGAGACGTTTGCCTGGCCGCCGAGTTTGCCGTCCGTTCCCACTTCTTTCGCAACACGAGTTACTTCCGAAGCGAAGGAACTAAGCTGGTCCACCATGATGTTAATGGTGTCTTTGAGAGAGAGGATTTCACCGCGGACGTCGACTGTGATTTTTCGTGAGAGGTCGCCGCGCGCCACCGCGGTGGTTACCTCGGCGATGTTTCGAACCTGATTGGTGAGATTCGAGGCCATCGAATTTACAGAATCAGTGAGGTCTTTCCAGGTTCCCGCTACACCGGGCACATTCGCCTGGCCGCCGAGCTTGCCTTCCGTACCTACTTCTTTGGCGACGCGCGTCACTTCCGAGGCAAAGGAGCTTAGCTGATCCACCATCGTGTTGATGGTCTCCTTGAGAGCAAGGATCTCGCCTCGTACGTCTACCGTAATCTTGCGCGAGAGGTCACCTCTCGCCACGGCAGTCGTAACGTCGGCGATGTTTCGAACCTGTGCCGTGAGATTGCCGGCCATCGAGTTCACCGATTCGGTCAGATCTTTCCACACTCCGGCGACACCTTTAACGTCGGCCTGGCCACCGAGCTTGCCCTCGGTTCCTACTTCTTTGGCGACGCGAGTTACTTCGGAGGCGAACGAACTGAGCTGGTCAACCATCGTGTTGATGGTGTCTTTAAGAGACAGGATCTCTCCACGCACGTCTACCGTGATTTTGCGAGAAAGATCGCCGCGCGCCACAGCGGTGGTTACTTCGGCGATGTTGCGAACCTGATTGGTCAGATTCGAAGCCATGGAGTTAACGGAATCGGTCAGATCCTTCCAGGTTCCGGCCACGCCGGAGACGTTCGCCTGGCCGCCGAGTTTACCCTCCGTTCCCACCTCTCGCGCTACCCGAGTAACTTCCGAGGCAAAGGAACCAAGCTGATCCACCATCGTGTTGATGGTTTCCTTCAACGCCAGAATCTCGCCGCGCACGTCGACGGTGATCTTACGCGAGAGGTCGCCTCGCGCCACGGCGGTCGTGACGTCAGCTATGTTTCGGACTTGAGCTGTCAGGTTACCGGCCATCGAATTCACGGACTCGGTAAGATCCTTCCAGACACCCCCGACGCCTTTGACGTCTGCCTGACCGCCGAGCTTACCTTCGGTTCCGACTTCTTTCGCGACGCGAGTCACTTCCGAAGCGAACCCGTTCAGCTGATCGACCATCGTATTGATGGTGTCTTTGAGCGACAGGATCTCGCCGCGAACGTCTACCGTGATTTTGCGCGAGAGATCGCCTCGAGCGACTGCCGTGGTTACCTCAGCGATATTACGCACCTGGGCAGTCAGGTTGGAGGCCATGGAGTTGACGCTTTCCGTGAGGTCCTTCCACGTACCGGCCACACCGCGCACGTCGGCCTGACCGCCCAGCTTGCCTTCGGTTCCCACTTCGCGCGCAACCCTCGTTACTTCGGACGCAAAGCCATTGAGCTGATCGACCATAATGTTGATCGTGCTCTTGAGTTCCAGAATCTCCCCGCGCGCGTCTACGGTGATCTTGGTGGAAAGATCACCTTTGGCGACAGCCGTCGCGACATTCGCGATATTGCGTACCTGATTGGTAAGATTGCCGGTCATGCTGTTGACCGAATCCGTCAGATCCTTCCAGACTCCTGCTACGCCAGACACTTCCGCCTGACCGCCCAGCTTTCCCTCAGTTCCTACTTCACGCGCGACGCGCGTGACTTCCGATGCAAATGCGTTGAGCTGATCCACCATCACGTTGATCGTGTTTTTCAGCTCGAGAATCTCGCCACGAACGTCGACCGTGATCTTACGGCTCAGATCGCCTCGGGCGACCGCCGTGGTGACGTCCGCGATGTTGCGCACCTGGTTTGTCAGGTTCGACGCCATGGAGTTGACGCTCTCGGTAAGATCTCTCCATGTGCCCGCCACGCCTTGCACGTCAGCCTGGCCACCGAGTTTGCCTTCGGTTCCTACCTCGCGCGCGACACGCGTCACTTCCGAGGCGAACGAATTGAGCTGATCGACCATCGTATTGATGGTGTTCTTGAGTTCGAGAATTTCACCTCGCGCCGCGACGGTGATCTTGGTCGAGAGATCGCCGCGGGCCACGGCCGTCGCCACATCGGCGATGTTGCGCACCTGATTGGTGAGGTTGCCGGCCATCGAGTTGACAGACTCGGTGAGATCTTTCCAGACGCCTGCGACGCCTTTGACATCGGCCTGACCGCCCAGCTTGCCTTCAGTGCCGACTTCCTTGGCCATGCGAGTTACTTCGCTCGCAAACGCGCTGAGCTGATCGACCATGGTATTAATCGTGTCTTTCAGCTCGAGAATTTCGCCGCGAACGTCGACTGTGATCTTGCGGGACAGGTCGCCTTTCGCCACAGCGGTAGTGACTTCGGCTATGTTCCGCACCTGAGCAGTAAGATTGCCGGTCATGCTGTTGACCGAATCAGTCAGATCCTTCCAGACACCGCCTACACCTTTTACGTCGGCATTGCCGCCGAGTTTGCCTTCAGTACCGACCTCGCGAGCCACTCGCGTCACTTCGCTGGCGAACGCGTTGAGCTGGTCCACCATCGTGTTAATGGTGTCTTTGAGCTCCAGAATCTCTCCACGCACGTCAACCGTGATCTTTCGCGAAAGGTCTCCGTTGGCAACTGCTGTCGTCACGCCGGCAATGTTGCGAACCTGATCGGTAAGGTTTCCGGCCATCGAATTGACGGAATCGGTGAGGTCCTTCCACACACCGGCTACGCCTTTTACATCGGCCTGACCACCCAGCTTGCCTTCGGTACCAACTTCCTTCGCCACGCGGGTTACTT
>Ga0206845_1196_pt1 | contig 13543 bp, 11 predicted proteins | sample Alteio_BWOrgCont_19_FD_152887 | JGI IMG/M metagenome (GOLD analysis project Ga0206845, IMG submission 152887) | Enriched cells from forest soil in Barre Woods Harvard Forest LTER site, Petersham, Massachusetts, United States -... | ecosystem: Environmental > Terrestrial > Soil > Temperate forest >...
ACCCCTGAGCCATGCGTACTTCATCAGTGAAGGCAGTGAGAAAAATAATCGGCGTGCGCGCGGATTTTTTGCGTCCGCGAATGAGTGTGGCGATTTCAAAGCCATTCATGCCCGGCATGTTGACGTCGAGCAAGATAACGGCAAATTCGTATTTGAGTACGAGTTTTAATGCTTCTTCACCGGAACGGGCCGTCACCAGATTTTGTCCAGAATCCTCGAGAATTGAGCGGTATACCAACTGGTTTTCCGGCAAGTCATCGACAATCAAGATGTTAACGCGCTCATCATCTTCAGGCGATGCGATATCTTCCTGTTTCCACTCGTTGATCGTTTGTTTTATCGCTACGACACTAGCCATATATTTATTCTACTAACGATGCAGCCATGCCCTGAGCACGACCATCATTTGCTCAGTATTTACCGGCTTTGACAGATAATCCCATGCTCCCGCTTCGATGCATTTTTCACGATCGCCTTTCATGGCTTTTGCGGTTACGGCAACGATCGGTAAATCTTTCAGGTGCGAAAATTTGCGGATTTCACGGATGGTTTCTATGCCATCCATTTCTGGCATCATGATGTCCATCAGCACGATATCGATTTCTGGCTCGCTCTGTAGGATTTTAATCGCGTCGCGGCCATTATCGGCGGAGAGGATTTGCATATGGTGTTCTTCGAGCACGCTGGTAAGTGCAAAAATATTGCGCGTGTCGTCATCGACGATTAGCACTTTTTTATTCGCCAGCAATTTGTCCGACTGATGCATGTCGAGCAGTTTTTTCCGCCATGCTTCGGGCAATGTTGCGACGTTGCTATGGAGGGCAGAAGCAGTTAAATCAAGCAAACGGTCCGGTGAAAGTGCCCGGCGCACCGGATAGGATTTGCTCAGGCGCTTCCATGCATCTTCATCAACATCACCATCTCCATAAATAATCACCGGAACGCTGCCCAAAACCATTTCCGATTCTTCTGTCGGATTCGCCATGTCATTTACTATGTCGAATAATTTAGGGCTTACGATCAGGCAATCAGGCTTTTGCTCGGATAATAACCGCTTAGCTGTTACGTTATCCTTTGTAGTAATGATTTCGACATCATAGGCGGAGAGTGTTTTGACAACACGGTTGCGCTTTTTTGATTCCGGCTCGACCACGAGAATTTTTTTCTTTTCGCGGTTGGTAAAATGATTGACAGTATCAAGCAGCGTATTAAGCACGTCGCCTTTCTGGATCGGCTTGGCAACAAACGCCAGTGCGCCTGAAGCCAAAGCCTGATCGCGTGAATCATCGGTGGAGATAATGCACACCGGAATATGGCGGGTAGTGATATCGTTCTTGAGCCGTTCCATCACGCGCCAGCCTTGAATATCTGGCAGATGAATGTCGAGCAAAATCGCATCGGGTTTATAATCATTGGTAAGTGCAAGTGCTGCAGCACCCAGCGATGTAACAAGGACCTTAAAGCCTTTCTCACGTGCGGTATCTAACATGAAGCGTGCAAAACCCAGATCATTTTCCACGATGAGCAGCACATGGTCACCGGGTTGAATGAAGGCGCGGTCATCACCGACCTCATTGACTAACTGGCCGATTTTTGGTTCAGACACAGTAATGATCGCATCATTGTTCCGCGCTGTTGCGTTATCGGTCAACGTGATTGGGTTTTCTTGAGATTCAATACGGTCAGTGGCTTCAGTGCCACTTGCGCGGCGTGAACGCGTCGGCGAATAAGTCACTGGCAAATATAATGTGAAGGTACTGCCCTGTCCTGGATAAGACACCAGCCGGATTTCGCCGCCAAGCAACCGTGATAGTTCGCGGCTGATGGCAAGGCCTAGGCCGGTGCCACCGTATTTACGACTGGTGGAGCCGTCAGCTTGCTGGAAGGCTTCGAAAATAATCATCTGTTTATCGACAGCGATGCCGATGCCAGTATCTGCTACTTCAAATGCAAGCACTTCCGATGCACGGTTCAAGTCATCATTATATGAGCTCCAGCCGGCTTCCACCGGATGAACGGTAAGTGTAACTTTGCCATGATGAGTAAATTTGAACGCGTTTGAGAGCAGGTTTTTGATGATTTGTTGCAGACGCTTGGCGTCGGTGAACATCGATTTCGGCAGACTCGAATCGAAATGGATACTGAAATCGACGTTCTTGGATTCGGCAACGTGTGTAAAGGTCCTTGCCACATAACCGCGCAGATCGTCTAGCCTGAGTTCGCTTCCTTCGACCACCACCGTACCCGATTCGATTTTCGAGAGATCCAGAATGTCGTTGATGAGCATAAGCAGATCATTGCCGGAGCTGTGGATAGTCTTGGTAAAATCGGTTTGTTTTGGTGTGAGATTGCCTTCTGGATTTTTAGTAAGCTGATCGGAAAGAATGAGTAACGAGTTGAGCGGTGTGCGCAACTCATGCGACATATTGGCAAGGAATTCTGATTTGTATTTGGAGGTGAGTGCCAGCTGTTTTGCCTTGTCTTCCAGCTCTTGCCGCGCTTGTTCCACTTCGGCGTTTTTGCGTTCCACTTCTTGGTTTTGTTCAGCGAGCAGGCGCGCTTTTTCCTGTAATTCTTCGTTGGTTTGTTGCAATTGCTCCTGACGGCTTTGCAGCTGCTGCGCCAGTGACTGCGATTGCTTGAGCAAATCTTCCGTACGCATGTTAGCTTCGATGGTATTGAGCACGATACCGATGGATTCGGTCAGCTGATCGAGGAATGCCTTATGCGAAGGATTAAATCCGTCGAACGACGCCAGCTCCAGCACGCCCTTAACCTGACCTTCGAAAATCAGGGGCAATACGAGTACGCTACGCGCCGGTGCTTCGCCGAGGCCAGACGAAATACGAATATAATCCTGCGGCAAATTATCGAGCACGATTTTTTGTTTCTCAAGTGCGCACTGGCCGATCACGCCCTGACCAAGGCCTAATTGCTTGCCCAACTGCTCTTTCCCTTCGGATGCAAAGCTGGCCAGCAATGTTAGTTGCGGATTCTGTTCCTTGCCATCGAGCACATAGAATTCCGCTTGTTGCGCTTGCACCACCGGACATAATTCCGAAAGCACCATGCGGCCGACGTTGGTTAAATCGCGCTGGCCTTGCAACATGCGCGAGAATTTCGCGAGGTTGGTTTTGAGCCAGTCTTGTTCAGTATTTTTCTGCGTCGTATCGCGCAGATTGCGGATCATTTCATTGATATTGTCTTTAAGAACCGCCACTTCGCCCTGCGCATCCACAGTGATCGAGCGGGTCAAGTCACCCTTGGTCACGGCGGTTGCCACCTCGGCGATGGCGCGTACTTGCGTGGTCAAGTTTGCAGCGAGCTGGTTTACGTTTTCGGTAAGGCCTTTCCATGTGCCCGATGCGCCCGGTACTTTTGCCTGACCGCCTAATTGCCCCTCAACACCTACTTCGCGCGCCACCGTGGTTACCTGATCGGCGAAGGTTGCCAGTGTGTCAATCATCGAGTTGATCGTATCGGCGAGTTCGGCAATTTCACCTTTGGCTTCCACAGTCAGTTTACGTTTCAATTCGCCGTTTGCTACCGACGTTACGACTTTTGCGATACCGCGCACCTGCGAGGTAAGGTTGTCGGCCATGCGGTTTACTGAATCCGTCAAATCCTTCCATGTACCCGACACACCTTCTACTTTTGCTTGTCCGCCGAGTTTACCCTCCGTGCCCACTTCACGGGCTACGCGTGTTACTTCGGCAGCGAATGAGTTCAGCTGATCTACCATGGTGTTGATGGTGTTTTTGAGCTCAAGAATTTCGCCTTTCACGTCCACGGTGATTTTCTTCGACAAGTCGCCCGCCGCCACAGCTTTCGTTACGTCGGCGATATTACGCACCTGTCCGGTCAGGTTCGAGGCCATGAAGTTCACCGAGTCGGTCAAGTCTTTCCATGTACCGGCCACACCTTCTACGTTTGCCTGCCCGCCGAGCTTACCTTCGGTGCCTACTTCGCGCGCCACACGAGTTACTTCGGCGGCAAAGCTGTTCAACTGGTCCACCATCTTATTCACGGTGTTTTTGAGCTCAAGAATTTCGCCTTTTACGTCCACCGTAATCTTTTTGGACAAGTCGCCGTTTGCCACGGCAGTGGTCACCTGCGCGATGTTACGCACCTGGCCAGTCAAGTTACCGGCCATCATATTCACCGAATCGGTCAAGTCTTTCCATGTGCCAGCCACACCCTCTACGTTTGCCTGCCCGCCGAGCTTACCTTCGGTGCCTACTTCGCGCGCCACACGAGTTACTTCGGCGGCGAATGAATTAAGCTGATCCACCATGGTGTTAATGGTGTCTTTGAGTTCAAGAATTTCCCCTGCCACGTCTACCGTAATTTTGCGTGACAGATCGCCTGCCGCCACGGCTTTGGTCACGTCGGCAATATTGCGCACCTGGCCAGTGAGGTTGTCGGCCATGGAATTCACAGAGTCGGTCAAGTCTTTCCATGTACCTGCCACGCCTTTCACATCGGCCTGCCCACCGAGCTTACCTTCCGTGCCCACTTCGCGCGCCACGCGTGTTACTTCTGCGGCGAAGGAAGAAAGCTGGTCCACCATGGTGTTAATAGTGTCTTTGAGCTCTAAAATTTCGCCCTTCACGTCCACGGTAATTTTTTTGGATAAGTCGCCACCGGCTACGGCCTTGGTTACGTCGGCAATATTGCGCACCTGGCCGGTTAAGTTCGACGCCATGAAATTCACCGAGTCGGTCAAGTCTTTCCAGGTTCCCGACACACCCTCTACCTTTGCCTGTCCGCCGAGCTTGCCTTCGGTGCCTACTTCGCGTGCCACACGGGTTACTTCTGATGCGAACGAGCCTAATTGATCCACCATGGTATTTACGGTATTTTTGAGTTCTAAGATTTCGCCTTTTACATCCACCGTAATCTTACGCGATAAGTCGCCGTTGGCCACGGCGGTGGTTACCTGCGCGATATTGCGCACTTGCGAGGTGAGGTTACCGGCCATCGAGTTCACCGAATCCGTCAAATCCTTCCAGGTTCCCGACACACCTTCTACTTTTGCCTGTCCGCCGAGTTTTCCTTCGGTGCCCACTTCGCGCGCCACGCGGGTTACCTCCGATGCAAACGAACCGAGCTGATCTACCATCGCGTTAATGGTGTCTTTGAGTTCCAAGATTTCCCCGGCGACGTCCACCGTGATCTTGCGTGATAAGTCGCCGTTGGCTACAGCGGTCGTTACTTGCGCGATGTTACGCACTTGTGAGGTTAAGTTACCGGCCATCGAGTTCACCGAGTCAGTCAAGTCTTTCCATGTGCCGCTCACGCCTTCCACGCGTGCTTGCCCACCGAGCTTGCCTTCGGTGCCTACTTCGCGTGCCACACGGGTTACTTCCGATGCGAACGAACGCAACTGATCCACCATGGTGTTAATGGTGTTTTTGAGTTCGAGAATTTCACCTTTTACATCCACCGTTACTTTTTTGGATAAGTCACCACCAGCCACGGCGGTTGCTACTTCAGCGATGTTACGCACCTGGCCGGTCAGGTTACCGGCCATCATATTAACCGAGTCCGTCAAGTCTTTCCATGTGCCAGCCACGTCTTTTACTTCGGCTTGCCCACCGAGCTTACCTTCGGTACCCACTTCGCGCGCCACGCGGGTTACTTCAGCGGCGAACGAACCGAGCTGATCCACCATGGTGTTGATAGTTCGCGCTGTGCGCAAGAATTCGCCCTGCAGCGGGCGATCATCTATTTCTAAAGCCATCATCTGCGACAAATCGCCTTGCGCTACAGCACCGATTACGCGCGCAGTTTCCGATGTCGGATGCACAAGGTCGTCGATCAAGTCATTGACCGATTCCACCGAGCCACGCCAGAAACCACTGACATCGCCTAAGCTTAAACGCTGGCTGAGCTTTCCTTCTTTGCCGACAGCGCGGCTTAACCGGCCAAGTTCTCCGGCCATGCGCTCATTCATTTCTACGACTTCGTTGAATGCATCGGCTACTTTTCCTGCTACGCCCGTCCATTCGACAGGCAGGCGAACTAATGGTTGGCCATGCCTGAGTGCGTTAAGCGCATGCAGTAAGGCAGTCATTTCGCTGCCGCTGCTTATGCTAGTGATGCCGTTGACGGGGTCTTGAACTACCTGGCGGGCCGCTGCGCTGACTGGAGGTGTCATAATTACTCCACATGCAAAAACAAAGGGTTAAAGCATGCAGGGTAAGAAAGTTATATAATACCGTTCATGCTGGTTCCATAATAAGTACGCAACCGCATAAACCGGCTATATGGTTTCAATCAAAAAATTATAAAAATCCCATAAAAATCATGATTTTTTCTTTTCTGTCTGAGTCTTATTCTCAAGATCGCTGATAAGGGCATCCATACCGCCTTTTTGCGTGACGGCAGTGAATTCTGCTCGTTCCGTAGTAATTAAGCTTACGCCCTCGATAATAATGTCGACGATTTTAAACTGACCGTTATTATCGGTGCGTAGCCTATATCCCGCAGCAGTATCCTGTGTTTGCTGAGGAGTTTTGATTTGCATATTGACGGTGAACTGCCCGGAAGCCTCGGGCTTTACGTCGGTAATGGTATACTTAGCACCAGTATAATCGGCGAAATTGGTGGTATAATGCGCCAGCAGATATGCTTGGTAAGCTTTGAGATAATGCTCGCGTTGCTCCGGTGTTGCTTGTTGCCATGCGTGTCCTAATACGAATTGTCCCATCCATGGAATATCAACATTTTCAGTAAACATTTGCTGCAATTGTTTTTGTTTTTGGTCTTCGTTCCCGCCAGAATTATTCATAACACCAAGTACTCGCTTGCCGAGGCTGTCCACAAACTGCCTGGCATCGTCCGCACCGACAGCCCATGCACTGGTATGTGTAGCTATGAGCAATACTATCAACATCGTCATTATGTAATTGCGTAGCATAAGCACCCCTTTTCATCGTTGCTTCGTCATTGTAGAACTATGAATAAACGCCGATAAAAACGCCATGCCATTGGCTATCCGCGCCATAAATTCAGCGTAAAGTGGCGGCTTATGGATTTTTTATGAAACAGTGGGATAGCAAGTATCGCTTCCTGATCCTGTATGTGAGAGTCTTTTTAGGGCAGTCTTTTTATCATTAAACCAACCGGAAAGGAGCAGCGCCATGTTTACTGCAACCAAGGACGATACTGTCCACCCGTTAAATAACCCATCTCAAACCTCCCAAATGAACGCCGGTAAGCTAGAGGACGATTTACACGTTGCTGCCAATAATGCCGGTCGCAAGGTGCGCGAGTTTATTCACACCGCAAGTGATGAGTTTGCTCATACCAAGGATACGGTAACTACTCAAATACGCACCAACCCTGTACAATCAAGTCTGATTGCTCTTGGGGTGGGATTTGTGTTGGGGGCATTGTTCCGCCGTTAGGAGGCGTTATGAAAAACACCGCGCGCAAACAAACCGAGTTCACAAGGGTTAAAGATGAGAAAAAACCACCTGCAGCTAGCACTGCTGATTCTTATCAGCAGTGCATGACGCAGGTCGAAAGCTTAACCCGCGAGCTTCATAAGCTACTCATTAATCACGAAAACATATTAGAACGTGAAGGTATCCGTCACGAAGTCGAAACATTGGCGCGCTGGCTGGAAACCTATCGCCACGGGCTATCCGCAGCACATAAAATTTCAGAAAACAGCACCTACTGGTTATTCGATTTTCGCAATAAGCTTCGGCTTGCTGCCCAGGAATTGCAGCGCCTGGAAGATGAGGGGGGTAGCGTGGCAGCCAGCGGCAAGCAGGCGAAAGAACCCGACGAGCTTTTAAAGGCGGTTGGCCGTATCGATGAAATCCTACCCAGTATTCAGCATCTATTTTGTGAGGGAACAGAGAGTAAGGATGCGCACTGTTTGACGTAAACAACCATCATCCTGCCAATGGCATTGTCCGTTCAAAATTACTCAGATAGTTTTCAACCAGTTGGTAATGAATACCGTATTTGCGTTCCACAAGCAATGCGATCTCATGGCGATCAGCCGCCGTATTATCAAGTTCTCTTGCTGTCAGCCGATTCCATTGCAGCAATAACTGTGCTTCCAGCGCCGGCCAGTCACAGGTAACGGCATTGTCATAATAATACATGGAACCCATAATATTCCCTCCTATAATAACAAGTTAGCGTTATCACACTAAAACCGCCATGTGGATTGCAGCTGAGATTATAAAAGCTCTGTAAGAACCGTGATGAAATGGTAGATAAATAGTATCCATATGGTAATTTTATATCCGAAGCCTTACACAATAAGGGCATCTGAAGGAGAGATTTATGCACCAGAAAAAAAGCACTATCCTCATCATCGAAGATGAACCACCCATACGTAAATTACTTAGCATTTCGCTCGAAGGCGCTGGCTACAAGGTTGTAGAAAGCAATAGCGGCCGCGAAGGCTTGCGGTTGGCAGCCTCCATAAAACCGGAAATGGTGTTACTGGATTTGGGATTACCCGATATTGATGGCAAGGAAGTAATTCGCGGCGTGCGTGCCTGGTCGCAAATGCCGGTGATCGTGTGTTCTGTGCGCAGCGATGATGCAGAGATCGTTGCGGCGCTTGATGCGGGCGCAGATGATTACGTTATCAAGCCATTCAATTCTGATGTATTGCTGGCACGCATTCATGCCAATCTACGCAAGGCAGCAACGTTGGCGGCGGGCGATCCGGAGCTTACCAACGGCCGTATCCGCATGGATCTGGTGCGCCACGAGGTGTTTTTGGAGGGCAAGAAGGAAAGTTTTACACCCAAGGAATATGAATTGTTGCGTTATTTCCTGACCCATCGCGGCAAAATGCTGACGCATAAACAAATCCTGCAGGAAGTATGGGGACCAGCGCACTCCGAAGATATGCAATATCTGCGCGTCTATGTCGGCCAGTTGCGCGAAAAAATAGAACCCGATGCCACAGCGCCTATGTACATCATTACCGAACCAGGCATCGGCTACCGCATGGAAACGGTCAATGAGGCCATTACTGCCTAGCCGTTGCTGACTAGCTTCAGGTGCCCGGTCGGTGGCGGTCCCAGTTTCTGTTGGATGAGGTCGATCAGCTCTTCCACATTAAATGGCTTGGTAAGATACGCATCCGCGCCCATATCCATGGCCATTTCATAGTATTTCGCTTCATTGCGCACAGTAAGCACAATTACAATAGGTGGATGTGCGGGCGAATGCGCCTGTATCCGTTTCAGGGCAGGCAGAATATTCAGGCCCTCTTTATCCGGTAGACCTAAATCCAGAATTACTACGTCAGGATGCAATTGCTCACATAGCGCCAGCCCGTATGATGCCGTTTGTGCTTTGTAAAACTTAGCACCGAGCACCTCCAGCGATACCTGCAGAAAGCTGAGTATCGATGGGGTGTCATCAATCACCAGTATTTGTTTGTTTCTAAGCATATTTATATCATTGCTGCATGTTTTACTGTTTCCGCCTTGCGCCAGCGCGGAAGACAAATTGTAAATATCGCTCCGCCCTGCGGGTGATTGGCGGCGGTAATCCATCCACCCTGCGCCTCCATTACGGATTTGCAGATAGCAAGCCCCAAACCAGTGCCTGCCACCTGCGAATCTTCTTTTTGTATGCGTGCGTATTTATCGAATACATGTGCCAGCTTGTCTGAAGGCAAGCCTTCCCCGTGATCGTGCACGTCAATGAACAAACCTTCCTCATTCCTCCGGCTGGTAATGTCGATGGCTGTGCCTGGCGGGGTATATTTGCAGGCGTTGTCGAGCAGATTTTGCAGCACCTGTCCGGTCATCACCATATCCATATAAACCTCGATGTTTTCAGGTATGGAATGCACTACCAGCTGGTATTTACGCAGGCGATGCTGGAGCCGTTTGACCACCTGCCGGATAATACTGCTCACATCATGCCATTCATAATGAAATTCAATCTTACCACTTTCCAGCCGCGTCATATCAAGAATATTGGTAATGAAACTATCAAGTCGGTGCGCTTCTTCCAGCGCGGTTTCCAAAAGCGCATCGCGCCGCTCCGGTGTCAGACGACCGCCCATAGTATTGTGGACGCTGAGAGACCCAATGATACCGGCTAATGGCGTTTTTAAATCATGCGACACACTGGATAACAGCATTGAGCGTAATTTTTCACGCTCCTCACGAATACGCGTGGCCTCCATTGAACGTTCCAGTTCCATATGCTCCAGCGCCGATGCCGTCTGGTCCGCGATGGCCGTAAGCAGACGACCATACCATGGATCAAGAGATTGGCCATGGCGCGGACGCACGCCAAGCACTCCTACCTCGCCGCTGGAAGCTAGCATTGGCTCAAAACGCCAATCGGTGCCGGGGTTGAAGGGCGCGGCGACACCAGTCGTTTTCATCTCATTCCAGCACACGTCCAGTGCTTTGCAATCATTATCAAATAGTGACAAACCAGTGGGGAAAGCCGCATCAATACGCTCAGGCTTCATGACCGACGGCAGAAAAAATGCCACATCCATTTCCAGCATCCGCGATAACGTGCGTTGCAATTTTTCTAGCGCCTGTTGGCGTGTAAAGGCATTGGCAGTAATTCGATAGAGCGTGAACAATGCTTGCGTACTGAGCTCACGCCGTGCGGCTTTTTTGAGCATAGCTGCGCGTTTGGCTGGTAAATAATGAAATCAGCACCGCCGCCGAAAGAAACAGCGATGCATTAAGCATATCGGTGATGCTATTTATACGTACCGTATAATGTGGCGGCACAAAATAATAGTTCACAATCAAAAATCCTGCCACCGAAGCTAGCAACCCTGGAATTAGGCCATAGCGCCCGGCAACGAATGCGCAGGCAATCATAAATAACAGTGCGATATTCTGCTCGTTGATGCGAAACAATGCCGGTGGCAATATCCATTGCAACAGTGCGGCACAGGCAAAGGCTATTGCTACCGCCCCCAACGCATAGGCCAGATGCGCCAGGCGGACTCTGGGCATATGCGGCTTAAGCCAGGCGCTACGTATGAATAGCTGCCCGGTCAGCGGTACTATCTCCACCTTACTATATTGTTCCGCTATCCGTACCATTTCTTTCGATGGTGAGAGGCGCACGCTACGATCGGATTCAATACTGCCGACCATGCACAGTTTTAAATGTTGTTGGGTTTCTTCCAGTTGCTTCGTAAGCCCAGCCTCCAGCGTTTGCGCTTCCAGATGTACAGCTTCTCCACCCATCTGAGAGGCGAGCGTCAACATATGCAGCATACGCTCCTGCGCACCATCATCGGCATGGATAGCTTGTTCAGGGGTTTCCACATACAGCGCAATCCAACGCGCGCCTAATTCCTGTGCACGTTTACGCGCTGCGCGGAGTAACATCAACGCCTTCGGGTGATCGCACATACAGGCGATTACGAGCGGCTGCGGCGGTGATCCAATATGCGATGGTACGACCATACACTCCCTCCTAGCTCATTTTCCTCCCGGAGATATAAAGATGCTATAAGATTTCATGACCAAAACCCATATTGATTTATTATGCCCTTTAGAAAAATATAATATAGCGCATCGTACAAAGATAGAGGTTACATTAGGCTGCATTTAAGGGAATCCCATATGTATCATCTGCCGCGTGCTGTTATTGCTCCATTATTCGTACTGGCCGCAATGCTTTCCGCTTGTAGCTATTTTACGTCGGGGTCAAAGCACCTCAAGTCAACGTTGCCCCAGACGGCCGAGTATGTGCAACATTTATCGCTGATAGCACTCAATACGGAACCCGGTGCAGAAGACCTTGAAATACTGCAGGCTTATACGGCCAAACAATTCACCAAAGCGCGGCGACATTCATTGGCTAACGTTCGCATTCCGGCTGTGATATTTGAATGCAAACCGAGAAGCGGTGCGGCGATGCAGCAGCTGGCCTCGCCGTTCGACAACGCAGGGCATGAAGCTGTTTTGGAGATGGTGAATCGCATGACCGATGCAGGATGCGTTCTGTATAATCTTCACCCGGCCATGGTTACGGTTAGACGCGGTGAGCCGCTCAATTTCAAGAAAGACACGCCTGACCAAATACACCAAAAAGTGCAGGAACGGCTGGATGTTGTATTGCACGGTGCTGAGCGCCTGGCACCGCTCGACGATGCTAAAACAGATATCACATTGGCGCGGATTTTTATGGATAATCAGGAACGCGACTCAGCATATCTAGCGGTGGATAACGCCAAGCATGCGCTGGCCTTGGCCGAAAATACGCCGGACGCAAAAGCAGCGACTGATGATCTTTTAAAACAGTTGGAAGATGTGGAAAACCAGCTGCATCGGACGATGCCTTTTTCGCTTTGAGGTTAAGCTGCGCAATTTTCTTTACAGGCAGCGGCGATAACAAGTTCTTCATCGGCGGGAATCACATAGACCGGAAAGTCACCTATCCAGCGTAGCAACGCAACAATCTTTTCCCGCACTGGCGCTGCATTTTCGCCGATGCCGCCGGTAAATACAAGCGCATCCATTCCACTAATAGCGGGCAATAATCCCGCGATTTGTTTGGCGGCGAGATGGCAATATAATTCAATGGCCTCACTCGCTTCTTTTTTATCGCTGGCCAGCAAAATGCGCATATCGGCGCTGATGCCTGAAACGCCCTGTAATCCGGACTCGCGATAAAGTAATCGCTCCACTTCCTCGAGTTTCATTTCCATCTGCTGCAGCAAATGCAGAACTATGCCCGCATCAAGCGAACCTGGGCGTGTGCCCATCATCAGCCCGTCGAGCGTTGAAAATCCCATGGTGCTGGCGACACTTTTTAAATTATGCATCGCGCAGGCACTGGAACCATTACCCAGATGCGCCACGATCACCCGCCCATGTTCTTTTTTACCGGCATGTTGGGGCAGAACGTTCGCGATATGCTCATAAGACAATCCATGAAAACCATAACGCTGAATGCCCTCCTTATGATACCAGGCGGGCAGGGGCAAACGGCGCTCGATCTCAGGCATACTATGATGAAATGCTGTGTCGAAACAGGCGACCTGTCTTACGTGTGGATATATTTTTTTTACCTCTTCAATAAGATCCACTGCTGCTGGCTGATGTAGCGGGGCGAGGGGAATGTAACTTTTAATTTTAGCCAAAATATCATCGGTGATTTGCACGGGCTTCATAAATGCCCGTCCGCCATGCACAACGCGATGTCCCACCGCAACAATATCTGACTTGCCGATTGAACATATCCACTCCGTAATTTGAGCCGGGTGGTGGCAAACCATATGGCCTTTGCGTTTTAACGTTTTGCTATCAAAAGCGGCGAGTTTGGTATTGGATGATCCGGCATTGCAGGTAAGTATAATACTCACAGCTTTTTCGCCCGGGCATAGAGCAAGGCCAATGCCGAGGAAATTACGCGGTTTTCAGCATCGCCTGCGCGGCTGGTGAGAATGATTGGTACTTTGGCACCGAGCACGATACCGGCACCCTGCGCACCCGAAAAATAACGTAATTCCTTATAAAGCATATTGCCGGATTCAATATCGGGAACCACCAAAATATCGGCATTT
>Ga0206845_1197_pt1 | contig 13424 bp, 11 predicted proteins | sample Alteio_BWOrgCont_19_FD_152887 | JGI IMG/M metagenome (GOLD analysis project Ga0206845, IMG submission 152887) | Enriched cells from forest soil in Barre Woods Harvard Forest LTER site, Petersham, Massachusetts, United States -... | ecosystem: Environmental > Terrestrial > Soil > Temperate forest >...
CGGCATTGGTTCGAATTGCAGGCGCCCGATCATTTTTTGCTGATCGAGCCGGACGAGGAACTGAGAAAAATCCTGGTGTCGGAGATGCAGGGCGCGGTGAGTTTGCCGGTGAAAAGCTGCGGACTGCGGGAGCTGCAAATTTCCGGGGCGATCGAAGGCGCAATTCCGGTGACGCTGGCGGGCAAAGAAAAAATCGTGCGGCAAGAGCTGCCGGAGGGCACGGAGTTGCTCGTGCTGCAGGTTCGTTCGGTGCCGACGTCGCTGGCGGGTTGGTTGCCGGCTCCGCCCGGCGTTATGGTGGGCGTGGCGTCGCGATGGCCGGGCTTTCTGAAATTGGCGCGCACGATGCTGGCTGCGGCAGGGTTTCATGCGGATAGCCTGCTATTCCGCGATGCGCGCAAGGTAAATTGGCAACGCGGATTGAAAGAGGCTAAGGCGGTCGTTTGCGACCTGGCCACGGCGTGCGAGTTGCCGAAGAGCTTTCTGGCGGTGCCGTTCGCGCTGATTTCGGAAACCTCGCTGGCGGAGCTACAGCGTTATGAGAAGTTCATCAACAGCCCGCTCGCTCCTTCGGTGTGAACACCGGCGGATGTGACACCTGAGAAAGTGTCACATTGCGCGCGTTGCGATTGGCGGTGAAATCCTAGACTCCTTGCTGCGTTCAGGAGGAGTCCCTCATGCGCCGAATGCTGGTCGCCGTGCTTGTTAGCCTGCTGCTGGTCCCTACACTTCCCGCGCGAAGTAAACGCGACTGGGAGAATGTGAAGAAGTTGAAGACCGGCGCTGCGGTGGAAGTGTCGCTCTGGACTGGAGAGAACCTTAGCGGCGAGGTGGCGGGCGTCAGCGATACGGGGATGCAGATCGCTGCGGTTGGCGGCAACGTCGATCCGCGCGTGGGTTGGCTGCGGGACTTCGACCGCGCGAGCATTCGGAGCGTGGCGCGCGTGCAGGAGCACAATTTGCCGAATTCCAAGAAATGGATGATAGCGGGTGCGTTGGCCGGCGGCGCAGTGGGAGTGACGCAGGGAGCGGTGAGAGATGCCGAGCATGGGAATAATGGGCGTTGGATCGTGGGAGGCTTTGCCGGGGCGGTTCTTGGGTTCGGGGTGTCGTGCGCCGCGCTCGGTGCGGTCGCGTTGGTTGACGTTACGCGGGGAATACATCGCCGCGAAATTGTGTACGAGGACACGGGGCGTCATTTGCCGCAAACGCAATGAGCGTTGAAAACCGGACGCGGGGTTAAGCGCAACATCGACCTAGAATGCGCAAAGTCAGTATGCCGGGCTGAAGGCTCCGGCGCTACATTTAGAGCTAAAGAGAAGAAAACAGCAGATCCCCCAAAGCGTCCGCGAAAGACACGCGGTTCGGGATGACAACGTAAAAACAAAAAGCAAGATGAGCGAGAAAATTCGCCCGCCTGAAGGCGGCCGCTACAAAGTCAATGCGAAGAGAACAGCAGATCCCTCAAAGCGTCCGCGAAAGACACGCGGTTCGGGATGACAACGTAAAATCGAAAAACAAAGGCGAGCAAAAAGGCGGATGGATATGGCTAAAGCTGAAGCAAAAATCAGTGAGGCTGGCGGGATTGGGCGGCTCTTTGTTGTGCCAGGGCGGCTGCGGCGGCGGCGCGGGCTTGCGCGCGGACTTGCGCGTCATAGGCGCTTTGAGAAGGGGCGCCGGGACGCTGGGCAGCATTGGGATATCCGGGCGGAGGATGCTGGCCGGCGTTTAGCATTTGCTGCATGGCTTGGCCCATTTGCACTTGTTGAACTGGCGCGCCGCTTTGGACAGCCAGCAATTTCTGCTGATCGCCTACTAACTCGGCGTTGCCGGGATAATAAATCAGTAAGACGTTAACCAAGTGCAGCGCGGCGGGATAATTTTGCTGTTGGAAGAGCTGGTTGAGCTGCGTGCGAAACAGGTTGCCGAGCTGTTGTTCCATAGTTTTTCCGGCGGGACTGCCTGCTCGGCCAGCCAGAATCGCCCAATGGAGAGCCGAATCATTGGCGGGCTCGAAGTAATGGCTTTTGGCGTAGGCTGCGTTCGCTTTCACGAGCATGGGCTGCGCGGGATCGGCTTGCTGTACGACGGCGGTTGGCGGCGGAGAGGCCGGTGCATGGGTGGCTACGTGCGCGGTTGATACGGGCGCAGTGGGCACAGGTTCAGTGCTGGCGTCAACTACGTCCATGATTCCAACACCGCCGGGCTTGGCCTCCCAATTCATGTCGAAGACGGCGCCTTCGCGGACATCGATATCGCCGCCGCCGCTGGCTTTGCTGGGATGGCGGTTGGGGCAAGAAACTACTCCATCGATCGTGTAATGCTGCACGCCCAACGGAACTCCGCTTACGGCGTAAGGATTGGTGGCGAGATGGTAGGACTTTCCCGCGAGGGTCATGTTCAGATCGGGAGTACACATGTGGCGGTCAACGTTGTATCGCAACATGACGGTGGCGCCAACCGGCGCGGGCGGAGCGACTACAACAACTTTCGGTTTAGGCTTTAGAAAATGCCAGCCGGCGAAAGCGACGATGAGAACTGCTGCGCCTACCGCGATCGGGATCAAGGGAAGTTTGCCGCCAGCAGCGGCGACGGATCCGGAACCGGCGGTGGAAATTTGCGCGTCGCGATTGGGTGCGAGCTCGGTGCGCTGCGACGACACCGCAATTGTTCCAGAGCTGGTGGAGAACTGGGCGGTATCCGGAGCTGCAATTACTCCAGATTTCGGCGAAACGTCGGGAGCGGGCATAACTCCGGATTGCGGAGCAAGGACCGGGATTGGAATCACACCTGATGGAGGCGAGGTTGGGGCTGCGGGAGCTGACGCGCCCGGGTGCGGCTTGATACCTTTTGCGTGCAGGCCGGCGACAAGCGCTGGGATGATGCCGGAGATTTCGTTGGCGCGCAGGCGTGTGGCGTTCGCCGCAGCCATGGCCTGTTTCCAGCCTGGGCGGCGATGCGCATATTCGTCGTGAGTTAGATCGAGAAGCAGAGGCAGAGTGGCTTTGTTGGATTCCACGGCGCGTACGATTTCGCGCGTGATTTGGTCGGAGGGCAGCGAGCGCGGCGAGATGATGATAGCCATGGCTTCGCAATCGGAAATGGCTTTGAAGGTTTCTTCGAAGTAGTCCGCGCCGGCGGGACAATCGCGTTCGTAGTACCAACTGGAGTAACCGTGAGCTTCCAGGTGCTTGGCGATTTCGTGGGCTACGTCGCCGTCCTCTTCCACGTAGCTGACGAAAATCTTTTTAGGGCTGGGATCCATCACCTGCTCCAGGGCCGAATTGCAATGAAAATGATAGCTGGAGCATATTGTCTAATAGCCGTCGAGGGATTTGCAAACGCAAATCGAGTAACGGTACTGGGCATTTTGAGCGAAATGCGGCTTCAGCGAGGGTCTCTAGCTGGTTATTGGGGTGGTTTTGGAGTTCTGATATAGTGACCGCGCTCAGGCAATTTCGAACGAAGGTAACGGTCTAGCTCCGGCGAGCGTTTCATACGGCTCGATCTCTATTGGAGATACCTACTGCATGGCGGAAGAACCCTACGTTCCTCATCCGATAGATACTTCTGATATCAAGCTGGACGAGCTGAAGCCATTGCTGGAGCAGCTTGCGAGCAATGCGCATGAGGTATGGGCGCAAAAACGGATCGAGGACGGATGGACGCTGGGGCCGCAACGCGACGACGCGAAACGGAAGCATCCATGCCTGGTGCCCTACGATCAGCTTCCGGACTCCGAAAAAGAATACGACCGCGCGCTCGTGAAGCAAACACTGAAGACGACTATTGCGTTGGGATATCGGGTGGTGAATCTGGAGACTCGCCCGCAGAAAGAGCTTCCAAAAGATGACTCGCCGCAGGACGACATGGACGATTCCGCGGACATTTTGGAATGCTCCAAGAAAGTAGAAGCCGGCAAGAATGAGTACGAACCACTTCTGAACGCATTGATGCTGTCTCAAGAGGTAATCTTCCCTCAGTTTCAGGAAGCGGACCAGGACGCCAAAAAGTACCGGAAGGAATATCAAAATACTTCCCAGGCGGCGGTTTGGTTCGGAGTGGCCGCAATATTTCTGGGGCTTTACGAGACCGTATATCCGTATTGGTCGCCGGAGTGGGTGGAATACCTGGAATTCAGTTTTGCGCTGCTATGCCTGGCTTCTATTTTGGTGGGAGTGTTAAGTAAACCGAAAGAGCACTGGTTACTCGCGCGATATCGAGCGGAGAAACTGCGGCTGTTGAAATTCAAGACGATCATGGACACGCAACACTGGTGCGCTAAACCCGGAGAAACCAAACGCGCGGGCGACGGGCAATCGGATGATATGCGCGCCAGGGTGACGGCACGTGTCGCTAAGCTCCGGGCCATGGTGTATCAAGATGTGGAGGAACGGACGGTAGAAGGAGTGGTACCGGATGTTTCTGATATTCAGTGCTCGGAAAATCCGGAGTCGTTGCGCGAAATCATAAAATATTACTGCGGAAAACGAATTCGGGCGCAAATGGCGTATCTGGCGAACGCTGAAAAGGACGATGGAGCGGGCGCCCATCTGTTGGTGACCATCGTGTTCTTCATAACATTTGGCTGTATTTTGCTTCATTCCGGTCTGGATTTGCTCAAGTATCCAGGCATCGGAGTGTTAATCACAGCTGCTGTAATAGGACCGGCTTTTGTGGCGGGAATCAAGACCTACATCGCTTCACGGGAATCTGCCAGGAATGCTTTGCGCCATCGAGCGACGCTGCGTTCGCTGCAGGCGTTAGACGAGGAGATGGTGAAAACTGAGAATTTGTCGGAAAAATTCAGGATCGCGCAGGCGTGCGAACTGGTTTTGGAATTCGACGCCAGCGAGTTCATGCGTTTGTTGCGAGAAGTGGAATGGTACGGATAAAGCGGCTTTCTGGGCGCTTTCAAAACGAAGTCTTCGCCGAGCGGTTTGCCGCAACAAAATGCAGCCTTCAGGGTTTGAGATGCATGTGTCCGCCGGATTCCTTGCGACCCTTGCAACGTGGCGTTCGCTAGTTTGCCGGCACAGTAAGTAATCCAGAAAAGGATACTGAGAAGATACAGGTTTTAGGGTATAGCTCCAGCTAAGATGTGAGCGGAAAATGTGTAAGCGCGTTGGCAAGAGGGCCTCGGCAGGCTCTCAGGGATTCTCAAGTTGTTTGATTGATTAAGAGATTAGCTAGCAGTAGGATGGATGGACAGCCGAGCCCGATTTTGGGCTGCTGGTAGGTTTTGGATCCTGGGGAAAGGGCTGGTGAGTTAAGCAGAAGGTCGGCGCCGCCCGATCTGGATGGAGATTTTATGTCAATTGATAAAGCGTATATTTGTCCTCACTGTGGTAGCGACATCGTCCGGCGATCGCACAGGCGTGGACTTGTAGATCGAATATTGCAGATGGTGAGGTTCCGGCCGTACCGGTGCCAGGAGTGTTACAACCGGTTTTTCAAGCTGGCTGCGTAGTGGAGGCAGGGGTTCGGTTGGTTGCGTAGCGCTGGGCCAGAACGATTACTGGCCCGTAATGTTGCCAAGTTTGCAGTTCGTACTTTCCGCGCCTTTCTCGTCCGTGTCACTTCCCGATTACGTCTCCTAAATTAGCGAACTTTGCCTTTGCAGGCAGGGTGATTGCAGCGGCAGTCGATGTCGGATGTTTTTTCCATCGCTTCGCAAGCTTCACTGCAATATTGCTTGGTCGTGATACAGGAGCAAACGGGGTGTTCGCATTTCTTTCCTTCGCTAGCCATTGAGTCCTCCTCTAAATTTTTATTTCGCGTCGCGAACTAAAACGGAAGCTACCTAACCGGGCGTTTGCGCCGGATGAAATACGTGATGATTAAAGCGAGACCGAGGATCGGCATGATATGGATCAGGCCCATGGTTACATGAAACGCGATGTAACCTAAAATCCACAAAATGATTATTCCGAGACCGAGGTAAAGGAGCATCAGGAATTTCCCTCGAAATGAGTGTATCAGCAGCGGCGGAACGCGGGAGATATATCGCAAAAAAAAAAAAGGAGGAAGGCTGAGCCGGACCTCTGAACAGGCCCTCCTCCCGTTCAGTTATTCGCGGGCTGTTGCGGCGCGACGATTGATGTCGCGATCGGATGACTTCACATCAGAAGAAGATTCACCGGTGGACGAAATATCCTCCGCTCCGGTGTTCTTCAGGATTTCCTTGCCACGCTTTACCTGATCGGAAGTGTCGCAATGGACGGACAAAAGAATTCCGCCCTTCTGAATGCGGCCTTCGTAGCGCTTTGCCTCATACTCGGGAATGCCCATTCCGATCAACGCGCCGGCAAAACCGCCGACCGCGCCACCGACTCCAATCCCGGCCAAAGCGGCCATGATGGGACCGGCTGCGATGAAGGGTCCCACGCCAGGAATGGCGAGAGCGCCGATCCCGGCCAAGAGACCGAGCGTGCCACCGACCACGGCACCTGCGCCGCCGCCTGCGGTTGCGCCTTCGGGAGCTTTGGTGTCCTTATGAGTGGCCAACGGCTTTCCGCCCAGGTTCTCCGGCAAAAGAACGGAGACGTCCGAAGTGGTGAAGCCGCTCCTCAAAAATGTATCCACAGCGCGCTCGACGGACTCGCGTGTAGTGTAAATTCCGAATACTGAAGTTTTCTTGTTATCCGACATTTTTATTTCTCCTTTTTTTAATCTCAACGACGCATGCGGAAATCGTTACTGCTTGGGAGCTATTTCTAGTTGGTTTGTGACATTACCTGCGCCGGCAACCGCGACGGCCTTTGCTTCAATGCTGGCCTTATCATCTTCGGAACGCACCGGGCCCTTGAGGGTGACCTTGCCATCCCGAGTGATGATCTTGATGTTGTGGGCGTAGGTGGAAAGCGACTTGTCCTGCACGATCGATTTGCGAATTTGCCTGCTGGTGTCGCGATCGGCAGGGTTCATCTTCTGCTGATCGGCAGTCATGGCATCTTTACTGGCATCACCTTGGTTATTTTTTGTGTTGTCTGGAGCGGGTTGCTGATTTTGGGGAACGCTGGCCAGGAGCGAGGCTCCCAGAAAGAGCGTCGCACCCATTGCTGATAGATACTTTCCGAATTTCACTTTTGTCTCCTTTCGATCGCAAAACGAAATTCATAGAATTTCTGCTTTTGCAGAATTGCGGGACCCAGCCTACTTTGGTTGGGGAAGCTCGGCCATACAGGGAAGGGCGTAAATTAACTGAGGATGCGCGGTATTTGTTGGAGGATATAAGGGTTGCGCTGGGACAAGGCCTGAGAGCGCGGCTGTGAACACGGTATGCCGAGGGCTATTTGTGATAGACTTTCCTTGCTGTTTCCTGGGTACAGTGCCATTCGGTACTTTCGATATGGCGCAACGATAATGGCAAACACTCCTGCTCCATCCCCTCGCCGTGAACCGGTGAAATTAGAAGACGTCCTGATTACTGACCAACTTTTCCTGCGCGCCCAAAAAGGACGCGATTCGAGGGAAGAAGCGCGGTCATTGCAGCGACTCGCGCACGTGATGTCCAGGAGGCCCGGCAAGCTGGTGGAGACGTTGCTGGAAATGGCTCTCCGGCTTTGCGGCGCGGGCACCGCGGGTATCAGTTTGCTGGAGGAGCATCCGGACGCGGAGCCGGTTTTCCGGTGGACGCACTTAGCCGGAGCCTTGGAAGCATACGTGGGCAAAGTAAAGCCGAAAGAGTTCAGTCCCAGCGCGATTACCCTGAACCTGGGGGCGCCGCAATTATTTTCCTACCCGGCAAGATATTTCGAATATTTCAGAGACGTAAATCCACCGATTGTTGAAACCTTGATATTTCCGCTGCCGATTGGAGATGAAATTCAAGGCACGCTGTGGATCGTTTCGCATGATGAAAATGTGAAATTCGATTCGGAAGACGTCCGGTTAATGACGGTGCTGGCGGAATTCACTTCCTGCGGGCTTCATCTTCTGGAATCGATCGAAGCAGAGCGCTCGGCGAGAAAACAGCGCGAAGAAGAAATCGAGGCTCGTAAAAGAACCGAAGCATTGCTTCGCCAAACGCAGTCGGAGATGGAAGCGATCATTGACGACCGCACCGAGCAGCTGCGGCAGCTTTCCGCCAGAGTAATCAGTTTGCAGGACGAAGAACGAAGACGCATCGCTCGCGAACTGCACGACAGCGCCGGGCAATATCTGGCAGCGATCGAGATGAACCTGAGCGGGCTAAAACAAGCTGCCAATCTGGAGGAATCGCTGGCACGCTCGGTTTCGGATTCGCTGGAACTTGCCAACCTTTGCACGGCGGAGATCAGAACTATTTCTTACCTACTGCATCCACCGCTGCTGGACGAAATGGGCCTGGCGTCGGCCTTGAGGTGGTACGTGGAAGGCTTTTCGGAGCGCAGCGGAATTCGAGTGGATCTGGACTTTCCAAAAGACTTCGGACGATTGCCGCGTGAGACTGAAACCGTATTGTTCCGTGTGGTACAGCAGGCTCTGGCGAACATTCACCGCCACTCGGGCAGCCAGGTGGCCAGGATTCGTATGGAGGCGGATGCTGAGAGCGTTCGAGTGGAAATCTGCGATGACGGCCGCGGCATTGACCCGGATATTCTGAAAGGGATGGAGGGCGGCAGGAGGTTGATAGGGGTGGGGATCGCGGGTATGCGCGAGAGAGTAAGAGTGATGGGCGGACGTTTTTCGATACGATCCGGAAGTGAGGGGACAACCATAGATGTGATGCTGCCACTGGCAGAATAAATCTTCGTTTAAGGACGGATGTACGGGGTGAGGTGGCCCGAGTCGCTACCAGCTTCATAGGTTCCTAGTGCTGTTTTAGACAAAATTTCGACGTATCCTTCAGTGAAATCAATCAGTTACAAGCCTGTCCCTTAGTACTACCGGGCCATTTCCCTGCGCGATTGCTACTGTTACTTTTATGTTCGCGGGGGAATGCATGCTACTGCAAGAAATCTCGAAGTGTCTTGCGCGAATTCGACGGGAGAGCGGGCCCTTTGGGTTGGGCCTGAGGACGAAATTCCTATTGTCGATCGTTTTGATTATCGCGGGGCTTACATTCGCGACCTTGTTGATTGTGGGCCACACGGCGGAAGGACAAGTTCAACGAGAAATAGAGAAGGACACCCGCAATTCAATCCTGACGTTTGAAAATTTGCGAGCCGAAAGACAGCTGGAAGAAAACCGCCAGGCCGAACTGCTGGCCACGCTTCCCAGTGTGAAATCGCTGCTTTCGGGTGAAGAGGATTCACCCGTGGTACAAGAAGCCGCAGAAGACTTGTGGCTTTCGGGCGGCTACGAACTGGCGGCGCTGGCCGATTGGAAGGGGAAAGTCGTTGCGTTGCATACGTCCATTCCCGGATTTTCTCAAGGCGTAGCGGAGGAAATGCTGGCGCGTTCGGGGAGGATGAGCGAGACGGGCGGATGGTGGTTCGGGAACGGGCGATTGTATCAGGTGGCTTCGCGGCCCGTTCAACTGGGAACCGACGGCGAGAAAAAGCGTATAGGCACGGTAATCGTAGGACGCGAAGTGGATGCGAGCGTGGCGAGTGAGGTGGGCCGAATCGCTTTTTGCCAAATTGCATTTCGTTACGGCGGCGAGCTGGTTGTAAGTTCCCTTCCGGCGATGGATGAACACTTGCTGGCGAACGAGATGGAAAATTCTCCGACCGCAAAAAACATTCAGATAGGAAAAGAACATTATCGCGCCAGCACGGTGGATTTGACGCCGGGGTTATTTCCTCCGGTCACGCTAACGGTGCTGAAATCTTACGACGAGGCGACCGCATTTATTGCCAGGCTGAATCAGGCGCTGATCGGGCTGGGACTTTTCGCGGTATTTGCGGGCGCCGGACTGGTTTTCCTGATTTCGGACACGTTTACAAAACCGCTGGCGACGCTGGTGAACGGGGTGCGCGCCCTGGAAGAAGGCGATTTCAACTACCCGGTGGACATGGGCAGCGGCGATGAAGTGGCGGAAGTTACCGCGGCGTTCGATCGCATGAGATGCACTTTGAAGCGAAACGAAGAGCAAAGCAAACGGCTGGGAGATCAACTTCGCCAGGCGCAAAAGATGGAAGCGGTAGGCAGATTGGCCGGCGGTGTGGCGCACGATTTCAACAACCTTTTGACGGTGATCAAGGGCCATAGCGACATTCTGGAAGAAAAGTTGCCGCCAGCGACTCCGCTGTATCACAGTGTAACGCAAGTAAGAAAAGCGACCGATCGGGCGACTTCGCTGACGAGGCAACTGCTGGCGTTCAGCCGCATGCAGGTGTTGCAGCCCAAAACTTTGGATCTAAACTCGCTGATTGCGGACATCAGCAAGATGCTGCCGGTGCTGATTGGCGAGGAGATCGAGTTCAAGTTTGATCCGGAAAAATCATTAGGCCTGGTGAAAGCGGATCCCACGCAGATCGAGCAAGTGTTGATGAATCTTGCGGTGAACGCGCGTGACGCGATGGAAGGCAAAGGCGGCAAGCTGACCGTGCGCACGCGAAATGTAGTCCACGACGCGGAGTATGCGAAGTGTCATCCACCGACTGTGCCGGGTAACTACGTACTGCTAGAAGTGGAAGATAGCGGCCACGGAATGGATGCGCAGACTAAGGGGCGAATTTTTGAGCCGTTCTTCACCACCAAGGAACTGGGGAAAGGCACGGGACTGGGGCTTTCCACGGTATATGGTGTGGTGAAACAGAGCGGCGGGTATATCTGGGTGGACAGCGAGTTGGGAAAAGGCACGAAGTTTCAAATTTTCCTGCCGATAACCGGGGATACTCTGCAGGTGGCCCAGCCGGAGAAAACCGGGACGTCCGCACGCGGCTGCGGCACAGTGCTTCTGGCGGAGGATGAGGACGCTGTTCGGGAACTGGCGTCGGAATTTCTAAAGGCAAGCGGATACACAGTGCTGATCGCGAAAGATGGGCTGGACGCGCTGGAAGTTGCGGAGCAGCGCAGAAAGTCGATTCATGTGCTGGTAACCGACGTGGTGATGCCGCGGATGCGCGGCACGGAATTGGCGCGCAAATTGAAACGCTGCCATCCGGAACTAAAGGTGGTGTACATGTCGGGGTACCTGGAGCACAACAGCCATCCGGACGGGTACGAGCCGGAGTCCGCATTTTTGCAGAAACCATTTACGCGGGAAAGTTTGTTACTGAAAATCGAAGAAGCGATCGCGAATAAGACGGAATCTTTGCAAGCGGCCGGCGCGCAATAACCAGCTCGTTAGAAAATTAAATCACCAGAAATTAATCTGCTCTTCTATTGCTTCGCGTCGCGCAGAAAACGCGCCGCTTCTTCAGGCGGAGTGGGGTTAATATAAAAGCCGGTCCCCCATTCAAATCCCGCAACCTTCGTGAGTTTCGGCATCATTTCGATGTGCCAATGATAATGGTCGTTAATTTCTTCGCCGATGGGAGAGGTGTGGATGACGTAGTTGTACGACGGGAACGATAAAACAGAATCGAGGCGGTTTAAGAAATCGCGCATAATTCTGGCGAGGCTTCCGTAGTACGGAGCGGGCATGTTTTCAAAAGCTGAACTGTGCTGGCGCGGCAGAATCCAGGTCTCAAAGGGAAAACGCGGGGCGTAGGGAGCGAGGGCGATAAAGAAATCGTTTTCGAGGATCATGCGCGTGCTGGTTTCGATCTCCTGGCGAATCATGTCGCAAAAAATGCAGCGCTCTTTTTCGTCGTAGTAATGTTTGGAGTTGTCCACCTCTTCGCGGACGCGTTTTGGAACAATGGGCAGCGCAATCAACTGCGAATGGGTGTGCTCCAGCGTGGCGCCGGCGGGTTCGCCGTGATTTTTAAACAAGAGGACGTAGCGGAATCGGCGGTCGTTCTTCAAATCCAGCATGCGGTCGCGATAAGCCCAGAAAACTTCCTCGATGGGTTTCTCGGGCATGCTGGCCAACGTGAGGTTGTGATCCGGCGTTTCGATGATTACTTCGTGGGCGCCGACGCCGTTCATGCGGTCGAAAAGGCCGTCGCCTTCGCGATCCAGGCCGCCTTCGATGCACAGGGCCGGAAATTTATTGGGTACCACGCGGAGCGACCAACCCGGCGTGTCTTTGCCGCTGCCATTCCGGCCGTAAGCGAGAATTTCACGAGGCGTCTTGCCTTCGTTACCGGGACAGAAAGGACAATTCGTGTTGCCTTTGATGACAACGCTCTCGCGAATAAAATCCATCGGGCGATTGGCCCGGTCTGTTGAAATAATTACCCAACGTCCCGTGATTGGATCCCTGCGAAGCTCTGGCAAACCTGTCCCCCCGTGTTACGGATGTTGTTCGATGCGATCGTTCGAAACTCCCCGTGCGCGATGATTATTCTCCACTATAGCGAAAGAGCACAAGCGATCTAATCGCTTATTGCGCGGTTACAGTACTAGGAAGGTGTTACGCGGCGAATTGTTGCCACGACTGCCGGTCATGATTTGTGCTCGCTGAAGGCGGATTTATGGAGGCGGACGATCGGTTTTTGGCCGACGGTTGTTTCAATAGCCAGAACATCGAATCTCCATGGAGTATTTTCCAGGCGGCGCGCGCGAATAAATTGGCGAGCCATGCGCGCGAGGTTGCGGCGTTTTTCAAGATTGATGGCGTCTTCGGGAGTCGGCTGGCCTGGTTCAGCTTTGGCACGCGTTTTCACTTCGACGAATGCAAGGACGGTGCCATCGTAGGCTACGAGGTCGAGTTCACCCTTGATTCCCGGCATAGTGAAATTTCGCGCGATCACGATGTAGCCTTCGCGACGCAAGTACCAGTAAGCGTAGGTTTCTCCACGTACGCCGGCTCTGCGCGCGAGCTGTTTGGCGGAAGAATCAGCGTAATCCTCCGCGAAGCCTTTACCGGCGGCAAAATTCAAAATCGAAAACATAATTTGAGGAAGCATCGTGAATTGTGGAGATTATCGCATGACAACACGTGGAAAGATGCTGCACGAAATTAATATTTGTAGTCAAGCCGCCATCAAGCTGGCGAAATATCACACCAAGCGTGACAAGCTCGTCGCGTTTCACGGGGCATTTCACGGACGCACCATGGGCTCTCTTTCGCTGACCGCCAGCCGAGCAGTCCAGCGCAAAGGATTTGGCACGCTGCTTTCCGGCGTGTTTCACATGCCTTACCCAGACACCTATCGCGGCACTTACGCGATTCGTCCGGAGACCGCGTCCGCCGATTGCTTGTCCTACCTCGAAAATGAACTCTTCCGCCGCCGCGTTGATCCCGATGAAGTAGCCGGAATTTTTATCGAGCCGATTCAGGGAGAGGGCGGTTATTTGCCCGCACCCGCGGAGTTCCTGCAAGGCTTGGAAAAAATCTGCCGCAAGTACGGAATTATGCTTGTCGCCGACGAAGTGCAATCTGGCATGGGCCGCACCGGTAAGTGGTGGGCAGTGGATTACGCCGGCGTCGAGCCGGACATCAT
>Ga0206845_1187_pt2 | contig 13310 bp, 12 predicted proteins | sample Alteio_BWOrgCont_19_FD_152887 | JGI IMG/M metagenome (GOLD analysis project Ga0206845, IMG submission 152887) | Enriched cells from forest soil in Barre Woods Harvard Forest LTER site, Petersham, Massachusetts, United States -... | ecosystem: Environmental > Terrestrial > Soil > Temperate forest >...
CCATTTTGCCCGCGCCGAACGTGGCGCGCGTTCCTTCGAAGCGGAATTCGAAGGCATGGAAGAGGTCGACTTCGCCGACGCCAGGGGTGCTTTCGACGATTTGCGGCGCCTGCGCCGCGATGGGCGGGTAGATCCCGGCTGTGGAAGGACCGTCGGCCCGGAGAAAGATGTCGGCGCGAAGCTGGCTTGCGAGCCAGACCTCAACGGTTTCGCGGAAGCTGCCCACCATCACGCCGACCGCTACCATCATTGAGATCGCTGTTGCGAGTGCGGTGACGACAACCGAGGTTCGCGAGAGCGACGCGACCAGGCTGCGTCCCGCAATCAGACCCGCCGCGCCGGCGAGGGCTTTTAACAGACCGCGAAGCATTCGAATCGTTCCCGTGACGAAGGCCGGCGCCACGAGGGCTGCCGCGGCGACTGCGAACAGTGTGGCTGCGTAGCCGAGGACGGGGCGTCCGTCGATGGGTCCGAACTGGCAGAGGATGGCGGCGACGAGGGCTGCTGCGACTGCGATAAGAAGGTCGCGTCGAAGGTTGAGCCTCGTCTGATGTTCGACCACCGACCTGCGCATGGCCTCAGCGGGCGCAACCCGGGCCGCTTCGCGAGCAGGGATCAGGGCTGAGAAGAACGCCACGCCGGTACCTGTCAAGAGTGCGGCAAGGACCGTTTCGGGCGAGAGCGCGATGGGTCCGGGTGAACTGGTGGTGAAGAGAGCGTTGACGGTGCCGGAGATCATTCCGATCAACGCGGAGGCCAGGACGCGGCCCAGCAGGATTCCGAGGGCCGAGCCCAGCAGACCCAACATGGCGGCTTCGCCCAGGAAGATGAGCAGGACGCCGCGCGCGCTTGTGCCCAGAGCGCGCAGGATGCCGATCTCCGTGCGGCGGCGAACCACGCTGACGGCGATGGTGTTGTAAATGAGAAACGCGCCGACAAGAAGAGAGATGTAGCTGAGGATGCGGAGATTCCAGCGGAAGGCGCGCAGCATTCGGCGGTTCTCTTCGCTGCGCGCGCCGGGCGTGTCGATATCCCAGCTTGCGGGGATTGAGGCTTTGATCAGTCTTTCGACCTTCGCGGCATCTTCGTTTAGCGCGAGAAAGACTTCAATGCGGTCGAGTCTTCCTTCCATATGGAGGAGATTCTGGGCGGCGGCGATGTCTATTCCTACCCATGCGGTGTTCTGGTCAGAGACGACACCGCGGATGGTGAAGTTTTCGGTTCGATCGCGGCTTTTGATCTCGATGGAACCGCCCTTGTGGAGATGCAGGCTTTCAGCGAGATCGCCGGAGACTACCGCGGACGTTTCCAGTTGAGCCGGGTCGAAATTTCCCTCGCCTTCATCAGCGCCGGTGATTGTGTCGATGCCGTAAAGGGTGACAGATCGACTTCCTGCTACAACTACCGGTTGCTCGATCACGGGCGAAAATCGGGCATTCACCGGCAGCGCGGCCAGCCTTGCGATGTAGCGCTCATCGACGCCGCCATTTGCGGTGATTTCGTAATCCACCTTGCCGACGAGCGTGGTGAGGGAGGATTCAAAGGATCCGGTCGCGGCATCGCCCGAGAGTTCGATCGCGATAACGACCGCGACACCGAGCACGATTGACAACAGTGTGAGCAGGGTGCGGGCGGGATCACGGCGCAACGGCCGGAGGATCAGTTCGCCGAAAAGCTTCAAAGGCCCACGCCCTTACAGAGCTCCACGCTTTCGATTTGTCCGTCGCGCATTCGGACCCGGGTGTCGGCAATGGCCGCGGCCTCGGCGCTATGGGTTGCCATTACGACCGCGGCTCCGAATTCGTCGGCTGCGCGGCGGATCAGACGGAGAATTATGTCGCCGCTGGCGGTGTCGAGGTTGCCGGTGGGTTCGTCGGCGACGAGGATCGCGGGATTGTGCACCAGCGCGCGGGCGATGGCTACGCGCTGCATCTGACCTCCGGAAAGCTGGTAAGGGAGGCTGCGGGATTTTTCCTCAAGGTCCACCCAGCGGAGGCGTTCGAGGGCCGTGGATTCGGTGTTTTTGCCGCCCGCCAGCAGCAGGGGCAACTCGATGTTTTCCAGAACGGACAGGGATGGGAGGAGCTGGAAGAACTGAAAAACGAACCCAATTTTGTGGCGGCGCAGGACGGTTAATTCCGCATCGCTGAGAGTGGTTGTGACCTGACCCGCAAGGCTTACCTCGCCTGTGGTGGGGAAGTCCATCGCTCCGCAGAGATTGAGCAGAGTGGTCTTGCCGCAGCCACTGCGGCCGAGGAGAGCGGTGACGCGGCCGGCGGCGCAGTCGAGCGAGACTCCGCGCAGGGCTTCGACGCCGCCTTCGTAGACTTTGGTCGCGTCGGTGATGGAAACAGGGGCCATGAGTTGGAGACCGGACGATTAGCGGTATAGAGGTCCGCGATCTATCTTTAGCATGAGGGTTACCGGATGGTCTGGGGGCCGAAAGACGACCTGGGGCACCGTGCTTCGGCGGAGATCGCTGGCGAAGTTCGGCCTTGAGGCCGGATTCGGGCTGCTTTCCGGCGTCGGGCTCGCCGCTGCCGATTCTTGTGTTTCCGGTCCCGTCGGCCGTCTGGTCACCGGGAATTGGCGGCTCCAGAACGAATGGTTCCCATACCGACTGCGTATCGAGATCCTGGGAGGCGTGTGTTTCGGGCGCGGGCGGGACTTCAGGCTTGAGCTTTGAGGGCGCCGGGGCCGGGGAGTCTCCGCGATCGCGCCGCAGTTCGAGAAAACGCTTGTGGGCGCGAAGGTATTGGCGGTCGCAGAGCGAGTCGCATCGGTGAAAGAGGTCACCGTGAGTTCAGCGTGCGGCTTCAGGACGACACATGCGGCGGCCAGTTCCCCCATTGGGGATCTGGTATGCCGAAAACCGCCACTTCGGGTAGCGCTGGAAGACTGGAAATCACGACCTCCACTTCGGCAGAGTACAAGTTTTCACCGCCCGTGACGATCATGTCCTTCAGCCGGTCGAGCCCCCCTCCTGAAACAGTCTTGCCGCATTCCGCATTGACTGGGACGTTGTGACCTGATAACTCACGAAGGCATATCGGCCACAACCAACGCTCGCAGGGAGCTGCGGGCAACCGCCCCCGCGTGTGGTGAATGTCATTCGCGGCGAATCTGTCTGGGGCAGGCGTTTCATGAATCATGCCTTCACGAAGGCAGGCGGACTGCCGTTTTCGAGTGATGCAATCGCGTTCTATTTTCCAACGATTACCATGTAAACGCGACTAAGTGAACGACTGCGTTTATCGTCAATCGCCCGGTTTGCCTGAAAGCGCCGCCGCGGCGGGGAAAGCGCAACACACATAGGGTTGAGAGTTCGGATGTGAAGATTCGAAATATCGCCGGATCACCAACACAACAGGCCCACGGGTGTTCTTGTCTCATGTAAGGCTATGAGGGTGTTGACAGTATGCGTGACGGGACTGAGTATCGTTTCTTCATTCACATGTGGATGCCATGCTGTCCGATATCCGAATTACTATGAATTGAACCCGCCAGTCCCGATTGCCGGAAGCAACACGCCAGGATCACTGTTCCAATCGGTTGGCGTACGGCAGTTCGATGCGCCGCCTTTCCTGCGAAGCGGGCCTGTCGCCTACCGGGAATCAGCTGAACGGCTTGGATTTTATCCGTACGATCGTTGGGCCGTCGATCCGCGGCGGTCCGCCACGGTGGCAATGATTAACAATCTGCAGGCAACCGGAATGTTTCAGTCGGTCGGCCTCTTCGACGGACACGTTGCGCCGGAATGCATCATGACCGGTACAATCGAGCACGTCGAAGAAGTTGATAAAGGAAAGAGTGTTGCGATCGACGTCAGGGTCTCCGCTCGTCTCAGCGATTTCCAGACCGGCGAGATTCTGTGGCACGGGTCGGCTTCAAACGATGCGGTCGTCGAACAGAGATCCGTCGACGCAGTTGTTTCCCAGTTGTCTTTAGGGCTCGGAAGCGCGGTACAGGGGCTGGCCTCTTCCATGCAGGATCACCTGCGCTCTTTGCCACCCCACACTTCCCGCCAGGCTCAACCCACGTCGGGCAACTATCCTTGAGAGCCAGGAAGGCCAGAGTCAACACAGGCTGCGCAGAGGGAATTCGATGGCAGCGTCTGTGGGCGCCCTCGCGCCGGTAACGGTGTTTCTGATAGTACGTGGCATCGTCTTTGCGATAGCCGGAGACTGGAGCACGTAGACCGGCCATCGGACTGCGCACGAAACAGACGCCGCCTCCGTCAGGGCCGATCTCACTCCGCCCAGTCAGCCCCAAAAGGCCTGCGGGACGTAGCGGGATCGAATCTCGCGGCAGCTGAGGCCGGCGCTTTGAACGGTGCAGTCAAGACTACAAGAGAGGTTTCGTCGAACCTTCGGCATTATGCATCCCGGCCGGGCAACGGATCACAAACGAACGGCTGCGGGGGCTGAGCGCGGGGATGTTGCGCATAGTCTCGGATGTGTGGCGTTCGCGCACTGGGCCAGTCTGGTGCGCCAACGAGTCCGGCAAAAAGTAGCAGGCGCGTTTCTGGTGGCGCCCGCTGACGTCGAGCGAGAGAGTAGTCCGCGCGAGCTTCGCGGCTTCGGACCCACACCAGGATGCAGAATGCCGGTCCCGACCTTGTTCATCGCAAGCGAAAACGATCCCTGTATGACGCTTCACGTGGCGAAGTCCCTGGCGGTTGAGTGGAAGAGCAAATTTGTAAATGCCGGGACCGCCGGCCACATCAATGTGAATTCAGGGCATAGTCCCTGGCCTGAGGGCATGGCGCTCCTTGAGAATTTTTTGCGGGACCTCGCTGCTCAGGCGTTCGAAAGGGAAAGAAAACTCGCGTAACAGAATCATCGCATCAGGTTGATTTCCGCTTTCTCACGCCGCGGCGTCTGTGAAAGGGACTCTCCCTGTCACGGGTCCCCACTAGCTCGGATCTGATGCTCGGATATCTCTCTGGAACGCTCGGCAAGATCCGCAAAGTTGACGCGATCGATGATTGCCCATATAGATTGGTCCACGTCGAGCCAGATGGCATTGAACGGATACGTACTGACCCGCTTACTGTGGCCGTTGCGAACCACAGACGCGAGAATGTCTCCGACCGTAATCTGGTCCGGTGTGCGAGCGAGACGGCAACCGCCGTCGTAGCCTCGTCGGGTATTCACGAGACCGTCCTGGCGAAGCCTGCCCACGATTGCTTCGAGGAATCCGTGAGGGATTTGCTGGCGCTTCGCGATGGAGGATATCTTGACGAATTCCTCGCAGGAGTTCACCGAGAGATCCAGGACGGCCCGAAGGGCGTATTCGGTCTCGCGACTAATTTGAAGCGCGAAGAGATTACGTAAGCTCGTTTCACTCATGGCCACGTCACAGACTGTATAGGATTACCGGAAAGTCCAGACAGTGCGGGGCGTTGGCCTTCCACTGCGGACGATATTCGCTTCACTACAATTAACTACTATTTCGATAGAGTATATCGTATACAACGTTTCAGTCAAGCTGCGTGGGGATGAAATGAGCCCCGCAATATGGGCGCGGCGCATAGCGCCTGAAAGGCGTTTGGCCAAACTTTCCTCGTCTGGGTCTTTACTTTTCGTGGCCCTGCGTAGATAATCTACTTAATCGATCTACTTAATAGATTAATAGCCTACTGAACTGCCTGGGAAAGAGCCTTCGCTGACAAGGGGCTCCCGCAGTTTTGGTTTGGCTGTGACGTCGGAAGACCAAAGCTTTTTGAGGGGAAGATGTTTTCGAGCATAATTCGAGATTTCATTCGCAGGTTCAGGATCGCGCCTTGCGCCGCGCTGGCCATTGTCCTGAGTTGCATTCCAAACGCCATGGCTCAGCAGGCCGACAACGCGATTGTCATAGGTACCGTCTATGATCCAACGCACGCCGCGATCATTGATGCCACAGTGACGCTGACCCACCTCTCCACGAATGCCGTTGTCGAGGTTCACACCGACGGGCACGGAGAGTACCGAACACCGCCTCTGAAAATCGGCGAGTATACCGTCAACTTTCAGGCCGATGGATTCAAGCAATCGAAGCAGGGCGGCATCGTGCTCGAAATCGGAGACGTTCGCAAAGTGGATGGGGTGCTCGAAGTCGGGCAGATCACCGAGTCGGTGAGTGTGAATGCTGAAGCGCCGCTGCTTCAAACCTCTGACTCGACTGTCGGAGACGTCATCAACAACAAACAGATCGAAGACCTGCCGCTCAACGGCCGCGATTATTTACAGCTCGCCAACCTTTCCTCGGGCACGATTCCGACGTCGCAGGGCGTCGAAATCGGAGGGCAGGCCGGGACACAGATCGCGTTCCTGCTTGATGGCCAGGATAACAACAACCAGCAGATCTCAACCGGCCATTCGGGCCAGAAGGAAGTAGTGAAGCCATCGGTGGACGCGATTCAGGAATTCAAGGTCGTCACCAATGGGTATTCCGCCGAATACGGGCGGTCTTCCTCGGGCGTGATCAGCGTGGCCATTAAATCCGGAACCAACGAGCTTCACGGCAGCGCCTTCGAATTCCTTCGCAACGATGTGCTGGACGCTAAGAACCTGTTCGCCACGTATAAGCCGCCCTATAAACGCAATCAGTTCGGAGCCTCAGCGGGCGGCCCGGTGATTCGCAACAAGACTTTCATATTCGGCGATTTCGAGGCTGCTTATATCCGCCAGTCCACTACCACTGTCAGCACTCTTCCCACCGCAGCGCAGAGGGGCGGCCTGTTTTCCACGAGCATCATCGATCCGACAACCGGAAGTCCGTTTCCCGGAAACCAGATCCCAACGAACCGACTTGATCCCGTCGCCCTAAAGGCGCTTTCATTCGTGCCGCTTCCGCTAAGCAACGCGGCGACCAGCAATTACAACTACCAAAGCCCGTCCAATCAGGACTCCCATCGCTGGGATCTGCGCGTCGACCAGGTTATTAACGCCAAACAAAATGTTTTCTTCCGCTATAGCAACCAGCTATCGGACTACGGTGTCTCATCGCCGCTGCCGCCGTCGGACGGCCAATACTACAGCGGAGGCGGGGCGAATAACACGCTGAGCCGGAGCTTCGTGCTGGGCTACAACACGATCTGGTCGAATTCGATCGTCAGTTCCGTTCGGGCCGGCTGGAATGATCTCTCGTGGACGAATACGTTTCCCAACCAGCCGTTGACGAGTATCGGCATCCCCGGTGTTCTCGCGTCAAATCCTGGATTTTCGCAAATGGTCATTACCGGTTATCCGAGTCTTGGCGTGACGAACGTTCCCAATTCGGATGCGTCTCAGGACCGCCAGCTTTCGGGGGATGTGACCTGGTCCAAAGGCTCGCAGAGCCTGAAATTCGGCGTGCAGGAGTACTGGCTGCAGACGAACTTTTTGAGTTCCCAGCGCAGCAGCGGAATCTTCAACTTCAACGGCCAGTACACAAAGAACGCGCTCGCCGATTTTCTGCTGGGGGCCGCGTACACCGAGAGCCTTTCGAATTACTCCTGGCTCGCCTTACGCGCGCCTTATACGAATCTTTTTGTGCAGGACGACTGGCGGATCACACCTTCGCTTACGGTGAACCTCGGATTGCGTTACGAGCTTGATCTGCCCCCGGTGCAGAAGAACAATACGATCTCCAATTTCGATCTGGACACCAATCCGAGCCACCCCGTCCTTGTGCCGGCCGGTTCAGAGGGCGACAGCCGCGCCGACCGGGCGCTGCAGGATGTCAATTACAAACAGTGGGCGCCTCGCGTCGGAGTCGCTTACAGCCTGGACTCGAAGACCGTCATTCGGGCGGGCGCAGGTATTTTCTACTCGAACCTGATCACGCTGGGCGGAATGCAGTCCATGGAGATCAATCCGCCCAACAATGTGCGCGTGAGTTTCACAACCAACAAGAACCTGCCGCCGACGCTGCTTCTGCAGAACGGGTTCGCTCCTGATGCGCTAAGCCTCTCCAACGCTTCCAACGTGGAACTCGTGTCTTACGACCGCAAAGGAGTAACGCCGGCGGACTATCAGTGGAACTTCAACATTCAGCGTCAGCTTCCCGGCGGCATTCTCCTCGAGGTCGGTTATTACGGGAACAAGCTCGACCACATGTGGCGCCAGATCGACGGCAACCCCGCTCCGCCGGAGGCGGGCAATATCAACTCGAACCGGCCTTTCAAGAGTACGGTCGTTCCGCAAACGGGCGACACCATTACGCTGGCCGACGTCGTACGTATTCAGAAAGACGGCTGGAGCGCTTATAACGCGCTCCAGGCCAAGGTGGAAAAGCGTTATACCAATGGCCTGACTTTCATTGCTTCTTACGCGTGGTCAAAGACGATTGCGCTGGGAGACACAGCGGGAGTCCAGAATGAGCAGGACTGGATGGCCGATAAGGCCGTCTCCAGCCTGGACGTAACCCAGCACTTTGTGGGGAGCGCCGTTTATCAGTTACCCTTCGGTCGCGGCCGGACCCTCGGCTCTTCGTGGAAAGGCGTGACCCAGGCCATTCTCGGAGGCTGGAGCTTCGCTCCGATTCTGACCGTCAGCACGGGGTTTCCTTTAAACGTAACGGTCAACGGCAGTCCCTCCAATACGGGTGCGACCACCAGCGTCGACCGGCCCAATGTAGTGGCGAACTGGCAGCTCGCCAATCCCACGGTGGCCGAGTGGTTCAATACCGCCGCTTTTGTACCGAATGCGCCCTATACCTATGGCAACGCCGGCCGCAACATCATTCGCGGGCCAGGGCTGGTGAATCTCGATCTTGCTCTCCACAAATCGTTCCGGGTTACAGAGCGGGTCTCAGCACAATTCCGGTTCGAAGCTTTCAATGCCACCAATACGCCCGCACTAGGGGCTCCGAATACGGTCCTGGGGAACCCTTTGTTCGGCCAGATTACGTCCGCGGGAGCCTCGAGAGATCTTCAGGTGGCGGTCAAGGTCGCCTTCTGACCTACAGAAAATCAAATCCAATACGCAGAAAGAGAAACAAACACGATGAAAACACTTATTTCCATCACGCTGGTCCTGGCAGGTCTCACACTTGCCTTCGGCCAAACGGAAAACGGCAGCAGCGCGCAGACCAAAAGAGGCGGAGGCGGACCCAAATCCGAAGCGCACGTGCTCACCAATGCGGAATTCGACAATTTACTCGCCCATCCCGAGCAACTCGTAATTATCGATGTCCGGCGGCCGGATGAGGTCACCTCCAACGGCGGATTTCCCGTTTATCTGAGTATTCAGGCGGGTCAGTTGGCGCAGAGTCTGGCGTGGATACCGAAAGACCGGACGATCATCACCGTCTCGAATCACGCGGCGCGAGGCGGCGTCGCCGCCGACACCCTTACGAAAGCCGGCTTCAAGGTGGCCGGCACCATCGGCGCGCAAACTTATGAACAAGCGGGCGGCAAGCTGACCAAAATTGTCGCGCCTCCGCCGGCGCCCAAGGCCGCCCAACAATAGGCGCACGAGGACTTAAACGCTTATGAAATCGCGCGTTCTTTGCGTTCTGATGCTGGCGTCCGCTCTTGGCGGTGTGGCCTCGGCCCACCACTCATTCGCAGCTGAATACGACAGCAACCAGCCGATTACACTTAGCGGCACCCTGACCAAAATCGAATGGACGAATCCGCATGGGTGGGTCTATATCGATGTAAAGGGTGACGACGGGAAAGTGACCAACTGGGGAGTGGAGTTCGGCTCGCCGAACGCGCTGCTGCGGCGCGGAGTGCGGAGGACCGATTTCCCGCTCGGTATCTCGCTCGTCGTCAAAGGGTATCGCGCCAAGAGCGGGTCGCCGGTGATCAACGGCAGCAGCGTCAAGCTGCCGGACGGCCGCGATTTGTACACGGGTTCGTCGAACCCGAATGCTCCAGGGGCGGAGAAATAATGACGAGGGGCGACACCCGTTATCCTCTCGCCGCTATGGGTCTGGCGCTGCTGGCCAGCGCGGTGGGCCTGGCCCAGGCGCCGCCCCGGGCGCCCGCCGCTGCGAAGCCGGCAAGCCCCAAACCGGCAACAGATATTCCACGCACTCCCGATGGGAAGCCCGACTTCTCCGGGATCTGGCAATCGCTCAGCGGCGCCGACTATGGGCTCGAACCGCACCCGGCGACGAAGGAGGGCCCGCCTGGCGCCGGCGTCGTTGAAGGAAACACCATTCCTTACACCACGGGAGCTCTTGACCAACGCGCGAAGAACGCGGCGCGCGCAACCGCAGACCCGCGGCTCAAGTGCTTTACGCTCGGAACGCCGCGCGGCATCTACTACGCCGAGCCCTTTCAGATCTTCCAGCGTCCGCGCGACCTCACTTTGCTGTTCGAGTTCGGGCACCCCGTTCGTACGATCAACACAAATGCCACCGAACACCCGGACGGCCACATCGACTTCTGGCTGGGAGATTCCCGCGGTCATTGGGAGGGCGACACGCTCGTCGTCGATGTGACCGACTTCAATGGCGAAACCTGGCTTGATCGCGTCGGAGATTTCAACAGCGACGAGCTCCATCTTGTCGAACACTGGAGCTTCGTCAATCGCGACACCATCCGTTACCGGGCGACATTCAACGACCCTAAGGTTTACACGCGGCCGTGGACTCTCGATGTCTTACTTTACCGGCGTCTCGAGCCCAACGTTCAGATCATCGAGAACTACTGCTCGACGCTCGACTACGACAGATATTATCCGTACCCGGCTACTTCCAAACTAACCGGGAAATGAACAGGTGAACATGAGAATCCGCATACAACTTGTCCTGCTTGGCGGCCTGGCAATCACTCCCGCCGCCGTTTTCGCTCAGGGCGCACGCTCATTCCGGGAGAGCTCGTTCGTGCCTGCTGCCAGCGGCCCGTGGACCGGGCCGCAGCTTCCCGACGGTCAGCCGGACGTGTCCGGCCACTGGTCCAACACGATCGGGAATCACAACAATCTCACCGATCCGCAAGGCCCTCTGGGAAGGGACGATGAAGCGCCCCCGGCGGAAGGCCGTCAGCAAAACGCACGTAAGCCTAAGCCGCGTTCGGAACGGGCACCCAGCCGCGTGAGCGATCCGCCCGATGGACAGGTCCCGTTTCAACCCTGGGCTCGCGTCATGCAAGAGGACTTTCTGGCGCACCTCAACAATCCCGTAAAGCCGGAGTATGTGGAACCGTTCGCGCGATGCGCCCCGGGCGGCCCCACGAAATCGTTCATGTGGCACGGATATGAAATTCGTCAGTTTCCCGGATACGTTCTCTTCATGTTCGACTCCGGCAACCGGGTCATCTACCTCGATGGCCGGCCGCACCTGCCCGGCAACGTCAAGCTCTGGAATGGCGATTCGCGCGGTCACTGGGAAGGCAACACGCTCGTGGTCGACACAACGAACAACAACTCGAAGTCCCGGCTGGGCCGCAGTGGAGAGTTTGTAAGCGAGAACGCCACGATTCAGGAGCGCTTCGTATTCGATCCCGCCGGCGACAGGTTTACTTACAATGCGACCTATACCGATCCGACGGTACTCACCCGGCCGTTTACCGTTACCATTCCCAATCGCCGCGTGACGGACAAGACGCCGGCGGACGACTGGAACAACCTGACGTTCCCGGCCAAACACGCGGGCAACGAGCCGATTATTGAAGCTTACGAGCGCATTTGCGTCGAAGGCAACGGCGATCACGGACAGGTAGTCGCCAGCGAGAGTACGGAAGGTAAAACCCCGTAAGACGAGGGCGCGTATGCGCGGCAGTCCACCCTGGTCCAACACGAGTTCTGACGATGCAGCGACTGCATTGATGCAAGCCCCGACCGGCTTTTCGGGGGCGATGATGTCCTCTACCTTTGCTGTGCCGCATCGATCGTGGGAAACGCCGATCGGAGAAACTACCGATTCAGGAGGTGATCTCCCGAAAATCCTTATTTTCGGCGTCTCGAATAAGCAGTTCGGAATATAACTGATGACTCGCTTATATGGGTGAAGGAAAGTGGCGTGAATGTCAGAGCGTTAGTCCATATTCCGCCAGCCACTGCTTGAGATTCGTCCGCGATGCGCACACAAGTTGACCTCCCGTGAATCGGTCGTCGCCGGTAACCTCGTGAAGAATGAAGTCAGGCAGGATCAGGTCATACGCCTCCGCGTCCGAGTTGAACTCTGCTTCGGCCAGTCGCAGGCCCTGAAGCGCGCCTTCAAAGACGTCGACGCCGAAAGGCGGTAGACTGTGGCGAACCTTGCTGAGCATCTTTGCCGGGAGTTGCGCCAGCAGACGAAATTCGTCCTCTGTGAGGTAAATATTTGTAATTAATCCCTGTTGCGCTCCGCTTGCCCGCGCCGGAACTTTCTGTGTGAGCTTGTATATCGCGGGACCACCGTCATCAATCTGCTCCCGCAAACGCAGATGTGTGCCATCTATGTAGCGATCGGTGATTTGTCGGAGTTGCACGACATCGTCGCCTGGAAATCGGTCGATCAGGAAGCGACGCTCACGTTCGATCCGAGCGTACTTGTGCGGTTGCCGCATTCCATCATTCTTGCCGAAGCGAGCGTCCTGAGGCGACTTGACCATTGGGACATCACATGGGCCAGGAAACTACGGTCTCGAGCATTGTGCTGCCCCAAAACTCCGGTACCGCTACCTCCCGGCGAGTGATCGCCGGAGCACTCTACAGCGCTGTGTACGAGTGTCTGACCGTCCCCTCGGAGGCGAAGGCATCGCCTCCCGGAACATTGTGCAACTTACACCGCCTGCCCCGCTTCCAATCGGATTTGAAAATGGTAGTGAACGTGTCGGCTCGTGGTGAGCTGCCGTGGTTGGCGGCTGATTGCTGCGCGCGGAACACCGCGGGCGCGCTTCCAGGACTCGAGGACTATTCGCCAACGCCTTTGCAGTCGGCACGGTAAGCCCTGTAAACTGGCAGGCTACGTGATACACGAACTGCTCCAACCGCGATTCCTGAAGTCCCGGACGGCCGACCTTGCGGAGAACCTCCAAAGTCACGCGGACGCTTTCGACCAGGCCCCGCCCGACATCCGCAAAAAGGCCGAAACGGAAGGGATCACGGCCCAGGATATCCGGCAGGCCCAGGCGATCCTGGCGCAGCAGGCGGACCACGGCGATTTCAGCGTGCGGCCTGAAGACGCGGCCTGGCTGCCGCGTGATCCTTACCTGAGCATCGTGCAATCGGCATTCGAGCAGTTCTATATCGATAAAGATGCGGTGGCAACGTCCGCCCGGGCGGGATTCGGAGGCGACGCCGATCCTGTAACGGACGAGGCTCTCAAACCGGAGTGGAAGCCCACCGACTCCCGGCCTTTCATGCGGCAGACCGAGACATCCGATATTTTCCGCTGGGGACTCACCT
>Ga0206845_1198_pt1 | contig 13276 bp, 11 predicted proteins | sample Alteio_BWOrgCont_19_FD_152887 | JGI IMG/M metagenome (GOLD analysis project Ga0206845, IMG submission 152887) | Enriched cells from forest soil in Barre Woods Harvard Forest LTER site, Petersham, Massachusetts, United States -... | ecosystem: Environmental > Terrestrial > Soil > Temperate forest >...
TTTTCAGAATTGTTTTCAAGGCAAGATGGTGCTTTATACTTGAATGCTTATTCCTGCTATAATTATCGTTAAAGAGAGGATAATTGCTGTATTATCAACCAATATCGACAATATGGACTGATAAAGCAAGGAATGTTAAGTATGCAATTTTTTAAAATAACGGCACTTTTTACGGTATTGATAAGTCAAGTCTGTTGCGCTTCTCATTCATATTCGCTTGAGGAAGCGTATAAGTCATGGGAAAAAAGTTCGTGGAAATCGGTTGGCACTGGTGGCATTGCCGTAACATGTGGTGCAGCTGCATTATATTTACTGCGCGGTATGGATAAAAGGTCGACGTGTGTGGTCGCTGCAGCAGGTACTCTGGCGACCTTATCCAGCTGGTATCAGCTTGCGCGAAGGTATCAGCACAATTGCATCAAGCCATCATTAGCAGAATCGTTTTTATCCACGGGTTGTCGAATACTTAAAGGATCAGGGACTGCTTCTGGTGGTAAGAAAATAGAAGGGACTGTGTCTGGCGATAGGGATCAAGCTATGGTAACACGAGAATTGTACTGTAATGGTCTACATACCTTGTGTGCTAATACGTTCGGCGAGGTACATCTTTGGAGGGGCGATCAGGATAAAGTGGTTGTTACTGCATCATCAGATATGCTTAAACAACTAACCGAGACCTATCGGGATGGTCGATTACATTTAACTTCAGGTAGTGACGCAAGTGTGCCATCAAATGTGAAGTATAGAGTGACACTTTCTAATCCCCAGCTCTTCAAAACTTTAGTGAACAAAGGACCAGGTGATGTTTGTGTCCATGAAGATATCGGGATGGATTCTCAAGATTTAGAGATTGTAGCACTTAGTTCAGGGACCGTGCGCCTCAATAAAAATAAAATTAAGGGGCAAAGGGTCACTCTGAAGAATGAGGGATCTGGTGATATCCATGTTAATCAGCTTGAAGGACTCGAGTGCATGATTTCGGGTTCAGGATCAGGTTCGATTAATCCTGCTTGGATTACAGCAAAATCTTGTACTATTTCATTATCGGGAACTAGTACTCTATGCTCTACAGTTAATATATCAGGCGAGCTAATAGTATCAATAAAGGAAGACGCAGGTTGCACAATATCTGGAGGTTGTAAAGTATGTCGGGTTACGTCTTCCAGTTCGGAAGGCTGCGATCTTTCCGGACTCAGCGTGTATGGTAATCGATTCTCTTGTTCTCCATTGGGAAGTGGAACTATTTCTTCGCCACAATGGAAATGTGAGGATCGCTAATCTAATCGGTTGATGAAGCCCCGTGTTGTAAAGAGATATTTTCAGATTCAACGAGGTATTCTTCGTTATCGGGAGTTTGATCCGAAGATATTAAAATAAGCTTTTGCTCGGCTGCTCTGAGGGGATTCATCTCCATCTTTGATCATGTAGCATTGTGAGCATGTATTGAGGTAATGAAATGAATGAGATTCTTTTCCTGTAGACCGGCTTTCTTTACAATAGTGGTTTGTTACTGTACAACTTCCTGGAAGTTCTTGTTGAAACTTTGTACACACACTCGAACATATTGGAAATTCTGGTGGGCATGTGGACATTGGTTGTGGACAATCGATAAATTGTGTAGAGCATAGAGGTGGTTGTTGAGGACATACAGGTTGCTGCGCTGTTGCAAGGAACAATCCGATGAGGAGTAATTTCGGCGCGTTAATTATTTTTCCAATAAATGGGGTGCGCTGCTGAACTGATGATGTGGTTGATGATGATTTTATGTGCTGACTGTGCGTAGGTGATAGAGTAGGATTATACATGGCAAGAAGTAGCAGTGGATAGCGGAATTTTAGAATATGGTCTCTATATTTTTGTATAATATTTTTTGATGAAGTAATAACCGTGTAGTTATTGTTGAGCATGATAATTGTTTCCCCTTTTTAGGTGATTCAAACGTATAGCAATGATACAGTTTAGTGGTAAAAGAGATTTTTTCTACTAAACTGTGTCTTTTTTATAATGAGTTTCATAATATTTGATTCGTTCAGCCATCTCACGCGCAAGAATTTCATCGGAAAGTTGGGATGTTTGTTGGTAGAGGCGCTCAACATCAGCGCGTTCGAGAGGAATAGTAAGTATTGATTTGTATGAAGCCATAAATGCTTCATAGGTACAATACTCTTCTCCCGGTTGAGGGTCGCAGTACTCCCAGGGATACAGGGGAGTTATTTCTATAAAAAATGAGCCACTAATTTCATACAACCACGTGAAAGTATGTTGTGGATTTTCTACAAAATAATATTTATCAATTAAATCATGTTCTGCGGAACGGTCTTTTTGAGCTAAATGATATTTTTCACAAGCTAGATATCCTATGTTATGTGATAAGGATGGAAGAATCAATCTTCCCATTAATGCTGCTTCCAAGGTGCATTTTATACTAGTGAGCATATCGAATATTCTGAATGTGCTTGATTGTCGGGCTAGCTTAAAGTTATTTAAAAGCGGATGACTGAGTATAAGAGGAGCGCAATCGCACAAACACAGTTCAATGATCGGTCGATTTGCTATCATTTTCATAAAGCAGTTGCTGTTAATCCGCATGATAATTTCGTTTTCTAAGATGGCTTTATTATTCATTTGATAATCTTGCCTTTATGATTAATAATATTATGCTCTTTTAGTGCGTCCATAATTGAAGTTCTTAACTCATTAATTTTATCTTTATCTTGATAATATCCATGATAGATCATAAACTTTCCAAATCGTCCTGTAAGTTCAAATACAACGATTTTTCTTCTGCAATATGCAACACGTGTTTTGCTTTTACCAGGATCGGTTACCACTGGCCATGAAAGATTAAGTGCTATTTGACCCTCAATCCATCCTGGGCCAGGACTCGCATTTTTCACAGGAGTAGGATAATGCTTCGGTGATGGTTCATAAAGAAGATACGTTCCATCATCATTCGGTTCCGGATCTGCCATTTGATCAATTTCACAGGCAACATGTGGTTTTGCGTTTACTCGCTTCTTGAGCAATTCTTTCGCTTCGTCGCCAATAGATTTGATCATACCGAACAACCATGAAAATCCTCTGCCAATAGCGTAACATGCACGAACAATATGATTCTTTGCATGGTATATCAAACCACAAGCAATAACAGCTCCCGCTATGGAGGCGCTCACTGGTATGGTTGTTATACTGATGCCTGTTAGTGCAATTTGGGTAACGGGATTTTCAAAAGTTGATACAAGCGTAAGGGCAAGATTGTTATGAACGACAATTCCCTGCTTGGTGACGAAAAATGTGTGATGTTCGTTAATCGAAAAAGTGAGTAATGTTCGCGCTCCATATCGCCGTTCAATGCGATCAATAATGACCGGTTCTCCCTGGATATTCATCAGTTTATGATCGGTTGTTAGGCGATCTGCAGTAATGTATTCACTGCTGTCGGCGAGAAGGAATTGTTGATCAACGACAACATCAAGTTCATCATCGCGGAATACTATGTGTATGACTTCATTAACGTAACGTTTTCTGATCATGTCGATCGGTCGTGCGACGGTTATACCATCACGTGTGCGGCATAGTAGTATGTCCTGTTTATGAAGATATTGAGCGATGCGATATTGTTGAGGTGTTGCGATGAGTGTTTCGGATGAACAGCCACCCCAAGTGATGATACTGTGAAACAGGGCAAAAAGAGCTATGAACGTGCGCATGATATTCATGTAAGAATGTATACGACGAAGCATGTGATTTGTCAGTTGCACATTCTCGTCGAAAAATAATGCATCGTCAACAAGAGGTTATAGGGAAGCATCACGTGCAGTGTGGGTAATTTTGTTCGGCTTGCTTGCATAGCGCAGGATTTACAGCTTTTGAGCAATGCTGAGAAATAAGTCGTAATCCTCCTTCTCAAACAATACAATATGAACTTCTTTCACATTAGATTGCCCCGTTATCAGATATTTGACAATAGTATCAACGGCGATCTGTGCTGCACGTTGTTTTGGAAAAGCATAGAATCCCACACTGATAAAGGGGAATGCGATAGAATTAATATGTTCCTTATCGGCAAGCTTTAATGATTCTTCATAAGCCTGTCTCAAGAGTTTATCTTGCTGCTGTTGATCTTTAATAATTCTGCAATCGGGACCTACGGCATGAATAATCCATGAGATACCCTGATCTTTCAGTTTAAAACTTGATGTTAGTCGTACCTCGCCCGTAGGGCACGCGCACTTCGGAGAGACTCGTTGAATTTGATTGCATGCTTCCTCTAACTGATCCCGTCCAGCAGCATCAAATATTGCGCCACAAACGCCACCGCCGCCCCACAGTTCCTCATTAGCAGCGTTAACAATTGCATCAACCTGGCATTGCGTAATATCACCTTTTTCTATAATAAGTGTTGCACGAGACGTGATAGAAAACTTCTGAGCATCTCCTCGTGGAGTAACAATCTTAATGGGTTGCTGGTATGTAAATTGGTTAAGCTGGGATGTGAGCAGAAGAATCTCCTGTGCATGACAAAGCCATGTTGCAGCTATGAGCGCGATCCATCGCATCATTTGATAGACTGTCTTATTCATCATCGCGATAGTGCTTTCTACGCAGGGATTTGATCGTGCCGCGGTGTTTCTTCGATTTAAATCGTGATTCACGTACGCCTTGAGGAATGCTTGTTTCAACACGCTCGCGGGGAACATGAAGTGCAGCGCGTACTTTATTGGCAAGTATTTCTAAAGCTGCTTTTTTGTTAAGATGCTGGCTGCGCGATGAACTATTATTGATGATAAAATCACCATCCATGGTGAGGGAAGATTGCAGGTTGCGCAACACTCGTGCTTTTTGATTGTCATCAAGGGCGCTGGTATTTTTGACATTCCAGCGAATGGTAACACGGGTGTCAGCTTTATTAACATGCTGACCGCCCGGTCCACCAGAACGGCTGGTGGTGACTTCAAGTTCATGAAAGGGAATAATAATGTGTGGTTTAATGAAGAGGCCATCTTTCATAATAACACTGATTAAGCTCCTAGGTATTCATGAATTTTTTTCATGAGTGCATCTTTGCCAATATATCCAACTTCTCGTCCTTGAATTTCATTATTTTTGATAAACAATATCGTGGGGATTACCGTGATGCCGTATTGTATGGCAAGATCTCGCTCTTCATCGACATTTAATTGTGCGAATGTGTACGTGTCGTTCAGTTCGGCTGCAATATCTTTAAAAAATGGTTTCATCTGCATGCATGGTCCGCACCACGGTGCAAACACTTTGACAATAGCCGGTTTGCTTGACGTTTCAATTAACGTTGCGAGTGAAGTTTTGGTAAGGTCGTGAACCATATTCTTCCTTAATAATATTCTAATAATATTCTCAAAATAAAAGGTATCTTTAGTCTATCAAAGAATTCGATAAAATCACCAACTGCCGCACAGTTCACCGAGCCAATTTTTAATGGTTTCAATAATTCCGCCAACCTTTTGTTGTTGTTCTGGCGGCATGTTTGCAGCTTCGTCTTCAAGGGTGTGAAGATGACCTGCAACTTCGGTGCATGCATGCGATCGTTTTCGCTCTCGTTCTGAAAGGGGAATACGAATATCACGGGGCGGTGCTGGAATTTGACCCTCTTCAATGGTAAGCATTTTAACTGCTTTCAACAAAATCCGTTTGGTAACCGGTCGTGGTTCTTCTGTGTCGCAAAAGAGAAAGGTTGACTCTTCTATGAGTAAGGTTTTTTCTTGTAAGGGTTTTAGGGAAGCGTGGTGAAGAGCGCGGTACGTTACGACAAATTCTGTATATTTTTGTTTGTCGATGACAACAGATTCAGGATCAGGAACACTGATGCTTTTAATATCGCGAAGATTAAGCTCAATAACGAGCTGCTGCGGTTTAATGAGAGGATCTGAGGGCTTTTCATATGCTGAAATTTTAGCGGTTGCATACACTTTTCCCAGAGCAATATTATTAACGCGTATCGGTTGTTCATTTGAAGCGCGTTCGATTAACGTTCCGGGATAATTAACTTCAGGTCGTTCAAAACTGTCAGCTTGAGAGCCCGAGGTGCCAAGACCGTGAAAATTCCAGAAAAATAATAACGTCAAGAGCGTTGTCGGGACAAAAAAAATATGGGGCATATGCATCCTTTTCGTTAAGTGCTGATATTTTGACTATCAATGTAACAAAAAACGTTTCAAGTGGGCAATCTGTTGCTGTTTGTTTTTATAATAATTTACAATGGATCCGAGATGAGAATGGCTGAGAAAAGGAGATTTTATAATGAATGAATTTAATCAGTATGATTATCATGTAAGTGGGGATCGAAATACTGCACGTGCTTTATTAAGTCAGGTATTTGCGTGGATGGCGATTGCCATGAGTGTGAGTGGGTTTTTCGCATGGTTTGCGGCAAGTAATCCACAGTTATTATCGATGCCGATGTTTGTTGTGATGATGTTATTACAGCTGGGAATCGTGATGTTGTTAGGAAGAAATTTATTAGGATTGAGTTATGGTTCGGTAAAGGCGCTCTTTATTGTATATTCGATTGTGAGCGGATTAACATTATCAATTATATTCTTATTGTATAGCATCACGTCGATTATTCAGATATTTTTTGCTTCTGCGGGTATGTTTGCCTTTATGGCTGCGTATGGGTGGTTTACTAACGCCGATCTTTCTGCATGGCGTTCATTACTCATGATGGCAGTATGGGGAATCATTATTGCCATGTTGGTGAATCTGTGGCTTGAGAGTCCTTATTTCAATATAATTATTTCGATCATTGGCGTACTCGTTTTTGCTGCGCTGACTGCTTATGATATTCAAAATATTAAAAGACTGGGCATTTCACTGATTGAGCGTGATGAGGTATGGCAAAAGGTGACGATCATGTGTGCTTTGACGTTGTATATTGATTTTATCAATATATTTCTTTTTATGTTGGAATTATTTGGTGAAAGAAAGCGATAAGAGGTGAAGTATGATGCGAGTAACAACAGTCGTATTAATCTTCATAATGAGTCATCCCCTCTCTGCTGCGGCGCAGCAATATGAAGTTAATGTTGAACAGCGCATTAAAGCGTGTAGCGACTTGGTGAGAAGAGCGGTAGGTTTTTTCGAAATCAATGAGATTGATGAAGTATGCCGTGCTTTTTTAAATGACGATAAATGGTGGCAAGGAGATATTCTGCCGTTTATTTTCGATGATGTAGGTGTCTGTTATGTGTTTGGAAGAGATCGCGCGGTTATTTGGAGTAACTTTGATTCAACGAAAACACATGTTCGTGAGGATTTTCTCAAGAAAATGTCTGAAGTTGGAAGAATCGGTGGTTTTGTTAATTTTACCTGGAATAATGGTTATATGCATGCTGCTGTACGAACAGTGAGTAAGGACGGCAAGGTTTTTATTATTGGTGCTGGTTTTTATCCTGATTCTGCGCGATATACTACTGAACAGTTGGTAAGAAACGTCATTGAATTTTCAGCAGATCATCCCCTCCACGAAGTGTTTGAAGCGGTGAATAATCCTATCGGAAGATTTGTGCACGGTGATGGCTATGTTTCCATTTTTCGATTTGACGGTATTTGTGTAGCTCATGGAAGGGGCTTGCAATTGATTGGACAAAATATGTTAGATGATATGACCGCGGATGGAAGATATCGTGTACGAGATCTTATTGAAATAGCGAAAAATCCGCCTCATTATGGATGGTATCGTTATGCGAGCAAGGCGGGTGGCGTAGAAAAGGATGCATATGCAGCGTTACTGACCGGCTCTGATGGACAAAAATATGTTGTTACTGCAGGATATAACCCTACCTTGACCGAGCGCGACGTCAGAGCTGTTGCGAAACGGGCAGTAAGTTATATTCAAACGCATGGTACTCAGCAAGCATTTCCTAAAATTTCTCAACCAACCGGTGACTTTGCTTATGGCGGTATTACGCTGTTCGTCTATGATATGAAAAGTACTGTTTTGGCTGATATGGAAAACCCGTCATTTGTTGGTCAAAACTTACAACATTCTGTTGATGCTGATGGAAAACCGGTTACACAAAATCTTATTGAGCATGCACAAAAATTTGGAAATGGTTGGTTGAGTTTTAATCTGAAAAATTCCTATGAATTGATGTTTGTTCAAAAAGTAAGCCTTCCAGAGGGTGACTTTGTCATTGGTGCATCATTTTTTCCGATGGGCAAAGAGATTACCGTTCGATTCATGGTTGAAAAAGCTGCGCGCTATCTCGAATTAACACAGCCAAGTGAGCGGGTATTTGCTGAATTTGCATCAGGATCAAGTGATTACTTGCGAGGCGATGTGGGCATTACGGTGTTCAAGGTCAATAAAGGTCGTGCTTCAATTATGGTTTCTGAGCAAAATCGATCGGTTATTTGGGATCCCGGTATTCTGCTGCGTGATCCTAAAGGGAGATCTGTTATGAAAAAAATTATTGCACGTGCAGAAGGGGGTGGCGGATGGATGAAGATCGATATACGGGGAAGAGCATATCGTATGTATGTTAAGCCAGTTTCGGTAACCCGAAAAATTGATGGTGGTAAAAAAGAAATGATCGATGAATATATTGTTTCATCAGGATATTTTCTTTAATTAAGTACAGAAAGTGGGGTAAGCATGTCTCGTGCACGACATCGCTCTATATCATGGAACTTTGTGCGCCATGCTATTGCTCCCTATCATTGGTATATCGGTGGAATGATCTTTATATCATTAATTTGGGCAATCGACCAATCATTGCGGCCATATTTAATTAAACGATTAATTGATGGGATTCAATCTGTTGTGGTGGGTACAACACTTATTGGAAGCATCGTCCCTCTGGCACTGTTATACCTTTTAAGCGGTTTTTTAGTTGTTGTATCCTTTCGCTTTTATGACTGGCTGGTTTTACAAATGATGCCATCATTGAAGCAGCGCATGACGCATATGTTACATGAATATTTAATCAATCATGATTATCGATTTTACCAGACGCATCTGTGCGGCAGTTTGGGTCTCAAATTGACTGATGTTGTCGATGGGATACCAGATCTTATTGAAATTATTGTTGAGCGTGTATTTAGCAACAGTATGGCGTTATTGATTGCTATTGGTACTATGTGGGGCGTGCATAGTTATTTTGCCTTAGCAACTGCTTGTTGGGTATTGTTATTTATGACCGGTGCGTATATTATGGCCCCTCGTCAACGTGATCTTGCTGATCGGGCTTCTGAAGCACGGGCAGTAACGACCGGTAATTTAGTTGATATATGTAATAACATGATGTCAGTTCGTTTGTTTTGTGGAAAGCATTATGAAACAGGAAGATTAGATCATATTCTTGATCAATGGGCACATGCAGAGCGAAAGCGAGCATGGTCCGCATTGGCGCTCTATATCTTCCAAGGCGGTTCATATATTGTATTTGAAGGCGTTTGCTTGTGGCTGCTCATTGCCGGCTTTTCTCGTGGAGAAATAACTAGTGGTGACTTTGCACTTATTTTTTCGCTCAATATGTCGTTAATATATATTCTCTGGAAAACCGCTCAAGACATTACCCGGTTCACGAAAACATTAGGTGCTGTTACCCAAGGATTAAGGAGTATTCTTGCGTCACATGATATTGCTGATAGTGCTGAAGCAACGCACTTGTACGTAGAAAAGGGCGAAATTGTGTTTGATCGTGTTTCATTTCAACATGCCGATGGTAAACCGTTATTTAGTGATCTTTTAGTGAAGATTCCTGCAGGACAAAAAGTTGGTCTTGTGGGGTATTCAGGAAGCGGCAAGACGACCTTTGTGAATCTTATTTTGCGCTTATATGATATTAATAGTGGTCATATTTATATTGATGGACAAGACATTGCTCAGGTAACGCAAGACAGTTTACGGGATGCTATCGCGTTTATCCCTCAAGATCCAACGCTGTTTCATCGATCAATTTGGGAAAATATTCGTTATGGAAATTTGGGCGCGGATGATGCTGATATAGTACACGCCTCTCAGGAAGCGCATGCTCATGAATTTATTATGAAAATTCCTACAGGGTATAAGGCATTAGTTGGTGAGCGCGGTGCAAAATTATCAGGAGGTCAACGTCAGCGTATTGCAATAGCACGCGTTATATTAAAAAAATCAAAAATTCTTATTTGTGATGAGGCAACCAGCGCGCTCGACTCATTAACCGAATCTCTTATTCAAGAAAGCTTAGAAAAAGCGATGGAAGATCATACTGCGCTGGTAATAGCACATCGTCTTGCCACACTGTTGCATATGGACAGAATTCTCGTGTTCGATAATGGCCAAATTGTCGAAGATGGTACTCATGCTGAACTGATGGAACAAAAAGGACTTTACGCGAAGTTATGGAGCGCACAGGTGTGTGGACTGCTTCCTGAGGAATGTGATGAAGAGGCTATAGCAGGTTAAGCGATCTTTATAGGGATAAACCCTTTGGGTTTTTTACCCATGAGAAAATTTTTTTGCTGATCTGATGTGCGCATATCCTATTTGATTATTTTCCAATTAATGATATATTGATAAAGAATTATTTTTTAACTTCTTGCAATTAATTCATTTTGAAAAAAACAAAAACGGGGTGATTATGAAATTTTTAAAGAGCCTCTGCGTTTTCATTACTCTATTAGTCGATTTTACGCCCTCTTTTGTGTGGTGTTTAGATGGTCAACAATCGGGATGGTGTGGCAATAAACATAAGAATTTGGTCATATTACGTGATATCGTGCAGGATATGCCAGGAGTAGCGGTTCCTCCATTTTTGGGTATTTCAACGGAGCGAGTAGAGAGATTTTTGGAGCAATATGCCCCCTCTCTTTTTTCAGATTATGCATCTGCGTGTGATGTATTTTCGCGTGAAATATCACCGACAATATGGGGCAGATTGATGCGGTATGCGTTGCCAAATGCTTTTTATAAAATTCCACTATTTTATCAGATTCCCCTCGTCGGTAAATTTTTGCATGCAATGAATAATAATCGTCAAGGTATGGTGTATGTGAGGCGAATTTTACATCGGATTCAAAATCAAATTAAGGCATGTTTTACCAAGCATTGCTTTCCGTTTACGGCAGAGGAAGAACGATTTTTTGCACGCGCTGCTCAACAGGGCACATTTTTCATGGTGCGGAGCACGGGTATTGAGGATAGTCAAACAGTTGCAAATGCTGGCGGTAATGTGAGCGTTTCATATGTGAATCCCAATGCACAGGAAATTTCTAACGCCATGGGTGAAGTGGTGGCATCGTATTGTGGTGAACAATCGATGAGAAATCGACTTATGAGTGGAGAGTCACTTGAGTTGTGTTTACCTGTACTTATTCAAGAGTTGGTGGGCGAGCAGGAGGGCGGTGCTGAGCAAGAAGACGATATTCCGGTATCTGGTGTTGCGTTTACAACACGTGTAAGTTTAAGCGCACCCGGTTTTTCTGTCATGGAGATTAATGCTGCGCCGGGACACGGTGAAGGTATTGTTGCCAATCGTGTGTGCGCTGATCGTTACTATCTTACTGATTCGGGTGTACGCCCTGGAGAGATTGCGATATATCCTGCAATACGCAAAAAACGAGAGCGTCTTGTTCATGATGGGCAAAAATCAGCAGAACTCATTATGCATAAAAACAGTAGTGATGTTATGATGCGGAGCGCATTGAGTGTGCATCAATTGAAACATATGTACGGGGTGTTTAAAAAAATTGAACAGTCATACGGGCAGCCCATGGATATTGAGTTTGTGGTTATTCGTGGGAAAGTATTGATTGTACAGGCACGTCCGGCAATGCATCATGATATGAATCCATCATATTGCAGGTATGAAAATATTGAACCTGATCAACGTACAATCACAACGGGCAATATGCTGGTGCTCGGCGCCGCACAAGCCATTGTTATTGATGACGCAGGAGATGTCATTATTGCGGATACGCTTGATGAAGCTGATCAGTGTAGTAATAGTGCGACGTGTAAAGCGGTGATTGTTAAAGAATGGGCATCGCCACTTTCACATGCTGCGGTAAATTTCACGGGTCGTGGGATTCCGTGTTTGTGTGTACAGGATATAAGAGCGGTGCAGCGTATGGTGAACAGTGTCTCATCTTCACAGCATGTTATTATTGATTCTCAGCGTGGCGTGGTAGTTGCTGCAAAGATGCATCGCAACATGCTCAAAAAATATATTATATCAGGTTGGTTTGAACACCCTGCAGAAAGAGTACTGTCGATTTTTTCTGATGTGCCCGTAAGTACAGCTGCTTATGTTACACCCATTCCTCAAGATGGCAAGCTTGTTGCATTATTAGAACAGTGCAAACATTCGTATGATAGCAGTGAACAGCGAAATCTATTCGATCAAATTGTTGAAAGAATTTCTGCGCGCTGTAATGTGACTGAGCATCGGATGAAATTTCTCAAGGTGCCACATGACACATTACAAAAAAACTTTGTATGCTTTCGAGAAGCATTGCGCAATCTGATTGCCGAGCTGTATGGAGCATTTGATCGAAAAGCGGATCGCTTTGAAATTCTATTTTATTGTAAAATGTTGGAAGCGCTGGTGTATCAACAAAATGAGCGTACCAATATTGTTAATAATTTTACGTATACCTACTTTTTAAATGAGCTCTTTTTACGGCAACATATATATAACATTGCCGCATTGCGGGGATTTTCAATGGGATGCGCCGAAGAATTGGGTTATGCGTCATGGTGTCCTGATCGCGAACTTGCTGCGCAATGGACCGCATGTGTTAAAGAGTTCATGCAATTAGGGAAAGATGAACAACATCACCAGATGAATATGAAATCTTTGCTTGCTGATATTCATGCAATGGAAAGTCTTCCTATCTGGTTTACTACCGAATTTTATCGTATCGTGAAATCATGTTCATCACAATCTCCATCTGATATCGCAGATGCTGTGAAATCATATTTTAAGCGAGAACAAGAGCATGCTGGCTTGATACAGCAATTAAAGCGCATCAAATCGTTCATCAATACACTTAAAGAGTTATGCTCACGATCATATCAAACATATGCTGTGGCGCAATCTGTATGGCAGCAGATTGATGCTGAAATTATTGTGCTCCTTTCAGATGGAGAGGTATTGCGCGCGATCAAAGATGCATCATCTACTACGCAGCTTATGGCATGTGATCTGTTTGTTCAGATCATTGATCTCATTGATACTTCAATGAAAACATTGAAAATAAGTACATCAATTTCGCTGAATGATCGTATTGAGCTTTTTAAAATAATGCTCAA
>Ga0206845_1199_pt1 | contig 13198 bp, 9 predicted proteins | sample Alteio_BWOrgCont_19_FD_152887 | JGI IMG/M metagenome (GOLD analysis project Ga0206845, IMG submission 152887) | Enriched cells from forest soil in Barre Woods Harvard Forest LTER site, Petersham, Massachusetts, United States -... | ecosystem: Environmental > Terrestrial > Soil > Temperate forest > O...
CATGACCAGGACTTCGTCACCGGCATCGTCGGCCAGGCCTTCAGCCATGGAAAGCATTTCGAGGACGGTCTTGGTGCCGCGAATTTGAAAAACGCCAGGTTTCTTGACCGCGCCGACGACTGAAACGGGATGGCTTTCTACCGTCGCGACGAAAACGCCGACGTGCGGATCTTTCATGTACTGGCGCAGCTTGATTTCTATCACGCCTTCGAGTTCGCGCGCTGTGAGGCCGGTGGATTGGATGGCGCCGAGAAGGGGCATGGAAATTTCTCCGCTCGCTGAAACGCGGAGAGAGCGGTTGAGGTCGGGAGCTTCGAAGACATTAATTTCGAGAAGATCGTGGGCACCGATGCGGTATTCGGCTTGTTCGCCGGCTGCGGGGTGTGCGGAGAGCGATTGATTGAGTTCCTCGAGGCGACGATTGTAATCTTCGGTTGTTTCGGAGTGCGTCGCGGGAGGAACCGCGGGATTAGCATCAGGTTGCGGCGTTTGCGCACGCGAGGTAGGAGATCTTGACAGAATCAGGGCGGCGAATGATATGCAAAATATCGCACGCTGCAAGCGTGATGTAAGAGACATTTGGTGGTTCGATGTGGCGCGGAAGTCCGTTAAAGAGAAATGGATGGACAACTTGACCTCTGCGGAAGATCGTGACCCCGAAAACATTTGAGTTCCTGCGAGCTTAATTGAGCTGCTAACGAATACGGCTCGCGATGCGATCTGCTGGGCACAGATCAGCTGGTGCGGGCGTCACGAACCGAATGTCATTTGCTAATTTGCCCGGCATCGACGGCGGATGCCATCCCCGGCAAAAAAGTTTCCGCGTGAGTGTTATCCCATGGATGGGTGCATGTCAAGCGCCGCGAGCATGAGGTGGGGGAAAGGATTGGCGCCCCGGAGTGCACGTTAGACAGCAACAATTCTAAACTGCAGGGTTTCACCGAGAGCGTGGACTAAAATTGCGTGATCGGTCCCGCTTGCGTAGAGTAGAAGCCGGGCGGTTCTCTTAGGATTATCGGCTAGGGACCCAATGGGAAAAATCTCGGAGTTGGTGGCGCGGCAATGTCCTAAGTGCGCTGGCAAGGAAGTGCGGCGTTCACCGAGAAGAGGATTTTTCGAGCTGGTTGTATTGTCGAGCATAGCCATGCGACCGTTCCGTTGCCAGGGATGCGCGAATCGTTTTTACGCATTTAAGCTTCGAAATGGTCAGCGCTCCCGGATTGAGAGCGAAGGGATTTTATCTGCGATGGTTTACGGACACGGGCCGGATGCAGAACCGTTTCAGGAAAACAGCAATGTTCGTCTACTAAGTATGCATAGCGCCGAACTTAGGCTGGCAACAAAAGTACGGCCGGGACAAAAGCTTGTGCTGCTGGATCCTGAAAGCGATGAAGAGCAAAGATGCCGCGTGGAGTCTGTAACGGAATCCCCAGATGGCGACTCAATTGTGCGCGTTCAATTTCGAGACTCTGTGTTGGAATTTTGGATTAACGCCAGGAAACCACCCGGGAATTCAAACCCATAGGCAGACGCTTTTCATTTGTAACTATGGTGAACTGCTCTCAAAAAAGATTCTCTTGAAAGCCTCCCCGGATTTTAGGCATGCTCACTGCCATCAGTCGGTGACGTTGACAGTGACGATAGTTGAATGCGAAAGGCTCCCGGCCGTTCCCTTTACGGTGATTTTATGAACTCCGAGTGGAGCCTTCGCGCCCTCGACGACTGTCATAGTGGAGGTCCCCGCACCCTGGACCGAGCTTGGGTTTAAGGAAACGGTTTGGACGCCGCTGTTTCCCGAGCTTGACAAAGTAATCGCCGAGTCGAAGCCGTCGGAAACCGTGCTGGTTATCGTAAAGGTACCAGTACCGCCTTTGGAGACGGTAATCGATGTAGGCGATGCGCTGATGGCGAAGTTCGGTATAGCCTTGGTCACTTTCAGAGTGACGGAAGCGGTTTTGGTTGTGCCGCCGGCGGTTCCCGTGACGGTAATTTTGTACGTGCCGACGGTCGTGGTTGAGGACACGCTCATCGTCATAGCAGAAGTTCCTGCGCCTTCAATAGCGGCTGAATTGAAAACCACGGAGACGCCAGTCGGCTGGCCTGTTGCAGAAAGCGAAATAGTTGAATTAAACGCGCCGGTCACCGTGCTGGTGATGGTAGAGGTCCCGGAGCCGCCCTGCGATACCGAGACGGTAGTGGGCGATGACGAAAGGCTAAAACCCGAAGTTGGCGAGCCTCCAGCAAGCGCGGCGATGAGAGCTGCGCCATTCGGGCTGCCTATCCCTGTGGCCAAATCATAACCGGTAGTTGCCGAGAAGCCATTGCTGCCACCGGTGATATCGTGAAAATCGGTATCGTAGCTCGAGCTCAAACCGAGAGTGTAAAGAGCGGGATTGATAAATCCGAGAGGCTTGTTTCCATTCGCCACTGCTTGTTGGTTGACGAGAGCAAGATAGCCCGCCCACATGGGCGCGGCAAAACTCGTTCCGCCCCACATGTTGGCGGTACAAGCCCGTTGGTCGGCACAGACATAAAAAGTAAAATTCGCGTTTGCAGAAACGTCGGGCCCGTCGCGATAGGACTTGGAGCATGCCGAGCAACCGCTGGCAGTAGCCGTCTGCCAGGACGGAATCTTATATCCGTCGGGTGAGATACCGCCGCCGCCGTCAGACCAAGCTGTTTCTGAACTCCATGGGCCGCCAGCACTTGCTGTATCCAGGTCGGTTCCGCCGACCGCAGTGATGTATACATCGTCGGCCGGAAAAATCTCGGAAGAAAACGTCCACGCACCACTGTCGCCAGTCGCTTGAAACAAATTCTGACCTTGCATCGCAAATTCTATGAAATACGGATTGTCGGTGCTGGGGTCCGCGGGCGCCCAGGCCCATGATGAACTTAATTGTGCGTTGAGTGGGCTAGCCGTGGCCATCGCATTAAAAATTGCGGCGTCGCTGGACCCGATGTACATCACCAGGCTGGAAAGTCCGGGAGCCATGCCGAGCGCTTGAGTCATGTCGATCGTTTGCTCTAGGTCATCGCAGCCTTGGGACTCTAAGCAAGTTTTGCTGGTACCGTCTGTGGACAACAGAGTGATGGGGACATTGTTCGTTTGACCGATGTTTTTGTAGTAGGTGGTAAGGTCGGCCAAGTCGGTGCCGTAAAACTCGAGCAAGCCCAGTGACTGCCCACTGCCTGTGAGAGTTGTGCCACCGTAATACGCTGCGCGCATGTCGCTGCCCAGAAAGGAAGCGGAAGGGCCTGAGCCGGTGGTGGCATTGGATTTCACGGCAGAATTATTTCTATGGACGATGTTGGGGTGCGGGATCGAATAGTTGTCCAGACCAGCGATGTGCCAGAGCTGAACGGACAGATAAGGGGTGGGCTCGCGGTCGGGGGCGTAGAAGGTCCGATTTTCGGTGGGGTGTTGATAAACTCCCATGGTGACGTGCAAGGCGCGCTCAATATTTTCAACCGAGCCGCTCACGTCCAGGTTCAAGCGATTGCGCGAGGTACCAACGACAGTGAGGCCGTTCGCTTCGGCGAAATGAATTACGGCGTCGTAATCTTCTAGAGTAGGACCAAACCTCTCAGTGAATTCTTCGACGGTGAGGAATTGGCGATACGACAAGCTGGAAGGATCGTAGAGTTCCTGCAGGAAGTTTTCGAGTTCGGCTTGATTGCGCAGCGGGAGAACCAGCACGAGGCGCATGGTCTGCGTGGCGGGCAGATGTCCAACAGAGCGCGCCTGGCCATCGCGGACGGCTGCGCGGACGTGGCGCGTTATCGGCGTCACTGCTTGCGCCTGGCAAACAGTACTCACAACCAATAGAAGCCCGACAATGGTCAGCAGAGATGCGCCGAATCTTCGAATCATAATTCTCCTAGGTGGCCAAGACACGGGATTTTCGATTTCAAGATGCCTCGCTGGGCAGAGACGGCTGAAAATCGAGCTGTCAATGTGATGGAAAGCTTAGGGGTAGACGGGGCAGTCCGTCAATAGTACATCTCATGGATCTCGGGGCCGCCCAACGACAAACGATCGGGGCCCATCAAGCACCGTCACCAGGTGAATAAAGGGCGAAAGGCAAATCGATCGCTTTGACGTCCAAACGGCATCGCCTCGGCCAATGTTCAGATGTTTCTTGACCGTCATTCCAAATTTGCTTAGGCTCTCTTCATCCTTGCATACGTTCGTAGGTCCGATGGGATCATGGGGAACCACCAATCAGTCGCGAAATATCGGTTACTACGAGCTAGTTTCTTCCTGCTAATAGTTTGTCTCATCTACGCTTTTCCGCTAAGCGCACAGAACCCGCCCGCCCAAAACGTATTGGTGGTTTATGACCCAACGGTGACGGATTCGGTCAGTGTGGCAAATCACTATTTGAGCAGCCGCGGGATTCCAAACAACAACGTGTGTCTTATCAGTCCGCCTGAAAGCGGATCTCCGCTGTCATGGTCCGTGTTTGTTTCAGCGGTGCAAACTCCAATTCAAAGTTGTTTAAACACTTTGGGACCGAATCAAATTCTTTATATCGTTCTCAGCTACATCCGGCCATTCTCCCTGACTGCGCAGAACGGCAAAGTCTATGCCATGGATTCGTACTTGGAAGACATTTGGAATCAATACGCGACGGCTGACGCCTTTCCATATCCGAGCCAGGCGCACCCGTATTTCGCGGTCAATGAAGCACAAGGGAACTCGTACGCCCCGTTTCTGCCGTTTGCGAATTATCGCGCGCAATCTGGATCGCTGCAAATCTATTCGGTGTGGAGACTCGATGGAGCGACTGCGGCCTTAGCTCAGGGCTTGGTCGATCAAGCAATTTTGGCGGAACAGAATGGCTTAACCGGCCAAGCGTGCCTCGACCGTGAATATGGACCAATTGCGAACCAATTCGATGCCGGCGACGGCGCGGGTGAGTGGGCGCTTCACATGGCAGCGGTATTTGCAGGTCAAGCTGGGTTCCCTGTCACCGAAGACGAGAATCCCCAAGAATTCGGCACGTCTCCAGCACCAGATTGTCCCAATGCGGCCCTTTATTCCGGTTGGTACAGCTTGGATCATTACAACAGTGCGTTCACCTGGAACATGGGAGCTATTGGATTTCACTTGGATAGCTTGTCGGCAGCAGATCCGCGCATGGGGCCGAACTGGTCGGCCAATGCGATTCAGCATGGCATCACCGCTACGAGCGGGGCAGTGGCTGAGCCATACTTACAAGGGCTTGCACAACCGGATGGTGTGTTCTTAAATCTATTACAGGGGGCTAACTTAGGAGACGCTTTCTTGAGAAATGAGGCGTGGCCTAAGTGGATGATTTTGAATATTGGCGATCCATTGTACCTACCCTTTCCGGGCGGATTGCCCCCATTCAACGGACCGAATCCGCTGACATCATTGGCTCTAAATCCTCAGTTCGCTGTGGGACCATCGACTTCCACGGGCACGGTAACCCTCGCCTCACCGGCTCCTGCGGGTGGAACCGTCGTGAATCTGCTCAGCAGCAAAGCGTCAGTCGCAACCGTGCCGGCGAGCGTGACCGTTCCTGAAGGTTCGTCATCAGCGAATTTCAACATTTCGACCGTGCCACAAAAATCGAATGCATTTCTTATTATTTCGGCATCCGGAGGAGCGACTCAAACGAACACTTTGGGCGTCGTGCCGATGCTTGGAGGGATTTCGTTGATCAGCGCGTCTGTGCTTGGTGGCGGTCCCGTTACTGCTGCGGTCGTTTTGAATAGCAACGCCCCCGCTGGAGGTACGATCGTCGCTTTGACCAGCAGCAAACCGTCGGTATTGCCAGTCCCGGCTAACGTCACGGTACCTGCCGGCGCAGACCAGACGGTTCTTACGCTTAATAGCAACTCGGTCAGCTCAACAACAACGGTCACGATTGAAGCATCTTTGAGCGGGACCACCACTTCGACTTCGATTAGCGTCACTCAGGCGCTAGCATCATTGGGTATCTCTCCGGAATCCACACTGGGGGGCAAGACTGTTACCGGAACGGTTACGCTGACGGGCCCGGCGTATTCGGGCGGAGTAACAGTGTCGCTAACGTCGAGCGATCCGTCTGTCGCCGAGGTTCCATCGAGCATCTCAGTTCCCACCGGTGCGACAAAAGGAACGTTCAGTGTTACGACCACTCCAGTCTCATCGTCGACCCCGGTCACGATCACTGCGAGCAGCGGCGGCTCGACGAAGTCGTCTACGCTCACCGTGACGGCTCCTACATTGAGTTCGCTGTCGCTCAGCCCCGGCTCCGTAGTTGGGGGCGCAAGTTCCACCGGAACGGTGAAGCTGACGGGTGACGCCCCCAGCACGGGCATTTCCATATCCCTCACCAGCAGCGATCCTTCGGTGGCCATAGTTCCTGTGAGCGTTTCGGTTCCTTCGGGATCGAGCAGTGCCGCGTTTAATATCAATACTTCTTCAGTGTCCACTTCGACGCCCGTGACAACCACAGCCAGTCTTGGCGCGACGACAAAAAAGTCCACGCTCACGGTTACGCCGCCTCGATGAATTGTGTCGTTGGCTAGAAAATGTCCAATTCTATTAGGAGTGCGAAAATTTGGAAGAATTATGCGATCGCGGGGGCCTATGGGACGAGAGCTAATTCCTTCTTCGCAGAAGTGTGCAATGCCGCCGAGAAAGCGGAGGCCATCGATTGCACATTCGGTTCGATGAAGATGTCCGTGTGATTACCCGGGACTTCAACGACACTCAAGTTAGGAATGATGTGCTGCCAGCCGAATGCCGGATCGCAGAGTGTGCCCGACGGTCGATCCTTGGCGCGAATCAGAAGAACATTCCCTTCGTACCGGGACGGCACATAGTTAGCGTTTGCCACGTTCAGGACCTGCTCGTAGGACTACGTCGGCCCACGCATTATGAACCGGCTATTCAATCTAACAGTCGCGGATATAGTTTTCTCCACTGGCCAGTTCGTGTAAGTTAGACATGAACGTATTTCGGCTGCGAAGAGTTCAGCCGATCAGGTTGGCGATTGCTATTGTGCACAACAACTGTGAAATGGTTTGTTAGGATGTTAAAGGGAATTCTCCAGCGGAAAATCCTCGTTCTGTGTGCTGTCCTGGTTGGCATGTTTGTCTGGGCAGCCACTGTCCCTAAGCCGACGCGGTCAGACCAAACTCCTGCACAAGCAACGTCGAAGGCTACGAATCAGGCATCGGCAACTGAACGATCGGTCGAGCAAATAATCGATCGGATTATCGCTAGCGAACATCAAGAAATTTCTAGCATTCGACGCTACAAACCCATAATTGAAACCTACATTCAAGATGTAAGCCCTGATCGGAAAGAAGAGGCAGTTCCGGTCCATGATCACTACTTTCTGGGACAGGCAGACCTTTCTAGGGGTGTCGTTGATAAACCCATGGTTGATAAGAATAAGAAAAAGCACGACGCCATCAGCCCGGTGTCGCACCTCAGCGGTATGTTCGGTTCTTCGTATGTCCCAGAAGGTTTTCTTCAGATGGTTTACATCGATACGAATGGATTCGACCGGCGGCACTATAAGTTCAATCGTGCAAGCGATGCACTTCTTGGCGAAGTCCACTGTTTGGTCTTCGACATTGGGCCGCTACCGAATTCTGGTAATAATCGCTTTCGCGGGCGGATATGGGTGGAGGACCAGGACTATACGATCGTTCGGTTTAACGGCTTCTATGTTCCGACTCCCGGAACCAACGGCTTCAATCTGCATTTTGACAGCTGGCGTGTGAACGTCCAGTCAGGGCTTTGGCTCCCCGCTTACATCTTTACGAAGGATATAAACCTGAAAGTAGCTCAAGGCAAAGAGGTCAGCTTTATGTCGCAGACGCGACTTTGGGGCTACAGCTTGAAAGATGCCGGACGTCTGGAGGAATTTAGTGAGTTGAGGATTGACTCGGGCAACGACATTGAGGACCAGGCATCGCACGATCGCTCACCCCTTGAGTCTCAGCGAGAGTGGCGACATCAGGCCGAAATAAATGTTCTAGACGCTCTACAGCGCACGGGTCTGATCGCACCACGAGGGGAAGCCGACAAATTTTTAGAGACGGTTGCTAACAAACTAATAGCCGCGAACAACCTGACTTTCAATCCTGACGTTCATTGCCGCGTGATGCTGACGACCACACTAGAGATGTTCACGGTGGGACATACAATCGTGCTGAGCCGAGGATTATTGGATGTACTTCCCGACGAAGCAAGTCTTGCAATGATGCTGGCACAGGAACTCGGCGATATCATGGTTTCACAAGCCACTTTGGATCAGTGGGGTTTTAGCGACGCCACAAGCGTTACCGTTGCGGATGCATTGGATCAATTTTCATTTAAAGACACCCCGGAGCACGTGCGATTGGCAAGCCAGAAGGCGCTCGAGTTTCTGAAGAACTCGCCATACAAAGACAATCTCAGCAGCGCCGGACTTTTCCTAAAACAGTTGGACGCGGATTCCAAGGCGCTGCCCTCGCTTATCAACTCACATCTCGGGAACCGTGTCTATTTGGCCGGGCAGTTGATGTCTCTAGCGCCAACTATTGATGCGAAGAATGGACAGACTCCGGCTCTTCCGATCGGCTCGCGCGTTGTGCTTAATCCGTGGAACGATAAAGTACAATTAATGAGTGGCGGGGCTTCAGTATTGTCTTCCCCGGGCGAGAGGATACCGTTTGAAGCCGTTTCATTTATGCCCTATCTGACCCGATATGGCTCGTCCGTTTCGCGCGAACCATCCGGAACGTCCGGCAATCCTCACTGAAAATATTGTGGCGAACCTACCGTAACAGAAGAAACTTAGGTTCATAACAATCCATCGCAGACGCTCAGTACGGATAATAACCTTTCAGGTCGAACACGTAAGACATACTAGGGGCCGGTGTGAAGGTGTAGGTTCCGGTCGAACTTTGCAGCGCTGGGTCATTCACGGGAGTGGCCGAGAACCAAGGCGTGTTCACGTCCGGTGTTTGTCCTGAAGGCCAGAATCCGCTTCCATCAACGGCAGCTAAGCCCCCCGCCCCAGAGGGACACGCACCTTCGCTATAGGTCAAAGTGCAGTTCGGATAGAACGTGAGCCAGTTCAAAATATTCTTGGGGCTACCACCTGAAGTTGGATAGGCGTAGTACACAAGACGATAGGTCGTGCCGTTGACGGTTGCGAGTCCTGCGGGCGGCGTAAAAGTCAGTGTACAAGTTGCGCCACTGCTTCCGGGGCAGCCTGCCGGGCTTACGGATACAGCAATATCTTGCAAGATTGGCAGCGTAGGATTGACGGGATAGATATTTGGATTCGGGTTGTGTGCAAGAATCAAGCCTTCAACCGCTTGCATCTCCGGCGATTCCCACTCATTCAGAGCACCTGAGCCGATCTTACTGATATATAGTTCCCACGAGGGCTGAAGACTATTTTGCGAAAGATCGAATATGGAATTTGTTTCCAGCCCTACCGCAGCCCAATGAAAATAGTTCTCTCCGCCAAACGGGCAGTCCTTGACGATGGTACAGAGATGCGAGCAGTTCGGATTGCCGGAACTTTGCGAGCACGGCGGTGTCGAGTTCAGATATCCAGGGTACGTCTCGTATATAATTCCCGAGTAAGTTGTATTGGCATTGTTAATGAAGTTCTCATTTAACGCCCATTCACCTGCTCCCAAAATGCTCTGCTGTATACCGGCATCCGAAAGCGGCACCACGAGATTTGTATTATTTCCGTCTTTTGCCACGACTACCGAAGGCGCAACCCAAAGCGGGCCGCGATACGATTGTTCCAGCTTGTCGAAGAAGTAGAGCCCTTCTTCAGCGGGTTGTACCTGGAATGATTTGACGTCGTGATGGTATTTTTTGTCGCAGGGCGCGACCGTGCCTACGCAATTGTCCGTCGATCCATTCGTATTCGCACCCACCGCGATAAAACCACGGATCGGATTCTGACCACCAGTACACTCCGATGTGAAAGTGTGCAGGCAGATGGCTTCCGTTGGCTCGGTCAGCCCTGCAGGGTAGCCACTGGCGAGCGCAGGGGCTTCCATCGAGTAGGCTACAGATGTTTCGATATTGGCAAGGGCTGAAGTCTGACAAGCTCCTTCGGAATACACCGATGGATCGTGTATGTCGCACAAGAACTGGAGCGTACTGGCGTTCGTTCCCACCCAATGCCCGGCCGAGCGAATAGCGCTGAATGGAGAGCGGCCAGGATTGTCGAGTGACGACATCTTGGATGGATTATTGAACGCGATGTTTGGGTTTAGCGCAGCGTCTACTAGACCCTGCGCTTCGAGCTGTTCGTAGCACCATTGATCACCGGAGTACAGGCAATACTGAGACATCCACTCGAGATGAAAATGGTCCTCACTGTCCAGCGTATCCAAGAACTGTCGCATGCCTTCATTCCAGCTTGTGAACTGGTCGGGATATCCGTAAGCGCTCAAAATCCCAGTGCAGGAAGTGCAAGCGGTGCGCCAGCCACCGAAGTCAGACCGCGGGACGACGCCGCTAAATACCAGATCGCGGTACCAATTCTTGGCCCATTGCAATTTTCCCGGTTGCGAGCCGGCCGAGGACAACGCTCCGCAACTGCCGCTCGAAGGCGTGCACCCTCGTTGCAAAAACTGAATAAATTGGGATCCCGCGAAATCCATTTGGTTGGTCGAACCTTGAGCCATAAAGAAAAACGGGAAGTCGTACATGATGGTGGAACTGCCGTTTGTTTGGTCGTTCCCTTTGCCGCCAACGTCCATGAGGCATTTTCCTGCAATGCATGTAGTCGGGGCAAATTCCGGAGGTGATGCCATTGATTTGTTGTAGGTATCTTCCTGAACCGGGTCAACTATCGGTAATGGGAGAACGGCGTTGTAGCTACTAAAAGGCAGCCGTCCGACGAGATTCTGCTGATAATCCAGAAAGGCATCGCTGGCCGACTTTGCGCAATACGGGCAGCCAGCGCCCGGAGCTGTTGCAGGCGTGAAAAAATTGAACCACAAATCTTTGATCGAATACTCCGGCCACGGCTGCGCGTAGGTTTGCACGCTCGTCGGATTCGGCAAGTAAAGAGTCTGATCCGGCTTCATCCCTATTCGAAGCTCATTGCCGCCATTGAAGAACTCCAGCGCTCCCGGCCAATGTTGCGTGAACCGGTTTACCCCGATCATGACGCCATTGCCACTTCCGTCTGTTTCCATGGCCCAGCCGGGGGGATAGGTTGCGCTCGTTCCACTCGAGGTTCCGACAATCGATTGTGTGGACTGTATTTGCCAGCCGTCCTGTGCATACGTCCAACTGCCAGTCTTACCAGTGCGCAGAATGGGCGAGACCACACACTCGTCGGGATTCTTGTCGGGGGCTACACAGTTAGCTGTGTTGCTCCAATCCGGCCACAAGTCTTCTTTTGAAAATCCTTGGTATAGATAGGCGTAGTCGCCCGTCGAGAGCAGCGCCGTTGAACTGGTTCCTGTCGGGTCACCGAAGACGATACTGCGAGTGCTGGAGGCCAGGTTCACAGTCAGTCGCGCGTCCCAAAGAGCAAGTTCCTTGTACGCGCTCGCGAAATCAGTGCCTTTGGTACTCAAGTCTGCGTTGCGCAGACCGACGGAGATGTTAACATCAGTGTGATTGGCGAGAAAGGTGTAGTACTTCCGCTGATGCATATATACGTCGCCATTGGCATTCATCAGATTGCTTTGAGCCATCACCACAGTGCGCAGTGGACCGTTGTCCTGAAATACAAATATGGAATTGGGATCGAGGTTTGAGAGATAGGGGGTGGCGCAGACTGTGCCGCCCGCATAATTCGTTGGCGGAGGACCGGGATTGCAGGAAACAGAATCGATCGTTCCGAAAGTTACCGCCGCGTGGGACGGCCCCATGGCAATCACACCGTCATTTGGACCTTGACCGCCCGCGAGGACCAAAACAGTTGAGCCGACAGTAACTTGCTCAAATAAATTATCTGAACCAGGACGCAGAGAAAAGGTCGCCGCTCCCGTATTAACAAAGAGATCGCACTCCCGGGACCGGCTACAACTGAATCGTCAAAGAATGAGAGTCCGGCATTAAGTGTCCCCGCGCAGCAGTTCAGCTGACCCGCGTCCCAGACAACTTTTCCGACTCCTGAGTCGTAAACGAGGTGTTGCCATGCACGCCGCGAGGGAACTGGGTTTGTCCCCGCATTTGTTCCTGTAGCTTCATTAGCGGCGGCAATCCCGTTCCAAACCGTCCAGCTCTGCGCCTGTATACTTGGCGCGAGAAGCGCGGCAGCGCCGAAAAGAATTACAATAAATGCGAGCTTTCTCACTAGGATCCTCAGGACCGGATATGTCCTTATTTTTGCCGCGAGCCGACCTTTCTCAAGGCCGGGACTGAATGGGAGACCGCGAGATTGTCGCGGCTTCACTTATTCAGGGAGTCTGGCCACGCGCGATCATCCACACGCGCTGACGCAAGATGCAGTTTGGGAGAACCGGACTAGAATCGGTTTTCCGTCTTCTAGAAGTGGCAGTTTGGTTACGGATATCGCAGTGTGGCGAAGCGAGGCTATGCAATTTGCTACCTGATGGGTGACTGTCAGCCAACCACACAGCAAGCAAACAACAACCGCCATCAGCGATTCCCTTTCACAATTGATTTCGATGTCCAGGAGGTTGACTGGAGACTAAATACTCTTGTTATGGACGCATGTCAAGAGCGTAACGTTAATTTTTAACATTCACCGTTGACATTGCTTAGCGCCGAGATTATTGTTCGGTCACTCCTGGTAAAAGTTAAATACTAACCAAAGTCTCATTCAAATGGGCCCCCGCTTCAGATCTGAAATCTGACCCTGATGAGGAGTAGGTGTACATGCCTTTCTGTGGATTGCAAACCGAACCGCGTAAGCGCAAATGTTTCTTCAGCTTCCGCTTCATTTTGACTTTCGCTGTGCTTTCAGCGTGCCTGTGTGCGACGGCGGCCTCCGGACAAACTGTTATTTCAACTGTGCCCATCGGAATTCAAGCGGAGACCTGGCCCGGGGGATGTCACGATGGTACGAAGACGCCCTGCGTTTCGCCCGAACCGGCCGCATCTACGCGCCCCGCGAACGCGGCGGTGATGTTCGGTGCGGTGGTACCAGATAGCTGGGGCGTACTGTGCTCCCCAACGGGCAGCCCGCTGTCTTTTCTTTCGACAACTTCGCAGCTCGAAGTCGTCAACCTT
>Ga0206845_1201_pt1 | contig 13169 bp, 10 predicted proteins | sample Alteio_BWOrgCont_19_FD_152887 | JGI IMG/M metagenome (GOLD analysis project Ga0206845, IMG submission 152887) | Enriched cells from forest soil in Barre Woods Harvard Forest LTER site, Petersham, Massachusetts, United States -... | ecosystem: Environmental > Terrestrial > Soil > Temperate forest >...
CTGGTACCTGCATCGTTCGAAGAACAGGCCATCGAAATTCTCGAATCGCAGATCTCCGACGAGGAACTGGCCGCACAAGCCGAGGCGGCCGGTATCCCCGATGAAGAGTTCGCGGCAGACGAAGAGTATGCGGAGCAAGAACTCGCGGAGAACGAGGAGTAGACTACAGGGCGAATTCCCGCTTCTCGTTGAGAGCCACTCGGAGCGCCGATCTCACCCGGCGATGTTTCGCCACCTGCATCAGCGAAACGAACCGGTTCACGACGGCAGGGAACTGCTTTCCCCAGAATTCCTTGAGCGACTTTACAATCCCCTCGTCCGTTAAATAAAAGACCCGATCGCTCCAGCAGGTCCAGCCCATCGCGTGGGCGGGGTCGTCCTCAAGGATGTCGCACATATTTTCGAGGATCCGCATCTTCAGCGGTTCCCGATATTGCGGCAGGAACAGGACATCGCTCCAGCCGTCGTTTCGTACCTCGCTCACGAATTCGGCAAACGAGACCGCATTAGTCAGATTTACGCACGCGTTGGGCTCACGGCCGTGACGGTCGCCTCCGGAGATCACCGGAAATCCGAACCGCGAAGCCATCTGCGCAGCTTTCCGATTCTCGCTCCAGGGACGCAATCCGTTCAGCTCGAGCGCATGAATGAAAGGCTTATAAGCCTCGATGAAGGCGATTACCAATTCGGAGTGCGCCGCTTCGCCGATATGGTTTTCGTCCCACGCCGGGTGGTTAAGAATGATCAGCGTCTCGGGGGCCGCGCTCAGCCACTCCAGCATCGGGGCGATCGCCGGCTCCTCCGGAGCGAGAGTGAACTCGTTCATCGCCGTAGTCATCGCTCTCTCGGTGTCCGTGGGAAGATTGTGCACGCCGAGGTGGAAAAACGTTCCACGAAAGGGAACGGTCCACTCGATAGAGACGGGGACGTCGCGAGTTTCTTCGATCACTTGCAGGCTCAGGCATGCGTCGATGTTGTCGTGGTCGGTGATCGAGACCAGCGCATCCATGGCAAGCCTCCGCTCGATTTGTCTCTTTTCGAGGTCCACAGCTTGACGCCCCGAGAGCGGCGGCGTCCACCAGGCGCGGCTCAGATCGAGTTCCCGCCCTTTTATGGCGCGGTATTTTTCCCTCTGCTTGCGGATTGCTCCCGAAAGCCAGGGCGTATTTGCGGTGGCTCGCTCGATGAAGTCCAGCGACTCACGCGAATGGAGCGTATGGCTGTGCAGCGATACCCCGGTTCGGAACTCCGGCATGGGGTCCTTTTGCCATTGATAGTGCACGCGCGATTTGATCAAGCGTTCTCCTTTGATGTTTTGAAAATGAACCGCACGGGCGGTGTGTCCGCATTTTGCATCGGCCTCGAAAGTAAGCCGTAAAAATGGCTTCGCCTGGTACTCGAAGCGAAGCGGCAGCGTACGCTCGGCGTTCACTTCGTATCAGAGCCGGAAGGGTGTCTTCTCCCCCGTGTGGTTTTCGGTCAGCAGCGCATCAATGCGCATTGTCCCGGCGCTGTCTTTGGTCTTGCGCCCATCAAGCGTGAATTGTTTGCCGCTGAAAACCACGGCGCTTTTGGTGATCGGGCTGGCGTCGAGCATTGCCTGTCGCACCAGATAGAGAAACGTTGCCGGCCGCTCTCCCGCCGCTGCGGAAACACGCCGCGGCGCGCCCGCGCCGGCGCTCATCGCGCCACGCGCGCTCTCCACCAGATACGCGATATCGCCCCAGGTGTAGTGGCTCGGAAAATCAAGCCGGTCGACGTGGGACTCGAATGCTCCGTCGCGCCCGTAGCCCTGAGATCCGGTATAAGGAATCGTGGCGCCGGCGGTTTCAAGAGCTTTTTTCGCCTGGTCCAGATTCTTCTCCCGCGACGTCGTCATAAATGCGAACCAACCAGACTCGGAGGGCTTGCCCGAGGGTTCCTCGACCACGGCCTCCTGAATGAAACCGAGGCGATTGAGACCGCGCGCACTCCGGGGAGAGCCCGCGCCGAACTGGATCGAAAGCGTCCTGCCGTCGGCTCTGTTCGCTGCTTCGACCACGGCGTAGCCGCTGCCCACACACCTCCTGGAGATCAGCGGAACGGAAAATAGCGTGATCGTCGCGTTTGCGACATAGCGTCTTGCTTCGCGGCGGCAATCGGCGTTGCCGCGGCCTGTCGAAGTCCCATCGAGCAGGCGATCGATATCAAAAGCGGCCTGACTCCGTGCAGCTGGAAGTCCTGCCATAAGCGCCAGAATATGCCGTCTTGTGATGCGCATGTCTCAAAGTAGACGGCACTACCTTACAAACGGATCAAGGGTAAAAAACATTTTCGGTAGGATTTGTTTGTCGACCAGACTCGCGGGGCGATCGCTCCAGTAACATCCTCACCCTGAGTCATTGCGTTGAGTTCCCGGTAAAGCTGGAGAAACCGGGCTGTAACATCCGACCAGCGATGCTGTTCCGATGTTCTCCTCGCGGCAGCTGTCCTCCGCGTGCGCTCGGCGGGGTCCGCTCGCACCGCCTTCACAGCGTCGGCGAATGCTGCGGGGGTAGCATCCGCCAGCCACGCGTTCGAAGCGTTGGCATAGGAGGTCACCCCGCCGGTGTTTGGCGCCACGAGCGCCAGACCCGCCGACATCGCCTCAAGCGGTGCGATCCCGAACGGTTCGCGTGGGTTTGGATGAACGAAAACGTCTGCGTTCGCATAATAGTCGGCGAGCGTTTCGCGGTCGGCGACGTGGCCGAGAAAAGTGACGTTACGGAGGCCTCGATCCGCGCACTCGCGTTGCATCTGGTCGAGCAGGATTCCGGAGCCTGCGATCGCAAGACGCCAGGTCGCAGGCTCGAGGCGTGCGACCGTCTCGATGAGCAAAGGCAGATTCTTCTCGGGCGCGAGCCGGCCTGCGTAGAACAGAACCGTCGAATCTTCGGCGCCCTGGACGAGCTCAAGCAAACGCCGCCGGATCGCGGGGGATCTCCGCCGCGGAGTGAAGCGGTCGCAATCGACCCCCATCGGAGCGACCCAGATCCCGCGCCTCACCTTATGCCCGCGCGAGGCGTGGATAAGCTCCTCGGCGGTATGCTCCGAGACCGTAATGTGGTGGTCGAACATGGGGAAGTAGAGCCACTTCATGTACCATTTGCAGAACCGCTGACCGGCGCATTTATCGGTGAGATAGACCGCCATATTTTCGTCCATGCGCTCATGGCTCAGGCCTACTACAGTGGGCCGGATGCGCACGCCGGGCAGGCGTCGCGTCCGCAACAGGCCGGCGAGGTAGGGCATGGCATATTTATCCGACACCTCGATCAGGTCGGGGCGCTCCTCGTTGATGATCCGCTGCAGAGCTGTTCCTGGGAACAGATACCGATGCGGAAGGACCATCCGGTATTCGGGATTGATCGGCGCGCGCGGCGCTTCGATGTTGTAAATGCGGCCGAACCGGCCCACCTCCTTCACGCTCGTGGAGGGGCCGGGCACAATAAGCCTCATGAAATGACCTTCGCGAGCGGCCTCTTCGAACAGCGCCTTGTAAAAGGTCCCGATGCCCCCCGACGACGGGTGCCAGCAGTTCGTCAGGTGAAGCGTCTTCAAATTTCGTCGCTCCGCATAGATCTCCACACCCAAAGCGGGAAGACGGTGAGGAAGCCGGCGATAACCCCCGGCATGGCCCTCAGGTCCTGAGCGAGCGAAGCAGCATTTCGACCGACCAGCATCGTTCCGCGCCGCATGGCATAGAAGTTAAACAGCGTCGAGACGACGGTAAAGCTCATCGAAGAGATGATGCTGGCCCTGAGATGAGGCGTGTGACGCAGCCAGTGCACCAGAAACTCGATCGAATGAGACATGACCGGCAAAACGATCATCGCTGCGACCGCTCCTTGCCATTCGGGCTCGGTTTCCCCGAGAGTCTGAGTGATGGCGCCGTAGAAACCGGACGTCAGCGCGCGATAAGCCCATTCGGCAATCATCGCGCCTACCGCGGCTCGCCAGCCGGCGGTGAGGTTAACCAGCAGGAAAATGATCCCGCGAACCAGTGAACTGAAGAATGCCGCCTTCCAGTTCCAGCGTCGAACGATCCGTTCAATCGGCCTTGCGGCCAGGCAGAACAGCGCTTCGTTGAGCGTCATGAAAGAGTTCGTTCGCGATGATAGCGCCTGGACCTTTGCAATCAGATGTCAGGTTTCCACAGAAATCGTGAAAAGAAAAAAGCGCATTTCGTCACCGATAATAAGACTCTGTAGCAGCGTCTATGATGAACTGGCAACGACTAATCAGCACTCGGCGCGCGGGACCTTCGGACCATCCTGCGGAGGACCGGACGGAGTTCGAAGACGACCTCGGCCGCGTCGTATTCAGCACCCCGGTTCGGCGGCTGCAGGACAAGACTCACGTGTTTCCGCTGGAGCCCCACGACTCGGTGCGCACACGGCTGACTCACTCGCTCGAAGTCAGCAGCGTGGCGCGGGATCTCTCTCAAGCGGCTTGCAGGCGGTTGGCGGATCGCATCCCGGTTGAGTACTCTCACGCGATTTCGACGATCGCCGCGGCGAGCGCGCTGCTGCACGACGTCGGCAATCCGCCGTTTGGCCATGCCGGCGAAAAGGCGATTCAGGACTGGTTCACGCATAAGCTGGCGCAAGATCGCCAGCTCGCCTCCGTGTTTGCAGAAGCGACTGCCGCGCAGGATTTCTTTCAGTTCGATGGCAATGCGCAGATGGTCCGTCTGGCTACACGTCTGCAAGTGCTCAGTGAGTCGAATGGTTTGAACCTTACCTTCGGCACGCTGTCGGCGGCTTGCAAGTATGTTGTCTCCGCGCGCGATACGTGCCCGGATCATCACGAGCGGTCAAAGCCGGGGTTCTTTGAAACCGAGCGCGAGTTGATCTGCCAGGTTCAACAGGAAACCGGCACGGGCATGTCGCGGAACCCGATCACGTATCTGGTGGAGGCGGCGGATGACATCGTGAACGTTTGCATCGACCTTGAAGACGGTGTGCGGAAAGGCATTTTCCGCTGGCAGGAAATGGTCGAAGAACTGGAGCGCTTCGGCGCCGAGGGTGCGGCCATTGCTCTGAAAGAAGACGCTCAGGCGCAGGTCGGGAAGCGAAGTCTCGCAGGCTACGGACCGGGCGACGTGTTCGCGCAAGCGTTTCGAACCAACCTGATGTCGCGTCTGATACCGGCGGCGCTCGATGAGTTTCAGCAATCTTACGCCGCCATCATAACCGGCGACTATGGTTATGAGCTCGTGAGGAAATCCCGGCTTGGCGGTCTTTATAACGCCTGTAAGGAGGTCGTGAGACGGCACATCTTCCGGTCGCCGGAAGTGCTTCGACTGGAGATCATGGGGCGCAAAGTAATTCAGGATCTGCTCGACCTTTACTGGGAAGGCGTTGCGCCCGAGTTGCGGGACGAGAAGGGGTTCAGCAACAAGGTCTACTCGATCATTTCGGATAACTACCGAAATGCTTACGAGCAGGATCTGAACCGGAACTTTCCCACGATCGAACCTGGCGTTAAACGGGATTACCTGAAGCTGAGGCTGGTTTGCGATCAGGTCGCCGGCATGACTGATGCATACGCGGTGCGTCAGCACAAGCTTCTGGCGAACGTCTGAAATCATTGGCTGAGAATCCAGTCCACCGTCTTTGCGGCGAGGCGGTCGAGGGCTTCTACGGCGAGTTCGAGGTGCTCCTCTTTTGAGTCTTCGATCTTGTTATGACTGATGCCCTTGAGCGACTGAACGAACATCATTACTGAGGGTATTCCGCAACGCTGAACTTCGGCTGCGTCGTGCAAGGGTCCTGACGGCAGGCGGTGCACATAACCCGTTGTTTCCAGAATCGCCGCTTCGCAGAGATCCACGAGTTCCAGATTAAACGGAACGGGTTCGATGCTCCAGATCTTCGACCACTCGACAGTGCACCTCTCCTGAAGGGCGAACCGCTCGCTCGCCTCGCGGGCCAGTCGATACAATTCGGCAAGGGCGTCGACATCGAGATCGCGCTGGTCGAGCGTTGTTTCGCAACGGCCTACTACGGCAGTAACGATACCTGGATAGGTTTTGACGCTTCCCATGGTGCATACCGCGTCCGGATAACGTGCGGCGATGGGGCGAAGTTCGAGTGCGAGCCTGGCGGCGGCGGCGAGCGCATCGCGGCGAGATCGCATGGGTGTCGATCCGGAATGAGCCTCCTGGCCGGTGAAGGCAATCGCATGGCGCTCGACGCCTTTGGTGCCTAATACAACGCCAAGAGGCAGCCCCATGCTCTCCAGCACCGGACCCTGCTCAATGTGGAGTTCGAGGTAGGCGGCCGCGTTGTCCTGTTCTTTTTGGGCGTCGGGGAAACGGTCGATTTCAACGCCGCATCGGCGGAGAGCATCTTCGAGCCGAATGCCGTCCTTATCGGTGCGGCCCCGGTCCGCTTCGATGGTGGCTGTGCCCGCGAAAGCGGAGGAACCCAACAAGCTGCGGCCAAATCGCGCGCCTTCTTCATCGGCCCAATCTACGAGACGAATGGTGACGGGCGGCTTGCCGTTGTATTTCTCCGCAAAGCCGCGCAGGACTTCGAGTGCGGACATCACGCCGAGGCATCCATCGAGCCAGCCGCCGTTCGGAACCGAATCGAGATGGCTTCCGAGGATCAGGGCTTTTTCGGAGTCTCCCCGAAGCGTTATCCAGCGATTGCCAGCGGCGTCCTTGTGGTCTTCGACGGGGAGATCGGCGATTTTGGTTGTGAACCAGTCGCGCGCTTTGAGCCAGGTGTCGGTCCAGGCGACACGCTGGGCGCCGTTCTCGTCGGCTGTCAAAGCGCGGAGCTCTTTCAGTTCCGCGATAGTGCGTTTGGGATCTGGCATGGGAGTTTTAGAAGTAAGCCGGCTCGCGTTTTAACAATTGCCCGCGACCCTTTTCACCAACGAATTCTCCGTCTTTGACCTGAACGTGGCCCCGTACGGTCACAACCGTGGGCCGGCCTTCGATCGCCATTCCTTCGAAGCCGTTGTAGTCGCAGTTCGCGTGCTGCGTGGCGGCCGAAAGCACGCCGCGGTAATCGGGATCGTAGATCACGAGATCGGCGTCACTGCCGACCGCGATCGTGCCCTTTCGCGGGAAGAGTCCGAAGAGTTTCGCAGCGCGCGTGCTGGCTGCGTCGACGAAACTATGGAGATCCAGAATTCCGCGCTTCACTCCATATGTATAGAGAAGATTCACGCGTTCTTCGATACCGGGGATGCCGTTGGGAATTTGGGTGAAGTCGTCCTTGCCCATCAACTTCTGTGAGATGTCAAAGGGACAGTGGTCCGTTCCCACGGTGTCGATGAATCCGGCCGCGAGAGCATCCCAGAGCGCCTTCTGATTGCGGCGGTCCCGCAACGGTGGGGACATGATGTGTTTCAAACCTTCCGCACCGGGCCTTTCCGCGTATGTTTTGTCGAGAAGAAAGTGCGGCACGACCGACTCGACCCAGAGCCTGACGCCTCGCGATTTCGCCGCTACGGCGTTTGCGAGAGCGGGCTTACAGGAGAGGTGAACTACGTAGCCGGCAGCTCCGGTGGTCTCGAGAAACGTCGCAAAGCGATTCGTTCCTTCGGCTTCGACAGCTTCCGGCCGGCTGGGCTCATGCCACCCCGACGCGGTTTTGCCGTCTGCCAGCAGACTTTGCTGCATCCTCGCGACCAGTTCCGCGTTTTCGCAGTGAGCCGTTACGATGACTCCCAGTTTTCGCGCGAGTTCGAGAGTCTGGTACATCTCGCTGTCGTCGACGCCGAAGAAGTTCCGGTAGGCGAGGAAGATTTTGAAGGAAGCGATTCCGTCGGCTACGATCTCGCGCAACTGCGATGGTGTGCAGGCTTCAAATTTCGAAACAGCCATGTGGAAGGTATAGTCGCAGGCGCTTGCGCCATCGGCTTTCGACTTCCACAGATGATAACCTTCAAGCGCGTCATCGAGGCGGGAAGGGCAGCACATTTCGATATATGTGGTCGTGCCTCCGACGAGCGCGGCGATGCTGCCCGTTTCGTGCGTGTCCTTCGCGAACGTTGCCATGAAGGGCAGATAAATGTGGACGTGCGGATCGATGAAACCGGGGAATACCAGTTTTCCGGTGGCGTCGATTACTTCGGTCCCGGGCGGCGCTTCGAGATCCTTTCCGATGCGCGTGATGGTTTCGTCTTCGACATAGATATCGGCGCGGAATCTTGAGTCGGCCGTGATTATATCGGCGTTTTGGATCAGGAGAGACATGTTAGTTGCCCGCCGGAGTCAATTCCGGTGCGGGCTGAAGTCGGCCCTGCAAAGCGCAATACGAAAGAGCCGAGATGGCGAAGCCAGTGAACCAGGCGTAGTCGTAGAGCCAGCGCAGTGAGGAAACTGAGAGGCCGATCAGAGCAGCGCCGGCACCAAGCGCGAGTGCCGCGATCGCGCGGTAGTTGACGCCTCCCGCGTACTCATAGAGTCCTCCTCGTATGTAGAGTTCATCCACTTGCAGGCGGCGCTTTCTGATGATGTAGTAGTCGGCGATCATCACGCCTGCCACCGGTCCCAGGAGAGCGGAAGAGCCCACAAGCCATCCGAAAACATAGCTGTTGGCGTTCGCGAGGAGTTTCCACGGCATCAGAAGGATGCCGATTACGCCGGTGATCAGGCCGCCGGTGCGAAACGAGATGAACCTCGGCGCCAGGTTCGCGAAATCATTCGAGGGCGAAACTACGTTCGCGGCCACGTTGGTGTTGAGCGTCGCCACCAGAAGGGCAACCAGCGCGATCAGCGCCACTACCGGCTGCTGGAAGCGCGCGAGCAGGACGACCGGGTCCCAGATCTGCTCACCGAAAATGATGGCGGACGCCGAAGTAACGGCCACGCCGATAAAGGAGAAGAGCGTCATGGCAGGCGGCAGTCCGAGAGATTGTCCGAGCATTTGCGCTCGTTGGGACTTCGCGTAACGCGTGAAGTCGGGGATGTTCAGGGCCACCGTCGCCCAGAAACCGACCATTCCGGTGAGCGATGGGAAGAAAAACGCGAGGAATGCAGACGTCGTCGGAAACTTACTCGGCTGGCGCAGCACGGGGCCGAGGCCGCCGGCTTTCGAGGTAACCCAGTAAAGCAGGATCAGACCGATGGCGAGCATGAAAGGCGCGCTTACCGAGTCGAGCACTTTGATGCTGTCGAGCCCGCGCCAGACCACGTACATGTTCAGCAGCCAGAAAAGGAAAAAACAAACCCAAATTGTGGCGGGAGTCTGGGCCGCCGGCCAGATAATCTTGAGCATCGTCGAGATGGCCTGGCCACCGATCCAGGTCTGGATGCCGAACCATCCGCAGGCTACAAGCGCTCGCACTACCGCCGGAATATTCGCGCCCTTTACGCCAAAGGAGGACCTCACGAGCACGGGGAACGGAATGCCGTACTTCGTGCCCGCATGCGCGTTGAGAATCATGGGAACAAGGACGATCAGGTTGCCCAACAGAATGGTACCGACGGCCTGCCACCAGTTCATCCCTCCGGAGATCAGGCCGGACGCGAGCATATAGGTTGGAATACAGACCGACATCGCGACCCAAAGCGAAGCATAGGAATAGACTCCCCATGTTCGTTTTTCCAGTGGAACCGGGGCGAGATCGGCGCTGTAGAGCGACGGGTCGGGCGTCACGCATCAACTCCCGCAGATGTCCGCTGCGCCCACGTTTCAGAGGGTATTCCGGCATCGACGCGCTTCATCGTGATGCACTCATCGACCGGGCAAACCAGAGCGCAGAGGTTGCAACCTACGCACTCCGACTCATCGACCCGAGGAATGCGCGCGAGCGGGATACGCCCATACGGGACCTGGGCCTGTTCTGATTTGGAAACGGGAGATACCACAATTCGCGCACTGGATGCCGCCTCGACCTCCGGGGGCGTCGCATGCGGGCGCAGGCCGTTACCATCAAGATGGATGCACTGATGAGCGCCGTCCCAGCAGGCGACGTAGCAAAGCTCGCAGCCGATGCATTTCGCCGGATCAATGGCGGCGACGATCTTGTAGTTGAGGTTGAGATCCTTCCATTCGCGGACGCGGCCGCAGGAGAGCCCGATGAAGTCGTCGATCCCGCGGAAGCCTTTCTCGTCCATCCAGTTCGAAAGGCCGTCAATCAGATCTTCGACGATGCGGAAGCCGTAATGCATGGCGGCGGTGCAAACCTGAACGGTTCCCGAACCGAGGAGGATGAACTCCGCGGCATCGCGCCATGTGGCCACGCCGCCTATTCCCGAAAGCGGTAACGCCGAATCGGGATCTGAAGCGATCTGCTGCGCCATGTGGAGCGCAATCGGCTTGATGGCAGGTCCGCAGTAACCGCCGTGGCTCGAAGCGCCATCGACGTTCGGCCGGGGGACGAAAGTATCGAGATCGATGCCTGTAATGGAATTAATTGTGTTAATGGCCGACAAAGCATCGGCTCCGCCCCGCTTTGCCGCGCGCGCAACGGTTCTGATGTCGCTGATATTCGGGGTGAGCTTGACGATGACGGGCGTGCGCGCCACTTCCTTCACCCATTCGGTGATCATGCGGGCGTACTCAGGCACCTGGCCAACGGCGCTGCCCATGCCGCGCTCGCTCATTCCATGCGGACAGCCGAAGTTGAGTTCGAGGCCGTCGGATCCCGCGTCCTCGGCCATTCGGACCATCTCGTGCCAGGCCTCGCGCTTCGACTCGACCATGAGCGAGGCGATTACAGCGTTCCGGGGATAACGCTTCTTGACCTCGGCAATCTCGCGAAGATTCACGTCAATGGGCCGGTCTGAGATGAGCTCGATGTTATTGAAGCCCATCATGCGGTTGCCATTCCAGTCGACGGACGAGTAGCGGGAACTGACGTTAACGATCGGCTCGCCGATGGTCTTCCAGACTGCGCCGCCCCAACCGGCGTCGAAGGCGCGCATCACCTGGTCGCCGCAATTGGCCGGCGGTCCGGACGCCAGCCAGAAGGGATTGGGGCAGCGGATCCGGCCCGCGAAGTTGACGCTCAGATCAGCCACGAGCGGGCTCCCTGGAGAGCATGGCGGCTATTCCGCGCGCCGCGCGTTTGCCGTCAGCAACGGCGTCGACGACTTCACGGCCGCCGCTGACGCAGTCGCCGCCCGCGAAGTACTTCGAATTCGATGTGCGCCCGGTCGCGGGATCGATGACGACGCGGCCATTGCAAAGTTCCACGCCCTGGAAACGTTGGAGCAGGTCGAGCAGTTTGGACTGGCCGATGGCGGTGATCAGCATATCGCAGGGTACGGTAAACTCCGTGCCAAAATCGGGTGCGGTTGCCGGCCTGCCTGATGCGTCCGGTTCGGTGAGGCGAGTCTTCCGGAACTGGACGGCTTCGGCGTGAACCGCGAAAGGTTCCACCTGAAAAAGAAGACTGACGCCTTCGGCGCGCGCGTGCGCAATCTCAAAAGCGAAGGCGGGCATCTCGCGTTCGCGACGGCGATACGCCAGGGTGACTTCTTCAGCGCCGAGACGTTTCGCGGCGCAAGCCGCGTCGATGGCCGTGTTGCCGCCGCCTATGACGATTACCTGCCGGCCCACGGGAACCGGCTCGCGTTTCTTGTACGCTTCGATAAAGCGCAGGGCATCAATCCCGTGTGTTCCGGCGGCGGCACTTTCGAGGCTGAATCCAGCGCCCAGTCCGATGCCGATGAAGATGGCGGCGTAGTTCGATTCCAGCTCTTCGAGGGAAAGATTTTCGCCGACGGTTGCGCCGGTTTCAATGGCGACGCCCAGTGAGCGGACAAACTCGACTTCACGGCGGCTGTCGGATGCGTTCAGCTTGTATTCGGCGACACCGAAGGTGTTCAGACCACCCGCGGCGGCTCGGCTTTCAAAGATCGTGACCTGGTAACCGAGGCGGCGCAACTCGGCCGCGCAGGCGAGAGAGGCGGGTCCGCCGCCGACACAGGCAACACGTCGCGCGCTCTGAGGTACGACAGGCAAAGTCATTCGGGCGCCGGAATCGTGGAAGTGCTCCATCGCATGGCGCTGCAGCAGGCCAATGGCGATAGGACGCTCTCCACGGCCGTGCATGACGCAGGCGCCTTCGCAAAGTACATCGACGGGACACACCCGAGAACAGCTCAGGCCCAGAATGTTCGCGTCGAGAATGCGCAGAGCCGATCCGCGGAGATTACCGCGAGCGATCTTCCCGATGAAGCCAGGAACATCGATATGAGTCGGGCAGGCGGCGGTACAGGGCGCGTCGAAACAGTTCAGGCAGCGGTTGGCTTCGACGATTGCGGCCTGGCGCGAGAGCGACGGGTGCAGGTCGCTGAAAAGGGCGTCGATACTCGGCCGTTCCGCAGTCATCTGGAGTCCTGTGGATTCAGCGGATGGCACGATGCGTCAATTTTACAACCCGCGATTTTACAACTCGGAGGAGCTGACGAAGTCGGGAGCCAGAAGTCAGAATGACCACCGGCGTTGCGGGTTTGCCGGGATTGTGCCGGGTTCGCGGCGGGCGGTTGCTTTGTTTGCAATGAGTTGTTGGGTTCGTTTGGTTGTTTTTCATCTTTTTGTTCAGATGACTCCGGAAGGAACGATGCTGGCTGCGACGTGAGATCGGCCGGGCCTGGCGCCGCCAAGTCCATGGCGTCCGGTCGTGGCGTGACTTCGGGCTGGGGTCTTGAGGGCGCCGGGGAGTCGCCGCGTTCGCGCCGCATTTCCATAAAGCGGCGGTGGGCGCGGAGGTACTGGCGGTCGCAGAGCGAGTGGTAACGGATGATCAGGTCCAGAGTGCGGGAATCGCCGAGCGCAGCGAAGGCGAGCGACGCGCGAGACGGTTTGTCTTCATCTTCGATGGCGTCCGCCTGTTTTCGGACCTGATATTCCATAGCGGCCTTTTCCATGCCCCATACGCGGAGCTGACGCCAACGGGCGACGGCCATCTTTTCGACGAGCGCGTATTCGATCGGAGTCTCCGGCTGGAGTTCCTGATTGAGGTCGGCAAGGACTTCTCTAAAACGCTCTTCGAGTTCGCCTTTCATGACGATGGCGCCGGCGAGCAGGCCGTGCCTGGTCGCGTTGCGGGAAGAGTTGTATTTCCCCTCGGCCGTGACGGGCCCGGGACCTGGCTCCGTTGGCACGGGAGGCCCGGATCTGACTTTCGGTACGCATCCGATTTTGTTATTGCATGGAGAACGGCGGATCCGGCGAAAG
>Ga0206845_1202_pt1 | contig 13135 bp, 7 predicted proteins | sample Alteio_BWOrgCont_19_FD_152887 | JGI IMG/M metagenome (GOLD analysis project Ga0206845, IMG submission 152887) | Enriched cells from forest soil in Barre Woods Harvard Forest LTER site, Petersham, Massachusetts, United States -... | ecosystem: Environmental > Terrestrial > Soil > Temperate forest > O...
ATCATTTATGTTGACAAGGTAGAGTGGTACACCCGGGTTGCGCACATCTTCGCTGGTCAAAAAATTGGCCGTCGGGCTGACCGGTGGCGCGAGGAACATGCCGCTTTGGTATTGCGCGAAGAAACCTACCTGCCAATCCTTTACAATCACGTTCGCCCATTTCGGCAGAAAGGCGGCCCTGGGCGTAGTGTAGGTGACGTTGAATGTCAGAGCCTGCGGCGGGATTTGCTGCAGCGTCCACTGGCTGCCGGCGGCGTTGAAGAAGTCCTGCGGGGTGGGCCGGGTGAGGCCTTTGGCCCAGGTGTACGCGCCGTTCGCCTGAAGACCATGCGAGAAGCGCTTCGTCAACTTGATCTGCAAAGAATCGTACTTCGAGTTGCCGGTCGGGGAATTCGAGGGTTCCAGAGCGCCGAACTGCGGGTAGGGATAGAGCGCGCTCTGCAGTGTGGTGCCAGGGAACCCCGCATACGGTGTGAAGTTTTTGATACCAACGGATGCCAGCTTCGCGACCACGGCCGGGTTGTTGAGCGGGAGGCTGAGCAGAGCACGGTCGCAATCGTTACCGGGCACGCATGCGTTGCCCGGAATCGAAAAGTTGTATCCGGCCGGACCGGTTCCGGGGTAGGGATACAGACCATATTTGGCATATGTTGCTGCTGAGATTTGGCTAAGATAGCCCAGCGGTCCGCCAGGTTCCCACACTCCGCGATTGGCCACATAAGAGGCGTCAATGAGAAGACTATTTGTAATTTCCCGCTGGATGCCGATGCTCCATTGGTTCACGCGGGGCGGACGGTTTTCGTTTCCGTCCGGCACATAAGGAGTCGACGTACCCGGAATACCTACTGTGCCCATTACCGGATAGATGCTCGGATTGGTCACAGGCCATGTCGGCGAAACAATCGAGCCCGGCGTCTCGATATTTACGTAAGGGTTAATTCCTGGCAGAGGATAGACTCCGGGGGAGCTGACAACCGCGCCGGCAGGGTTGGCCTGAAACTGATAATTCACTCCCCAGCCGCCACGAAGTACTGTCTTCGAGTCGAGCTGATAGGCGACACCGAGCCGAGGCCCGAACGCCCAGGGATAAGTCTTCTGATAGAACTGGCAATTGCAGGTGTTGGCGTAAATCGTACCTCCCAGAGCGCCGCTTGCGTTGGTGTTCGGAACAGTCGGGCTGAACTGACCGAGCCGGCCGTATTGTTCGTGTTCCGGAGTCGCATAGTCCCACCGCAGCCCGTAATTCACAGTAAGCTTCCGGCTCACCTTCCACGTGTCCTGGGCATAGAGTCCCCATTCCTGACTCCCCTCGCGGTAATTCAGCTGCGGCGTCTGCGTGGTAGAGCTGTAGTCGCCCAGCAGGAAGCTGGCGAAACCGAAACCCATCGAGTTGCCGTTAAGACTACCAGTGGGAGTGAAAGGCTCCGAAGTAGGACCGGTGCCGGTCGCCAGTGTGACGCCTGCGAAGCTCCCAGTGTAGGTCTGCTCAAGATACATTTCAGCGCCAAACTTGAAAGTATGCTGGCCCTTGATCCACGTTGTGTTTGCAGTGAAGGTGGGCTTTTCCTCATAGTTCAGCGACTGTATCTGGCCGGATGTTCCGATGTTCTGCATGCCGCCGAGCGCCCCAAAGCATCCGGTAGCGCCGAAAACGGGAGAAGGTACGCACATTCCGGTAACGCTGGGAAACTGGCGATTGATCAGGAAGTTACTGAGTCCGAATGCGGCAGGATCAAAATCCAGGAACGGCGCCTTGTCCGAGAAGCGCGTGTGATAATAGCCGGCGCCGAGATGCAGCAGCAGAGTGGGCGACAAGGTCCGATCGTAGTTCAGCCGGGTCGTGTATGTAGGTATGAACGTGCCGCGATACCCTCCGATTTCAATGGGCAGACCATCCGCGTTGCCCAGAGGCGCGGAAATCTGGCTCTCAGTATTGATACGCGACCAGAAGAACGACAACTTGTCCTTCTGGGAAATATTCTGATCGATCTTAATCGACGGGATGGCCGAGTACCGCCCGCCCGTTATGTTTGCGCTGTTATTGCCCGCAAGGTTGGAGTTCTGGGCCTGCGGAAACAATGCCATAAACTTCAGCGAGACAGGGTCGAACATGCTCTGAGGAATGATGTTCCCCTGAAACGGATTCGCGTAGCCAAGACCGGTCGCCGTGGTGGACCGAGTGGCCGGATTGAAGATTTCGTTGGCAAATACGGGCCTGCCGAGCGGGTCTGTCGTGATGGGCGTCGTCTGAATGCCGTTGGCGGCGCAGAGGCTGCACGTCCCGTTGGGTGAGATGGCGCCGAAATTACCGCTCAAATACGCCGGCGCCGGCACGGTATCGGTAAACCCATACTGCGTGGTTTCGAGGAACTGCTCGTAGTTGAAGAAAAAGAAGGTCTTGTTCTTACCGTTATAAAGTTTGGGAATACTGACCGGTCCGCCAAGCGTACCGCCGAAATCGTTGCGGCGATTTACAGGCCGAAACTTCCCCGGCCCATTGATGTTGCTGCTGAAGGGATTACCGGCGTTCAGAAACTCGTTGACGAAGTAGTCGTAACCAGTGCCGTGGTATTGGTTCGTACCGGACTTCATGGTCATGTTGATCACCACGGAGCCCGCCTGGCCATACTCAGCTGCGTAGTTACTGGTCTGATACGCAATCTCCTGAATTGAATCCGCGCTGGGCTGCCCCATTTGGGTGTAATCGTAGGTGCCGAAAATGCGGGACGTGGCGTCCTGGCCCTCGACGCGCATTGTTTCCGTCATCGTGCCCCCGAGTCCATTCAGCGTGAACTGGCCGCTGCTGGCATAGCTGCTTACTCCCGGCAATGTCTGCAGCGTGTTGTAAGGATTGCGCACGCCGCTGGTACCTGAGTTCGCCGTGCCGATACCAAGAAGAGGGAGCTCATCGAGCTGGTCGATGGAAATGTTATGACTTATGTCGCCGCTTTCTGTTTTCAGCAGGGACGCCTCGGCACTGATGGTCACGCTTTCAGTTGCCGCATTGCCTACTTCGAGATGTATGTCTTCTCTCACGACTTGCGTCGCGGCTATGGCGAGATTCGTGTGCGTGTAAGTCTTGAAGCCCTCCACCTTAGCTGTAACCGAATAAGTACCGACTGGCAAATCCGTGATCGTATAGCTGCCGGTGCTGGTGGACACGGCGGAGTACGCCACGCCTGTTTGTGTGTTGGTCGCTGCGATTGCAGCTGCCGGCACGACTGCGCTTGCAGGATCCGTAACGGTGCCGGTGATGGTTCCATTTCCTACCTGGCCGAATGACAGTGACGCTATAGCCAGGAAAAGTAGAATAAGTTGCAAAGATAAACTTCGGCGCATACTTCTGCTCTCCCCCGAATGTTCAGTTAAATTACCCCAAAAGCCTAAAGCGGTTCGACTGCGACGATACTATAAGGCTTTGATAAAGTCAATCGTAATTCACGCGGAAGTTACATGACTGACTTTCTAAAGAAGGGATCTTATGCATTTGAAAGTAATCATCCTGCGCGGCGAGTCCTGGTAACTCTGACATATCTTCGTGGTGGTCAGGTTGCGCTATTAGTCTCACCCGAACCTGGATCGGTTATTTATTTCCAGATGTTATGCCTGGAACCCAACCGCTTGTCGAGGCAGATGTCCGCGTCTTACCGAAAACAGATATAGCAGTTTTGCGTCCTCTGAATTCGCGTCCCCGGTGAGACAATACCCTATGCGCTCGTCCTGTGTTTTTGTGGCGTTTCTCTCACTTCAGCCGCTCGCCGCCAGGCAGCCGGTCCACGCAAAACATGGCATGGTGGTCGCACGCGAAATGCATGCCACCAATGCCGGAGAAGCCGTCCTTGAAGCCGGCGGGAACGCGATTGACGCCGCAGTCGCGGTCGCATTCACACTCGCAGTCACTCATCCCTCCGCGGGGAACCTGGGCGGAGGCGGATTCATGCTGATCCGGCTCGCCAACGGACGCAGCACGTTCATCGACTTTCGCGAGCGTGCCCCGAATTCCGCCTCGCGCGACATGTATCTCGACCCGGCGGCGGGAAAAGTCACGCAGGATTCGGTCATCGGCTATCGCGCATCGGGCATCCCCGGCACCGTACGTGGCTTCGAATTTGCGCATGAGAAATACGGCAAGAAGCCATGGAAAGAGCTGGTCGAACCCGCCGTTCGCCTTGCCCACGACGGGTTCCCGGTTTCCTGGGGGTTGTCCCAGAGCCTGCAAGCGAAGGCTGCAAGCGAGAAACTCAGCCGATTCCCCGACTCCAAACGCATCTTTCTTGATGACGGCGCCTTCTATCAGCCCGGCGATCTTTTGAGGCAACCGGAACTCGCCCGTACTCTGGAGCGCATTCGCGCGCATGGCGCGAAAGACTTCTATGAAGGCGAAACCGCTCACTTGCTGGCGGCGGATATGAAGGAGCATGGCGGTCCGCTCACGCTCGAAGATCTGCGCGACTACAAAGTAATCGAACGGAAACCTCTTGAGGGCCAATACAAAGGCTATGGCATCATCACCTCGCCGCCGCCCAGTTCCGGTGGAGTCGGGATTCTGCAGATGCTCGGCATGCTGGAAGGCACCGATTACGCGAAAGATGGCGCCGGGTCCGCATATGCATTGCACTATGAAGCGGAAGCCATGCGTCGCTCGTTCGCGGATCGCGCCGACCGGCTGGGCGACCCCGACTTCCGGAAAGTCCCGGTTTCCGCGCTCCTGAATCCCGCTTACATTGCGAAGCTGCGCGAGAGTATTGACCCGAACAAAGCGACTCCCAGCGCCGACGTTCATCCTGGTGACATCTCCGCTTACGAAAGCACCGAGACTACGCACTTCTCCATCGTGGATGGCGAGGGCAACGCCGTTTCGGTCACCTACACGCTCAACGCCGGCTTCGGTTCGGGAGTAACGGCCCACGGCCTGGGATTCCTGCTCAACGATGAGATGGACGATTTCGCCGCGAAACCGGGCGAAAAGAACCTCTATGGACTCATCCAGGGCGAGGCCAACGCGATCGCGCCGCACAAGACGCCGTTATCCTCCATGGTCCCGACGATTGTCACCAAAGACGGCAAACTCTACATGGTTCTCGGCTCGCCGGGCGGTCCCATGATCATCAATTCCGTGCTGCAGGTCATTCTGAACGTGATCGATTTCGGGATGAACATGCAGGAGGCTGTCGACCAGCCCCGCATTCATCATCAGTGGATGCCGGACACCCTCAGCGTGGAGAAAGCACTCTCACCGGATACCATTGATCTGTTGAAGCAGCGCGGTCACAGTATTCGCCTGGTTCCACAGATGGGAGAGGTTGCCGGAATCAGGATTGACGGACAATGGATCGAAGGCGCCGCCGACGGACGAGTTGAGGCGACTGCGAAGGGCTATTAAATTTTCATGGACAGGGTTCTATCCACGCATGTCATCTCCAACCATCGCCTGACCACGGCCTGGATGAACCGGGCGGAGAGAGCCGGCATTGGGGCCGTCGAGATCTTCTGCGCGCAGCAGCACCTCGATTACCGCGACAAGTCGCAGATCGGGGAGCTCGGCCACTGGTTCCGCGATTCCGCGATGAAGCTGCACTCGCTGCATTCGCCCGTGTATACCGACGATGTGTGGGGCCGGTCCGGCCCCCACACGCACGTCAACATCACGGAACGTGGGAAGGCGCAACGTATCCGGTGGGTGGATGAGATCAAGCGCGCGATCGAGATAGCGGAAATTATTCCGTTCCAGTATCTGATCCAGCACCTGGGCGTCGAAGAACAGGAGTTCTCCGAGCACGCGGTGGAGGCGGCCTTTTCTTCCCTCGAAGAACTGATGGTGTTCGGGCGCCAGCGGGGCGTCGAAATTCTGCTCGAAAATATACCGAATGCCCTGTCGACTGCCGAGCGCCTTCAGCTCTTTAACACAATGACGCATCTCAAGCTGAACTATGTCTTCGACGTCGGGCATGCGCATCTGGGCGCGGGCATCGAGCACGAGTTTGAAATCATGAAACCGCGCATCCGCTCGCTGCACGTGCACGACAACGATCGCAAGCAGGACCTGCACCTCTTTCCGATGAGCGAGGGCGGCACCATCGAGTGGACTTCAACGATGGAGTTGCTGCAGTCATGCCCGGGACAATTTCCGCTGCTGCTCGAGTTGAAGGAAGTGCCCGAGATGGAGCATCCGTTGGAGGAAATCGCGCGTGTCTTCGATGAGCTCGATTCTCTGAAACCAAACGCTACACACGCCTGACCGCGCAACCGTGATCAAAGATGCCTGAACGAATTACTATCGCCGACGCAGCTCAGCACGTGGGCGAGACCGTCGAAATCGCCGGCTGGCTTTACAACCTTCGCAAGTCCGGCAAGATCGTTTTCCCGATTCTGCGCGATGGCACCGGACTGCTTCAATGCGTCGCATTGAAAAATGAACTGCCGGAAGAGCTGTTTGAGGAGCTGAAGCACCTGACCCAGGAGTCATCGCTCATTGTGCGGGGCAGCCTTCGGGCGGAAGCTCGCGCGCCGGGCGGCTACGAGATGGATATCCAGGGTGCGGAAATCCTCCAGAAAGTCTCGGAAAACGATCCTTATCCGATCACCCCGAAGGAACACGGCGTCGAGTTTTTGATGGACCACAGGCATCTCTGGCTGCGGTCCCAACGGCAGCACGCAATCATTCGCGTGCGGCATGAAGTGATCAAGGCCGTGCGCGACTACTTTGACAGCCACGGCTTCACGCTGGTGGATACGCCGATCTTCACTCCCGCCGCCTGCGAGGGCACCACCACGCTCTTTGAAGTGAATTACTTCGACGACGACAAAGCCTACCTGACTCAGTCGGGGCAGCTCTATAACGAAGCCACCGCCATGGCGTTCGGCAAGGTCTATTGCTTCGGACCGACGTTCCGTGCGGAGAAGTCGAAAACGCGGAGGCATCTCACAGAGTTCTGGATGGTCGAGCCGGAGATGGCTTTTGCGGATCTGGACGAGATCAAGCGCGTTGCCGAAGAAATGGTCGTTTATATCGTCGGGCGGGTGCTGGATGCAAGACGGGAAGAGCTGAAGGTTCTCGAACGCGACGTTTCGAAACTCGAAGCGGTAAAGGCCCCCTTTCCGCGCATCAGCTACGACGAGGCAGTGAAAAATCTGCAGGCGCATGGTTCCGAGATTCAGTGGGGCAGCGATTTCGGAGGAACCGACGAAACCATCCTGACTGAGCAGTTCGACCGCCCGATCATGGTCGACCGCTTTCCTACGGTCATTAAAGCCTTCTATATGGCGCCCGATCCGGACCGTCCCGAGGTGGCGCTTGGCGTGGATGTGCTCGCGCCCGAGGGTTACGGCGAAATCATCGGCGGAGGACAGCGGATTCACGACCCGGAACTGTTGCTGCGTCGCATCGAGGAACATCAATTGCCCCGCGAGGCCTTCGAATGGTACATCGATCTGCGCAAGTACGGCACGGTTCCGCACGGCGGCTTCGGCATGGGAGTTGAGCGCTGCGTCGCATGGGTCTGCGGCCTTGAACATGTGCGCGAAACCATCGCGTTTCCGCGCATGTTGTACCGGCTGCGTCCGTAAGCGTGCCCTTGATGAGAGAAACCGGCATAAAACCGGCAGTCGCGGTTATTGGCGCGCCTCTCGATCTCGGCGCGGGCCGCCGGGGCGTCGATATGGGGCCTTCAGCAGTTCGAGTAGCCGGGCTCGGTGGCCGTCTGCAGGCGCTTGGGTTTGATGTTACCGACCTCGGAAATGTCCACGTTGCACAGGCGGAAAGTGTTGGCGACTCGGGGCCGGATGACGCGAAGTTTCTCCCGCAGATCGCGGCCTCGTGTGAACGTCTCGGAGAACTCGTCGCCCAGGCGCTCCATCTCGGAAAGATCCCGCTCGTGCTCGGCGGCGATCATTCGATTGCGGTCGGCAGCGTGGCGGGCGTCTCGCGGTTTTTCCGCGAATCGAATGCGAAGGTCGGATTGATCTGGGTGGATGCGCATGCGGATATGAATACGCCGCAATCGAGTCCGAGCGGCAACGTGCATGGGATGCCCCTCGCTTGCTGCGTCGGCGTTGGCCCGGACGCGTTGACGCACATGTTCGGTTTCTGCCCCAAAGTGGACGCGGCGAACGTAGCGCTGGTCGGCATCCGCGACGTCGACATTCTCGAGCGCGGGACAGTTCGCGGTACAGGGGTGCGTGCCTTCACAATGCGCGAAATCGATGAGCGCGGGATGCGTGCGGTGATTGACGAGGCGGTCGGCATCGCGACACTCGGAACGGCCGGCTTTCATCTCTCGCTCGATATGGATTTTGTGGACCCGCAGTATGCCCCCGGCGTCGGAACTCCCGTGCGCGGCGGCGCCACTTATCGGGAAGCGCACCTTGCCATGGAGGTTGTGTCCGATTCGAACCAGATGGTTTCGATGGAAGTCGTCGAAGTGAACCCGGTGATCGACGAAGTGAACCGCACGGCAGACCTGGCAGTGGAGCTGATTTTATCCGCGATGGGAAAGAAGATTCTCTGAGAATGAAGACCCGCGTTGCAGTTCTTTACGGTGGGCGCAGCGGCGAACATGAAATTTCGCTGGTGTCGGCCGAGGCCGTGATGGCCGCCATGAACCCCGTGCGGTATGAGGTTGTCCCCTACCTGATCGGGAAGGACGGCCGCTGGAATCCCAGTCCGATTCTGCCCGAACCTGGCGCAAATCCGGGCATCGATGTGGCGTTTCCTGTACTCCACGGGACTTTCGGCGAAGACGGTACGGTTCAGGGTCTGCTCGAACTTGCGGACATTCCTTACGTGGGCGCAAACGTGCTGGCTTCGGCGGCGTCCATGGATAAGGACGTGATGAAGCGCCTCTGTCGCGATCGCGGGCTCCCGGTTGTCGAATATCTGGTCGCGAGCCGCGAGGAAGCCGAGGCCGGAACAGTGAAAGGCGACTTTCCTTTTCCCATGTTCGTGAAACCCGCCAATCTGGGATCTTCGGTCGGGATTTCGAAAGCGCATGATTGCACGGAACTCATATCGGCGCTCAAGCTGGCGGCGCAATATGACCGCAAAATTCTGGTCGAGCGGGGCATCGAAGGGCGCGAATTCGAGTGCGCAGTGCTCGGGAATGACCATCCTGAAGCGTCAATGCCGTGCGAAATCCTCCCATCACGCGAGTTCTACGACTATGAAGATAAGTACGAACTGAATCTGGCCAAAACGGTTCTGCCGGCCGATCTGCCATCTGGCGACATCGCCCAAATCCGGCGATTGGCCGTCGAATGCTTTCAGGCGATGGGCTGCGAAGGAATGGGCAGAGTTGACTTTCTTCGGGAAACCGCAACGGGAAGACTTTACGTCAACGAGATCAATACGGTGCCGGGATTCACGGCGATCAGCATGTATCCGAAGATGTGGGCTTATGCCGGGATTTCATTTGGTGAACTGGTCGGGCGGCTGATCGAACTGGCGCTCGAGCGGCAGGCTGCGAAGAAGGCTACAAGGTTCACGCGATAATGGTTTCGGCCAGCCGATGAGAATATGACGAGACTGCTCACCGTTCTGTTTGCCTGCGCCAGTCTCGCCTTCGCTGCCGAGCCTCCAAAAGACTCATCGACAGACGATGACGCCCGCCTGATGAAGAAGTTCATCGACGCGTACCGGATCGTTCAGCAGAACTCGGCCGATCCCTTCGATCTCGACCAGGCCTTTTATCAGGGAGCGGTACCCGGCCTCCTGCACCACCTCGATCCGCACTCGGTGTTCTTCGCGCCTTCCCAGTTCGACCAGTTGAAGCAGATGGAGACGTCGACGCGGAAGGGATTTGGCACAGTCGTCTCCGTCCTGCCAGGGCGCGTTGTCGTGCTGCAGACGCTGCCGAACACTCCGTCCGAGAAAGCCGGAATGTCTCCCGGCGATGAGATTCTCGCGGTTAATAATTACCGTCTCGACCGTCTCGATCCCGATCAGATCGTGGAATTGCTGAGCGAATCGAAACAGAAACCGGCGGACCTGGTCGTTCGCCGCCCGGGAAATGCGCGCCTCGTGGAACTGACCCTCGTACCGGCCGAGATGCAGACATCGAGCGTCGAACGCGTCTTCCAGTTACAGCCTGGTATCGGCTATATCCGGGTGGCCGATTTCGAACAGAAGACGGGCCAGCAGATCCGCGACGGCATCGAGAAGCTGGGTGGCCGTAATTTGAAGGGTCTGGTGCTGGATTTGCGAAACAACCCGGGCGGACTGGTAGGGGCGGCGCTCGAAACGGCTTCGTTTTTTCTAAAGCCGGGGCAGGTAATTCTTTCCGCAAAAGGCCGGAATGTCGGATAACAAACCTTATACATTTCCAGTGGCTGTAATTGTGAACGGCAAAACCGCGAGCGCGTCCGAAATCGTTTCCGGAGCCCTGCAGGATCACGACCGCGCTGTCATCGTCGGCGAGCCGAGTTTCGGCAAAGGTCTGGTTCAAAGCGTGTATCCGTTGTCCGAAGGTACCGGCCTCGCACTCACAACCGCGCTCTACTATATTCCGAGCGGCCGTTCGATCCAGAAGACCTTCAGTTCACAAAGGGCTTTCGGCGCCGAGGATTTCGATCTGGGCGCAACCGCCACGCACCCGAACGAACGAACCGATTTCAAGACCGACAGCGGCCGTCCCGTGCCCGGCGGCGGCGGCATTGTGCCTGATATCGAGGTGTCACCTGAGGGCCTCGATCAGTTCCGTAACGTGCTGGAAGCTTCGGGATCTTTCACGTCGTTTGCTTCGGAGTACGTTCGAAAAAATAAGGTCAGCGACGGCTGGGAAGTGCCAGGCGAGGCCCTGGATCAATTCCAGGCATGGCTTTCGGAACGGCGAATTCAACCCTCGCTGGGCGAATGGACGCAAAATCGCGACTTTATTCAGTCGCGTCTGAAGACGGAGATCTACAATTTCGCGCTGGGCGTCGAAAAAGGCGACCAGGTTCAGGCGAAGTCGGATCTGCAAATCCAAAGAGCGCTTCAGGCCGTTCTGAAACCCGCAATCTGATATTTCAATAATATTGACGGCGGCATTTCCCGTCTTATATACTCACCTGCACGTATTTACAGATCAGGGGAGGTAACAGGATTGCTCCGTCTCGCATTCATTCTTACGCTGAGCTGCGCCGCCGTTTTTGCGCAGGCCACGTCGCAAATTCAAGGTGTCGTAAGAGACGCCTCCGGCTCGCCGGTTCCAGGCGCTGAGGTCAAAGCAACACAAACCGACACCGGAACCGTCCGCACCGCAACCTCCGGCAACGACGGTGGCTACGTGCTCTCCAACCTCGCCATCGGGCCATATCGTCTCGATGTCTCGAAGGCCGGCTTCTCCACATACGTGCAATCCGGCATCGTTCTGCAGGTCGCCACAAGCCCGAACATCGATGTGCAATTGAGTGTGGGAGCCGTTTCCGAAACCGTTCAGGTGGAAGCCAACGCCGCCCGCGTCGAAACGGAGAACACCAGCGTCGGCACCGTAATCGAGAACCAGCGCATCATTGACCTTCCGTTGAACGGCCGTCAGGCGACCGACCTGATCCAGCTCACCGGCGCCGCGATCCCGGCCGGCGTCAACGGAACCGCGGGATTCCCGGGCGGGCAAAACATCGCCATCGCCGGCGGTTTGCTTTCCGGCGTCGGTTACTTTCTGGATGGCACCCTGTATAACAATCCGTTTGACGCCACGAACCTTCCCTTCCCGTTCCCGGATGCTCTGGAAGAATTCAAGGTTGAGACCAGCACGCTCACCGCACAGAACGGTATGCATTCCGCGGCGGCCATCAACGCGGTCGTGAAATCGGGAACGAACGCCTTCCACGGCGACGCCTTCGATTTTCTGCGTAACGGCGACCTGAATGCCCGCAACTTCTTCGCGGCGACGCGCGACACACTGAAGCGCAACCAGTTCGGAGGCACCGTGGGCGGCCCGATCCTCAAGAACAAGCTTTTCTTCTTTGCCGGTTACCAGGGCACGATCACGCGTCAGGACCCGACGGATCAGACAACCTTCGTACCCACCGCGCAGATGCTGGCCGGAAATTTCACCACCTGGGAGTCCGCCTGCAATGGCAACAAAACGCTCGCGGCGCCTTACGTAAACAACATCCTGCCGCAATCGCTGATTAGTCCGCAGTCGCTGGCGATCGCGAAGATGCTGCCCACGCCCGATAACCCGGCCGATCCCTGCGGCAAGGTCACTTATGGGGCGGTCACTCAGATCAATCAGCATCAGGTGCTCGGCCGCGTCGATTACCAGATCAACCCGAAACAATCGCTTTTCGGCCGTTATATGGCGACCACTTACTTCCAGCCGCCCGCTTACAGCCTGACGAAGAACATCCTGGCATCCACTCAAGGCGGTCTGGACGATCTGGCGCAATCGGCGACGATCGGCCACACGTACCTCATCAGCCCCACCACCATCAACTCGTTCCGGCTGGCTTTCAATCGCGTAGGCGTGCATCGCATAAACAACGACTACTTCTCGGGCTGCGACCTCAATATCGAGATGTACTGCTATATCCCGCACCAGACCGTCGTAACTGTCACCGGCGGCCCCGGCATCGGTATTGCAACCGCAATCGCGGCCTCTTTCATCCCCACCACCTGGACCATCGCGGACGATGTAACTCTGATCCGCGGATCCCACCAGTTTGCCTTCGGGGGAACGGCTTTCCGCTACCAGTCAAGCTCGAACGCGAACGTTTATTCCGCCGGCTCCTTCGCTTTTAACGGCAACGCCACCGGCGCGGGTCTGGCCGACTTTGTTGCGGGACAACTGGACAGTTTCACTCAGGGCGTGCCCAACACCCTGTTTGTCACCAAATGGTATGTCGGACTCTACGGCCAGGACACATGGAAGGTGTCGCCGCGTTTGACTGCAACACTGGGTCTCCGGTGGGAGCCCTACCTTCCGCAGAGAGTAAATAACGGCGCGATTTACAGTTTCAGTTTCGCCCGGCTGGACCAGGGCGTCACAAGCACAGTATTCAAGAACGCCCCTCCGGGCCTGCTCTATGCGGGAGATCCGGGTTTCCCCGGTAAATCGGGCATCAACAACCGGTACGATCAGTTCGCACCGCGAGTGGGACTTGCCTTCGATCCGCAGGGGAATGGCAAGATGTCCATCCGCGCCTCTTTCGGCAT
>Ga0206845_1200_pt1 | contig 13012 bp, 14 predicted proteins | sample Alteio_BWOrgCont_19_FD_152887 | JGI IMG/M metagenome (GOLD analysis project Ga0206845, IMG submission 152887) | Enriched cells from forest soil in Barre Woods Harvard Forest LTER site, Petersham, Massachusetts, United States -... | ecosystem: Environmental > Terrestrial > Soil > Temperate forest >...
GCGGCGGGCGACAAAGAAGACATCAACCGAGCGGTGAAAGCAGCGCGCGCCGCTTTCGAAACCGGGCCGTGGTCGAAAATTTCTCCTTCCGAGCGCGGACGTTTGCTTTGGAAGCTGGCCGACCTGCTGGAAAAGCACACCGAAGAATTTGCGCAACTCGAATCGCTCGATAACGGCAAGCCGCTGAAGATCGCGCGAGTTGCCGACGTCCCGCTTGCCGTCGATCACTTCCGCTACTACGCCGGATGGGCCACGAAAATTGAAGGCAACACGATTTCGCTGGGCTTGGCGAAGCAGGGAAAATTCCATGCGTACACTGTGCGCGAACCGGTGGGCGTGGCGGGACAAATCATCCCGTGGAATTTCCCGCTGCTGATGGCGGCGTGGAAACTTGCTCCCGCGCTCAGCGTGGGTTGCACGGTGATATTGAAGCCAGCCGAACAGACTCCGCTCACAGCGATTCGCCTGGGCGAGTTGATTATGGAAGCAGGCTTCCCAGAGGGAGTGGTAAATATCGTTCCGGGCTTCGGCGAAACGGCCGGCGCTGCGCTGTCCGCGCATCCTGATGTGGACAAGATTGCGTTCACCGGTTCCACCGAGGTGGGCAAACTGATTCTGCAAGCGGCTACCGGCAACTTGAAGAAAGTTTCGCTCGAGCTGGGAGGCAAGTCGCCCAACATTATTTTGGACGACGCAGACATCGACGCCGCTATTCCCGGAGCGGCCAGCGCAATCTTCTTCAACCAGGGGCAGACCTGCTGCGCGGGCTCGCGGCTCTTCGTTGACAAGAAGATTTTCGACAAGGTTGTGGACGGCGTGGCGCAGAATGCCAGCAAAATCAAGGTTGGGCAGGGATTTGATCCTGACGTCGACATGGGGCCGCTGGTTTCCGAAGAGCAGTTCAACAAAGTTTGCGGCTACTTGGAATCGGGGAAGCAGGAAGGCGCCAAGGCGGTTACCGGCGGGTCGCGCTCGGGGAATCGCGGCTACTTCGTGCAGCCTACCGTGCTGGTCAACACCACCGACACCATGAAAGTGGTGCAGGAAGAGATTTTCGGGCCGGTGCTGACGGCGATTCCGTTTACTGACATCAACGAAATTGCCGCCAAGGCAAACGATACGGTGTACGGTCTCGCTGCGGGAATCTGGACGCGCGACATCAAGAAGGCTCATGCGCTTGCGGCCAAACTCCGCGCCGGAACTGTGTGGATCAATTGCTACAACGTGTTCGACGCGGCGCTCCCGTTTGGCGGCTACAAACAGTCCGGGTGGGGACGCGAAATGGGACACGAAGTGCTGAAGAATTACACGGAAGTAAAATCGGTCTGCTCCGCGCTGTAACGCGCGTGCCGTTCGAGAAACGAGAAGGGGCCGAGTTTATCGCTCGGCCCCTTGTTTTTTTTTGGAGTGCGGCGGCTTGCCGCCCCTTTGCAGTCCGCTGCATGGATTCGCAAAGATCAAAAGCGACGGCAAGGGAAGATGCCGGGCTAAAGCCCGGCGCTACAAAACCATCTTGCGCAATGCGCGGTGGTGGGCTGCGCCGGTGGTGTTCGAACGCAGAAAGCGGGAGAAGCTCCCGCACTCCGAGGAACCAGCCGCCGCTACATTTTCTGCACAGATTTATCTACTGGGCTTTTGTCTTCTGGTCGCGGAGCTGTTGCTTCCAGCCTAGGATGCGCGCTTTGTTGCCGGCTTCTTCGGCTTCGGGAATCATGCCGAGGCGCTGGTAGGCGCGCGAAATAGTAGTCCAGGCGAGAATGTCGTCGGGTTCGAAGGCGAGGATTCGCCGGGCGGCTTCGATCGTGCGGTGAAAATCTTCCTTGGCGTGATACGCTTGCGCCAGGCCATGAAGCGCGTCGATCAACTTAGGATCGAGCTCCAGCGCGCGGTCGTATTCTTCAATCGCGGAATCGAGTTTCCCTTCGCCAAAGAAATCAATCCCAGCGTAATAGTGGTCTTCCGCGGTCATCGCAATCCTTTTGTGGACGGCTTAATTCTACCATTGCAAAGGCATCGGTCTTCGAGCCTAGGTCGTGCGCGATGCTGAACGCTTTGCGTTACTACTGGATTATCTCGAAGGGCTATCGGCTGCGGCCGTGGGCGTCGCCGTACATTCGTTGGCGCATGGAAACGTTTTTCGGTAAGGAGGCTGGCTCGCTCGACGCGCGGCAGTTCTTCGGGCTGATGTGGCGGGAGCGGGCGCGCATGGAACGTTTTCTGGAATGGGTCGCCACTCGCCGTTCAGCACAGAAGTTTTGAACCGTACCGTTAGAGCTTTCCGGACATTCGGGTTAGCAGTTTGCCTTGGGGGGAGAGGACGGAAATGATCAGGTGGTCGGTCAAGGGGACACTGTGATCGCGGATTTTCAGCAAGAACATTAGGCGGTTGTCGCCTTCTTGCGAAGCAAACATTACGCGCTGCACCGCGACCTGCGCCACTGAGCGCATCGTGAGCCCTCGCTTCCATTGCACTTTGAACTGAAGGCCGTTGAAAAAAGAGGGAAGCGGCGCGGGTGTATAAAGGTCGGCATCGCAAACGGTGACGGCGGTTTGGACTTGAACAGTGATCTGGTCGGGGAAAGTGGTTACAACCTGCGAATTCTTGCGAAATTGATCGCCTGACGCGGTTTCGTGACGCTGTAGGCCGTCGAAGAAATCGCCCGCGGTCATCACCGGACTAAAGTTGATGCAGACATCCTTGTCGCGAATCTGGCCGGCTGAGACCGGAACTACTTCTTTATATTCCACAATCTGGCCGGGAGCTTGGGCACGGGCAGCGCGCGTCATCATCAGCGACGCGCAAATCGCAACGCCGATTGTTATATTGCGATACGCGAAGCGAGGTGGCCAAGAAGACATGCCCTATTATCCCTATTCCGCATGGATTTACCGCTAATTCGCGAGTCTAGTATGTGGCGTATAATAAACATTAGCGCGACCCTAGTCGACGCGATCCCATGGAAGATCTAAAAATCCTGCAAAAGACCGCCGAACTTCACGAAGCGCGCTGGTGGGAACCTGAGGCAAATAACAAGGCGCATTGTTATCTTTGTCCCCGGCATTGCCACATCGGAGATGGGCAAGCGGGCTTCTGCTTTATTCGCGTGAACGAAGGGGGGAAGCTCTACAGCCTCGGATACGCCTCGCCTGCAGCGATTCAAGTTGATCCGATTGAGAAAAAGCCGCTGAATCATTTCCTGCCTGGCACGCGTGTTTTTTCCATGGGGACTGCGGGCTGCAACATGGGCTGTTTCTTCTGCCAGAATTGGGACATTTCGAAATCGCGTTCGGATCAAGTGCGTTCCACGCATGTTTCGCCGGAGGATGTGGCGCTGCTGGCGATCAAAAATAACTGTCCGTCCATCGCGTTTACCTACAACGAGCCGACCATTTGGGGAGAATACGTCATCGACATTTGCCACGCGGCCCAAAAACACGGCCTGAATACCGTGATGGTCACGAATGGTTACATCACCTACGACGCCTTTCACGACATTTACGATCATGTGGACGCCGCGAACGTGGACTTGAAAGCTTTCACCGAAAATTTCTACGGACGCATCACATTGACGCATTTGCAGCCCGTTCTGGACACGCTGAAATGGCTGAAAAATGAAACCAACGTTTGGTTCGAAATTACGAATTTAATTATTCCGACGCTGAATGACGACGCCGAGGAATTTCGAAAACTGGCTGACTGGATTTTTGAGAATCTTGGCCCAGACGTGCCGCTGCACTTCACGGCCTTCCATCCGGACTTCAAATTGCAGGATAAGCCGCGAACGCCTCCGGAAACATTGCACCGCGCTCGGGCGATCGCGCTGGAGGCCGGCCTGCATTATGTGTATGAGGGAAACATTCACAGCGACGCCGCGCACACGTCCTGCCCGTCGTGCAAAACGCTTCTGATTCGCCGCTCGTGGCATGACGTGCAGCAAAACGGGCTGAAAGACGGGCACTGTCCCAATTGCGGGCTGAAAATTCCGGGACGGTGGAGCAACCCGTGTGGCGCGACGCCAGCTAAAACATTGCAGAAAGCGGAGTCCATCTCGACGGAGCGCTACGGCCATATAAACCTCTAGCTTGCCTTCATGTTCCGAGAACAAGATTGAAGTAACTTATCAGGGCTGCCATCCGTAATAATAATGTTGTGGGGAAAATGACGGATACATCTAATGAAGTTGCCGTACGAACCGAGCGGGTCTCCAGAAGTTACCAGATGGGCGATGCGCTGGTGCATGCCGTTGATGATGTTACGGTGTCCGTTCGCCCGAAGGAATTCGTAGCGCTGCTGGGAAGTTCCGGATCAGGCAAATCCACGCTGCTAAATTTGATGGCGGGACTTGACCGCCCGTCTTCCGGTGCGATTTTTGCTCACGGACGCAATCTCGCGGAAATGAGTTCCGAAGATCTGGCGCAGCATCGCAGCCACACGATCGGAATGGTCTTTCAAGCGTTCAACCTTCTACCGCGGATGACACTGGAAGAAAACGTGGAACTCCCGTTGCGCCTGGCCGAAGTGGATCGGAACGACCGTGCGGGACGGGTGCGGGAAGCGGTGGAGCGTGTTCGGCTTTCTGCTCGTTTGACGCACCGGCCGAGTGAATTGTCCGGAGGGGAACAGCAACGCGCGGCCCTGGCGCGAGCTCTCGTCAACCGACCGACAATTCTTCTCGCTGATGAGCCTACTGGAAATCTGGACAGCGCCACGGGCGACGCCATTCTTCACCTTTTGCAGGAGATTAACGAGTCGCTGGGCATGACCATCGTTATGGTGACGCACGATCGTGACCGTGCGGCGCGCTATGCGCATCGAATCATCACGATGGGGGACGGAAAACTGTTGAGCGACGGAAATAAAATATGAAGACGCGCGACCTTACCGAACTTGCGACGCGCAACCTTCGCGAGGCATTGCTACGAAATTCGCTGACCACGTTGGGCATCGCCGTAGGCGTCGCATCGTTGATCGCCATGGTTTCTCTAGGCATCGGCTTGCAGGAGCTCGCAAATAAACGACTTTCGAAGTCCGGACTCTTTGACGCTGTATTTGTGAGCTCAAAAAACAAACCAGCGAGGAATGGGACGCCAAAATCCACCCGAATCCGGCGCACCGAGAGAGCCTGCGAAAATTCTGGACGACGAAGGACGCCGGAAAATCGCCGGGCTCCCCAACGTTATCGAAGTCTATCCCGAAATCCGTTTTCCCACCGAAGTCCAATTTGAAGGGAAACCCTATTCCACTACCGTTGCCGGCATTCCACCGTCCGCCAAGGATGAAGGTGCATTTGACGGCATGAAGGGAAATTTCTTTTCGAGCCAAAGTAGCGACGAGGCAATACTTCAAATCGAACTTGCGAAAGACCTTTCCAGCCAGCCTGATTCTTTGATTGGGAAAAACATAGTGCTGCGGTACGCGGAGCGCCAGCCGCTTCCTGCGGAACCGAAGGCGAACAAAAACAGTAGTGCCTCCCAGGGTGCGGTGTCCACTGACGAGATTACCGGCCAATCGGCCGGCTTTTCGATCGTGCCTCGAGAAAAAACTTTTCGGATTATCGGCATCGTCGAGACGGAGCCTGCCACAAGCGTGGGGTCTTTCGGACGAGGCCGGCTGTTGATTCCGATGCAAGTTGCCGAGGTCCTGCGCGTGGCTCAAGCCAACGACCTGCGAGGCCTTCTACGGCGTTCCAGTTCCAAACAAACATACGATAGCCTCACCGTGCGCGTGAAAACGCCGTCGCAAGTAAAAAGCGTCGAAGACGCCATCCAGCAGATGGGCTACGGAACTTTTTCTCTTCTTGACGCTACAAAAGCTCTGCGCCAGGTGTTTGAAGTCTTCGATCTGTTTCTACTGATCTTCGGCAGCCTGGCTTTGGCGGTTGCCTCGCTTGGTATTGTCAATACTCTGGTGATGGCGGTTCTGGAGCGGCGTCGCGAAATCGGAATTCTTAAAGCTCTCGGCGCTGCGAACCGGGACGTTCGCCTTCTGTTTTTCGCTGAAGCCGGTGTGATGGGTTTTTTCGGAGGCATTTTGGGAGTAATCCTGGGCTGGTTGATTGGAAGCGCGATAACTCTTGCCACCAACATCTCACTGCATAGACGGGACTTGCCTTCCATCAATCTAACTTCGGTTCCATGGTGGCTGGTCGGCACGGCGATCGTGTTTTCAATTTTGGTGAGCCTGGCCGCGGGAATTTATCCCGCGTCGCGAGCGGCGAAGCTGAACCCGGTCGAGGCTCTACGGTATGAGTAACCGGGCTCGCGCACCGCGGTATCGTGTTGGAGTTAGCAAAAGTGGGGCAATCATTTTGTGGTTCTTAGTTTTGCTTCTGGCGTGGGCGGCCGTTTCTTCCACTGCGCAAGCTGCTGCTCTCGGGCGCGGCGAATGTCGTTCGATGCCGAGCAAAATTCTCGGTCACGCGGTTCAATATTGCGTGATTCTTCCGCCGAGCTACGATTCCAGCAAACAGGCCTATCCCATTTTGTACTTCCTGCATGGGCTCGGATCCAACTCGGAAATCCTGATTAATTCCGGGGGAATGGATTTAATAAACGATCTGTGGAGCCAAAACAAAATCGGCGAATTTCTGATCGTCACTCCGGACGCCGGGCGGTCGTTTTACATCAACTCGCGCGATGGCAAGGTGCGTTACGAAGATTTCTTTATACATGAGTTTATTCCATCCATCGAAAAGCAGTATCGCGTGCGCAGCGATCGCGAGCATCGTGGCGTGAGCGGAGTTTCGATGGGGGGCTACGGGGCGTTGCGATTCGGCTTTCGCTACCCACAACTTTTTGGCTCGGTGAGCGCGCATAGTGCGGCGCTGTTGGCGACTCTTCCGACGGGAAGCACCTCAGACTATCAAGGGGCCATACTCAACCGTATTCTCGGCAGCGCGTTTGGTTCGCCGCCAGATGCGGCGTACTGGAAGCGGAACAATCCGTTTACGATCGTGCAAAACGGCGCACGTCCCGCTGGGTTGAAAATATATTTCGATTGCGGCACAGAAGATGATTACGGGTTCGACGCCGGCGCGAAATCGTTCCATGACTTATTGGACTCTCGGCACATCCCAAACGAATTCCATCTCTACCCCGGCGGGCACGATTGGAACTACGTGGCAGAACATTTTCCAGCGTCTTTGGAATTTCATTCGCGAGCCTTCGGACTACCTGCCAAATAATTTCTCAACGTGAAGAAACCGATTTTGAACGATCCGCTTAGCCTTTAAATTGCCGGCTGAAGGCCTGCCACGGCGGGCAGGCCGCAGCTACAAAAACGATCATTGCGCGACAGCGAGGGTCAGCGTGCTAAAAGAAAAAACGAAGAGCAGATCCCTCGTCCGCCGCGGCGAACTCGGGATGACGGATCTTGAGCGGATGAAAGAACGAGCTCATAGGCCGAAATAGGCGGGTTTATTTCGCAGCTTTCGGCGCAGCCAGTAATTCATGCACGAGCGCTTCGAAGTCTTTTTCGTGTTGCGGCGCAGGGCTGAAATAGTTTTCCCAACTCACATCGGGAAATCCCATGCGCGTGGTCTGCGCCGGCAATTGCTCGCGCAGAAGTTTAGGGTCGCTACTGCTAAGCCTCTGAATTGCTTCGAACACGACGCGATGTTCGGCGTCCTGCCAGATATGGTTCGAAAGTTCGCGCATGGCGGTGGGATGTTGCGCGTTCAAACTCGCGCGAACGCACAGGGCGCAGAGGGTCTCGCGCTCCAATTCGAAGACTTGCTGTGCCTGGCTTTGCTTGGGCATAAAACCGCTGTGACCAGCTTATCCTGTTTGTACGAGCGTGGCGACGTCCGGAAACTGCGGGCGTTCCTACGATGATCGAGCGAAAAAAAAGCGCGGCTGAAAAGTCGCGCCTTTTTTTCCAGGAATCAAGTTTGTAAAATCGAGATGTTTGATGACTTATGCCGCGCTCGAAACGACCGGCCGCACAAAATCGATGCGATCGATAGTTGCCGCTACGCCGTACACAGGCGCTCCATCGCCAGGCAGTTCAGACACTCGCAAAGCTTTCGCGCTGGCGCGCACGAGAACTGATGTGCCGTGGTCTCTTTCGGCCGGCAGTGAAAAAGTCAGTTCGAGAGCGGTGCCGTGATCGAGCGGAAGATGCGAGTGAAAGAAAATGCCCGAGCGTGATACGTCACGGAGTTGACCGGTATAGAATTCCACCGGGCGCTCGCGTGGGAGGCAAACTTGAACTGGAAGGTAAAGCTCGTATCTCCTTGCTTTTCTTCGTTCCCCCATTGGGTACCCCCACTTACGGGGAGCACTCTAATTGCCATCTTGTTAGTACCAGACTTGAAGAAAATAAAGGGGTTAATATATTAACGGCGTGTAAATCTGACATGAGCCAGGGATTATTTTCCTAATTCGGCAGAAGTTCCCTGAAAAGCCCAAAATGGGAAAAGACGGTGGAGTTTGCGGTGCCACTTTGATGACGGCGGGACTGGGAATTCCAAATTTGGGTTGGAGAGATGGAGCTCAGAATTGTTGAACAATTGCTGAACTACAGCACGGGGTCGTGCAAAACAGAGGTGCCTTCCGCTTCGGTCAAAATGCCTTTTCCGATCATGAGGCGAACGAGCCGGACTAGCGCAACAAAATCGCGGCCTTGATTGGGATTTGTGTCTTTCGGCGCCTTCGCAACATCGTGGCTGACCGGACGCTCACCGGTAATTCCAGCGATCCAGTCGGCCAGCTCCAACCTTTTTTCGGCATCAAGGTCGGTAAATGCGATGCCCATTCCGAGGCCATGCTGCGAATAAACCACGCTGCCGGCGGTCTCGAACGCCTTCTTGCCTTTATTTAAAATGACGCGCACATGCGAACCAATCGGAAAGGGAACGGTGGTGTCAACGAAGCATCCACCGGGGCCCAGATCGGTGGTGCGTGTGGAGAATCGCGCGCCGGATTTCAGCTCGATCACTTCCGCGCCGGCCGTGAACATGTGGCGCTCAGCGTTTCGGCGTTCCGCGTCCTGCACTGCGGGCGAAGATGCGGCGTGCGTCTTCTTTTTATCTGATGAACTGTGCATTACGCTGTCCTTAGGTCCGAGTCTAGCCGGCGCTAGTTTGGCATGCGCGTGCCAAGTGCCGACGCATCGGTTGCTAGTCAATATTGTCGCCGCGGCAGGAGGGTACGACAAGGCCTATCCCCAGGCGCTATGCCTAAAGGCCAACCAGCCAGGCCGTGCTAGAGGAGAAATCGGACGGCAATTCCGAGGGTGCCGTTTGGACGGGTCTCCATGCGGACGATCGAGCCTAAAAACTTCTTATGCGCTGAGATCTTCTCGCCGAAGGGGAAAGTCACCAGTAGCCGCATCCCCATGAAATAATGGGGCATACAGGTGGCGAAGTAGAGCCCGTCGCGGGTGAAATCGAGGACTTCGCCTACGTCCGCAATCTCGGCGAAGCGGGCGTCAAAAGGCCGGACTTCCAGGGGCAGCGAGACTTTCAGGCGTTCGCGGCGTCGCGAATTCCGGTTCGGCTTGGGCTGCGACGAAACCTCTAGTTCAGGAGCGATAAGAGTAGCGGTGGCCACTGGCTGCCTCCTAATCTGGACCAATCAGGGTCGCGGACAGTGTAAATCTAACGGCAGGGATGGACGCTGGCTATAGAACCACGGTACCAGCATGAACCTGACCGAAGTTCAGGGCGCTGGATGCCCAAATTGGCAGAAAGCGCGGCGTCCATATCAGTCGCGATAGACGAATTCCAGGACGATGCCGGCGACCTCGACAACGTCACCGGAGGAGAGCTTGGTGGGTTGCTCGATGGAGACGCCATTCACGCTTGGAGTCTTTTCGGCCTTGCCGATGTAGAAAGAATTGTCGTCGCGCCGGGTAATCTGGGCGGCTACTTTCGGAGCGAACCAGCCTTTCAATTTGATTGTGGCCATGGCGGATTTACCGATTACGGTGAGCTTGTCGCTGAGCGTGTATTCCTTCAGATTGGTTTTGCCCTTGCGAACCAACAGCGTGGGCAATTTTAGGCGGCCCGGCGCTACTTGAGCGCTTTCTCCCCCGGCTGCAACCTGGCGCAAGAATTCGCGGCGCTCTTTAGTGTCGAGCATCACGGTTTCATTAATCTTGGGAACGGTGGGCCAGGCATTACCGTTTGAGCCGCCCGGAGCGGTGCCTCGAATTTCGCTGGAGTCGGTAACCACGATGGTGTGCTTTCCGATGGCAACCGAGTCGCCTGGTTTGAGCGTGACCATCTTCACGCGCTGGCCGTTTACGAAGGTTCCGTTCAGGCTGCCGAAGTCTTCGAGCATCATGCGGCCTTCTTCGCTGAAGACGCGGGCGTGATAGTTCGAGACGGCGGGATTGTCGATCACGATTCCGCATTCAGGGGAGCGACCGATGCTCACTTCTTTGGTCCCTACGGCCACTTCCTTTAATACCGAGCTTTCAAATTTCAGAACTAATTTTGACATTTCTGCCCCCTCGATGATTCGATTCGTCGCGCACCCGCTGGCGAGTGCTGCGCAGTCACTTTTTCTTGGCCCCGTTAAACCATTTTCCCAATCGTGCAAACGTCCCTACCGGTTTCGCTGCGTAACGAACGACTACTGCTGTGATGTTGTCTCCGCCTCCGGCTTGATTCGCCAAGTCGATCAGGCGGTCGGCCGACTCTTGTGCGCTTCCAGCTTCCGCGAGCGTGGCGGAAATTTGCGCGTTGGAAAGTTCGCGCGTGAGGCCGTCGGAGCAGAGCAGCAAAGTGTCGCCTTCCAACAAATCTTTCTCGTTCACATCGACTTGCACTTCGGGCTCGACTCCAAGGGCGCGCAGGAGCATGTTCTGCATATTGCTGTGGTCGGCTTCGTATTGGGTCATCATTCCGCGACGAACTTGTTCGGCGACGAAAGAGTGATCCTGGGTCAGTTGTACAAATTCCGCGCCGCGGAGCCGGTAAATGCGGCTATCGCCGACGTGGGCTACGCTTACGCGTTGTTCGTCCACGAACCATACAGCTACGACCGTTGCGCCCATGCCGCGATTTTGTTCGTTGCTTTGGGCCGCGGCGTATACCACATGGTTTGCCACGCGTATCGCGCTGGCGAGGCGGTTTGAGGTGACCGAAAGCGCGGGCAGATGTTCCCCGACCACTGGCAGCGCGGGATTTGATTCTGCGTCCCGGCAGCGCCTGATTATGGTGTCGCAGGCGAGCTTGCTGGCTACTTCACCTGCGGCGAGCCCGCCCATCCCGTCGGACAGGACGAAAAGATTCAACTCTGGAGCGGAGGCGAAGCAGTCCTCGTTATTTTCGCGAGCGCGCCCGGTATCGCTCCGCGCTCCGAATTCAACGTTCACGGTCAACGGCTCCTCAATGGATGCTGAGGTCATTGATTTGCCTTCTTACCGGCGGGCGAAAGCGGTACTACCCGCACGTTGGAGAAACCCTTTTCCTCGAGTTTTTGCATTGCGCTCGCAACCTGTGCGTTCGGATAGGGGCCGCTAAAAACTATGTAGACATCTTCGTTGCCGACGTGTTTCTGTCTTACATCGGCCGGCATTCCCAGCGCCTCAATTTTTGATTCAGCATCTTTTGCGCGGTCTTCACGCAGGAAACTTTTCACGTATAAGTAAGAAGCGCCCGTGGCAGATGGCTTTTCTGCTGGTGTGGCGCTGTCTGCGGAAGGAGCGGCTTGAGAATTTCTGTTGGCGGCTTGCTTTTTTGCGGCGGCTCCCGCGTTGGCATCCTGTCGCAGGATTCTGGCGGCCGCGTCCGCTGAAGGCCTTTTCTTAACAGGACCAGTCTCCATGCGCGGAAAAACTTCAGGCGGCTGGCGCTCCGACTTTGGAGACGGAGTCGATTTGTTCTTCGCGATTTCGGGCTTGAAATTTGTGTAAGGCGCAACCATGCGTTCGCTTCCAGGGTCGGGCTGTCGCATTGAAGGAGGAGGCGCTGAGTCGGCTGTTTTCGCCTTTGGAACGAGCACTTCAGCCTTCGGCGGCGAACTTAGGTACGCAAAGTCGGGCGGCACCGGGGCAGGAAGTTCCGCCGGAGGCGGGAGCATTTCTGCGGCCGCGTTTTTCTTGGCGATGCCTTTCAAGACTCCGAGGGCGCCCAGGACCATTACGGCGCCAAGCAGGACCCAAAATATGGCGGGAAGCCCTGTGCGCTTTGTTGGCACAGGCATAATGGAAGGCGTCACGATCCGCGCAGCGGGAGGGGCGCTTACAACTCTTTGCGCGTTGGCCGCCCGAACGGGCGCGGTGGCGATTGCTGGCTTTTCCTCCGCCGTGCCGTTGAGGGCACCTTCGAGTTGGGAGATGGACTGAAATCTGTTCGCGGGATTTTTCAGCAAGCATTTCAAAATCGTGCGCTCAATGTACGCCGGGATGGCCGGATCGATCTCATGCGGAGGAATGGCTTCTTCCTGCATCTGTTTCAGCGCAACCGCGACCGGATTGTCAGCTTCGAACGCGGGGGTGCCTGTGAACATTTCATACAGGATCAGGCCCAGCGAATAAATATCGGTGCGGTAATCGACGGCTTTTCCGCCCACTTGTTCGGGGGCCATGTACTGCGGCGTCCCGACCATGGAGCCAGTCATGCGCGTCACGGCTTCCATCGAGCGCGCGATGCCGAAGTCCATGATCTTCACGTTGCCGTTCGCGTCCACCATGATATTTTCCGGCTTCAGATCGCGGTGAACGATCCCTTGCGCGTGCGCTTCTTTGAGTCCGGAACAGATTTGCAGTGCCAGATTTACGGCCTTGCGCTGGGGCAGGCCGCCGAAGCGGTTGAGCACCGACCGCAGGCTCTCGCCTTCTACAAATTCCATGGAGGTGTAGGCGACTCCCCCCACGCGATTGAATTCATGCATGCGGCAAACATTTTTGTGCGTGATCTTCCGCGCAAAGAGCAGCTCGTTCTTGAAACGCTCCATCATGGCTTGGTCCGAAGCAATCTCGGGCTTCAGCAATTTCAGCGCGACGGTTTCGCCAGTCTCGCGATCGCGAGCTTTGTAAACATTTCCCATGCTTCCGTGTCCT
>Ga0206845_1204_pt1 | contig 12935 bp, 11 predicted proteins | sample Alteio_BWOrgCont_19_FD_152887 | JGI IMG/M metagenome (GOLD analysis project Ga0206845, IMG submission 152887) | Enriched cells from forest soil in Barre Woods Harvard Forest LTER site, Petersham, Massachusetts, United States -... | ecosystem: Environmental > Terrestrial > Soil > Temperate forest >...
TCGACCTGCATCTGGCCGATCACCACAAAAAAGGCACCCGGCGCCACCGTGATGAAGCGTTGGCGGATATTGGGGATGATGTAATAAATATAGGACACCGCGGCAAACAGGATGGCGATCGTCACCAGAAATAGAATGGGTCCCAGATTCTGATACATGACGGTGACATGAATGCCGAGCCAATCTTCGATGTCATGAAATATGAGCGGTAAGGCCACCACCAGAAGCATGGCGGTGATGATGATGAAGGTGAAAATCATCAGTTGCAGAATACTAAGCGAGCGACGAAACCAGTAAGCCGGCGGCGTGGCGACGTGATAGGCGCGGTTTAGAATCGTGCGCAGGCCCTCGACCGCCGACGATGCCGTCCATATCGCACCCAGAATCGACACGGTGAGCAGGCCCTGCGGCGGGCCGGAGACGATCTCCACCACGCGGGGTTTGAGCGCGGCGGTCAGGTTATCAGGAAGCTGCTGCAAAATGGAGGTGATGAACACTTCGCCCGCATGGCCTTGCCCTAGCACGCCGATGATAGCAACCATGAACACGAGAAACGGGAAGAGGGCGAGCAGGCCGAGGAATGCAAGATAACCCGCATGTTCGATGCCATCGTGATTGACGGTGTTCATCACCGCTTTTTTGAGGCCGTGCAGGAGTTGTGTTGGCGTGATCATGCTGGTTCCTGCTGCGACATGCAGTGAATCGTGCCAAATCCCCACACCAGATCAACCGCGTGAATGCCAACGACATCGCGGTCCGGGAAACATTCAGCGAGGATGGAAAGCGCGATGCGGTCCGCTGGGTCGTTGAAGGTGGGAACCAGGACGAGCTTATTTGCGATAAGAAAATTGGCGTAGGATGCGGGCAGGCGCGTACCTTCGAACATGAGCGGGCGTGGCATGGGAAGCTCAACGACATTGAGCGGTTTGTCGTTCTGGTCACGCGCTTTTTTGAGGCGTTTTAAATTATTTTGCAGCGGCGCGAAATTCACATCGCGCTTGTTTTTTTCGACGACGGTGACGACGGTGTTGGCATTCACAAAACGCGAAAGATCATCGACGTGGCCATGCGTGTCGTCGCCGGTGACGCCGCTGCCAAGCCAGATGACCTGCCTGATGCCGAGATATTTTTCGAATATTTGTTCGTAATCTTCGCGCTTAAATCCAGAGTTGCGCTCCTGGATTTTGCTGAGCAGGCATTCCTCGGTGGTGAGCAGTGTGCCTTTGCCGTTGACGTCGATCGAACCGCCTTCGAGCACCACGCGCTGGCCGTTATGCATCGGCTCGATGTGCCTGATTTTTATTTTTTCGTTGAGGGCGGCGGGCACTTTGTCGTCGAGCATGTGGTTATTATATTTGCCGCCCCAACCGTTGCAGCGGAAATCGAGCATGCACAAATCCTGCGGCGCACGGCGTGCGAGCGCAGGATCTTTCCGGGCGGTACGGGATCCTGTGCTGCCGCTTTGCGGCCCACAGGATTGATAAACAAAAATTGGTCCGGAGTCGCGCATCCAGCTGCGGTTGGTGGGGATGACGTGAATGTCGATTTTACTGGAGTCGATGCCGGTAACATCGCAATGATACAGCATATCGGCTTTTTGCACTTCGTTTTTCACCAGCATGCGCACGCGCTCGTTTTTAGTGAGGTAGCGCATAATTTCCGCATATACCCACGGAATCGGCTCGAACTTGCCCGGCCAGTCTTTTTTATGATGCGGCCAGGCGAGAATGGTGGCGCGGTGCGGCTCCCACTCAGCGGGCATGCGAAGAGCGGATGACGGATGGCGGATGGCGGATGGCGAGATCATAATTTATTGATGAGTCCTTGTAACATGCGTGAGATACGCGAATATTCATCGCACCATTCTTGCCATAATGATTCTTTAATATAGCCCAAATCGAAACAATAACGGCACCATACTCTCATTTCATCGCTTGAACCCAATGCGATAAGTAAGAAACGCTTGAATTCGGCGCGCGAGTATTTTTGTTTGCCATACCCTTCTGCAATATTCGCACAAATAGATTTACTGGCCTTGCGAATCTGATCCCCAAGTGCATATTGTTCGATAGCCGGGAACTCTAAACTTGTGCGATGAACAGGCAATGACATTTTATACGCTCTTTGAAAAACTTCTATATCATCAAACGATGTGGTTTTTTTATAAGCCATTCTCGTCATCCGTTATCCGTTATCCGTTATCCGTTATCCGTTATCCGTTATCCGTCAACCGATTTGCTGGGTTTTGGATAGTTGGTGGCGGCGAGCAGGAGGCTCACCAGCGCCGACGCAGCGAATAAAACGCACACGCCGAACTGGCTTTGCTGAGCCGCTTCCACTGCAACCAGCACACTGGCCAATCCGCCGAGCAACGAATACACCCGGCGCGCCGGGCTGGGTGATCGCTGCGCAAGATAGGTGCCAGCAATGGCTGTGATGATTACCAAAAACTCGATTGTACCGTTCATTTTTCTCTCCATCGTTGGGTGATATCGCCGTATGCGTCAATGCGGCGGTCGCGGAAGAACGGCCAGTTGCGGCGCGTTTCTTCGATGAGTTTGGGATCGACTTTTGCCACTAAAATTTCTTCCTTGCCGTGGCTGGCCTGCGCAATCACGCGGCCAAACGGGTCGGCGATGAAGCTGTGGCCGAAAAATTCGAGGCCCTCATAGCTACCCCCTCCTAAATCCTCCCCCTGGTAGGGGTAGGACTTGGCGCCGACAATTTTTTCGTGGCCCACGCGGTTAACCGCGCACACATAAACCCCGTTGGCAATGGCGTGCGAGCGTTGCATGGTCTGCCAGGCGGAGACTTGCGCCTCGCCGAATTCTTTTTTTTCTTTCGGGTGCCAGCCGATGGCGGTGGGATAAAACAAAACCTGTGAACCCTGCATGGCAGTCAGTCGAGCGCCTTCGGGATACCACTGATCCCAGCAGATGAGCGTGCCGATGTTGCCCGCACTCGTTTTCCAGTTTTTAAAACCCAGATCGCCCGGCGTAAAATAATATTTTTCTTCGAACAACGGATCGTGCGGGATGTGCATCTTGCGGTAAATGCCGAGCAGCGACCCATCGCGCTCAATGATCGCCGCGCTGTTGTGGTATACGCCCGCGCCGCGCTTTTCAAAAATTGAGGCGACAATCACCATGCCGGTTTTTTTTGCGATTTTGCCGAGCGCATTGCTGGTGGGACCGGGGATGGGTTCGGCCAAATCAAAATAACTCGTGTCTTCCTTCTGGCAGAAATATTCGCTCATGAAGAGTTCCGGCAAACACGCTACCTGCACGCCCATGGCCGCCGCTTTTTCGAGCATAACAGTAGCTTTGGCCAGGTTTTCAGCCGGCTTTTTACTCATGCGCATCTGAATGGCGCCGATAGTGAAGGGGGTGTTTTTTGTAACGCTCATGCCACCTCGATAATTGGTGGCTCGGGAGGGAGAAGTGAAACTGCTTCCAAACCACCTTGATAAATAATAATTTTTAGAACATCGATTCTTGTCGTGTGTACCATGTTTGTGTAGCACATGACTGCGAGGATGCAATATGATTATTCACCAAAACGGTTGGTTTCTAACGAGCGCGTATATCGCAAAATACTGCTAATCGAATCGAAAATAAATCGAGCCTCATGTAACCCGATAATCTCATTATCATGCGCGAACGATTTATTGTTTCGGATATGATTAAAGTCATCGAAGATACTGATGCTGCTTTTCATAATTTTCAGCGAAATACCCTGAATACCGCCTCCGGCTTCCAATATCTTAACATATCTGCCGACGCGACTATGCAAGGGGTCATCTTGGCCGCACGATTCGCCGAACCCTTGCAATAAGTGCGCAAACTTCTTCATACAGTAGGTATGCAGGCGGTCAAGCGCAGCTTGCGGCTTATTTGCTGTTATATCGCGCTGGATGGCGGCAACCAACTCATCCAAGGTTTCGTTAGGAATAAACCGTTCTATTGCATCGGTGCTCGCCGTTACGGTCTCGCCTTCAAGCCTGTGAACGATTTTGAAGTATCGGTCAGATAGTTTAGAAGTATCAGTGGCTCCTTGTTTATCTAGGATACCGGCACGATAATCCCAAAGAGAGCGTAGTACGCGGGCAGCCATGTTGCCATCCACGACATCCAGAAACGCCTTTAGCCTCCGTCCTTTTGAAAGGCCTGCTGGTGCATATCGCTCATCGTAAATATCAATAGCAAACTCCTCATCAAAGTATCGAGGAAACGTGCGGTCACTAAAATCCAGCACATAACCCCGTCCTCGCATCTGCTCAAAGGCTTCATCCAGTACGTCAATCTCGGTCTGCTTGAGTTTCGGCATAATTATTTACTGGCCTTCTTTTTCTTTGGCAAGGCAGGTTCTTTTTCGGGGAGGGCGCGTTCATCAAGGTCTTTTGCACCGATTTCTGCGACCCTAGCTAGTAAGGCATTATAACTTTCGGAGGTGATTCCAAAATGTTTGCCGTATTGCGCTTTAATAACGTGATATGGGTTCAATATAAGAGCGTAGCTCATTGCGCCAGACGGGCCTTCTTTCAGGCGAATGAAACCGAGTTGCTCCAAGATTTTTAGTCTTTCTCGCCATGTTCTCTCACCTCTTTGGCCATCAAAACCTGCGTGAAACGCCATTTCCTTAGGCTTATTCAATACAATCATGCAGTCATCAAACCCTCGGCAGAACAACTCGAAATAGGCGGATGAAACCGGCTTTGTTTTCGACATTTGGTCCATTACGGACATCATCAATGGCATCGTCCGTGGTATGGTGGCAAAGCCTTTGCTGTTTTGTCTTACCCAAAGGTCATCATCCGTTATATCAGGCCAGAGTCTGCCCCGTAGCTCACGTTGCCGGGCATCAATTTTACTTTTCATGAGGTTCATTGTACTATTCCTTTCTGCTTTAGATTAAGCGGAGCCAGTTTTGGAAGCTGGCCCCTACACCCAGTCCCCCTTGGGGCGGTTGCTGATAGTTTGGACCTATTGGCGACCGCACCTGACTTCGTGCTAAAACAATAATTGCAAAAAATCGCTTTCAACTCAATGTATTAGAATTTCCTGCCTGAGCCATAGGACTCAGATAACTGGCATAGTCAATACACTAAATGGCAGTAAACAGCCAACTCAATTATTGAGTCGGCAGTTGGTATTTTAGAATTGGTAGGCTTAACAACGCCATACAGGCTAATTGCAGTTATCGGCGTCCTCGCTGTATCGCTGTACTCACTGTGCTCCTGCGTCCTCGCGTATCGCGCACGGGAGGCCCCCCCCCTCAGATGAAAAGCCGGTAATCGTAAGAAGCTGTTCCAAACCGTTGCAGTAAAGAGCCGATACGGGCAATTTCACCAGATGACTGTAAAGTGGCGGGGAACTTCGTGTATAAATCAAACGTATTCCAATTCATTTTAGAAAGGCCGAGTATTTCTTCACCAAGCTGTTTAAGAGGCGTGGTTCCCGCATGACGGCGGAGCATTAGAGGTGCAGGGATACGTCGCTTACCTTGAAAATACTTATAGTTCGGTTTAACGGCAGTGGTTGCCCCATGTACCCACATCAACGCCGTGAAATCATCCAACTTCATAACCGTGCCACGCCGCACAGGGTAATTATCCTCATCTATGCTCCCATCCCGCTTCTGCACGGATGCAACATAGCGTAAGGCGCTATCTAGCTGGATTTCTAACATATCGACGACTTCAACCCCACTTAGGCCATCAAGCAATCCTTCCCGTTCTTCCTTCAGGAACGGGGTGCGTTTGTGCAGCACGACGCGCCGAGGAAGCTTCATACGGGCATCAAAAAATAGCTGACGAATAGTTTCTCCGGTACGGCGTGCATCGTCTTTTGACATGAAGGGATTCTTGCCCCTCATTATAGGATTCTCGACCTTGCTTAGGCGATACTGCAAGCCTTCGCCACGTGCGCTATAAATGTGGCTGCACCCTAAAACGACATGCGCACCCCTTACAGCATTGCGGTCAATACTGAAACCAAGGCCGACAAAGGCAGTATCATCGTCCAGCCCTTCCAGCACCCAAGGCGTACGCATACCCTTGACATAAAGAGCAAGGGATAGCCACCACCATACCCGGCACTGCTGAGTATCCGAAAGCGTGTCCTCCGTCAGGAATTGCGTAGCTACGCCGCGTTGTACCGCATACGCCTTTACGAAATCATGAAGGTCGAAGTGTTCACCGCTATCATGATAACCACGAAATTCATCCCAACGACGCGGAAAGAAAATCAGAACAACATGGGGAGCGTATGACGAGCGAAGGGCCTCTATTGCGCTTGTAATTTGCTGAGCGGTGGAAGCGGCCCCCAAACGCCCTGCACCGGAAGGTTCCGGGCATACTATCCAGCCGGGCGAACCTGGCTCAGGTATTTCTATAGGAAGTCCGTAAGATTGCTGGAACCCTGCGTAATCAACCAAGTAATCGCGCTCGGTATCCGATGGACGATGAGTTTGATTTGCTTTTTGAAGATAAGAATGAAAAAGCCTGCTTTCTGTTTGTGGGCAGACTACGCCTATGCGTAGTGATGGCGCTAGTCCTTTAAGTGTAAGGGGATAATCGTAGGGACGATTAGCAACCATACCCCTTATGGGGTGCGTATCTGTTATTGTGCTGTTGCCACGCTTATCGCAGAAAATCAGCGTTGGCTCAGGGAGTTCTAGCCCACTGTATTTTAGCAGAGGCTGGAGTTTTTGCGGGATGGATGCAGGTGCACCTCCGCCCGGTAATCCTATTTGTGCAAATACGGGTGAACGCCTGATTCGGAATTTGAAGCTAGAACCGACTCCAACCGGGAATTCGAGAGCAGCAGTACGCTCCTTGGGAAGAAGAATATCTCTCCATTTATTCATTGCAGCATTAAACGGCTTATTATGCTGATAGCCAAGAATACGGAGTTTTATAGCGCCTGCGACTTCGTACGGCACCTCAGCGCCATTTGTGCTCAATACCTTAATGGAGGGCTTCAAGACCACGTACTGCGTTCCACCAACACGGCGTAAGAAGACTCTGACTGAATCATGAGCGTGATATACAACTCGCTCGTGCGTTTCTCTCTTAAAATCCTTCACCCATAGTTCGGATTCGCCATCGGTAGGAACGTCAGAAGCACTGGCAAGAGACCGCACTAAAGCCTGACGCATCAGCCCGACAATAGCGCCGTCCTCATAACGAAGCTCATCCGGACTGACGGGGGGTCTTTCAATCGCGCCTTTAAGATTGTTGCCAAATACATCTTTAATGTCATCAACAGTTCCAAGGGCGAGAACTTTGCCCTTAAACGGTACTGCAACGACCTGCCGTCCGCCCACCTGTTCCCGTAGCCACGCCCATACTTTTTCGGTTGGCCATACCTTCAGTTCGAATGATAGAACTTCGGCAGGCAGGTCTATCTCGAACGCATTGCTTTTAATCAGCGTGCTTGCCTGAAAAGCCGGAACCTGAAACGGTTCACGCGCTAACAGGTCAACAGGTGTATGTTCAGCAATATCTTTACGTGCTGCCTCACGCTTCTCCCCATCTAAACAGTGTAAGGATAACCGCATCATTAGGTCATCGAACCCAAGAGCGGGTACATAATACGCCTGCCTGCCTCGGGAGCGGGCATGGGTTAGTAAGCCAGCTATGGAATCTGGGATTTCACCATCGCTATATCCGCACCAGTATAACGCGCCACTCCCCGTTTCATTACACGCTTCATGCAACGCATCCATAATGGATTGGTCACGGCCACTATATCCGCAGATGATTAAGGATTTATGCTTCATCTCCTCGATAAGGGCAGCACGCAAAGCCTGTTCTTGCTGTTGCAACTCCTCGGGTGTGTTTTTTAATGCGTCATACCGATAATCTCCATGCAGCGATACGCACAATAACTCTCCTTTATTGGCGGGGCGGGATAAACGGCTTTGAGTGTCAATCCCGACTTCAAGTGGCGTAAGACTGAACCCAGCCGCAGCACGTGTGGGAAGTCCATCAAAATTCGTAGTCCAAACGGAGCGGATTAAATCGGCTTGAGCAAGATGGCACAATAGCTGATAGCCAATATGAGGATGAGCGCCACGAACCTTCTCTTGGAAATAAGCGCGGCGGTCATCAGCAATAGGGAAGCACCGCTGGATATAGAACCCATACTCTTCGGGAGAATTTTCTTTAGGATATGCACCCTGTTTGTCGAGCCATTGCTGTATGCGCTGCCGAACGCTGGGAAGAGATAGTTCGGCAAATTGGTCTTCAAGGCCCGGATTATTGGTAAGAAAAAGACTGCGCTTCCATTCCCATATACATGCACCTGCTGAAGGTACGCCTGAGCTAATGGATGTTCCGGCACCGATAAAAAGAGCATGTGGCGTGTTTTTACGGACACCGATGGAACGAATAAGTGCATCAAGCGATAATGCAAGGTCGTCTGTGTCCGGCGCAACGGCGGCGACAGCACTAGTTAGATTTGCCATAAAGAACTTACATTACAGTGGATAATAGATTTTAAGTGAATATAGGCCACTATGCCTTATGAGTAAATAGCCTCCGAGTGATGATTATTAAGAAGTAAACCCGCCCTGTCACGACGGGTTTCCCAAGGCTACTTCCGCTCTAAATCGCCTTTTATATAATCCAGCTGGGTCTGGAGCCGGGCGGTATCGGCATTGCCATTCATGTCTATCCGGTTCTCATACGCAGTGTTGGGGCTTGCGATGACCGCGCAATCAGCAATAACGCGTACAGTCTTGCCATTTTGCACGAGTTGCAGCGTGATGCGTGAGACCGGCGTGCCGATGTTCGTGCCGAATATCATCGCGGTTGGGTTCGGCCTGTCGGCCACGACAACGTTGTCATCAGACTTCGTGACGATGAAGCCCATGTTGACCATCGTGTCCACCAGCTTATCCTTGACGGTTTTCTTGGTGACGTTGTTAATGGTGACTTCCACCTTGCCGCTCGGCGTAGCGTGTTGAATGGGGCCAGCGCAGGCGGATACCAACCCCATCAGGCAGATGACGGTGGCAAAGCTACGGATACGATGTAATTGCAGCATGTTTTTCTCCTTTTATGAAAAGCAAACGGCCACCCGTTGTGCAGGTGGCCGGAATTGCTTGTTGCAGTTGTTAAAATTGGAAATTCAGGCCGAGGTTGGCGGTGACAGCATCCTTGACGGTTCCGCCAAAGTCCGCACCCTGATAACGCACCAGCCCACGGACGTTGATATTGTCGGTCAGCCAATACTGTGCGCCACCACCAAACCGCCCCTTGGTTTCAGTGTCATCGGTAGAGCCGATGGTCGGTATGGAGAAGCTGGCCTTGAGGCGCGAAACGCCCACGGTTCCAATCAGCTCAAACTTTCCGGCATCGTCAACGGGCAGGTAGCCGAGCACATCGAAGTTGAAGCCTTTGACGTTGACCTTGCTGTCTAAGCCGGTGCCGAGAATGTTGCTCTTATCGGCATTATCCGTCCATAGGTAGCCCGCCTCGAAGCCAAGGTATTTATGCACCCTCGCGCCGACATGGACATTGACGCCGTTCAGGGATTCGGACGCTAAATCGCTGCCGCTGACGCCAGTGCCGAACAGGTTGCTCTCATAATTCACGCCAGTGTACTGATAATCAGCGCCGACAGTTGGCTTGAAAAAAAAGCCGCTAGGCGCATCGGCTGCGTGCGCGGGTGCAGTCAGCAGCCCAAGCGCGGAAAAGCATAGAATAGTTTTAAGATAGGTTTTCATGTGTAACTCCTCGGTTGTGTTAAGAAACACACCACCTCTCGATGGTGCCGGGGAGTTAAGAAGTCTTCGTAGGAAGACCGCATACGCCTTTAGCTTTCGCCTGAACATGCGCGTATGCCTCCCCGACCGATGGTCGAGGAGTACAAATGACGGTTGTACCAACCGCCTACGAAGAGGTTCTTATGCCCCGGTGCTGGTTTTGCCAGCACTACGAGTAACTTAGGGGATTGCGCGGTCAGGTCAATGGAAAATGCGTGGCAAGCGGCATAAAGCCTGCTATGTGGCTAAGCTGCCACAGAATTTTGGCAAGTACTACAGCGCCCGCAGGCACATATTGCGGATTTGACTGCCGTGCCAGCGCCTGCCCGATGCAGTAGTGATTGCCAGTTCGTTCATGCGGTTCGCCACAGCCGTGTATGAGCGCAGTTCGCGCATCAAATTTGCAACGACTGAATAATGAACCCGGTCACGCAATCGCGCTTCAGCTTTGTGCTGTTCGGCTAGTTTGCTGCCGTTCACGCCCAGCCGTACTCCCTTCGACTTCGCCACGGCTAGCGCGTCCTTAGTTCGTTTGCTGATAAGCTCTCGTTCAAACTCAGCGAACGCGGCCAGCATGTGCAACATCAACTTGTTTGCGTGCGGATTATCGCAGCAAACAAACTCAACGCCGGACTCCATCAAGTTTGCGATGAACGCTAGATTCCTACCGAGTCGGTCAAGTTTAGCGATGACCAAAGTTGCCTTCCGTTTCCGGCATTCGTCGAGTGCCTTCAACAATTCAGGTCGGTCGTTGCGTTTGCCGGATTCAACTTCGGTAAAGTTTGCCACCACTTCGTGCGGTCTCGTGGCAAAGAAAACATTGACCGTTTCTTGCTGCGCTTCCAAGCCCAAACCGGATTCGCCCTGCTTACTGGTCGATACGCGAAAATACGTGACGTAGCGTTTCATGCTATGCCTCCATTATCTCCAGAAAGGGTAATGGTTGGTTTACCTTGTATGGCATTAACATATCGCCGCAATTCGTCCTGCCGGATACTGTTCAATAGCTCCATGTGCTGCACGATACTTTCACGCAGCCGCTGGTGTTCGGCTGGTATTAACCCGACGCTTTCCGCCTCGGCGGCTTCACCATGCTGTCGAAGTGCATCAGGTAGCGGTGAAGTGATTTCGCGGTCGAGCCGCCCACCGCACTCATGAAAAACCCCGACACCGATTTGCCGGACGCTGAACCGCTTGAACTCCAACACCGCGTGACGTAGTTGCCGGAAGCAGGCTTGCCCGGTGCGGGTATAGAGGTCTGCTGCGTAAACGGGGATGCCATCAACATCTGGCACGGCGGGGATGGCATTGTGCCGGATGCTGGTTTTCTGTTTCTGCAATGTCTGCCAAACCAGCGGCGTGAAAACCGACAATGGCCACGGCGATTTTTTCATTACACCAATACACGCTTCTGTCAGTTCAGCGGGCGCATTCAATGAGCGCAGCACTTTCACCGCCACTTCCGGCGACCCATTACGTCCCGGCATGAGGTCGGAAGGGAAGCGTTTCATGCCGAATAAAAACCAAAGCGCCAATGCCCGCTCGACCAGCGCCCTCCTTTCATCCACCGCGCAAGCAGTTAGCGTTGTATCATCTGCCTTAGAGAATTGTTCACGCAACGCGGTATGGCATCCAGCCCGCTCGACCTGAATCAATAATTCATCCGCCACCCGCGTCTTCACCGACCGACATAGCACCCGCACCAGATGCAAGCCGACCTCTCTATCTCCATGACGCCTCCTCCATGTGCTCGAAGCCGTGGCGGTGAGCACCTTTACCACCACATCTAGGCTGGCGACCCCAATATCTTCCAGCGCGATGACGTGCAGCCGACGCCAGAAGTTCTGCCGGTCTTGCTCCCATAGTGCTACCGCTGCCCTTACCGCCCGTACTTCATCACCGCGCCGTATGGCCTTCTGCATTGCTGATGAAAATATCCAGCGGTCGCCTTGCATCGGCACAACCTGATAAGGCGACTCCTGTGCAATAGCGGTCTCTATATTATCTAGGATTTCTGCTGTGTTCATGTTCCCTCCTTGGAAATTTATATTGAGGGAAGCGTGACCTATTGACTGGTCATGTCCATAAGTTTGCGCCAGAAAATACCTAATAATTTCAAAATGTATTGTGCGTGTTTAAGCGGAGGGGCGAGCAAACTTTACCCTTGTTTGTTTGCAATAAACTGTTGCTCATACATGTTTTTTTACTCGTTCGGCCTAAAAATCGTCAAAATGTAAATCTTTCGATAATTCTTACAGTTTGACCCATCTTACAGCGATACTTTTGCGCTGGAGATTCCCACTAATCCCACTGGCCATAAGCAATACTCTTGAGCGCAATAATTTCAAAGTGTCCATCGCGCATTTAAGCGACAGGGGAGCAAACTTTACTGCTGTTTATTTTCGATAAGCTACTGCCAAGACATATTTTTTTACTTGTTTGACCCGAAAATCATCAAAATGTCCATTGGACGGGTATTCGGACAGTATGACCCTTGCTTCATTACATATATTCTCAATAAATCATTGAGAATATACTTGGGTATATTCTCCATAGTTTATAGAGAAAGTGCACCTGAGTGCAATATGGGAAGTATGATATAGATTCTCTATAGTTTATTGAGAATATAAATAGGTAACAGTCTGACAGACAACCATACACCCTGCCATTGCTATTATAGTTATTTTTTCAGAGGAAAGAACCCGGAGGTTTTAACGGCATCATGCCAGTACGACCATAGTTGCTTGGCGTCCCAGATGTCCTGCATGGCGTCGTTATACGCTTTCTGGAGGGTCGGCTTGACCTTATCCGGCACCAGTTCGAGCGCCTTTTCCAACGACCTATCCAGCCCATGACGAATGAACAGGTGCCGGACATAGTTCATTTTTGCAAGCTTCCGCTGGTTGAGCGCCCGGACTGAAATCCGCAGGCAGCGATTCTGTATATTTGCCAGCTTTGCGAACGTTGTCTTCTGCACCCGGCATTCATAGCGGCTATGAAGGAAGTCTCCATAAACTGGCTCCTTACCCGGCCCAGCGCCCTTCTTTTTGGCTGCCTTCTTGGCCTCATCAAGCTGTTCCTGACGCTTGTCATAGACGTACTCGTCGCTGGATTGCCCCTTCTTTATCTTAGGATACTTCGTTTCCACCCGGCCTGTTTTGCTC
>Ga0206845_1186_pt1 | contig 12766 bp, 17 predicted proteins | sample Alteio_BWOrgCont_19_FD_152887 | JGI IMG/M metagenome (GOLD analysis project Ga0206845, IMG submission 152887) | Enriched cells from forest soil in Barre Woods Harvard Forest LTER site, Petersham, Massachusetts, United States -... | ecosystem: Environmental > Terrestrial > Soil > Temperate forest >...
GAAATTATTGCTGACGCCGCTGGGCATTATATTTGGCGCATCCATTGGCCGCGAAGGCCCTACTGTGCAGGTGGGTGCGGCGATCATGCTGGCAGGTGGAAAATTCTTCGGTCGCAGCCAGCAACATGGATTAATTCTGGCAGGCGGTGCAGCAGGCATCGCAGCGGCATTTAACACGCCATTGGCCGGCATCGTTTTCGCCATTGAAGAACTCAGCCGTTCTTTTGAGCGGCGCACCAACAGCCTCGTGCTCACCGCCATTATTTTTGCCGGGATCAGCTCCATTGCCGTGCTTGGCGATTACACGTATTTCGGAGTTACCAGCGCCAGCCTTGATAATTATGCATGGCCGGCCGTGATTGTCTGCGGACTAGGCGGTGGCTTGCTGGGCGGGTTGTTCAGCCGTTTTATCATCGCCGTACTTAGTTGTAATTTGCCAGCTGGTATCGCCAAACAAATGAAATGCCATCCTTACCTGTTCGCTGGATTATGCGGACTAATGGTGGCCATTATGGGTGTTGATTCACATGATATCGTCTATGGCAGCGGCTACCGTGAAGCGCGTCATTTGATTGAAGGCAGCGCATCTATACCGTGGTTTTTTGGTTTGCTCAAAATGGCGGCGACAGCGCTTTCATCTATTTCCGGTATCGTCGGAGGATTTTTTGCGCCATCGCTTGCCACCGGCGCTGGTTTTGGCGCTAACCTCGCGGGATTTTTCCCCGGTCTGCCAGTTGCCGCCGTGGTGATGCTCGGCATGGTATCCTATTTTTCTGGTATCGTGCAGGCACCGATTACCTCATTCGTCATCGTATTTGAAATGACCAATAACCATGCGATGATCGTTCCCATTATGGCTGCGGCGCTAATCGCCAGCATTACGTCAAAACTTGTATGTCCCCATCCCATCTATCACACGCTGGCCGAAAACGCCCTGCGTCAGATTACACAGATGCAAAGTGATCGATCTAAGCAATTGAAGCAATGAGCCTACGCTCCCCAGCTGCTTGTAAAGCATTATCTCACACCATCTCAACAATCTGCAGTCGCATGCGGGGGTACAGAGTGCACTGAAAACCAAACGAGGGATATATGGACAAGGAAATTTTTGAAGGCATTACCCAAGGGATAAAAGAGGCAGTCGCTCATGCTAAAGGCGCGCGAAAAGGGTATCGCATACATAAAGTAAAGGTGCCGAAAGAAGTGAATGTAAAAGCAATCCGCACCAGACTTAAGATGACCCAGGTCACATTTGCTGAAACATTTGGATTTAGCGTAGATGCGGTACGTAATTGGGAGGGGCATAGGCGCACTCCTGAAAAGGCTGCGCGTATTTTACTGCGCGTGATTGAGCGCAATCCTAAAGCGGTTTTGGATGCGACTGCATAATTATAATATTTTAGGCAATTCAGCTATTTTGGTAGTTTCGTGAGTTCTAGCTAAAACAGTAAAGTTAACTCTGGAAAAATATCTCTACCCGTAAAGTTTCGGCTTGAATCGCTGCCAGCATTTCCAGTTTTTTCATTTCTTCGTCATTAAAATGCGTCTCTGCGCGTTTACACAGGTGATGCAATTTCATCGCGCCTAAATTGCCTGATGAACCTTTGAAGCGGTGAGCGGCTGATTTCCAGGCTTCATGGCTTTCTGCACCCGTGCTTTTTTGTAGTATTGCAATCATGGCTTGCGCCTGTTCCAGGAACAAATCCGCAAGGGCTTTTCCTTCTTCCGGATCACCGTCGGTGAATATCCGAAGCTGCGCCATATCCACCGGTGTTTCTTCGACTTCCTTAGGTGTCGCTACCAGATATTTTACTGTGGTGATGCTAGCTTTGTTAGCATCCAGTAAGAACCAAGCCTCAAGTATTTTCCTTAAATGCTCGGCGCGCAGCGGTTTGCTTAAGTAATCATCCATCCCTGCTTTCAAGCATTTCTCGCGGTCGCCCATCATGGCATTGGCGGTCATGGCGACAATGGGCGTGTGCAGTGGCGTGCCTTCTTCCAGCATGCGCAGTTTAGCGGTGGCCTGGTAGCCATCCAGTTCCGGCATCTGGCAATCCATAAAAATCATATCATAAGCTTGGGTACGATATTTGAGCAGCGCCTGTACGCCGTTCTCAGCCACATCGATGTGGCGCACGCCGAACTTGCGCAGCAGTTTTTCTGCAAAAATCTGATTGACCGGATAGTCCTCCACCAGCAAGATTTTTGCATCCGCTATGGGGAGACGGTTTTCGGTTGCTACACAATTGATACTTCTGTTTTCGTTGATGGGAGAGGCGTCTTGTTCGGAAGCAAGCCTGCAGGGAATAATAAACCAGAAGGTTGAACCCTTGCCTTCAGCGCTTTCTACACTGATATGCCCGCCCATCAGTGTCACCAGTTGTTTGGTGATGGCAAGACCCAGCCCGGTGCCACCGAATTTGCGCGTCACCGAGGCATCGGCTTGTGTGAACTTGTCGAAAATCTCGCCCAGCTTATCGGCGGGAATGCCCATGCCCGTATCTTCGACGCTGATATGCAGATAGCTGCCGTCGTCCTGTTCCTGCATACGAACGGTCAGGCGTACATATCCATTCTCGGTGAATTTAATGGCATTCCCGGCAAGATTGATAACAATCTGACGCATTCTCCCCGAATCACCCCAGATATAAGCCGGAACATCCGGCTCACATTCCACCCGAAGATCGATGCCCTTTTTATCCGCCTGCGGGCGTAATAGGTTCATGGCGCCGGTGACGGTCTCCTTCACATCGTAAGCGATGTTTTCCAATGTCAATGCGCCCGCTTCGATTTTGGAGAAATCGAGGATGTCATTAAGCAACATCAGCAGGTTTTCCGCCGAGCCGTTTATGGTGGAGACAAACTCTTTTTGCTCCGCTGTCAATTCTGTATCGGCTAACAGATGCGCCATACCGAGCACGCCGTTCATCGGAGTACGCAACTCATGGCTCATATTGGCAAGAAAGTCGCTTTTAGCCGCTGCCGCTTGTTCGGCTGTCGCCTTTGCATGGCGGGCATCTCGTTCGGCACGCTCGGTTCTGGTCAAGCTGCGAAAAAGGAACACCAGCATTCCGATAAAACCGAAAAACGTCACAAAACCAGAGAGCAATACCAGGCTACTGTGGGTATCGAAGTCCACAATCTCCTGATACATAATAATTCCAAGTGGAAAGGAAAACACAGCAGCGCAGGCAACCAGGGTAAGCAGCCGGTTGGCGGTGCCCAGCATCAGGCTGATCATGCAGATAAGGCCGGTAGTGGCGATGACGCCTGTTCCCAGCATGGAAAAGCTCTGATTCGTAGCGAACCTACAATTAGCGAAGGGGATGAGGACGGAAGCCGCCATGCCGGTGTAATGCATGCCGCAGATGGCCACACCCATTACCAGGGCGGCTATACTCCGCCACGCGATTTGTTTACGGGAAGTTATGCGGCCTAAGACCAATATGATACACAGCGCTGCACCGGAGGCGGCAATGGCAATCAGTAGTGAAAGTATAAAAAGACTGGGAATATAACGGAGACTCGCATCCATCTGCATGGCCGCCATGCCGGTATAATGCATGGTGGCAATGCCAAGCCCAAGCAATATGGCGCTAACGCTAATTCGCTTCCATGAAAGCGCCGTGACTTGTGTAATCTTAAGAACGAACCATGCAACGGTAATGGCTATGATGCCGGACAGGGTCGTAAGCAAAGGGTCGTAATGGTGCAACATCTTCATGTCATAGGCGAGCATGCCGATGAAATGCATCGACCAAATGCCACTACCCAGTGAGATGGCGCCCGCCCAATGCAGTTTGCGCTTTTCAGGAAGGCCGCTGGCATTGGCCATGCGGGCGGCCAGCGTCAGGCCGGTAAATGCGCCAATGGAAGCGACGACATAGGAAACCAATACCAGCAGGGGAATATATTCCCCCACCATTATGTTGGTTGGCAATGCGCCGGTAATAAAAAACTGTTCGAGCATTTCGAGGTGACCTTATGCGCAGGATTTATGATGATGCACGCCGCTGTCTTGAATGTAACTATTTAGCGTTTCTTTTTTGAAGGGCTTGGACACAAAGCCCTTTGCTCCGGCGGTCAATGCTTTGTTGATGTTTTGCGTATCATTGTGGCTGCTGAACATGACGACGAAAGCATCCGGATCGACCGTCATGATTTGATCGAGCGCTGTGAAACCGTCTATATCCGGCAGGCCGATGTCGAGAAACACCACGTCGGGAGCATATAGTAGATAACTGGCAATCGCGCCGCGCGCATTCTCTTCAGTAATTATTGCATAGTTTTCACCCAGCACACCTACCACCACGCGCCTGGTTAGCGTGTCATCTTCCACTACCAGTACATAGGCGGGGCATCGTCCGCGGCGCCGTATTTTTGCTTCCGCGAATACTTCCTGAAGTGAGCCAATTTCTCCGAAGGTAGCCGTATGCGTACACGTAATCATTGAACATTCTCCTTGGCTATGGTCGGGCAACGCTCGATATATTGAAACAATTTGTCACGACTAAACGGCTTGGCCACGAATCCCTTAGCGCCGCGACTCATGGCCTGCAGGATATTTTCCCGGTCGGCGTTACCGGAGAGCATGATCACGTAAGAATGCGGGTCGAGCGCGATGATTTTTTCCAGCAGCTCATGCCCGGTGACATCTGGCAAGTTGATGTCTAAAAAAAGCAGATCGGGTGCGAGATCAGCATAGGTGGAAAGCGCGCCGTCGGCACTTTCAAGCGCAGTCAGCTTGTATTGTTTCTGTAATACGTTATTCACTAGCCTGCGCGAGAACGGATCGTCTTCGATAATCATGAGGTGTGGTTCGCCCCGCGCGGAGCGCAGCGCGGCGATCTCGGAAGCGCCACGATGGGCGCTTTGTTCCAGAATTCCCTGGCGCTTGCGGGCTGTTTGCGCCGCTGCTTGTTCCTGCGCTTGCTGCTTCGTAAGCGTTTCTTCGGCTTTGCGGCGGCTCTCGACTTTCTTTTCCAATAGCATCAACAGCGCACCGGTTTGCAGACTGAGATCATACGGTTCGCCGATATACTCCGCTGGTTGGATTTTAAATACGTTGGCGACTGCCAGCATGGTTTTTTTGCATTCCTTGACGGAAGCATGAGCCAGCAGAAAAACCTCTCCATCTTCACAGAAATAGGTATTGCAGCCGGAAAGATGCTTTTGCGCCTGTGCGACGATCTGCTGCCGTGTTTGCTCTGTATTGCCATCCACCGGATAGAGGCGGATGCAGTGTTTGCCCTCCGGATCTACCAGGCTCTTTAATGCTTGGATCAGTTTGCTGCTGGCTTGCTCATCGATAATGATCATGAATCTTTCCTATGAATTCATGATACCGCAGACCGCCTTTTTCCTGATGATAATAATAACTGATAACTTACAGATATTTAAAGATTTTACTAAAATTTTAGCTAAATACAATCGTTCTATAATAAGAAAATATAATCAATATTCTCATTTTGCTACTCAATTATTCATGCTAACATACTTTATGCCCCATACCATTCTTATTGGTGAAGATGAACCCGTACAGCGCAAAATGCTCACGGCGCTGCTTACCAAAAAACTGGGGTATAAAATCATTGCCGCAGAAAACGGCCAGGAAGTACTGCGACACGTAGAACGCAGCAATATCGGCGATATCAGCGTCGTGCTGCTCGACCTCGATATGCCGGAAATGGATGGTTTTGAGGCGCTCAAAGCGCTTCACAAATACCGGCCCGATCTTCCGGTATTGATCCTGACTGCTCGGGACGACACCGCCGCTGCCGTCCAGGCGATCAAAGCCGGAGCAAGTGATTTTATCGTCAAGCCTGCCGATCCAGCGCAACTGGATGTGGCATTAAAGAATGCTTTCCGCCTATCCGGCTTATCGCGCGAGCTTGCCCGCCTTAAGCGCGACCGTGAAGGCGCGCTCGGATTTCATGATGTGATCGGGCATGACGGCGGACTGGCGGCGGCAATAGGCTATGCGCGCAAGGCGGCGACTTCCGACGTGCCTGTACTGATGACCGGTGAGATTTCCACTGGCAAAGAGCTACTCGCGCGCGCCATCCACGGCGAAAGCAAACGTATGGGCGCACCGTTCATCACTATTCACTGCGGCGCAATCCCGCAACAATCGATTGAAAGTGTATTATTTGGTCAAGCAAGTGCGAGTGGGCGCAATCTTGGCAAATTCAGAGAGGCGGAACGTGGCGCCATCTTCCTGGACGATATTCATGCTCTACCGCACGACATACAAGTGAAACTGCTGCGTGTCTTGCAACAACGGGAAATAGAGCCGATCGGCGTAGACAAGCCTGTGAAAGTCAACGTGCGCCTGATTTCAGCAACTGACCGCGATTTGAAAGAAGAAGTAAAAGCTGGACGCTTCCGCGAGGATTTATATTTCCGCCTCAATGTGCTCACCATCGCCATGCCACCATTGCGCGAACGCAAACAGGATATTTTGCCATTGGTGGAGTATTTTCTGCATCGTCTTTCCTCAATGGATGCGCTGCCGCTTAAAACTCTCACCGCCGATGCGCAGCACTACCTGACTGAATACACGTGGCCGGGTAACATGCGCGAGCTGGAAGGGCTAATTCACCGGGCACTTGTGTTAAGTGAAGGGGAAACCATCAACCGCGCATTACTTAAACAAATTCATGAAACGGATTCCGTTGCTTCTACTGTGCCAATATCTGGTGTCCATATTGCGCTGAAACAGCCAAACGGCCTGCCAAAAACCATGAATGAGATCGAAGCAGAAGCCATGCAAAAGACGCTGGAGCAGTACCAGCACAACATCACCCGCGCCGCCGAGGCGTTGGGTATAGCTAAGTCTACTTTTTATCGGAAGATGAGGTGTGTGTTGTAATATCCGAACGAGTCACACTTCCTCAAAATAATAAAGATAAATATCATACATCTCAACAATCCGCGGTCGTATGCGGGGGTAACTGAAAAATGGGAAATCAAAATAAACTATAATACTCAAAATGTTGTTTGCCAAAAATGAACTCTAGTCCCTCAGCCAGTTTTATTGTTATTTTTCAATATATTATTCTATATTTCTGGCTTCGCTTCCATCATACATAAGAAAGAATTAAGTGTGAGTCTTGATTAAGAAGACATTGGCGCTCGGCACCTATGCGTCATGAACCAGTTCCGCCTGCATGACATCGGTACGGTGGCTGGCAAAAGATGCGATGCAGCTGGCGAGGTAGAATCGCCAGAGGCGCAAGAAAGATTCGTCGTAACCCAGCGCGGTGATATCCCATTTGTGTGCTTCAAAACGCGATAGCCACTCGCATGTGGTGCGTGCGTAGTCTTGTCCGAAAGAAAACATTTCTTGGCATGTAAGTCCGGCCTTGGAAGCGGCGTTATGGAAACGGGATTTTGAAGGCAGCATACCGCCGGGGAAAATTATTTGCTCGATAAACCCATTATAATGATGCAACGATTCGAATAAATAATCATCCAGCGTGATGGTTTGCACCACCGCCCTGCCATCAGGTCTCAGACATTTCTTGATCGTATCGAAGTAAGCGGGCCAGTACTGCTCCCCTACATGCTCAAACATGCCGATCGATACAATATGGTCGTAAATGCCGGTTATTTCACGGTAGTCGGTAAGTTCTATGGTAGCGAGGCGATGAAGCCCGGTGCAATATAATCGTTCCCTTGCATAGCTGGCCTGTTTTTCGGAAATCGTGATACCGGTAACTTTCATGCCATGGCGCGCCGCAAATTCCGCGAACCCGCCCCAGCCGCAGCCAATATCCAATATATGGTCGCCGGGCTGTGCGGCAATTTTATTTAAGATGCGCCGATATTTGGCTGTCTGCGCATCTTCTAGGCTACGGGTTTCGTCGCCTTCGAACAGTGCACCAGAATAAGTCATGTTTTTATCGAGCCACAGCGCGTAAAAATCATTGCCCATGTCATAATGTGCCATGATGTTACGCTTGCTGCCGTGCAGGGAATTATTATGCCATAAGTAGCGTACGCGGGATAACAGTGCCTGCAGTGGGTTGCCGTGAAAAAACCGCTCCAGTGACTGTGAGTTCATCAGCCCGAACGTCAACAACGCCGGAAGGTCTGTGGTGTTCCAGCGTACGTCGATATAGGCCTCGACAAAACCCATTTCTCCGCGTGCTACCAGGTCGTCTAACACTTCCCAGTCATAGAGCCGCAGATAAGCGGTAGGGCCTTTTTCGGTGCCCGAAAATTCAAGCCCGTTACCCTCGGGGGTAATCAGGGTCATGCGCCCATAATCGATATGCTCAAGCGCTTCCAGAAATGGCTGGCGACGCGGGCGTATCGCAAAGGAAACTGGCAGGCTGCGCGCCTGTGATACTGCATGTGCTTGCATAGAGCTCTCCTTGTATTCCTTATGTCTGCTGGTGATTGTGATAATATTTCAATATTCACTGCGTAAACCGGGGAAGCAAATGCTTCCCCGGCGATCACACTGTCTGGTAATGGTCAGTAGTCAGAACCGCTACGCTTGTTGCGTTCGCGCTCTTCTTTTTCTCTGCGTTGGCGTTCGATGTCATTGTTTTGTTTGCCCTGCTGAGTCTGCTGACCTTGCTGGCCTGGCTTGGAACCATACTGGCTCTGTCCCGGGGTTTGCTGTCCAGTATTCTGGCTAGGATTTGGCATATCGCTTACCTCCTTTCGTATGAGGCACACACCCTAGCCATTGCTAACTTAAAAAACGATGCTGACTCTGCTTGTATTTATAAGGCATTTATAAATATCGTCTTGATGTTCATTTGATAAAGCCCGCTCTTAAACCCATGGTATTTTTATGAAGATTTCTTCAGCATGGCGCTGCTGGTGTTTAACACTAAAGCAAAGGAGAATTGCCATGCAGAACTCAAAAACTATAGCTATCCTGCTCACGGCCACCATGTTGACGGCCTGCACCGAACCAAACGGCGCGCCGGGGCGCGGCGTTGAAAATGGCGGCGCACTCAGCAAAACGGATGTCGGCGTTGCGATTGGAGCAGTAGCCGGTGGCATTGGTGGCGCCTTTATAGGCGCTGGGTGGGGCCAAGCAGCCGCAGTTGTTGGCGGCGCGCTTATCGGCGGTACGCTTGGGGGTATCATTGGCAATTCGTTGGATAATGCCGACCGGGCTGCCTATGACCGCGCTTCGCAAAATGCTATGGAAACCGGTCAGCCACAAAGCTGGGAAAATCCGGAAACTGGCCATTACGGCACTGTCCATCCTCACCATCATTATAAAAAAGATGGTAAATATTGCCGGGAATATACCCAGACGATTACTGTCGACGGCAAAACCCATGAAGGCCATGGCACAGCCTGCCGCCAAAAAGACGGTACGTGGAAAATTGTTGAATAACAGGAGCGTGTATGCGTAGTTTTTTGGCCTGCGTCTGTTTGGTTCCATTACTATCTGCGTGTGGTACTCCGTCGGACGGCTATTATGATGCCAACGGCAATTACATTCCCTATAATCGCTATAATCGAGAAGCGCATGACCATGCGCCATTACCCGGTGGTCCGCATCCTGATTATAGCGATCATGGCTATTACACCTATGATCGTGCCGGTTACTATGATTATAATGGCTATTATATCAGCATGGATAATGGCCCGAGCATTCCGGAAGATATGTTTCCACCGCGTAGCATGTGCCGCGTGTGGTTTCCTGAGCGCCCGGTTGCCCGCCAGCCAGCGATTGAAGACTGTGCGGGCATAAAATCGCGTGTACCTGCCGGAGCTTATGTGATTTACGGTGGATAAAAAAGGGGCCTTTCGGCCCCTTTTAATTTACCAATACAGGAAGTTAATGGACTTATAATACCGGAGGATTCGGTCTGTGTCCGGTAACGACGCTATAAACCAGGCTTGCAACAAATAAAATCACAAACAAACCGGCAAGGAATTGTGCAATTTGCGCGAACGTGCCGGCCAGCCCGCCAAAACCAAGCAGGGCCGCGAGAACAGCAAGGATAAAAAATGTGATGATCCAGTTTAGCATAACATACTCCTCAAGAATGATTGCTCAGAAGCGCTTTAATCTTACGTGCTATGCTATCAAAATACGGTAAGGAGGATGGCCTGTTGTCATCAATAAACCGTATGGATTTTTTTCGGTCGCTGTCGGACACTAATTATGGCGGGGGCGAGGCATTGGGTGGCGTATTTTTTATTCAGCCCATCCTGTTTCATTTCTAGAAAACGCCGGGCAATCTTTTCAAAGGTATTCGCGCTCTCATGCGTCTTGCGGAGCTTTTGCAACTTCTTTTCCCGTGTCGGGTGCTTGCCAGTGTCTACCAACTCACGTGCCTCATCACGTTTCTTTCTAGCGCCCGCCAGCGATAGTGCCGGGTATTTACCCAACGCCAGCATTTGTTCCTTGCCCTGATAATAATACCGCCAGCGCCACAGTTTGCCACCGGCAGGAGATACCACAAGGCATAGGCCCCCGGTATCAACCACGCGATATCGTTTAGCCTTGGGTTTCAAATTCTTTATCGCCAGTTCTGTAAGCGCCATAATCCTACCTATCGATAATTATACCCGTAAAAGTACCCTTATTTGATTCGGATTGCAAGGGACAGTGGCGGATCGCATCAAACGCCTTAACTGGCTGTTTTTCTAGTTTTTATTATGATATTTTCGGAATTTATCGGACATGGCCGGACACTATAAATGGCGGTGCTGGTGGGACTCTAACTCGCTAGGTCTCGTTCCTCAAAACCGCAGTCAGCTTAGACTACAGAAAGAGCCTCAACTTTCAAGATTTTTTACTAAACTGTTTTTCCAACCGACAGTTTACAATTTTCGGCGCCACCACCACGCGCGTTTGGTATGTTAAGACATTGCGCGGTGTAAATTTTCCAGATCCCTGATCGCCCCTACCACGGCTACTGGCGCGACGTCTGGACAGTCCGGATTCGCCGCATCCATATAGAAATCTTCGCATTCGCATGCGATTTCGAGTTTAAGCATAATGGAAGGCAAGGAAATTGTTGGCGCTCTAAGGAATAAGTCGAGCGCCTTGCGGGATTTCTTGCTGGCTTCTATAAAACGGGGATCGGTGAAATCTTCGTCCACCTCATCGTAAATGCAGTTTGCTTCGTATTCCAATTTGCACCAGGCGATATAAAGCCCGTCTTTTAGCACATCATCCTCCATTACTTTCTCCTTTCTTGTGTTTACGTTTGATGGAATCCCACGCCATGCTGCTGCCAAGCATCACGCCTATTACGCCGCTGATTGCCCATACAGTCGGCCAGCTTAATAATCCCCAGGCAGGCAATATCCAGCCGTAGCCCATGGGGAAGCCAATGACGCCTATGAATAACCCGCCAAAGAACTCGATCAGCGGAGATTCCTTTTCATCTTTCAGTTCGCCGTATGCGCGATAGCCCATATCAGTTTCCCTTGCCCGCCAGCAGGCGCACTAGGTCGCAGATCTGCTTCTGCACATTCTTTGACCCGATGCGCCCAAAATTATTAACAAGATGGATTGCCTGGGTTGAAAGCTCTCCCGGCGCTGTCGGCGGTATTGCCTGCCCATAGGTTTCGTAAAAATACATTGGCGATACCTGCAGCACCCCCGCGAGTTCATGTAACCGCCGTGCGCTGAGGCTGTTGCTGCCCAGTTCGTATTTCTGAATTTGCTGAAAAGTGACCGCCACCCGCTTACCAAGCGCCGCTTGGCTCATACCCATCGTTTTGCGACGAAGCCGGAGCCGGTGGCCGATATGGATATCGAGAGGATGTGCAGAATGGAGTGGCATATCGTTTGGAGAAAAAATTTCCCTAATTTCGTATAAATATATCAACTTGAGAGTATATTTCACATTCTGAGAAATATCAAGTCAATGAAACAGATAACCTGTTGCCTTTCATTCAATTTATGGAGGCAACATGGCAAAAGCACGGGTAATCAAAGCCACTAACAAATGCGGCAAGCGAGTAAAACTGGCACGAGTAGAAAAAGATATGACGCAGCTTGATCTAGCGACCGCACTCAACATGGATTGCGGTATAGAGATCAGTTCAACCGGCATATCTTATCTTGAAAAAGGAGAACGCTTCGTCAAAGATTTCGAGATCATCGCACTGGCAGAAGTGCTGGATAAGCATCCGCTATGGCTTCTTTTCGGCGATAAGATTCCAGCTAAATTCAAAATGTAATAATCAAAACGTCCAAGCCTCAGTTTAGGCCGCCACTTTCTTTGGCGAAAGGAACAGTGTCCTGGTTTGTGTGAGCTTCAATTGTTCAGTGGACAATTGAAGCTCTCGCATCTCCAAGCCAATATCGCGCATCGCCTCAGTAAGCGCATATTCGACGTCCTTGCTAGTTATCTGGCTTTTACTCTTGCCCTCGAACAGTTTTCCATCACACCCTTCTTCCAGTTTGCATAGTAGCACTTCGCTCAAATGACCAAGCTGATAAGGGCTGAGCTTACAAAACAGGTCGGTAAAATCAATGTATGTATTCATGGTGTCCTCCCCTAAGATATTGACTAATTATCCCTATGTGGGGGATCCAATATAGAGCATCAACTTTTGATTGTAAAATGCGATTTTTATTACAACCTAAAAATCAAGCTATTTTATATATATTTTTGCTCTGAGCATCTGCAAATTAAGCTCTGCATCCTTAACTTTCTGTTCGGCAAGTTCAAGCTGCGTGGCCTGCATTGAATTAATTAATATTTCTTTGAAATCCGCCGGGATCAAAACCAAATTTTAACAAAGGAGGAACTATGAGCAATCCAAGTGC
>Ga0206845_1206_pt1 | contig 12677 bp, 5 predicted proteins | sample Alteio_BWOrgCont_19_FD_152887 | JGI IMG/M metagenome (GOLD analysis project Ga0206845, IMG submission 152887) | Enriched cells from forest soil in Barre Woods Harvard Forest LTER site, Petersham, Massachusetts, United States -... | ecosystem: Environmental > Terrestrial > Soil > Temperate forest > O...
CCCGCGGCACCCCCGCCAGCCCATTGTAGGGCGGCCCGGTGGTCGTGTTGCCAATGCAGCTTCGATCCGCCGGACATTTATAGACCGCCGGGTTGCTGACATAAGGGGCCAACTGGGAATGGTGGGAATCCACCAGCAGCCCCCAGTTGGCAGAACCGGGATCATCGGCATAACTTTCGTAGTTGGCCACCCAGTTGATGTTGGTTTCATCGCCGGTTGCGTTATAGGGAAAGTTGCCGTTATTATCGTTGTTATACATGATCCAGCCGAGGGTAACCTGGTGCAGGTTGTTCACGCAATTCACTCGCCAGGCGGCGTGCCTGGCGTGCCCTAAAACGGGCAGGAGCATCGCTGCCAGAATGGCGATGATGGCGATGACCACGAGCAATTCAATGAGCGTGAAGGCACCCAGCGACGCCTTCACGTCCGAAGTCCGTCCGCCATGAGCCGAGCTTTCCCTCCTTGGTCTAGCATCCAGAGCGCCTGACTTGGTAGCGGATAAATACAGTGTTTTTTGTATATTTTTTATTTTTTTCCCACGCCGTTAAGCAGTAAAAGATTTTAATTTTGCAGACAACTAGCACGGGCCTGCAACCAGGTTAGATCAGTACCGGGTGCGGGCTCGCCTCCCCATTTTACGGGAATTACCGCTTGCTGGGGAGCAGTGGTGCCCCACCCGTTAGCGTTTGGTGGTCTGCCACTCCAACATGCACATCCACGTGGCCATCGGCAAAGGAGAAAGGACACACGTTCTTAGGGATATTGCTGGACACTGGAACGAAAAACAGCATTTGCGATGATGTGCTGAACCTGGTTAGCGGATGGAAAAGGAATTAGTGAGCAACACATGCATGGGTCTCCATCCAAATTAGATCTGACAGATTTGGGTTGGAGCCACTGATCGTTCCATAGTTCCATTTTGCGGTTACCACCGCAGCTTGAGGCGCCGTGCAGCCCCAGCCTTGCGTAGTGGTTTCGCCAGCCCACCGATGAACGTCAACGTGACCATCGGCAAAGCCTATGGTCGCCGCATTATTATGATAATCCGTGGGAAAGTTTGCGATAGTGGTGTTTGGATTTTCATTCTCTTCGGTATAAAACCAGCCGTCGTCAATGCTTTCACCGCGTTCTTCCATAAAAACGAAGATGTCCGCCGGGCTTGAGCCGGCTTTCATCGCGGTGGTTTTGTTATAGGGTGTATAAGTCTGCCCCGAGGAGGGCCCCGAGGAGATTGTGACTGGACCCTGTGACGTAATAAAGCCAACCCAATTATTCATGGACACGGAACGAATTAAATGATTGTTATCGGGTCCACCCGGGTATGAAGCCACCAACACCTGACACGCCGGGCAGATATAGATCCCCGGGTTTTTGGTGTAATCACCCAGGGAAGCATAACTGGGGTCAATCAAAAGGTCCGCGTTGGTATTGTCTCCATCGCCGCTGTAGCCGATAACGCCCTCGGTATTAGCATTCTGATTAAGCCCGCTCGGATCCTCCCATCCCGATACCCAGTTGGTGCAAGGGGTAATCCCGCCTCTGCTGTATTTCCCCCTATAGATAATCCAATCCTGCTCTCCACCAGGACTTCCCCAGCAATTGCCGGCGACAAAATCGTTATTATCGGAGGCATACATGATCCAGGCTGTAGCTAATTGTTTTTGGTGGTCAATGCAGGTGGCCGTTTCTCCCCGTACCATCGCCTGGTGCAGAACCGGCAGGAGGACGGCAGCCAGAATGGCGATAATGGCGATAACCACCAGCAACTCAATGAGCGTGAAGGCGCCTCTCGCCGCCTTCACGCCCGGAGTCCTTCCGCCATCAGCCGGGCCTTCCCTCCTTGTTCTATCATCCATAGCCCCGGGCTTGGTCGCGGATAAGTATAGTGGTTTGTGTCTGTTGTCTTTATAGCCTGTTCTTTTCATTAATCGTAGCCTTACGGATTGTAAATCAACCGGTAAAACACCGTGCCGTTGGTGAGGTTGACGGGTATAACAACCAGGTTGGTGGCGGTCGAGGGGTTATAGTTCACCCAATTGGTTTTGATACCCACGATCACCGGGTTGGTCTGTGCCTGCAATTGCCAGCCCGTGTGATTGGCCGGCCAGCTCAGGTAGAGTTGGCTGTTTGTCACTGCGGTGCCCAGCTTCACTGGAGTCGTGGAGGGTGTGACGGTCAATAAGGCGATGGCGCTGTTGGTCGTGCCGGCGGAGTTGCCCACGGCCACGAAGTAATAGCCCGCGGCACTGAACGTCACGTTGGTAATCGTCAACTGGCCTGTGGTGGCGTTCTGGACAAACGAACCGTTGGCCTGTAAGCCATTCGCCAGAGCCGACGCGCCAGCATAGCTTGGAGTAGTGTTGTAATACCACTGATACGTCATCGGCTCCAGGAAACTGCTGACTCCGACGCTAAAGCCAGTGGTTGAGCCAACCGCAGCCGTGGTGTTTTGCGGCGGTGTGACAAAGAATGCCGTCGTATATGCCCCATTAGTGGCGGCATAATACAGCGCATTGATTTGCGCGACCGACAGGTCGTAGTTGAATATGGCCATTTCATTCATTTTGCCATTGAGGATACGGGTGACACCGCCATTTGGATCCGCGCCGATATAATTGAGGCCATAGAACGGCTCGGCTTGGCTGAGGAAGCCGTTGAACGCAGTGCCAATATAGTTGGTAGGGCCAAAGACATAGAAATGAGCTCCCTGCGGCGAGATTACCAACACCGCCATACCCCATTGATTCGTTATGATTCCGTTCGGATCGCCGTAATTGTAGGCGCCGCTGGAACCAGACCAATTGTAATCAACCTCGTTAATAGGGGCGAAACCAGCCAACTGGAACCCGGACGAATTGGCGGTGCTGCGATTCTCGAACAGGCCGGAGGGATTACCTTCCACATTATTGCCCATGACCCAGCAAATAAATGTGCAGGCATTGGTATCCAGGATAATTCCGTTGTTGGTGACGGTGCCATTATTTTCCGTGCTTGCGGTGGGATCCATCCACACTCCCTGTTCAGGGGTGGCCCCCACGATAGGCACGCCGGGCGCGCCATTGGTCGTCTGGCTCCCATAAAAGCCGTTCGCGCCGCCGGCATAATCGTCGGCGATGAGACTGCCTTTGGGTTCATTCAACCGCCAGTAGGCAACCGGGCCGTCGCTCATGATGGTCTGCGAGAATGAACCGGCGGGATCCGGATCTGCCACTACGGACGCGCTCCACACCACGCTGGTCACCGAGTTAATATTATTGGTCGCGATGCAATAGGTGGTAAAGGCATTCTGCACATTAGGCAGCGTCAGTTGGCCATTCGTCCCAAAGCCAACCGCCACGCCGTTGGTGTACCATTGATAATAAACCGGCGCGCCAACAGCCCGGACAAGGAAGTTGGGGCTGGCCCCCGCATAGAGTGTCATGAGGTTGGTGGTGCCGAAGTTGGTGCCGGTGGTTGGCAAATATTGGCTGATGGAGAGCGCACTGTGCGGGGCGCCCGAGGCGACATACAGGGCCTGGACCTGCTGGAACGTCAGCGCGTTGGTGAACACGGCCACATCACACACCTGGCCTTCAAATTGCCGTCCTACGCCGACGCCGTTGTTGGTGTAATCCGGCGCCGCGCCCAGGAACACGTCCAAAGTGGAACCAGCCGCAATGCCGTTGCTACTGACGGTTTGGTTCGTAGCATTGAGCTGCCCGTCAACAAAAAGCTCGACCGATCCGTAAGCTGCGGAATTGGGCGTGGCGGGTGAATAGACGCCCACCGCCTGGTGCCAGTTGCCATCATTGCAGTTAACGCCTGAGGCAACCGTGCTGCCATAGGTGAATTGAACGCTGCCCGCAGCGCCGCCGCCGGCGGCATTGGCGCCCAAGGTCATGCGCCATGAATTATCCGAGTGGCCGACAATGTCCTGGAAAGTGCCCTCGGCGGGATTACCGCGGAATGTGATGGCCACGCTAAACGCATTTGAGCCTGTGCCATATTTAGCCGAGGGATCCAATGTGGGGCTATAGCCGGCGTCACCATAACTGCTCACTCCACTCAGGGGAACCACGTTGCTGGCCGAGCCCGAATAGCCGGACCACGGCACGCCAGCGGTATTCGGCCCCGGCGCAATGCCCGGCGCGGTGCCTGGGCTATAGACGCCGGCGGGTGCGGCGCTGCCAAAGCTCAGCACTGGCGGCAGGGAGTTATATTGCGGGAAGGCGTTGTTGTTAGTCCACGCCGGCGAATCCATCCGCAGGAAGACCGGCGGGTTGGCAGCCATGACCGTGTTAAAATAGCTCGGCGTTGGGTTCGCACTGACGCCGGTATTGTAATGATTCAAGATCGTCGCCGTTGGCAGCACGACGTTGGTGTAAATCGCCACATCAGCCACCGCCGTCTGCGGGATGCTGCGAGTGTATCCACGGCCACTGCCAACCGCAAACGGTGTCCAGTAGTCGGGAGAATACTTGCCGACACCCGCGGCGGTGGTTCCGCACAGGACGCCGTTCGTAAATACACTGAAATTGGTGTTGACGTCGCACGTCACAACAACGTGCAGCCAGGTATTTGTCGGGAGGGTTTCCGGGGTAACGACGATGCTGTTCAAGCCCGAGCTGTTGTCGTAGCCATACACCGTCAACTCGTTCGCTCCGTTGCCTCCCCAATCCAGCCGGATGCCGCAAACGCTCCCGCCGCCGCCGCCATAGGTGCCGGCGTTGAGGCCTTCATAACCGTCCTGGCTCCAAATGTCACCATAAGACACGTTTTGGGTAAAGAAACACCAGGATTCCACCGTAAACGGCGCGTTCAAAACCTGCCCGGGGTTGGCTGTGTTAAGAAGCATAGCATTGGTGATGGCACCGCCGCCGCTGGCAGTAACACTGAAGAAGACAGAGTTTGGGTCTCCACCGATGGTAGTCGGATAATCATGCTGGAATCCGAACGACGTGTTGTAGGGTTGCATCCAATCGGTATAAAAGCCGTTGGCTATCGCGCCCAGCGTGCCGTAGTTGGTTTCGATGTCGCCCTGAGCGGCCGGCTCGACTTCGTGCATGGGCCAATAGGACGCCGGGTTCAAGCCCAGGATGGCAGAGGCCACCGAATAGGACGGCGGGGGCACGACGATCAATGTTGAAAGCACGCTGGTGGACGCGCCGGCATAATTGGTCACAACGATTTGGTAGGTGTTCGTGCCGGTGGTGGCTGTGTACGCCGCATAAGTGCCCGTGTCCACTGGAGAAAGTATCCCGGTCACTGCGGAGGCAGGCAGGGCAATGCCATTGCTATACCAGAGATAACCCAATGGCGCACCGCCATAGAATGAGGCGGTGTAGATGTAGTCTTCCCCTTGCCCCGCAGTAACGCTCGCCGGCAGGTTCTCGGCAAATACCGGCGCATTTGTATAAACCAAGATAGCGACATAATCCGTGACTGCGCCGTAGGCGTTGGCAACAATCAATTGCAGTGTTTGATTATTCCATGAGCCGGTAACGACGTTGGTATAGGAGGCATTGAGAATGTATCCATTGGTGCTTCCCGACGCCAGCACAGTGCTGGTACTGATATCAGTCCATGTATTGGTGAGCGGTTCAGTTCCATACGCTGTTACCGGGAGGGCCAGCGTGTTGTTTGCGCTCAACTGCACGGACGTTACCGGAGCGGGGCTGAGGAACGGCACGACGTCGCTGCCGCCAACGGCGTATTGCGCGGCAATCTGATTAGAACCCACAGGATAGTTGAACATGGCCACGTCGTTGATGGCGCCGGCGAACGGTTCATTGTTGTTGTACAGGGAGTCGGTGCTCGACCTGGAGCCAATGGTTAGCGGGGTTGCCGAAGTATTGGTAATGCCGCTGGCGGACGGAATTGTCGTCGTGGCGGCCAGTTGGCCGTTGATGAAAAGCGAAACCAATCCATTGGCTTCATCGCACACGCCCACCAGGTGATACCAGATATTCTCGTCTGCCCCAGTATCAACGGGGACAGTGGAATTGGCGTTATAGGCGGTGCCGTTGGCACTGCGAACCTCAAAACGGAAGCAGTTGGAGGAGGTGTTTCCGCAATCTATCGTAAACTCTTCCTGAAAGTAGCCGCCTTTGGCCACAATCGTGGGTGTATTTTCGCCAGCCATAGTCGCGAGGGCATCTACCCAGGCCTCAACCGTAAATTCCGCATTCACACCGTTGGGCGTCCCCATGTTGGGGGCCAATATGCTGTTGACATCGCTGTTGTTTCCCGAGAATGTCGCTGAAGAGGACGAAGGGTCGGCGACTGGATTGTAGGCCGGCGAATCTGACCCGAGATAATAAGCATTAGTATAAATGCCGTCGTTTCCACTGATATAGTCGTGGCAGATGTAACCATCATCTCCGTTGAGGTTATCCTGTCCATCCAGGTTGGCATCATTCATCCGCCAGTAGGCGATCGGGTTGAGGGCCATGACGCTCTGCGGATAGAGTGCCAGACCTCCGGCTGAATTGGTGGGATCGGGGAGCACCGTGGCCGACCAGACCAAAGACGTGGCCGAGCCGTATATATTGGTGATGATGCAATAAACATTGAGACTGGGTGGCTGCGCATTGGTGAGGGTGAGACTGCTGTTGGTCGCATAGCCGACTGCCACATTATTGCTATACCACTGATAGTTTGTGCTGGTGGACGTGGCTGCTGCCGCGGACACTGAGAACGTGGGATTGGCGTTCGAATAGATGAACATTAGGTTCGTGACCACCTGTCCCCCTGCATTAAAAATATTGGTGTAGGTAACCGGCATCTGGCTAAGCACAAGCGGATAGGTAACGAGGGTTACCGTTGTCACCTCGCTGGTGACAGTGACGGAAGTCTGATAATTGCTAAGCACAAGGGTATAGTTTCCGGTATTCGCGGGTCCCACGGAGGGTATGGTCAGGTTCATGTTGGTCTGACCGGCCAAAAACGTTCCGTTTAAGTACCACCGCGGGTAATACAAAGGCGGCTGGCCTTCGCCAAAACCGATCATGTTGAGCGTGTTACCCCCAGGAATAAGCACGTTGGTCGAATAGCTGAGGTAATTGTCGGCAGCACTGGGCGCGGAATTTGACACATAGACAGCCGCGAAATTGGTCAGGCTCGCCATGTTGATGCAGCTATACATTTGGGCTCCGTATCCGCCGAGCGTTGGGGGGGTCGGCCAGGTAATGTTGTTGACATAGTATGCGGCAATGAACGAGGAAAAGTAGGGGTTCAAATTCGTAACGCCATAATCAGCCCCCCAGTCATCCACATCGTTATAGGTCTGGGCGCTGATGAGATACTGTACACCACTGGTGAGCTGCACCGGTGCATTGAGCGGCGCCCAGAAATATCCGTTAATCTCGCTGTTCGTTGGGGTGCCATTCGTAACCTGGGCCCAGCCCAGGATCTGGGGACTGCCGTTATTCCACAGGTAAATGCTCAAGTTGTGATTTGCCGCCAACGCAGTCTGGTTTTCGATAATCAGCCCTGTTGCGGGATACCCCATGTGCGTTACGAGCACTGACTGGTTGGCGGTGATGAGTGCGCCAGCTGCGTTCTCGGTGCCTCCTCCAGCGTTGCCGCTAAACAAACTATTCGGCAGAGCGCCGATCAGTTGTTGCTGCGGATAGGTCACGTTGGGCAGCACGGTCAGTGTCGAGGTGTTCGTGGCAGTATAAGCCGTGGGGGAGATGTTGTTGGAAGCAATGGCGGTATAAACATTTCCATTGTTCGCCGGATAACTCGGATAGAAGGAATAAGTGTCAGGGAAATTAGTCGAAGCCGCTTCATTGGTCGTCGCGGAGGGAATGACAACGTTATTGCTGAACCATTGGAGCGAAATCGGCGGTGTGCCGGTAACAACCAGTGAAAAATTGGCCAGATAATTAGCAAATACCGTCATATTCGTCAGCCCCAACACAGTGCCCACCGGTTCGTCTGATACCAGAATGTTCACAGTGGCGCTCTGCTCGCCTCCCAGCGAGTTGGTGGCGGTGAGGTAATACGTGCCGTTGTTGGCGGCAGCGTTGGCATTGGGAATTGTCAAAACCGGGTTTATCTGGCCGCCCAATGGCGCCCCGTTATAATACCATTGGTAAGTGATGGGCGGCTGGCCGCTGGCAAAACCGAGCACGGATATGGTATTACCGGGAGCAACATTCACATTGGTGAATTGCACGGAACACCGCGCCTGGTCCACCGGAAGATTCGCCATGCTTTCAATGCAATACGTCGTGTTGCTGGAAAAACCAAAACTAAATCCGGCGGGAGGCCATTGACCACCAGGGCCATACACCGTCGTCGGCGCTTCTGCGGGGATGTTTGTCGTTGCGCCGACAAAAAATCCATTAAACGTCGCGGTGAACGAATCCCCCCACAGGTCGCCATCACCATTCGTGGGCATAGCCGCCACATAATAAGTGACATTGGACAACAAGAGCACCGGCGGATCCAATGGCATCCAGACAAATTGGTTGGTGTACCAATCCGCGCCTGCACCGGCCGGAACAGTGACCTCGGCGATAATCGGGGGCGGCGTGCCAGTGCCTGCGAAAAGAGCCACGTAATGGTTGTGAAGCAACCCGGCCGTTGCTTGCACACTCGCCAGGGAAACGGCGTTCGAGCAAAAATAACCCAGATGCGATACCACGACATTCGACACGCCAACGGTAAATTCGCAGCCGCTGGCGCCGGTGTAGTTGTCGCGCCACGCCGGGGTTGCCGGCGTTGCATAGAGCTGTTGGACGTTTTGGGCCGACGCTATGCTGGCACAGAACAATACAAAAACTGCCGCGCCTAGGAATTTCAGATGGGTCAGGATTTTTTTCATGGGTTTTTGGGGGATGGTGATCTTAAACAGAGATAGTAAAACGGAGTAAAGGATTGAGGTTTTCATGCAACGACACTGAGTATACGGCGATTGGATTCATGGCTAATAACAAAAAATACCATAAATGACGTCGCCTTGCCTACTAGCCATCTGGACAGGTTTCAGATTCCTAAAACTGATGCCTCCCATTCAATCCATGCGCAAAATCCCGCGCTGCATCGCGGCAGCCACGGCTTCTGTGCGATCCGCCACGCTCAACTTTTGAAGAATGTTTTTTACGTGAAATTTTACAGTGAACCGCGTGCACCCAATCAGGTTGCCAATTTCCTTGTTATTCAAGCCTTTGGCGAGGAATCGCAGAACTTCAAGTTCCCGCTGCGTTAACTCAGAGCCTTGCGAATGCTCCGCCAGACGGCGCGCGGCATCCGGTGAAAGGTAACGCCCGCCCGCATGAACGGTTTTAATGGCATGCACCAATTCGTCACCGCGCACACGCTTCAGTACGTAGCCTTTCGCCCCGGCTTTCAAGCCGCGGTAAATATCCTCATCACCGTCATACGTGGTAAGCATGATAACTTTTGCGTCCGGAAATTCTTTCAGAATGGTGGCGGTGGTTTCTATACCGCCCATGCCGGGCATCCGCAAGTCCATTAACGTTATGTCCGGCGCGGATTCGCGAAATCGCTTCAACGCTCCCTGGCCGTCCTCCGCCTCGCCAATAATGCGGAATTCCGGCTCGAGTGACAGAATGGCCTTTAAACCTATACGAACCATGTAATGGTCATCCACGAGCAGGATGCTAATGTTATTTTTTTTTGTCACAAAAAAGCGCCTAAATAAAATAGAATTTGAACATTTTAGTCCAGTCTGTAATTCCCTCACTGAGTCTCTTTCCGAAGCTTTTCTTTTAACGGAACCTCAACGATGATGATCGTCCCTTTTCCCGGCCCGCTTTCCACCACAATGGTTCCGTTCAAAGCTTTGGCCCGTTCGTGCATCCCCGCCAGGCCAAAATGCCCGTTCCGCGTCGCGGAAGTTCCCTGGACATCGAAGCCGCAACCATCATCCCGCACCGTTACCGCGACGGAAGCCGGTTCAAAAATAAGTTGCACCTCAATTCGGCGGGGGCGGCCATGCTTTATCGCATTCGCCACGGCTTCCTGGGTGATTCGCAACAAATGATTCTCGATCATTTCTGGCAAACGCCGTTTTGGGCCGAGCACCTGAACCATGATATGGATGTCGGTCCCGGAGGAGAGTTGTTTGCCCACGGCATCCAGCGCGCCCGGCAAGTCATTATTATCCAGCATCTGCGAGCGCAAATCCCAAATCGAGCGGCGTACTTCCTTTTGGCTTTGGTCCACCATTTGTTGGGCCAGTTCCAAATGTTGGAGGGCCGTTCGCGGAGCCACGGGAAAAGTCTTCAGTCCAGCTTCCAATTGCATACCGATGCCGACCAGCGACTGTTCCAAGGAATCATGCAATTCTCCAGCCAAACGATTGCGCTCCTTGTTAACCGCGTTAAACTGCGCCTCCGCCTGCCGCCGTTCGCGAAGATGGGCATTGATCCTGCGCCGGGAATGGCCAATCACCGCCCCCAATACAGCTCCGAAGCTGACAATGACGCCACCGAATACAAATAAAGAATGCTGTAAATTCCACCAGGCTGGCGGGCGCAGCACCACCACGTCGTCCGGGGATTGCGACAAGAGCTGAAACGACGGCACCCATTTGTCCAGTTCAATTTCGCAGATACCCTTCACCCGCAACAAACTCCCTTTGGAGATGGTTTCCAGGGTGCGAGTTTGAACATTCTCCGGCAAATGCACATTAAATACAAAATTACTTTGTTGCAGCACGAGAATTTCCTCCCCCGCGTAACGAAAGTAATTCAACAATTGGCCATCCATTTGTATTAAATCATCATTGTAAACTCCTTTTCCGGCCTGCTCCGCCGAAACCGGCGTCGCTTCCGGCGCCGGACCAGTCCCCACCTTGCGAAAGACGGCATCCTGAAGCTCCGGAGAATAACTGCCGTGAGCAGGAAAACCAAGCGCCTCCACCCGATCTCCCGGAGCAATCGGCAAGTTTTGTGACGAATACACACAAATGGCTTCCGTGTTGTCTTTGATAAAGAACTCACCCTGTCGCTGTTGTAAAACTGTTCCGGCAACCTTGACACGATGTCCCAACCGCTTGGTCGGCGAAAATTGTAAGAGACTGTTAATTGGGACGGTTGGACATGCGAAGGGGTTGGCCGATTGTGGTAGATCAACCTTCATATCGACCAAAGACGGGACCAAAATCACTACATCGTAAAGTTGACGGTGGGTCGTGAACAAGGGCACGGAAACGCCGCTGATTTGCACCTCGGCATCCGGCAAACGATTGACATCCGCCCCGGCGAAGTTTTGGACCCGCACCGTCAGTTCACCCCCTCCCACGGATAACTGAATGATCAAATATTGGTTGCTGAAAGCGGTCCATACTTGTGAAATTATCGCCGAATGAACAATTCCGTGAACTTCGACCCACTGGCCATCCTCAAAACCAGACGCTAGATCCTCATAGGAAACCGGCTTCGCCGGGGGAATGAGACCGGTTCCGATGACCTTTAGATTCGTCACCGCCACACACGGCGCGTAATCGCCTGGAATGCTGATGCCCGTCACACCCACCAGTTGCCCCGGTTTCAGAGAAACAAAGCGGCCCGGCAGTTGCGTCCATCCGCTGACGTAAATGCTCCCCGCCTGATCCTGTATGACCAGATCGTCGTTCGACGGATCCGCATATAATACCACACCATCGAGCTTTACAGGATAGCCCCGCTGTGCCTCAGCCGTTGAAAGCAAATGCACTTGCGCCGTATTTGTCAGACATGGCAGAGTCGTCGCATTCGATGCGCCAAAAGACGCCGCTGCGCCTGCTGCCAGAAGCAGAGTGATTGCGACAATAAAAAGTTCTGAGCGGCTGATTTTCAGTTTGGAATTCAAACGCTTCGAACTTAAAGTAATTCTTAAAAAGAGAATACCTTAAAATTTAATCCTCAGCCAACGCATGTCAATTTGATGTTTTTCTCTCCTATACCACTTCACGATACACGTCCGGGTGGGGCCGTGAAATCACCACGGCGTTTACCAGAACGCCGGCTTCGGCGATAACGGCGCGACCGGCGGCGACTGCGGCCTGCACGGAAGAGACATCGCCGGTCATGGTGCAGAAAGCCTTGCCGCCCAGTGCCATGGCCAGCCGGAGTTCCAGCAACTCAATATTGGCCGCCTTGACGGCCGCATCGGCAGCCTTAATCATGGTGGCCACATTGAACGACTCAAGGATACCCAGGGCGCCATCAGGCTGACTGGGTTGGGTGCGGCCAATTGCCGTGATGACGTCCGGATGGAGATTGGCAACCGTGAGACTGTCAATGAGGCATCCGTTGGCCGCTGCCTCACCCGCAGCGGTGGCGGCTTCGACGTCCGCCGTTTCGCCCCCAATAAGAACCATATATTTGCCCGAGCAGATGGAACGCGAAAGCAGGATACGCACGTTGCTGGCTTTAAGCATGGTGTCGGCGATTTGGAAACCGGCCGCAATGCTTGAAAGCTCAAGCAGCCCGATGGATTTTTCTTTCATGATTTCTCCAGAATAATTTGTTGAGCATTAACCTCGCGGACAACGCCGGCCATCGGGGCATGCAAAATCGCGCCGAGCGCATTGGCTGCCGGTTCGCCGATCACTTGACCGGATGCAACACGGTCGCCATTTTTCACTTTGGGCAGGCACGCCGTTCCAGCGCTTTGTTTGAGCGGCAGGACGAGCCGGTTCGGCGAGATAGTCCGTTCGAGCAGAGGCGCGGGCAAATCGT
>Ga0206845_1207_pt1 | contig 12649 bp, 9 predicted proteins | sample Alteio_BWOrgCont_19_FD_152887 | JGI IMG/M metagenome (GOLD analysis project Ga0206845, IMG submission 152887) | Enriched cells from forest soil in Barre Woods Harvard Forest LTER site, Petersham, Massachusetts, United States -... | ecosystem: Environmental > Terrestrial > Soil > Temperate forest > O...
CCCCCCACCTCAAACATCTACGTCTGTTCGATTTGGAAGATCAGCGTGAGCAGTTTCAGAAATTAGGTTTGGATGGCGTGGTCGTTTACCCCTTTGATACGGCCTTTTCCCAACTGAGCGCCGAACATTTTTTACGGGAATTCGTACTTGCCTACTTTCATCCCTCCCATTTGTCCGTGGGTTATGATTTTTCTTTTGGCAGGAACCGCGAAGGATCTTTGCCTTTTTTGCAGGATTTTTGTCAGCAACAGAAAATCAGTTTGGACATTGTTCCGGCTTTTGAGTGGAAAGGTGAAATCGTTTCGACCTCAGCGATTCGACGGGCCTTGTTAGCCGGGGATGTGGTCAAAGCCGGTGAATTCCTGGGGCGACCTTATTATTTGCGCGGCAAAGTGCAAAAGGGCGACCAACGCGGCCAGCAGCTCGGTTTTTCCACCGCCAATATCGTGCCCACTTCCGATTTTTTTCCCAAGACCGGAGTCTATGCATCCCGTTGTTATTGGCGGGAACGCAGTTATCCCTCAGTGACCAATATTGGCTACAATCCGACGGTTAAAAAACCTGGCGAGGAAAATCCCCGGGTGGAATCCCATATTTTTGATTTTTCTGATGATCTTTATGGACAAGATTTGCGGGTCGAGCTGATCCAGTACCTGCGTGAAGAAAAAAAGTTCTCCGGTGTTGAGGAACTGAAAAAACAAATTGCCCTGGATGTGGTCGCAGCCCGAAAGGTCCTGGCATGAAGAAGGTGCTAGAAGTCGCTGCTGAGCCGTTTTCCCTCCGCCGGAAATTCTGGCAAGAAAATCTATCGCCAGCGGAACAGGTGGAATGGGCCGAGTACACTGGAGACCAAGAAAAACTCAAAAAAGAATGGAAAGAAGTTTTTAAAAAAGCCCACGGTTGTCTGTTCTCTGAAAGTTATGCGGCTTTCCTTCCCGGAATTTTATCCAGCCTGCCACGCCGAATTTTGGAAGTTCATAAAGTTGATACGATTATGACAGATCACCGGGGGAACTGGTGGCCTTTTTGCCTGCAGAGGGATGCTCTGCATGAGTTGGTGACCCACCGAGTTCCGAATTTGGACACCCACGCACGCGCCTATGTCACCGGCTCGGGCCCGGAAATGCGAGTGGCATTGGCCTTGGTTGTGCAGCTCGGTTTTCGCACCGTCTACATTGTCATGGAGGACCCGGTCCATCAGGAAGCTCTCGCCGAAGAATTGCAAAGACTTTACTTTGATATCCAGATTCGTCTGACCCGGAACTCGGATCTGACTTTACAGAAGAATAACGGCTCGATCTTGATCAATACCTTTCGTTTGGATGAGAAGCCGGAATACATCTACGATTTGTCTTACCTTAATTTTATTTTGGTCGGAGGGGTGGTTGTGGACACCTCGACGTTTCCGCTTAAAAACCAACTCTTGGCGGAGGCCGCACACGTCAGCCTCCAGGTGATCCATGGGGCCGAAATCAGCGGGCTGGCGGACTGGCTCTTCTTGCATAAACTCAATGGCCAGGTTTCCATTAATAAAACAGAGTATTGCAAGCGCTGGGTGGCCTTTTTACAGCAACTGGAAAATCAAAAAAATCCCGTCGAAAGTCCAGTAACAAAATAGGGCCGTTGAGAGATACAATTTCTAAATGGCTGTAAAAATCGGAGAAATCCTTGTTAAACAAGGACTTGTAAGGCCCGAGAACATACATCGCGCTCTTGAAGAGGCGCGCCGGTCGGGACAAAAGTTAACCCAGGTTTTGCTGGCACAAAGTTTGGTCAAGGAGTCGCAGATCTTAAAGGCTCTGGAGGCCTATTACCAGGTGCCCAGCATTGACTTGAACACGTTCACCATTCAGCCGGGTGTCACCGAAATGATCTCGCGGGAGATCTGCGAAAAACATCAAATCATTCCTGTGCAGAAGGTGGGACAAACTCTGGTGGTGGCTTTCGCCGATCCAGGAAATATTTTTATCCGCGATGATTTGCGTTTCGTAACTCGCGCCAAGATTCAAGTTGTCGCGGGCACGGAAACCGCGATCGCCGGAGCTATCGAAAAATACTACGGTGCTAATGTTAGAGATTTAGAAAGGGCGGTGGAGCAAGAGACGACCACCGAAGCCGAAGTTGTCGTTACGGAAGTCATCGACGATAAAAGTAATACTGAGGAAGGGCCGATCATCAAGTTCGTGAATGCCATTTTGACCGATGCCATTCGCAAAAAAGCGTCGGATATCCATTTTGAACCTTATGAAAAAAGATATCGCGTGCGGTTTCGGATTGACGGTCTGATGATTGAGGCGACCTCGCAGCCATCGGCCAGCGGCGCCGCCATTTCCAGCCGGATTAAAATCATGGCCAAGCTCGATATCGCCGAGAAAAGAAGACCGCAAGACGGCCGTATCAAAGTCCGCTACAAAAACGGCAAAGACATGGACTTTCGGGTCTCCGTCCTTCCCACCATTTGGGGCGAAAAAGTGGTGATGCGGCTTTTGGATAAATCCAATTTGCAATTGGACATGACCAAATTGGGCATGGAGCCGGATGATTTGGAACGACTTTTGGAGGCGATCCATATGCCGCAGGGTTTGGTGTTGATCACCGGTCCCACAGGTTCTGGAAAGACAACCACCATTTACTCGGCGCTGGTGGATCTGAATAAACCGGATGTGAATATTTCAACCGCTGAGGATCCGGTGGAGTTCAACTTTGAGGGTATCAACCAAGTACAAATGAACGCGGATATCGATCTGACTTTCGCGGCCGCCTTGCGCAGCTTTCTTCGTCAAGACCCGGACATCGTCATGGTCGGTGAGATTCGGGATTTGGAAACCGCGGAAATTTCCATGAAAGCAGCAAGCACGGGACACTTGGTGGTCAGCACCTTGCATACCAACGACGCCCCACAGACGATCACACGTTTGACGGAGATGGGCCTTGCCGCCTACATCGTCACCAGCACTATCACTTTGATTGTGGCACAACGGTTGGTGGGCCGCGTGTGTGAGAAGTGCAAAACTCCGATTGAAGTCACGCCGAAAGTTCTCGTCGATTTGGGTGTGCCGGAAGCGGAAGTCGGCGATTACAAACTTTTTAAAGGCCGCGGCTGTAACAATTGCAACAACACTGGTATCAAGGGCCGGATCGCGATTTTTGAAGTGATGCGGATGAGTGAAAAAATTAAAGAGTTGGTGCTCAGCGGAGGAACCGCCGCTGATCTCCGCAATATGGCTCGGCAAGAGGGCATGCGCACTCTCAGGCGCTCCGCTTTGTTAAAGCTTAAACGTGGTGAAACCACGATAGAAGAGGTCGTTAACGCTTCAGTAAAGGACACATTATGATCACCATTATGGATTTTCTGCAGGATGCAGAGCAAATGAGTTCTAACGAGGTTCGCATCGCCAGCGGGCAACTGCCCATGTTCCGCGGCGAAAAGGGTTGGCATCCGATCGCCCATGAAAATTTAAATCCCAGTTGGGTGCGCGAGCAGTTTTTAAGTCTCTTGGATGAGGACAGACGTGTTTCGTTGCTTGAGCACGGCTACGCCTCCGGCGTTATGGCTCAGGGATTTCGCAAAGTCTGGTATTCCATCAGCCGTACGATCAACGGATTCCATGGTCATTTCAGTTGGAAAAAAAGAGGACATCAAAATCAACGACTTTTCCTTGCCGCCGGTCGTGGTCGAGATTCTCAAAAAATCAATCGGCCTGAGTGTCATTTCCGGACCGCGCCGATCGGGCAAAACCACACTGGCTCAGCTTCTTTGTGAACAGATCGGTGAGCACGGACAACAGGCTGTGGCGGTATTTTCCGATCAACCGGAAGAATACGAGGGAGGGAAAAATGACCGCTGGCAAATTTTCCCCATCGAATTGTTGAACTCCGGATCCGGTGTCTGTCGTGGTTTTGATCTTGCTTTGATTGACAGTCAGAAAGTTTCAGCTTGGCGCCATGCCGTCTCGTTGGCGGAAAGCGGTTCGCGTATTTTTCTGTTGTTGCCTTTTCCCAACGCGCAAGCAGCGATAGAGCGATTGGCGGAACGGATCGAAGCCAATGTCGAAAGTGGGCGCGCACGCATTGCCGAAGTGATGCAAATGGTAATTTGCCTGCGACTCCTACCGGCTTTGGATAAGGGGATGATGGCGGCATTTGAACTGCTGCTTGTGACCCGCGACATACGTGCCGCCATGTTGAGGCAGGACTGGGAACACGTCGAAAAAATGATGCACTCTTTGGGCGAAAAAACCGGCATGCGCACCTTGAATCAGTGTTTGATGAATCTGATGTTGAAAAGAAAAATTGATATGAAATCCGGATTTTCGGAAAGCCCTCGTCCAGATGAGCTGGACCACATGTTGGAAAAAGTCGGATTTTAATAGCAGAGACTCATAAGGAGACTCCGTGGCAAAATTTAATTATCAAGCACGCGGCCAGGGTGGGAAAACCGTCAATGGTCAGATGGATGCGACGGACGAAGCGGAAGTCCGAGTCAAACTGCGCGCGAAAAATCTCAACCCGGTTAAGGTTGCCATCGTCGGCGGCAGCCAAGCGACGAAATTGGCGAACACCAATAAGAAAGTCAAATCCCGGGAGCTGCAAATTTTTACGCGGCAATTTTCTACCCTCGTCAACGCCGGGATTCCCATCGTTGATGCCTTGAAGATTTTAGGCGAAGGTCGGCGCAATCCGGTGTTGCAAGAAGCCGCCATCAAAGTGCGCCAATCCATCGAGGGAGGTCGGAGGCTGGGGGAATCCATGGCTCAATTCCCGGGAATTTTTGACCGTCTTTATGTGAACATGGTTCGCGCCGGCGAGGAAGCCGGTATTTTGGATGGTATCTTGGATCGCTTGGCGATTTATTTGGAAAAATCGCAGAAGATTAAAAATCAAGTCCGTGGAGCCATGGTCTATCCAAGCGCCATTGTCTTTGTGGCTGGAGCGGTGGTTACCGTCATTTTGGTTTTTGTCATTCCGAAGTTTCAGGAACTCTATTCGAGCGCGGGAAAAACACTGCCGGCGCTGACCCAAATGGTGGTGAACCTCAGCCAATTTATGATTCATAAATGGTATATCCTGATTGGCGGCCTCGGTGGCGGCGGTTATTTGCTCTATGCATATCTGCAATCTGCTGAGGGAAAAGAAGAATTTGATAAGATTCTTATCGCCTTTCCGGTTGTGGGCGACTTGATTCAAAAATCCTGTATGGCCAGAATGTCGCGGACCTTGGCAACTCTGCTGGGTTCCGGCGTGGGCGTGATCGATGCCCTGGAAATCGCGTCGCGGACTGCGGGCAATCATGTGATTGAAGAGGCCCTCCTGCGTTCGAAAGAATCGGTGACCGCCGGTAAACCTTTGGCCGCTCCTTTGGCACGCGAACCCATCATTCCGGAAATGGTGACGCAGATGATTTCCATTGGTGAAAAATCAGGAACAATGGACGTTATGTTCGGCAAAATCGCCGATTTTTACGAGGATGACGTGGAAACAGCGGTGAAAGCCATGACGTCCATGATCGAGCCCTTGTTGATGGTGGTTTTGGGCGGAGCCATTGCTTTTCTGGTTCTAGCCATGTATCTTCCGATCTTCGATATGGCATCATTGAGTGGTCACTAAGCGTGATAGAGACAGCTAAAAAAAATCTTTCATTTGATCGTTTTCGCGGTCAAAAACTGATCATCCAAAGCGGACGGATCGGCGTCTTTCTTTTGGTTTTGGCCATGGCCCTCCTCATGCATTTGGGGCAACCGGGATTTTTCAATTGGAATATCTATTGGCAATTTTATTTGACCTCCTTTCTAGGGCTGGCCCTGAATCTGGTGGCTTTGCTGGCGCTCGAGTCCATTTTTGCGCGGCAAAGACTGCTGATGGCTTCTTTTTTCTTCGACGTCCTGTTGATTTCACTGCTGTTGATGAAATCCGAGCTCAGTATATCCCTGTTTCTTTTTTTGTACTTGATCGAGATTTTACTTGTTGCTCTTGTTTTTCAGATCAGAGGTGCCTTGCTGCTGGCCGGTTGGTCTTCCCTCTGTTTTAGCTTCGTGTCTTTGCTGGGTCCGGAATTGAAAGCTATGTCGTTTTTTTTCTCGGTCATTCTCTACAACACCGCTTTTTTCGCCATGGCTTGGATCTCGGGTTTAATGGCTCAGCAATTGGAGTCCCAGGGTATTACTCTCAATTATCTGCGCATCTTGAATCAATCCATCGTCGACACCATTCCCAGCGGGCTGCTGACTCTTGATCTTTCCGGCCAGGTCATTGCCGCCAACCCTGCGGCCATTGGTATTTTTAAAAAAACCGTCGAGGGCCTAAATCTGCGCGAGATGTTGCCGGAACTGGCCCAGAAGATCGAAGACGGAGAAACCAAAAGTGGAAAAAAATATGAGGTTCCCTTACGTGGCGAACCAGAAAATCTCATTTTATCGGTGCAAATGTTACCCCACCAAAGCGATGGGAATTCCTATTTTCTTGTCTTGGAAGATATCACCGAAGTCCGCCGCTTGGAGCTGAATTTGTTGCATCAACAAAAACTTGCGGCCATCGGTGGTTTGGCCTCGGGCATCGCCCACGAATTGGGTAATCCTCTGGCTGCGGTCAGTGCCAACATCCAATATTTGGAGCCGAAAATCAGAATTGATGACGAGACTGACAGAAAGCTGATCCAAAACACTCATCGTGAGATCGCCCGCCTGGGCGGTCTGATTGCCGAGTTTAAGGACTTTGCCAAGCCGGAAAAAATTCCGGTCGATATGGTGAATTTAAATCTGGTCATGAAAGAGGTCATGGATGTCATTCATGCCGACAAATCCTTCCGCAAGGACGTCGCCCTCAAAACGGATTATGGCAAGGCGATGGAAATTCAGGGTAACAAGGATAAGTTGGTCCAGGCATTTCTCAACGTCGTGATGAACGCCTATCAAGCGGTGGCGGAAGTGGCCAAACCGGAGGTTTTTATTTCCAGCAAGGTCGTGGGCTTGGAAATGGTAGTAAGGGTGCGCGACAATGGTGTTGGAATGAGTGATGAAACCAAAGCGCGGTTGTTTGAGCCGTTCTACACGACGAAAGGACGTCTGGGGACGGGCTTAGGTCTTGCCGTGACCTACAAAATTCTGCAAGCTCACAAAGCTAAGGTCGCGATCGAGTCGACAAAGGGTCAAGGCACGGAATTTATTTTTCGTTTCCCTCTGAAATCGGATTCAGGAATCAGTTGAAAAGCGGCGCGTAGAAACTCAGAATAGAGATACGTGGTCGCGAGTGCTCACCAGGGGGACATCTTCATGAAGCCGAGAATTCTAGTTGTTGATGATGAGGAATCCATCCGCGAATTTCTAGAAATCATGTTAAAAAAGGAAGGCTACGAAGTGACCTCGGCCGAAGACGGAGCCAAGGCCAAAGAGGTCCTGCAAAAGAAAACATTTGATATGATTATCTCGGATTTGCAAATGCCGAACGTCAACGGCATTGAGCTTCTCAAACACACCAGAGAGTCCTACCCCGAAACGGTTTTCATGATGATCACGGCCTTCGGCACGACGGAAAATGCTGTCGAGGCAATGAAAATGGGAGCCTACGACTATCTGACCAAACCTTTTAAGATCGATGAAGTCCGTATCAACATTGCCAATGCTTTGCGCTCGAAAAATTTAGAGGTGGAGAACCGAGTTCTGAAGAAGGAAATGCAAAGGGAATATACCTTTCAGAATATGGTCGGTAACTCGGAATCCATGCACAAAATATTTGAGTTGGTGCGAAGAGTGTCTCATGCGCCAACCAACGTTTTGATCACCGGTGAGAGTGGAACGGGGAAAGAGGTGGTGGCTAAGGCCATTCATTATAACGGGCCACTCAAAGATCGACCTTTCGTGACGATCAACTGTGGAGCTATTCCTGAGCAACTGATGGAATCAGAGATGTTCGGCCATAAAAAAGGATCTTTTACCAGCGCCGTGGCCGACAAGCCCGGTCTGTTTGAAACCGCTGATGGTGGGACATTGTTTCTGGATGAAGTGGGTGAACTGCCGGTCTCGATCCAAGTCAAACTTCTGCGCGCCATTCAGGAGCGGGTGATCAGGCGGGTGGGTGCCACGGACGACATCAAGGTCGAAGTGCGCATCATCGCCGCCACCAATCGTGATTTGGAGTATATGGTGAAGAATGCTACTTTTCGCCAAGACTTGTATTACCGTTTGAACGTGATCAATATTCGCACTCCGGGTCTGCGTGAGCGCAAGGACGACATTCCTCTTTTGGCGAATCACTTTTTGAAAAAATACAACGACCGACTGGGAAAAACCATCGGCGGCATTAGCGCCGAAGCGATGGAGACTCTGCAAAAATACGAATATCCCGGGAACGTGCGGGAGTTGGAAAATATCATCGAAAGAACCGTCGCCTTGGAAGGCGGCGCTATGATCCTGCCGGAGAGTTTACCTCCCTTTGTGAACACGCCGAGTGGCAGAAAACTCGCATCCAGCCATGAAATCGAAATCGGTCCGGAAGGGGTCGAGCTGGATAAAGTCATGGGTCAAATCGAAAAAGAATTGATCGTCAAAGCCATCCACACCGCGGGTGGCATCAAAAAGAAGGCCGCCAAACTCCTGCATATCACCTTCCGTTCCATGCGCTACCGCGTGGAGAAGTATAACCTTGGGGTTATCTCCGACGACGAGCTCGACGAAGATTAGCAGCTCACTTTTTAATAGGCGACGCATTAATTATACGAGGCGTGTTTCTAGGTCGTTGGTATGTTGCCATTTTTTTTTAAGACTGAATATCCTTTTACGTAAACCATGTCTCAGATGTTCAAGATCTTTTTGGGCAATTGGTGTATTGAGCCACTCAAGAGATCGCCAATCAAAGCTTGCTGGTGCGAACAGTTGAGTGTCTTCCTCGATCGGTACTATAGTGTGCGAATTACCTAGCAGGGCATGGAGAGTGGAAAATGGCCAATCTTCGACGGATCGACTTAGTCCAGCGCGGACTGGATTTTGATAAATATATTTGTAGGTGTTTAGAAAGTGCATAGTGTTTAAAAGTTCGCATTTATAATGACGACCGCCCCAGGTGTGATCTGTTCGACCGCTGGCTACGTTCATTTGTCGGCTTGATTCACGCATGATCCGGGCCATCGGAACGGCAATCGGACCGCCAATCACCGACGCAAGTAAATGAAAGTGGTTGGGCATGAGCACAAATGAGTGAATTTTCAGGCCATCCAAGCGATGGGCAAGCCAAAGTTGCTGAGATAAAATTTGCCAAACGCTGTCTAAGGCGACGTGGAAGTGGTCACGGTTCAAAACTCGACCGGTGATGTGATATGGATATTCCGAAAACTGATTGACGTGATATCGAGCCACAATGATAAACAATGCTAAGAGCATGCCGACGCCTTCAATCGCTGCATTGCTTATTAAAAAGTGAGCTGCTAACTTTTGACCCCATAGCTCAACTGGATAGAGCTACGGTTTCCTAAACCGTCGATTCCCGTTCAAGTCGGGATGGGGTCACCATCTTTGTGAACTTTTGAAAGCTCCTTAGATCTTGATGTAGTAACCCAGCAGCAAGTTGTAGTTATTAATTAACGGCTGAGGATTCACGGCGTTGGTATTATTTAACAACAGGAAGTTGCCGGTGCTCGGGTTGGAAGTGAGAGCGTCCTGCGTATAAGTAAAGCAACCGAAATAGTGGTATCTTTTGTCGGGTTCATACTCGAGCGCATAGGAGATACCCTCACGAACATCACTTGGATAGATGGCCTGAACGTCAACTTCCGAGCGTGTCAGCGTCAGCTTGTGTAGATATCTATTTTGCGTGTAGCCAATGTACACGGTTTCCGCTGACTCAAAGTTGTGGTTTCCCGATCCCACAGCTGGATTCGGTTGGCCAAAGTCATAGTAGAGAAAATCAATGTGGGTCGTCCAGTTGCCGCTGATCCAACGGGTTCCGGCCGTCGCCAGCTTAAACTCCTCTGCATTGATTGTTGCGAGACCGCCTGTGAGCTGAGCTGGCGCTAGAGGAATGTCGATGAAGCTGACAAATGGAACGAGCCTGTCCTCCAAAAATTTTCCTTCCCAAGTGATACCAGTCGATGGGGTGTCCTGGACGGCTAAGTTGGAATTGGCAGTCGGGTTGGAAAGGTTGACGTTGTTCACTAAGAACGTGATGGTGTGTTTGTCAGAGGGATTCCATACGATCTGTACGCCATCCGCATAGGGACTCAGGTTGATCGCTGTGGCACCAACCGCATTGGTATTGTTCAACAGATTCAAGTTGGTCAACGAGTACATATAGTAAGTGCCGGGCGGAAAGTAGTTCACCTCAATACCGCCGATTTTGTTATAAGCCCGACCTAAAACGAACTTCCAGGAATCTGAGAGTTTATAAACAAGGTTGGCAATCTCGAGAGTATTACCTTGCGCTGGTGCCGCAACGATATCCGCAATCGCATAGCGGAAGTTATAGTCCATATTCTCAACAAGATTTCCTTTCAGAGTGAGGTAAAAATAATCCGTTTTGAATACGGTCGTATCATATTGACCGAGTTTCGGTACCGCGCCGGTGCCGGTAAAAGTCGAGGAGTTGTCGTCACTATAAGTTTTCGACAAATCCTGCCGAAGGACGCCTCCGGGTTGCACATCAAATGCGAACGCCGATGCGGAGCCGAGGAGAAGTGCCGTACTTATTGAGAAACTGAGCAGTTTATTTCTAGAGATGTTTTTTTTACTAAAGTTCATGTTTTTCCCCACTTGTTTTTTTGCGCTTCCCAATTCAATTAGATTTTATTTTATAAAACAAGCTTTTGATAATTCGTTTCACTGCATTAAAATTGCTGACGTTCATAGTGGGAAATCTTAATAAACCGAAAATTTGAAATTCCGATCATGGCTCAGTGAGGGCAGTCTGCTGCGTGTTTTTTTCACATCATCCAGGTCGATGTCGATGGTGACCATGCCTTCTTCGCTGCCAGCATCGGTCAGTATTTTTCCCCAGGGATCGACCACCAGTGCATGGCCAAAGGTTTTCCGGCCACCGGGATGGGTGCCGCATTGCGCAGGTGCAATGATGAAACAGCCATTCTCAATGGCCCTAGCTCGAAGCAGCACATGCCAGTGCGCTTCCCCGGTCACCTGCGTAAAGGCCGCCGGTACCGTAATCATGGACGCACCATTTTTTGCCAGCGTCCGGTAGAGTTGCGGAAAACGCACATCGTAGCAGATAGTGAGCCCAATCTGTCCCCATGGAGTTGTGGCTAATACGGCTCGATCGCCCGGCGTAACTAAGGCCGATTCCCGATAAGTCTGACCATCGCCAACTTGGACATCGAACAAATGAATTTTGTCGTAGTGTGCTGCAATTGTACCCTCGGGATTGAACAGCAATGAACGGTTCGCGGTTTTTTCCGGATTTTGTTTTCTAACTTCGGGATCCTGAATGTCAACCGAGCCCACCAGCAGCCAGCAGCCACTGGCTTTCGCCATCTCGGCAGCGGCACGCACACCCGGATGATTTTCTTGGCTGTAAAAGGTGCGTTTTTTGTCCGGTTCCTGCATCAGGAAGGTATTTTCCGGCAAGGCGATCAAATCCGCCCTCTGCTCGGCGGCTTTTTGCACAAGCGATTTCACCATGGTGATATTCGCGGCCATATCAGCGCTGCTGTTGATCTGAAGGAGGGTGATGCGCATCGTAGGTTGAATTATTTAAGATTTTGACTTTATGATCAACTTTATAATGAACATTTCCTCTTCGACACCGTCGTTCCAGTCTCGTTTGCCCAGGTGGGTGTCACTATTTTTACGCAAATGTCGGCATTGGCGAAGCAATCGGGTGCGGTGAATTTGGGGCAGGGGTTTCCGGATTTTGACTGTGATCCCAAATTGATTGAGCAGGTCGCCAAAGCCATGGCGCAATCTCACAATCAGTATCCCCTCATGAGTGGCGTGCCAGAGCTTCGCCAAGTCATTGCTGATAAGATCGCCAAGCTTTACGGTCATCAATATTCTGTCGACAACGAGATCACGGTGACGGCCGGTGGAACGGAAGCTTTGTTCTGCGCGATTTTATGTGCCGTGAAGCCGGGTGACGAAGTGATCGTGATCGAACCGGTCTATGATTCCTATATTCCCGCCATCACCTTGGCCGGAGGTATTGTCAAGTCGGTGTCCCTCCGCCAAGTTCTGAATGAGAAAGGTCAGATCACCTACCAAGCTCCTTTACAGGAGATAAAAAAGGCGATCACTGCCAAAACTCAGCTGCTGCTGATCAATTCTCCGCACAATCCCACGGGCAGCTTGTGGAGTCAGTCCGACCTCTTGCAGCTGCAAGAGATTTTGCAGGGGACCAAAGTCCTGGTTTGTAGTGACGAAGTCTATGAACACATGGTTTACGACGGTCAACGGCACGAAAGTTTATCGCGGTATCCGGGGTTGGCGGCGCGGAGTTTTGTGGTTTCCAGCTTTGGCAAAACCTTGCACGTGACCGGTTGGAAAGTGGGTTATGTAGCGGCTCCGGCGCCGCTCACCGAAGAGTTTCGCAAAGTTCATCAGTTCAATGTTTTTACCGTCAATGCACCGATGCAAGTGGGGATTGCTCGCTATTTACAGGATGAAAAAACCTATCTGATCGGCGGATATTTCGGCGATCGCATGAATAACAAAAAGCC
>Ga0206845_1209_pt1 | contig 12549 bp, 13 predicted proteins | sample Alteio_BWOrgCont_19_FD_152887 | JGI IMG/M metagenome (GOLD analysis project Ga0206845, IMG submission 152887) | Enriched cells from forest soil in Barre Woods Harvard Forest LTER site, Petersham, Massachusetts, United States -... | ecosystem: Environmental > Terrestrial > Soil > Temperate forest >...
TAGCAGACTCCGGTTCAATCGACAAACGCCCTCGTGGCATGTCCGCATGAGGTACACGGAAGCCAGACCGAAGAACAATTCGTCCCCTATAGTGCGGCTGCGTTCGGCCCAGCGAATTCCTCTGATCGCCGCCGGTTCGTATCGATGAAGAGAACAATGCGCGGATTAGATCCGCCCACGACTACCGAATCAGGCCTCCGGCAGGACGTCGCCCTGATCAGGCAGGATGGCGCCCGCGAAACCGAATGACTCCTTGAATACCTCCAGCCCATGGCTGCCGCCGTTGACAAGCTATCGCAGTGACTTAAATGCCGTGCGGAGTTCACTCGCAAAAATCTCCGGCTCTTCCCAGGCGGCGAAGTGCCCGCCCTTCTCGGCCTCGTTGAAGTAGACCAGGTTGGGATAGACGTCCTCGGCCCAACTCCGTGGCGTCTTGAAGATTTCGTCTGGGAAAACGGTGAAGGCCACTGGAAGCGAGAGTTCGGGGGACTTTTCCCCGGATGTGATCGCCGCGAAGATGGTTCGAAAATTCTCCCAGTAGAGCCGCGCCGCCGAGGTGGCGGTATTCGTCAGCCAGTACAGCGTCAGGTTGTCGACGATTCCGTCGCGAGTCAGGCCCCCTACGGCATGGCCGTCGAGAAACGCTTGCGAGATCTTCTTGTAACTGTCTGCATCGTGGTCGAGCATCCATGCTGCCATCCCGACGGGCGTATCGGTCAACGCGTAGCCAATCGTCTGTGGGTGTTCAGGCATTTCGACGAAGTAACCCCTCTTGAAGAGAGCAGCGAGCGCATCGAGTGCCACAGGTTCCTTCTTCTCGGCCCGATTGGCGATGAACGCAATCGCAATCCGCTTAAAGAGTCCCGCCGGCACGAGTGAGCCGAATAGTGCCGCCCCCACTCCGAACGGGAAGGCGCTTAGAAAGTTGAGGTGGATGCCGAGCAGGCCCTTTGGTGCCAGCCGTCCCATCGCGTCAGTGACGTTTGCGCCGATATCGCCGCCCTGAGCAACGTACCTGTTGTAGGCGAGGCGTTTCATCAACTCAGCCCATGCTCGTCCCACGCGGCCCGGATCCCAGCCGAGCTCCGAGGGCTGTCCGGAGAACCCGAATCCCGGCAGGGATGGGAGTACAAGATCGAATGCGTCTTCGGCAGCTCCACCGTGCGCGGTGGGGTCTGTGAGCGGGCCAACGACGTTGAGCAGTTCAATAACCGAACCAGGCCAGCCGTGCGTGATGATTAGTGGCAACGCATTCTCGTGTTGTGACTTCACATGGATGAAGTGGATGTCTACACCATCGATCTCGGTTGTAAACCGCGGCAACGCGTTCAGCTTCGCCTCGGCTTTGCGCCAGTCGTGCTCGGTCGCCAGTAGCGCGTGAGCTTCTGCAGCATGATTTCCTGAACGCCCTGCGAGGAATCCTGGACGAGCTCCTTGCCTGGCCAGCGCGCGATGGAGATGCGGCGGCGGAGGTCGGTTAGTGCCTCTTCCGGTATGTTGACCGTGAACGGGCGTATGTCGGTTGGTTCGGCGGACAATCCGGGAGCACTTTGAGTTGTGTTCTGTTGCGTCATTTTGGTCTCCTTTTGTTTGGCGGGCTTAAGACAGTCCGACGCAAGCCCGGCGTGGGTCTTACCTGAGCTTCGAAGGCCAGCCCGCGGCCTGTTCGGGAGTAAGGAACAGTTCCGTTTGATGCCTCTGGGAAATCTTAGCGCAGATCGAGAGTTCTCAGCTACCTTGTGAGTCACCGATGTGTGTCCGGACGGGGGCGTTGCTAAAGCGATGCAACCACGCTGATCAAACGACTTGTCAGGCACGCACTCCGGCTCACTTTGGTCGACGATATCGTGTACTAAACTTGCGGGTGACCTTTTCACACAGAACGACTCATGCAGAGCAATGTTATTGGCGCCACCATGCCGGTGCTCGAATTCGTCCTTGAGCCGAATGAAGCCATCATCTCGGAGGCTGGTTGAGCTGTCCTGGATGGGAGCCTCGATCCAGATGACCACACATACGCAGATGGCAGGCGGCGGCGGTTTTTTCGGCGCGATTCGCCGAGTTGCGGGCGGTGGAAGCTTGTTTATGACCGAGTATCGAGCGGCCGGCGCGGCCGGAGAGGTTACCTTCGCCACCAAGGTGCTTGGACATATTTTGCCGGTGTCGGTTGACAATGGAAACGAGTATTTAGTTCATCGCCATGGCTTCCTCTGCGGCACGCCGAAGGTTCAGATCGGAGTGGGATATCAACAATCGTTGGGTGCGGGGGTCTTCGGCGGGGACGGCTTCCGATTGCAACATATCGGTGGAGCGGGTACCGCCTGGATCGAACTCTCGGGCGAGGTCCTTACCAAGGACCTTCGCGCGGACGAGACGTTGCGAGTGCATCCTGGTCATGTAGGCGCGTTGCAGAGAAGCGTGAGCTTCCAGATGGCATGCATCCCCGGAATCACCAACATGATTTTTGGCGGCGACGACATCTTTCTGGCGGCGCTTACCGGGCCGGGCCGGGTCTGGTTACAATCCTTGCCGATCTCTAAACTGGCGCATGCGCTGATGGAGTATCTGCCCGGCGGCAGAGAACAGCGCACAGAAGCAGGGGTAGTTGGTGGGATTGTCGAGTCGATCCTGGGTGGAATGAAGTAGGGCTCCCCGCGGACAAGCCGAAAGCGCGCAATCACTACAAGTAGAGGGCGAGCCTGGGCTGTGTAAATGTTCCGCTCCGTTGCCCGAACGCCTCGGATGGAATGGAGGCCTCTCAATTCGCGTTAAGGACGCATATCGGTAGGTATTTCTTGTCAGGGTCTGCTGCCCGTTTTCGTAGTCGCCGATCGCACTCCGGGCAAAGTCCGTTTGCAAGTTCGTGGATAGGCGCTGCGCGGCTGCCCATGCGTTCGGTAACAGTTGGCCGCCGTACGGCTGTCAATCACCCTGTACCTGACATTACGTCAACATGAACGGGATGCTCCAACTGATGGGAACGGCGTTTCACGAGACTAATCCCGTACCCTCGGCGTGGACGCGAACACTGTCTAAGGTCAGCACTGACTGGCTGACAATCCGCCCAGAGCGCATACGGCGCTTCACCCAACGCTGTATCTAGCCAACGGTCGGATTTGATTCCGTCATCGCCTAGGGCGTTCTCGCTTTCTCGGGACGACGATCGACGGCACAAAAGCTAGGCTGGCAGACTTGGACGCCGGTGAGCAGCCGGGATTGTTTCGGCGATTGCGCCAACGCCGTCCTTCGCGAGCTCTGGAAAGCTGTCAACGAACATTGGTACTGTGGACCTTGTCGTCAGCCTGCCAGGCGGCCGGTGTCAATCGAGCGATCGTTCAGCTTTAGCAGCCCTACGGCAAGATATACCGAAGGTCGAGAAAAACCATAAACTGGTGAGCTTGCCTGAATATGTTGGGATCTACGCCGCCGTATGCGCCAGTCACGTTCCATGTGCTCCTTTGAACATAGGAGAAGTGGCTGTTAAACTGGGCCTGCCCATAGTTTTGGTTGCGCCAAAAGTGTGGTCCAAACCAAAAGTTGGCTCTGACACAATCCGGTTCATATAGTAGTAATTTCTTGCGCCGAATCCGTAATCCTGCCCCGGAGTACACTGCAGGGACGAATCAGTAACGAGCGCATTATAGGGGCACTCCCGCGTGTTCTTCTGGCCGTACACCAACCCGTAGTAGGCGTAAAGCAAATCATTTTTCCCCAAGCCCCATTCGAACCCGTCCAAAGTGGAGTATGCCTTTACAAGAGACAGACTTCCGTCAGGTCGAGCCACAACATCCGGGACGAGACCTGAGAGGAAGCGACCACCTCCTTGGCTTGCAAAGGTGTTTACGACCAAATTAAGCCGCCGGAGCAGCCGCAAATTCCCGTTAATGGAGACGCCGCCCCCGACGGTGCCATAGCGCACGCCATTCACTGGATTCACAACGCCAAAGTGCCGTAACAAGGCCCCGATCTCCAGATGGTAGTCGTGATCCGCAATCTGCCCATCCCACGCAGTCTTTGCCACGATGTCGGGGATTAGGTTTGGCACCTGATTGTTACAGGTGGCTCCGCTAGCAACCGGCAGACCGATACCGGTGCTGTTTAGTTGGCATTGGTAATTAGCGAGGTATGGCGGGAGAAGGACAAGTTTACCGATGTATTGCTGGGGGTTTTCTATCGAGGAGGCAATCGTCCAGGACTGTGTCGGGTTATACGTAAAGCGAAGCTGCGAACTCCGGCCCCACGTCAGGCCAACGTTATAGTTGGTGTCAAGATTGACGGTATAAAATATGTCCGGTGACAAGGGTGAGATTCCTGTCCGGTTGGGTGTAAGCAGGCTCCATGACTGCCCCGCAAGCACTTCTATCTTCTGCTTTCTGAGATCAGCAAAGTAGAGGCGAACGCTGAGTGGATTGCTGGCTTGTGAAATGACTGCGTCGAAAGACGAAGCCCCGATGAAATCAGTTTCAAGGTAGCCGAGGATGTCCCATCCTCTACCTTCGACGATGCGAAGGGAGAGGCCACGAAAGTGCGCTGCCCGAATTCCGGGTCGGGCATTACCGGTACGGGCGATAACTCACCTGGCGCCGCCATCCTGACAATTGGTGACGCGTCCTATGAGTTTGGGCGCGAAAGCAACGCGCGTTCCAGCGCTTGGCGAATTAACCCAAGCCAATTCGGGCCTGCCGCGATCGGGTTCAGCGTGAGCGAGGGACGGCAGCAAGGCACCGTGGTGAACGTCATCCTCCATGCGGCCCAGTTCGGCAAGCCGATAACGGCGGATGCCGACTGGCGAAGCCCGGTATCGCTTTCGCGGTTCTCCGCAACACCGGATATCAACATGTTCGCGATTGTGCGAGATGGGAGCTTTGGGCTTACCACCTGCGGCAACCTGACGGTGGCGAGCGTGACGGTCGGCGGAGCGGCTTCTGAAGGTGAGAGGCGTTGACAGGCGCTGGGGCAGGGGCTGGTGGCGCATCCAGCCCCTTTCCCCGGTCGAATGTTAGAATCGCAGATCAACGCAGGACGCCGTCCGTCGCCAATTGGTGTGGTGCATTTTGAACTGGTGGGAGTCGTCCGAGGCGCGCGATGATTGCCGGAAAGCCGTTGTAAACAATAAGCAAATCAATTGAAAGAAAGTGAGTACGGGTTCACCCCGCGCCTCACCTCGCTAACACCATATTGTTAGTGAATATGGGCCGCCAGCACAGCGACACAGAAGCAATTACAACAATTTTGAACGAAGACTTCGGTTTTGGCGTTGAGCACGTAGATTTAAGCGTTTATAAGGACGCATTTGCCCGGATAGATCTAAACGGGGTGGCGGCCATCGATTTGAGAGACTGCAGAGGGTGGCAGAAGCATTTTGATTTCTTCAAGGAACAGCTTGGCGTTCTACAGGAGCGAATCCGTACAACCGGCAGAGCGGTGCCCATCATCAACCCACCAGAAATGTTTGAGTGGGTTGCTTCCAAGGAGTATCTCGCGGAATTCAAAAATCGGGGCATCGCGATCGTTGAAACTGAATTTCTTACCCGGACGGCAGCGGCAGATCATTGGCCCGATATATTTTCCCTGATAAATAAGAACCCAGATGTCAGACTCGTGTTGAAACCGGCAAGGGGGTCGCGCGCCGAACAGTTTGTTTTCGTAACCAAACGAGGAGAAGACGCATTCGAATTGAGCGCCCCGAAACCGTTTGGCGAATCATCATCAGAGGCACTGCTCACCTTCACAGGTGAGGCTCTGAAAGCCAGATTGAAAAGCTACGCAATGGAAATGTGGCGGGCGCAGCAACCGGCGATTCTTATCCAGCAATTCTGTCGGGGAATAGAGATTTCCGCGGTGCTCATCGGCTCGCGAGCGCACTATGTTAGGAGAACGGCAGGGCCGGAAGGAATTGCGCATGATGATTTCGGTGGGACTAATCTTCCGGAGGTGAACCCCCATCCTTTAGTAGTCGCGCTTGCCATGCAGGTGAAAGAAGCGCTGCCAGACGAACTGAGGGATTGCCCGTTCGTGAGAGTGGACATGCTCAAGGACGGCGATAATCCCCCCGTACTTCTTGAGGTGGAAGCTGGTTCCGCGAGGCTTTTCCTAATTGAAACCGCACGGACGAATGAGTATGCGGACAGATTCGAGAGCGCATCGTCGAGGGACGCAGGCGTTTAAGGCTCGCTATGTCTCCCGCGCAACGCTGCCTGCAGTCGTAGCCATATTTGCCGTTGAACTGAAATGCGTATTGAGCTATCTCGGCCCGATGGACCGCGAAGCCCGCAAACGACGCCTGGAACGCTTTTCAGTCCCCGATCGGCCTGACAGTCGGCCGCTTGTGGAAAAAGTGATTTCTGTTCGCTCAACTCAACTTGATCGCCTCTTTCGTTGCGTGTGCGAACCGGCACGCAACCGCTCGGGGGATTGGCGATTTAATCACAATCACTGTGTCGAGGTGTTTTTCTTGCGCCAGAGACGTACCCCCATTCACCCTTTGCCGGCGAAGGAGTCGGCGCTCCTGCGGCGCGTCCGGCCGCTTCACAAAGGGATCCATCAAAGCCAAACGGCGCATTTGTCAGCGCCGGTGCAAAAATGCCCATAATGCCGGTTGAAAAAGGTACCACCTCCTGAGGTGATCAAACGCCCGACTCTGGAGACAGAGGAGGGCTGACATGTGTTCAGGGGGAAAGACGTGGAAGAGATTAGCGAGCTCAAACGTGAAGGTTTGAGCATTCGGACTATTAGCCGATTGACAGGCTATGGCCGTAAGACGATCCGCAAGTATTTATTGGCGCCGACCGGCCGGCCCATCTACGGGCCGAGACCGGCGGGGATGAGCAAACTGGAACCATTCAAGCCGTATCTGAAGGACCGGCTGCAGGCGGGTGTTTGGAACGCCCGGGTGCTGTTGCGCGAACTTCGGGAACGTAACTACGACGGCGGATATTCGATTCTGACGGAATGGTTGAGGCCGCAACGGAAAGAAGCGCTGTCGGTGGCGGTGCGCAGATTTGAAACGCCGCCAGGCAAGCAGGCTCAGGTGGACTGGGGTCATCTCGGGTCGATCACCGAAGACGGCGAAACCCGTATGTTGTGGGGTTTCACAATCACGTTGGGCTACAGCCGCAGAATGATGGCTGCAGCCGCCACCGATCAGAAGCTGGGAACGCTGCTGCGTATGCACGAATCGGCGTTCCAGGAATGGGGCGCGGTACCGGAGGAGATTCTCTACGACCGGATGCGGACCATCTGGACCGGCACCGATGGACGCGGCGAGATCATATGGAACGCAGTGTTCCTCGACTTCGCGCGCTACTGGGGTTTCACGCCGCGGCTGTGCCGCCCTTACCGGGCCCAAACCAAAGGCAAAGTGGAATCAGGCGTAAAGTATGTGCGGCGAAACTTCCTGTGCGGATTGCAGGGTCGTGAGCCGGCGAATCTCACGGATCTCAACGCCGAACTCCGCCGCTGGACAGCGGAGGTGGCCAACCAGCGAGTGCACGGGCAGGTGCTGCTCCGCTGGGATGAGGATCAGTTTGCCATGCAGCCGGTTTTGAGCGGACGGCCACCCTATCCCTATATGGACGACGAGCAGCGCAAAGTGGCGCGAGACGCGTACGTGTCGTGGCGGGGCAGCCGATACTCTGTGCCATGGCTCTATGCGGGCAAAGAGGTCTGGGTCCGCGATCAGAGGCAATATGTCGAGGTTCGCTACGGCGCCGAAAGGATCGCCGTACATTGCCAGGCAGTCAGACGGCATCAGGTCGTTACTCAGCGTGAGCATCACGAGGACATTCCACTCGGCAATAAGCAACCGGGCAAGACGCTCATTCATATTCAGCAGAGTGCTCCGATGGTCGAGCGCCGTTCTTTGGCCGCGTATGAAAGTCTGGCGGGAGGCGCGCGATAACAACCACCGTGGAACGACTCAGAACCACACTGGCAGCCCTGAACCTGACCGCCATCGACGCTCGGCTGGAAACCTTACTCGAAAGCGCATCGAAGAAGGAACCGTCATACGGCGATTTCCTGCTCGATGTGATGAGCGCGGAAGCCGATGCGCGAAAGCAGCGTTATCTGAAGACCAGGCTGCAACTGGCCCACCTGCCTTACCTGAAAACGTTCGATCAGTTCGATTTCGGCTTTCAGCCGTCGATTGATGAGCGGCAGATCCGCGAACTGCGGACGCTGCGGTTCGTGCACGAGGCTTCCAACGTAATTTTGCTGGGACCGCCCGGCGTGGGGAAAACACATCTGGCAGTGGCGCTGGCGGAAACGGCGATTCAGTCTGGCCAGGCAGCCTACTTCATGACCGCCCACGACCTGGTCACCGATCTCGGCAGGGCTTACCGGGAAGGTCGGCTGGATCGCCGCCTCCGCATCTACCTTGCTCCGAAAGTCCTCATCATCGACGAGATGGGATATCTGCCGCTGGACGATCTGGGCGCAACCATTTTCTTCCAGCTCGTCAGCGCCCGCTACGAACGGGGCAGCATCATTCTCACTTCCAACAAAAGCTACGGCGAATGGGGTTCGATCTTCGGCGACCCGATCATCGCCACAGCGATCCTCGACCGCCTGCTGCACCATTCGGTTACGGTCAACATCCGCGGGGAGAGTTACCGGCTGAAGGAACGCCGCAAGGCAGGTCTGATTCCTCTGCCGGAACAGCAACAGCCAGAGCCCTCGGCTGCCGCCCCGAACGGCCGCGGCAAACGAAACCATTCGTTATGAGTTTTTTGAGGCATAGGCAAATCTATCAATCCGATGTGTTCATGCTTTCATGTCGGAAGCGAAGCTGTATCCGGCTCCGCCTCCGGCCCCATCGTCTTGATGAGTTTGCGGCCAGCTATTCCTTGGCGGGTTGGTCTCCACCAGCGCCCACCTCCGCTTTACCAGCCGGTTCTATTCTTAACCAGCCGGCTGAAACTGTAAACCATCTTCTCCGGAAGGTGGTACCCTTTTCGACCGGCACAATGGGTAATTTTCAACCGGTATTGACACATTTCGTTGGCTGAGGCAAATCGGCAGACAACTCGGACTCAGGCTGGCAAGATGTTGGAGGCTAACGTTCGGCGGTGACGAACTCTGCGCGGGCCGAAAAGACACCGCGTTCTCGTTGCTCATCTGGCCGCGTGGACGCCACCCCCTTAAGTGGACCATCTCTTCTCATGATCTCCCCCAATACGAAAGTCGCCGCGACGCTGGAATTCGCGCCGCAGTTCTCCATTTCCTTTCGCTGCGAACATTCCCAATTGTGAGGCCGATACGCTGGCGTACTTCGCTCGGCCCAGACTTCTCTGAAATCTGATCTGTAATTCGCTCCTGCAGTTCTGTGTCCCGCTTTCCTGTCCTCTTCTATTGGGCTCTGCTTCGGGGTCAAAAGCCTGCGCCCTGCGGGACGGCGTGACTCTGCTTTGTCGGTTCCCCCTGAAGGTCTCCCCCAACAAAGCGTCCCTTGCCCTTGGGAGCAGGACCCACTCGCTCTGGGTCGCCCCAACAGAAGGGGCACGAAAAGGAGACACAAAATGTTCTGCAAGAATCGCATCACACTCATCGGATTTCTCGGCAAAGACGCAGAGACTCGCTTCACGCCCAACGGTACGGCCCACACTCGGTTTTCCCTCGCGACCAACGTGAGTTGGAAGGACAAGGAAACCGGCGAATACAAGACGCGAACCGAATGGCATCGGATCGTGGTTTGGGGGAAGTTCGGAGAATGGGCCGGATCTCTCAAAAAGGGCGCCTTCATCGAAGCTGAGGGCGAGTTGCGGTATCGGGAGTTTCAGCCCAATGGTTCCGACGCGAAGATCCGCATGGCCGAGATCCATGCCATCTCGATCCTGACGCTCGATCGCGCCGAAAAAACGGAACACGAAAGCGAGGGCGCGGCTGCGGAGTTGAGCGGCAATGACGATACGCCTTTCTGAACTGAGAAGGCGGCCGCTTCTGTGGCCGGCCGCCTTTCATTTCAAAATACATTGGCGAGCCGTACCGGAAAAATCGCCCGGCACATTCGCAACCTCCGTTTGTCGCTGCGTGGCGGCGGTTATCGCTTCCACAACCGCACTCTGCTCGTTACCAGTTGCGGTCGCATCTGCCTTCACAGAAAGAAGATCAATCTCTCGAAATCACTCGCCTGTCAGGCTGATCGCAAACCTCGATTGCCACCTTCACGGAGGGCGACTTCACAGGATTAATCTCCCAGAACACGTATCGGTGACGGATGCGACCCCGTAATATCCGGAAACTGAAACTGCATGAAAGCAGGTGGTGAAACTGCGGCGGAAGGGGTGAGGCGGCGACTGGAGAGTGGTAGGCTGCTGAGACGATGCCGAAGAGGTAAGATCCGTTCCGCTTTCTGTTGATTGCTGTTGCTGGATGGATGAATCAGCAGCAACAACACGCGATCGAGTATCTGCGCGAGGAAAACAGAATCCTTCGTGCCCAACTGGGCAGCCGGCGGGTCCGCTTCACAGACGACCAGCGCCGCAGCCTGGCAGCCAAAGCTCGGCTGCTGGGCAGAAGGATGCTGGCGGAAATGGCGACCATTGTCACGCCGGAGACCTTGCTGCGCTGGCACCGGAAACTCATTGCGAACAAAATACGACGGCCGTATGCGTCGCTTGCCGGTCGGCCGCAGACGGCCAAGGAGATCGAAGTGCTGGTGGTCCGGATGGCGAAGGAGAGCGAGACTGGGGGTATCTGTGAAATCCAGGGCGCTCTGTCCAATCTCGGCCGTGAACTGGGACGCAGCACGATCGCCAACATTCTGAAGTGCAACGCCATCGACCTGCTCGGGAACGAATGCGCAAAACAACCTGGATGGAGTTTCTCAGCCAACACCGGGACCAGATCGTGGCAGCCGACTTCTTTACCGTGGAGGTTCCGACCCAAAAGGGCCTGCAGCGCTTCATGGTCCTGTTTTTTATCGAGCTGTCCACCCGCCGCGTCCAGATTGCCGGCATCTCGCCCCGGGCAAACGGGTTGTGGATCGCGATCGGCTTTTCACGATAGGACTCCTGTCCACTCTGGCCGGGGCCGGCATTAAATCCGTGAAACTGCCGCCGCGGTCACCGAACCTGAACAGCCACGCCGAACGCTTCGTCCGCACCATAAAAGAGTCCTGCCTGGAACGGATGATTCTGTTCGGTGAGGGCGCTTTGCGGACAGCCGTTCGGGAGTTCGCCGCGCATTTATCACGGCGAGCGAAATCATCAAGGCATCGGCAATGTGCTTGTTCTCCCTGATCCCAGTCTCAACGACCGCAACGGGCCGATCCGATGCCGAAGCCGCCTCGGCGGAATCCTCAACTACCAGGACCGGGCGGCTTGAAACTGCTCACGTTTGAGTTTTTGGTAGTACAGTCATCGTCGGGGCAACCGCTATCAGCCCTAACCAGGATGACTTCTTTCGCCTTCGTGAGCGACTGCAGTTCGGGAATCTTCCACTAGAAGTCGAATCCCGATGGCGGCTCGTGGAAACTGCGTGCGAACCAAGGTCGAGTCGAGCCGCTGAACCTCAGTGGGGACAGGTGACCACAGAATCGGTATGGAACTCAAGGCCGCAGGCCAGACAACGGGAAGAAACGCCGTGCTACCTGACACTCTGTCCCATCTCCCTTCGGTCTCCAAGAAATCTCGCTATTGTTTCCGCGAGCGCCTTCGCGTGCGGCTCCTTGAGCATCGTATGGTGATCACCCTCAACCAACTCCTGGTAATCGGATGTGTCCTGATCAAGCTTTCGTGACCCATTACGCTGAAACAACTCTGGAGCCCTCGCAGTCATGGACTGCTTGGCGCGCAACACGTGCAAGGGGACCCCGACATGCTTAGGTACGAACGCATTAAGTAACTTGAGGTGCTGGACAGTTAGCTTGAGGCCTGATTCAAGGTATGGCATCGTTTCGGGGGTGATGGCGCCGCAGGTCCACCGTTGCAAGTAAGGCACAACGATCGCCTTGTAGTCATCCCTGAACAGGTCCTGAATCGACATCTGGTTATGCTCCAGGAAATCCTGCATTTCCCGGAGTTCGGACGGGGTAGCGTTCTTCCTCCGGATCGCCGCCAGGAGCGCGATCGACCCGGTGAGCGTCAGTTCTTCTTCTGACATGTCTGGTGGGATCAGGATGGGGCTCGTGTCAAGCAGTCCGAGATATCGAATCTGATCACCTTGCTCTTCGAGTTCAGCAGCGACTGCCATGGCAATCAGCCCGCCAGACGACCAACCCACCAGGAAATAGGGGCCGCCTGGCTGGATCGATCGAATGGCAGCACAATACGCAGTTGCCATGGCGGTGATTGTGTCAAAGCTGATTGGCAATCCAGAGACTTCAGGGGATTGAATACCGTAGACCGAGAATTCCGGACTCAGATGCCGGGCGAGATCCTGATAGAAGAACGTTTGCCCACCGACTGGATGAATACAGAAAAGCGGCTGTGCACCGTCTATCGGCCGGAGCGGTACCAGCAGGGACTGGGATCTCAGATCGGATGCTGCCAACTTTGCCAGGGCGGCGACCGTTGGAGAACGGAATATCGCAGCCAGGGAAATGGTCAT
>Ga0206845_1211_pt1 | contig 12185 bp, 9 predicted proteins | sample Alteio_BWOrgCont_19_FD_152887 | JGI IMG/M metagenome (GOLD analysis project Ga0206845, IMG submission 152887) | Enriched cells from forest soil in Barre Woods Harvard Forest LTER site, Petersham, Massachusetts, United States -... | ecosystem: Environmental > Terrestrial > Soil > Temperate forest > O...
GGATACTGGCGGAGGGCGACGACCGCGTACGCGCCAATATGATCGAATCCCTCTGGAACCGGAGCGAACCCGAGGTAGAGCGGGTTTTAATCGAGGCTATGAACGACCGGCATCACCGGGTCGCCGCCAACGCCGTCCATGGTCTCTACCTGCTTAAGTCGACCGCGTGGCGGAAAGGCATCGACCAGCTGATCGGGCGTAAAGATCCCATGTGCCGGCGCGCCGCTATCTGGGAACTTAAATCGAGCGGTGACGTCGGTGCGGCATCCACGATCAAGCCCCTGATTCACGATTCCGATCTGGCTGTGCGGCGCGCCGCGTTCAACGCCCTCGTATCGCTTCGTCAGAACGGCGCTCAATAACGTGGCGGCTTAGTTCGCCGCGCCACGTCCCCAAAGTCTGGCCGACGCCAGGCGAGCGCCTTCGCTGAGAGCCTTCATCTTCATCCAGCAGAACGGCGGAAACACCGACCCGAACCCGGCAAAGGTGCCGAAGCCGCAATCTGTTCCCGCGATGACGCGTTCTTTTCCGATTACCTCGGCATAACGGACGATCCGCTGGGAGACAACCTTCGGGTGCTCCACATAGTTGCTGTTGGCCCCGATGACTCCCGGAATCAGAACCTTGTCGTCGGGCAGCTTGATGCTTTTCCAGGCTTCCCATTCATGCTCATGCCGCGGGTTGGCGCCTTCGATAAGAAAGGCTTTGGGCTTCGCCTTGAGGACAATAGGAAAGATTTGCCGGCAGTCCATGTCATTGACGTGCGAGCCCTCATAGTTTCCCCAGCAGATGTGCATGCGGACCCGGTCGGCGGGTACGTTTTCGAGCGCATGGTTGAGCGCCTCCACCTGAATCTCCGCATTCCGCAGGAACTCTTCGTCGGTGAGCTCCTTGAACCGCGAGTGGCGGCCCATAGCAAGATCCGGGCAGTCGATGGAAAGGATGAGTCCGGATTTTACGATCGTCTCGTATTCCTCTCTCATGGCGCTTGCCAGGGCATCCATGTAGGCCTGATGCGAAGCATAGTATTCGTTTGGCTGAAAAACGGCGATGGTGCCCGGAGACACCGCGTTCATGAAACCTTCTTTGCCCGGCGCCTTCGTCAAAGCTTGCTTGATGCGCGCAATATCCGCGCGGAGCGGGTCCAGATTCTTCACCGCGATCGGGCCCTTGCAGACTGGCCTTTTATAAGTCGCGGAGTGGCCGGCTTTGACCAGACGATCCCGATACTCGGGATAATCGTCGAGGTCCTTCGGCGTCGGCCGCGACGAATCGCCTTCGAATCCGGTGAGGCGGTGCCGGATGTAAGTGGCGTAACTGATCTTGCTCATCTCGCCGTCGTCGATGATGTCGATCCCGGACTCCACCTGCAGCCGGACCACCTCGGCGACGGCTTTGGCGACGACATCCTCAAAATGCGCCGCATCCACTGCTTCGCCCCGATCCTGCGCGAATAGAACATCGACTACATCCTGCGGGCGCGGCAAACTGCCGACATGGGTAGTAAGTATGCGGTCGGTGCTTAGTTGCATTGTTGTTCTCCTGAGAAATGTCGTCCTGTGAAATTATCCGTATGGAGCTGCGGCCCATCCGCCAGATTGATCATATAACTGACGGGTTTATCGCCGCGAATTCTGCTCCATGTTAGCCTGTTTGAACTGTGCGAGCCCGCCGTCTCCAGGTCGCCTTCTTTTCCGTGGCGATCGTGCTGGCATGGCAGGCGCTCATGGTGCATTACCGCTACGGAGGCAACTGGACGGCGCTTTTCCGCACGGGCGAACTTTTCGCTCCGCCCGCCGAACTCAAGTCCGAGCATATTTACCGGCTTCCGGGTCCTGGATATGACGGCCAGTTCTATCACTACATCGCGCATGATCCGCTGATGACGCGCGACTTCGCGAAGAGCATTGATGCGCCCAGGTTCCGATACAGGCGCATCTTCGTCCCGGCAGCTGCTTTCGTGCTCGCTCTCGGACAGGATCGCGCCATCGATTTCGCATATGTCGCGCTTTTTGCGCTCTCCGTCTTTCTGGGATCATACTGGCTCAGCCGGTTCGCCGTCTCCCAGGGATTATCAGCCGAGTGGGGCCTGCTGTTCTGCCTGGCCCCTGCCGTCGCTGTGTCCGCTGACAGGCTCACCGTCGACGCGACGCTGGCCGCTTGCTGTACGGGCTTCGCGCTCTACCTGCAGGAGCGCTCGGACCGCAAACTATATGCCGTTATCACGGCCGCCGCTCTGACCCGCGAAACGGGTCTGCTCCTCATTGCCGCGTGCGTACTCTTTCTGTTGAGAAACGGGGATTTTCGCCGCGCGATCTTATTCTCGACTGCCGTAATCCCCGTGGCTTGCTGGTACCTTTTTGTAGAGTTGCACACGACGCCAGGAGGGGAATCATTCTTCTCCCCGGTACTGTTTGCCGGCCTCTTCCACCGTATTCGAAGCCCATTCCCATACCCCTTCGCGGGGCTGGCAGCCCCCATCCTGCGGATTCTCGACCTCCTCGCGCTCGCGGGGATTGGCGCGGCTCTCGCGTGGGCCTTCTACCGCGTATTCGGTCACGCGCGGAGTCCTGTGACCGTAGCGGTCTGGCTCTTCGCGGCACTTACTGTGACGCTATCGAGCGCCGATGCGTGGTCGGAGATAAATGCATTTGGACGCACACTCACACCGCTGGTTCTGCTGGCAGCGCTGGATGGCCTGGCGATCGGCTCGATGTTCCCGGTTTACGCGATGCTCGCGTTGGACCCGCGAATCGGCTTTCAGTTTGCCGCGCAAATCCTGAGTTAGTTAAGTTAGTGGGGCGGACGCTTTCGTCCGCGCCGGACCCCCGGTCCGGCATAGCGGCCCAGGATTCTAATGGGGCGGAGCCTCTACTTTCGGAGCGCCATGTTTCAGAGGCGCGCTCCGCAGCAGAAGGTTGAGAACCACCGCGAGAGTCATAATGACGGCGCTGGTAACAAAGATCAGGTTGATCCCATGCACCAGGGCCGCACGCACGTTCCCCAGCAGGGACTTCAACAGATTCAACCCGTCCGCGTAGCCGGCGAACAATTGATTCAGTTGTGGGCGAATCTGCGCCAGCATGAGAGGATTCGCAAAGGGCTTAAGAAGACTCTCCGGCGTGCCGCGCGGCGCGCTTCTGGCAAAATCGCGCTGATAGTTTGTAAGTAGAATCGTTCCGAAAATCGCGACACCGACCGTGCTTCCAATCGATCGGCAAAATGTCGGCAAGGCGCTGGCCGCGCCCATATGTTCGCGCGCCGCCGCATTCTGAATCGCGACCGTATAAACCGGCATCAGCTGCCCCATCCCGAAGCCGGCTACCAGCATGCCGATGAGCACTTCGCCATGGCTGGTCGACGCATCCATGCGCGCAAACAAAATCATTCCCGCGGCAATAAAAATCGAACCCACCACGGCAGACGGCTTGTAAGTCCGCAATCGCAGATTCATCTGCCCGGTAAGGATACTTCCCACCACCGAAGCCAGCAGCAGCGGAGTCAGCAGATTTCCCGATTCGGTAGCCGAAACGCCCAGAACACCCTGCATAAACAAAGGAAGGTAAATAATGACTCCGAACATCCCCATTCCAAGAATGAACGATGCCACGGCGCTCATGCTGATGATCGAATTCCGGAACAGGATCAGCGGTATCAGAGGTTCGGCCGCCCGGCCCTCGGCCCGGATGAAAACCGCAAGCATCAATACCGAAAGAGCCAACAGGCCGATTACCCTCGCCGACGCCCATCCATAATCCGTAACCCACGTAAGCGCCAGCAGCAAAGGCACGATGCTGAGAATCAGGCTTGCCACGCCGGACCAGTCGATGGTTCGCTTCACCCCTTCCGGGCGCCAATACGGAAAGTAAAGATGAATCGCCAGAATCGCAACGATCCCGACCGGCAGGTTGACATAGAAACAGGCACGCCACGAGACATGGTCTGTGAGCCAGCCACCGAGAGTCGGTCCGAAGATGGATGCAAGCCCGTAAGTGGCCGCGAAGAACCCCTGATACTTACCGCGCTCGGCGGGTGAGAATACGTCTCCGATGATCGTGAACGCGAGCCCCATCATCATCCCACCGCCGATTCCCTGAAGGCCGCGCGACACGATCAGCTGAGACATGCCGTCGAACGGCAGCCAGTTCATAGTGCCCGAGGCGCCGCACAACGCGGACGTCAGGATAAATGTGCCGCACCCGGCGAGAAAGAACCACTTACGGCCGTAAATATCGGAGAGCCGCGCGAAGATCGGGATTGCAAGCGTGGAAGTCAGAAGATAGACAGTCGAAACCCACGGATACCTGTCAAAGCCGGAAAGTTGAGCGATGATTCTCGGTTCTGCCGTTCCGACGATTGTCTGATCGAGCGAGGCGAGGAGCACCGATAGCATCAGGCCCGCCATGGTGCCGAAAAGCTGCGCCCGCGTGAGCCGGATGATGCCCGAGGTATGGAATTCCGGCTGAATCGCCGCTGTGCTCATCGCTTCAGCTTACTGCTTCGGGTTAGGTCTCAGGAGCCGTTCGGCAATCACTTTCGCTATCCGTTCGCCATATTTACTACTAATAGTAGCGGGATGTCAGACCAACGCATCTTGTAGTATCGTCGTAACTCGCACAAATTTCGAGACTTGCCTCAAAAAAACATTGCAAGCTACTTCAACTTCATGCCACAATCCCTTGTAGAGAAAGTGGAACGAAAGGGGAGCGAAAGTGGATCAGGCTGGCCCAGCTTCGAATACGGTGCCCGTCGAACTCCCCCGTGGAAGACACTCCGGACGGCTCGACGACAAGGGCAGGCTCAAACTACCCGCCGCCTTTGTGCAGTTTTTCGAAAGTCTGCCGGAAAAGAAGCTGTTTCTAACCAGTCTGGATCGCTCCATAGCGCAACTATATCCGATTGCGGAGTGGCGCGTGAACGAAAAGTTTTTTGCGGATTTCCGCGCCAACCCGACCGCAGCCAGAAACATCCTGTTCAACGCCAACGATCTCGGCGCGGATGTGGAAATGGACAGCCAGGGCAGAATCACCGTCCCGGCGTCGCTGCGGCGCGATTTGAAGATGGAAGGCGAGGAGCTCCATCTGATGGCCTCCAAAGGTCATCTGGAGATCCTGACCGAACCGCAGTAACAGGCGCGCAAGAGCAAGGCCTTGGAGAATACCGCAGCGGACCTCGAAGTTCTTGAAATGGCCGGTTTGAGATGAGGTCACTCCGGTGAGTTCGGACGCGACGCAGAATGCCAGAACATTATCCGGTCATGCTCGCCGAGTCTCTCGAGTATCTGGCGATCAAACCGGACGGCCGGTATCTCGACTGTACCGCCGGACTTGGGGGGCATTCAGGGGCAATCGCGGCGCGCTTGACGCGCGGCGGAAAGCTGATCGCCAACGACCGGGACGCGCAGTCGCTCGAATTAGCGCGCGCGAATACGGCCGAGTGGGCCGATCGGATCGAATTCCGGCAAGGCAGCTTTTCGGAGCTGGTCGAGTCGGAGCTGGATGGTTTAATCGCGGACCTGGGAGTCAGCCGTTATCAGCTGACCGGACCGGAACGCGGATTTTCATTTCAGGCGGAAGGGCCCGCAGACATGCGCATGGATCAATCCCGTGGCGTGACAGCGGCCGAACTGCTGAACCACAGTGCCGAGAAGGCAATCGCCGACTGGCTCTACCAGTACGGCGAAGAAAGGAGAGCGCGGAAGATAGCCGGAGCAATCGTTCGAGCGCGGCCCATTCGGAGCACACTGCACCTGGCGGGTGTAGTGGAACGGGCCGCACCTCGGACGGGACCTTTGCATCCCGCGACTCGTACTTTCATGGCCCTCAGGATCGTAGTCAATCGGGAGCAGGAGGAACTCGACGCGTTGCTCGAAGCCGCGCCGCGCATGGTCAAGCCGGGAGGCCGCATCGTGATCATCTCCTTCATGTCGCTCGAAGACCGCAAGGTCAAAGAGAGTTTTCGGGAACTGAAACGCGCGGGCCGGGCTTTGATTCTCACAAAGAAGCCGCTTACGCCCGGTGAAGAGGAAACCCGGATCAATCCACCGTCTCGCAGCGCAAAGCTGCGCGCGGTGGAAATCGTATAACGCGGCAGACAGACACAAGAGAAGCAGGAACGGTAAAAAGAGGGCCACAAGCCATGGCAACGCTGGCAACATTCTTGAGAACAAACGGTGCGGTTGCGTTAGCGGCGCAACGGCGAGACGCGGTTCGGGTGCAGTCGGATCCATTCCAGCTGCGCGCACTCCCCAACGATGACATTTACTTCTACTCGAAGAAGATCGATAACTCGCGTGTGATCCGTCAGGCGGATCCCGGTGCGCGCGGCGAATGCTGGTCGGCTGTTGGAGCGGCCGGCATTCTCCTTGTCCTCGGCGGGAGCATCATCGCGCCGCATGTAGGCTCGGTTCTCGCCGGTTACAAGCTCGAAGCGCTGAAGCAGGAGCGGCAAACGCTCATCGATCAGAAGCGTGATCTCGAAGTCAAGGAGGCGGGTCTCCTGAGTCCGGAGCGCCTGAACGCTCTGGCCCAGGCCCGTAAGCTGACGAGCCCGGCTTCCGATCAGGTCATCCATTTGGATACGGATACCATCGACAGCAGCGTTGCCCGCGTTCAGCCCGTCGTTCCGTCACGAGAAAGCGTCCGGTAAAGGGATCTCACAGCCGTGGAACTTTGGGGGCGGGTTGTCTCTCTTTTCAGAAATCCGTCGCACAACGGCCCACGTATTGTCCGCAGGAGTTCACCCGCGGTCAACAGACTTACTGTGTTATCCGTGGCGCTGCTCTTGTGGGCCGCCGCTATTTTCGGAAAACTAATCTCCCTGCAGGTGCTGCAGCATGCCAAATACCTGGCCATCGCGCGCTCTCAGCAGGAACACACCATTGATATTCCCGCGCCACGGGGGACCATCCTCGATCGCAATGGGCAGCCGCTCGCGATCAGCGTTCCTGTCGCGTCGGTGTCAGTGAATCCTCTACAGATCGAAAATCTTCACCTTGCCACCGAAGTTCTGGGTAACACCCTGAATCTCGACCAGCGCGTGCTCTTCGAGCGATTGACCTGGGCTCGTCAGAATCACAAAGGTTTCCTCTGGATCAAGAGGAAGATCGATCCGTTCGCAACGGATCGCCTGAAAGCGATGCACCTCGACTGGGTCACCTTCCACACCGAAAGCCAGCGCCACTACCCTGACGGCCAGCTCGCATCGCATGTTCTCGGAGCGGTTTATAAGGATGAAGAAGGCGCGGCCGGCGTCGAGCGAACTCTCGATCCGGTGCTCAAGGGACGTAATGGAGAAGAACGTCTGGTCATGGACGTCAAGCGCCGCGGAATCGATTCCCACATGGATGCCGCGGTACAGGCCGGCGTCACCCTCACGCTCACCATCGATCAGCGGATGCAGTATGTTGCCGAGCGCGAATTGAAGGCGGGCGTGGAAGCCAAGCACGCGCGTAGCGGCACCGCTATCGTCATGAACCCGTATACGGGTGAGATCCTTGCGCTCGCGAATTATCCCACTTACGATCCCAACACGCCGCCGAAAAAGGGCGACGATCCGATCTCTCGTTTCGACCTCGGCGCATCGGTTCCTTTCGAACCCGGCTCCGTCTTCAAAGTGGTCACGTTGAGCGCCGCGCTCGAAACCACCAACCTGCGCCCCGAGACCCTCATTCCGACCGGCAACGGAATCCTGGTCCTGCCGGGGCGTGTGGTTCATGAATCGCACCACGGATACGGCACGATCACCATGCAGGAGGTTCTCGAGAAATCGAGCAACATCGGCGCCATCATGATCGGATCCCATGTCGGCCGGGAAAATATGTACGAATATGCTCACCGTCTTGGTTTCGGCCAGAAAACCGGTCTGCCCGTTCCCGCCGAATCGACCGGGAAACTGCGGCCCCTCAAAGCCTGGGGCACTACATCTCTGGCGTCGGTTTCGATGGGACAGGAAGTGAGCGTCACCTCCGTGCAACTGGCGAGGCTCGGCGCGGTGATCGCCAACGGTGGCATGCTGGTCAAGCCCAGGCTGATTCTGAAGCGGGGCGATAAAGTGGAACCTGCCGATCCGCCGGTTCGGGTTCTCAAGCCTGAAACCGCCATAACGATGCGTAGCATGATGGAAGGTGTCGTGTTGCGCGGCACGGCTCGCCTCCACGGCCGGCTCGATGGTTATACTTCCGCCGGCAAGACCGGAACCGCGCAGATCTTCGATTCCGTGACGCACCACTACACGCACAACTACAATGCCTCGTTTCTTGGTTTCGCGCCCGTCACGAACCCCGCGCTCATCGTGCTGGTAACTGTCCACGATACGTCCGGCGAGAGCGGCCAGGGAGCCGATGCCGCCGCGCCGGTCTTCCAGAAGATCATGACCGAGGCGCTGCGCATGCTGGATGTTCCGAAGGATATTCCGGAAGATCTGGAGATCGCCAAAAAGCCTGAGAAGAAACCCGCCGAAATGCATGATGACGTTTCCATCGCCGATCTCGGCGAGCCCAGCATCATGGAAGACGATCCGACCGTCCGGCAGCTCCTTGCGGACCAGATGAAGCCGCATGATGATCCCGATGAGATCCCTGCGGCGAATCCGGCCAGAACTCCCGTGACCGTGGCGCAAGTGGCGCCTCCGCCGAGCTTGATTCCGGCGGCTCCGGCGTCTGCACCACCAACTCCCGCACCCGCGGCGGCCCGAGCGATTGTTCCCGATTTCCGCGGTAAGTCGATGCGTTCGGTGGTTGAGGAGTCCGCCGCTCGCGGAATTAACGTCATGATCGAAGGCAGCGGGGTCGCGCGGGCTCAGTTGCCGTTGCCGGGCAGTCCTCTTCGACAGGGCGAACAGATCCGCATCGTTTTTACGCGCTGATATGAAGTCCGGTCTATGACGGTTTTTTTATGACAATGAGCGAGGCGCTGTCGGAAGTTCCGCTGCAATCGGAACTCGAGCCCTCGCTCGCCCAAACAACCATTCACGGGCTTGATTACGACTCCCGCCGGATTCAGCAAGGCTGGCTGTTCTTCGCGTTCCCCGGCGCGCGCGTCGATGGCCGCGAGTTCGCCGCACAAGCCGTCGCGAAAGGCGCGATTGCGGTGGTCAGCGAGTTGCCGGCGCCCGCGGACTTCGCTGCGCCGTGGATTCGGGTTGAGCACGGACGCCAGGCTCTTGCGCTCGCGTCGAAGGCCTTCTACGGAAAACTCGACGAGCAAATCCCCCTTGTGGGCATCACGGGAACCAACGGCAAAACCACCACGAGCTACCTGATCGATTCCATTTTCCGCACCGCGGGGAAAACAACGCTGCTGGCCGGAACGATCGAATACCATCTGGGTTCTAAAGTTCTGCCGGCGCCGAACACTACCCCGGAATCGCTCGATCTGCACCGCATGCTGGCGGATCTGAATTCCATCGCGCCACCGGGCCCGAACGCGAAGGCCGCAACGATGGAGGTCTCGTCGCACGCTCTTGCGCTGGGTCGCGTCTATGGATTGCAGTTTCACACCGCCGTCTTTACGAACCTGACGCAGGACCATCTGGATTTCCACGCCACGATGGATGATTACTTTGCAGCGAAGCAACTCCTGTTCACCGGTTCGGGCGGTCCCCCGCCGCGCTATGCGGTAATCAATCGGGATGACGAGTGGGGCAGAAAGCTGGGAGCGGGCCGATCGTCCTCCGAGCACCTTTGGTATGGCCTCGGCAGCGAGGCGATGGTGCGTCCTCGGCATATCCATTCCTCGTTCAACGGCCTCCGTTTCGAAGTAGTCTTCGACAAGGTACGGTTCGAAGTCCAGTCCCCTCTGATCGGCAAAATCAACGTTTACAATATTCTCGCGGCCTGCTGCGCGGGAATGACGTTTCAGTTTACGCCCGATGAGATTGTAAAAGGCGTTGCCGCATGCCGGGGTGTCCCGGGCCGCTTCGAACGCGTGGATGAAGGGCAGGCGTTTGCTGTCGTCGTCGATTATTCGCACACCGAAGACGCGCTGCGGAACGCGATCTCAGTTGCGCGCGGACTCAACGCGAAGCGTGTGATCACGCTCTTCGGCTGCGGCGGCGACCGCGACCGCGCGAAGAGGCCGCTCATGGGAAAGGTGGCGGGCGAACTAAGCGATCTGGTGATCCTCACAAGCGACAATCCGCGCTCGGAAGACCCTCTGCAGATCATGAATGACGCGCTGGTCGGACTGCGACGCACTGATACCCGAACCATCGTGGAACCCGACCGCGCGGCCGCTATTCGCAAAGCCATCGAAGAAGCGCATGCGGGCGACGTCGTGATTCTCGCAGGTAAGGGCCATGAAACCTACCAGATCTTTCGCGACCGAACGATTCATTTCGACGACCGCGAAGTAGCGCGCGAAGCCCTGCGCAGTTTTGGGTACGGGAAGGCGGCGCAATGACCTTCTCAATAGCCGCAATCGCCGAAATGGTATCGGGCCCGCCGGTCGCGGTCGACAAAACCGTATCGGGCTGGAGCATCGACAGCCGCACAATAAACCCCGGGGATTGCTTCTTCGCTCTGCGCGGTCCTTCAAACGACGGCCACGATTACATCGCGAATGTCCTCGAAAAGCGAGCCGCCGTAGCGATTGTCGAGCGCGAGGGCGACGCGACGATACCGCAGATCGTCGTTCCCGACACACTGGTCGCGCTTCAGGACCTGGCGCGCAAAGCAAGAAAACGCTGGGACGGCAGGGTCGTAGGGGTTACTGGAAGCGCCGGTAAAACGACCACCAAAGACGCCATTGCCGGCCTCCTGAGCGTCGGAATGCGGACCGGGCGCACCATTGGAAACTACAATAATCATTTCGGGGTGCCGCTTTCGATACTGCGGCTCCCGGACGACAGCCGCGCCGCGGTCATCGAAATGGGTATGAACCACGCCGGCGAGATTCGTGATCTCGCGCAGATAGCGAAGCCCGAAATCGGAGTCGTTACGAATGTCGGCTGGGCCCATGCCGAATATTTCCCCGACGGAATCGAAGGCGTAGCGCTCGCAAAGCGTGAACTGATTGAAGAGCTCCCGTCCGATGGCATCGCCGTCCTGAATGCCGATGACGAGCGTGTCCGCGCATTCCACGAAATTCACCCGGGCCGCTCCATCCTGTTCGGCTTTTCCCAGGAAGCCGAGGTGCGCGCCGAGGACGTTCACCTCTGCCCGAACGGCGCGAAGTTCCATTGTCTCGGCGTCGAATTCACGTCGCCTCTGGCCGGCCGCCACGGCGTCAGCAACGTCCTGGCGGCGATCGCCACAGCCCGCGCTCTCGATCTTGCCCCCGAAACACTCGTCGACGCAGTGCGCACGCTCGCCATCGGAAAAATGCGTGGCGAGCGCGTCGATCGTAACGGAGTCACGATCATCAACGACAGCTACAATGCAAATCCCGAAGCCATGCGCTCTATGCTGGAACTGCTCTCGGGAACGCCCGCGCGGCGCCGAATCGCCGTCCTGGGCGAAATGCTCGAGCTTGGCCCCGAGGCGAGCGCTCTGCACCACGGCATCGGAAAATTTGCCGCGGAGCAGGGAATCGACGTGCTTCTGGGCGTACGCGGCGCTGCTCGCCTGATGGTCGAATCGGCCATCGAAGCGGGGATGTCGGACAGCGCCGCGCTTTTTTTCGAATCTCCCGACGAGGCGGGAGCCTTCCTGTGCGGTTTTGCGCATCCCGGCGACGCGGTGCTGTTTAAAGGATCGCGTGGCGTGCAAGTGGAAAAAGCGCTCTCCCGCGCGTTTGAGGAAGGGAAGCCCTGACCGATGCTTTACTGGCTTCTCTATCAGCTGCTCTTTCCGGCTATCGGGCCGTTCCGCGTCTTTCGTTACGTAACTACGCGAACTTTGTTCGCCAGCCTCACTTCGCTTTTTCTGTGCATTCTTCTCGGCCCATGGCTCATCGGCAAGCTGCGCGAATTTCATGTTGGCCAGAATATTCGTGAAGACGGCCCGAAATCTCACATGAAGAAGGCGGGAACGCCTACGATGGGCGGCGTTCTCATCATCATCAGCATTCTGGTCCCGACCCTGCTCTGGGCGGATCTGCGGCACGTTTACGTCTGGATAGCGATGTTCGCGCTCGTCGCCTTCGGCGTAATCGGCTTTATCGACGATTACGCGAAGGTGCTGAATAAGCGGAACCTCGGACTAACTCCGCGGCAGAAGCTTGCTTTGCAAATGGCGGTGGCGGCCG
>Ga0206845_1213_pt1 | contig 12066 bp, 7 predicted proteins | sample Alteio_BWOrgCont_19_FD_152887 | JGI IMG/M metagenome (GOLD analysis project Ga0206845, IMG submission 152887) | Enriched cells from forest soil in Barre Woods Harvard Forest LTER site, Petersham, Massachusetts, United States -... | ecosystem: Environmental > Terrestrial > Soil > Temperate forest > O...
GACCAAATAGGCCTGACAGAGTTTGCTGCCATGGCACATATATTGCTGATTAAAAAGATTTGATCAGGAGTTCACGGTGAACTTTGCGCAATTGTTTTTTTTGGCTCTCGCTTTTTTGACTTGTACCGCCGACGCGGACTTGGCTCATAAAAAAGGTCCTTCGCCCCAACAACCCAGTCAACCGGCGGGATTTGAATTTGACTATATCTTCGGTCGGCCGATCCATCCAGGCGAGGAAACCTATTCCGTCTATCGAAAAAAACATGCCGAGGAAGCGGCCCAAAAAATGGGTCTGCCGGAGGCGGCGGTGGCCGACGGGATGGACACCTGGCATTGGTGGGTGGGTGTTGACAACCCCGGCTTTTGGCAAGACCTCAGCAAACTCAGCGCCGGCAAAGACAACTACACAGATTTTAAAGTTGATTTTCTTCATCTGTTGCTGACACTGCCTCGGTCGGAGCGATTCACCAAGTTGGGATTGATCAACGACCCGGATTGCGTCGCTGCCGATCAACCGGATCAATTCGGTCTGACCTTAGACCGCATGAAAGATGGAACCTTAGTGTGGGATCCGGGAAAGTTCGGCTACTCCAGCGGCGTGATCGGTTTGCAACTTTTTAAAAATGAAAAATTCGATCCGCAAAAATGGGATATTAAAAAATACCTCGATGATCCCACCTCGGTACAGCCCCCCTACAAAATCGGCATGGCCTGCATTTTTTGTCATATCGGTTTGAATCCTCTGCATCCGCCGGCAAATCCCAACGAGCCGGAATGGAAAAATCTCACGTCTGCCATCGGCGATCAATATATGCGTGAAGGTATGGTCTTCGGCTTGAACTTGCCGGAAACTTCTCTGATCTACCAATATCTGAATACCCAGGAGCCTGGGACCAGCGAAACATCGCGCTTTCCAATGGATTTCATTAACAACCCGACGAATATCAGCAGCATCTTTCGCTTGAAAGATCGTTTAAAAGAAGCACATGTCGAAAAAATCACGCCGGCACAAGCGGAATTGATTCGAGCCATGTACAAGCATGTGGGTCTGAAACCAGATGATTTTACCGGCGCACTGGGCGGAACGGAAAGCGAGCCCACGATTAAAGTTCCCCATGTTTTAACTGATGGCGCTGACTCGATGGGCGTCGTAATGGCCTCGGTCCGTGTTTATGTCAATGAAGGAATGATGCACGACCAATGGTATCCTTCGTGGCCGATTAATCCTTGGGGGATCTTCAAAAGTTTTCGCCGCGATTTTGGGCCGAAGGAGTTTGATATCCCCACCGCGCGAAAAGATCCCAACAGCCCGTGGATGCAAACCGAGCCGCTGATGCCGAACATGGCGACCTTTTTGATGTCCTATGACTCTTTTCCCCTCAGCGAAGCGGAAGGTGGAAAAAAATATCTGAGCGAGGACGAAACTCTTTTGCGCGAAGGGAAAATCGCTTTCGCCGACCATTGCGCCAGCTGCCACAGCAGCAAAAAGCCGAATCCCATGCCGAAAGATTTGGATGCCCAGAAAAAAGCTTGGCGCGAGTTGGTTTTGTCCAAGGATTTTTTGGTGCACAATTATCTTTCCGATGACGAACGGCACTCTGTTTTGGAAATCGGCACCAACGCTCAACGCGCCATGGGTACCAACGCCATGGCCGGTTGGACCTGGGGGCAGATGTCCAGCCAAACTTACAAAGATATGCGCAAACCCATCGTTGAGCTGGTGGATTTAGATGCGAAGGGAACGCCAAGACCTCTCTACAATCCTCTGACCGGCAAATATGATTTGCATTGGAAAGGACACCTTGCTTTTTATCGCACGCCCACGCTGGTGGCCATTTGGGCGACTGCGCCCTTTTTCCACAACAACTCTTTGGGAATTTATAACGGCGACCCCTCGGTGAAGGGTCGCATCGAAGCTTATGAAGATGCGGCAGAAAAATTACTGTGGCCGGAAAAACGCCTTGGTCCAAAATCCATCAAAGTGACGTCCAGCGAGACCAGTTTACCAGAAATGCTCCCTGGCTTGAAAAAGTATCTCAAGGGGCTTGATAAAATGGATTTGAAATTGGTGTCGTTCCCCAAGGGTACGCCGGTGAATTTGATCATGAATGTCAATCCGAAGCACGCGCCGAAGTTGGTTGAGGCCTATATGAAAGGAGTCCTGCAGGGAGAAGATCCCACTCACTTTCAAAACCTCATCGATCGCCGCCGCGAAGAGGGCATGCTCGCCGTCAGGCAAAAACTTTTAGAACTTAACACCTGTCCCGATTTTATCGAAGATAAGGGACACATTTTTGGCGAGAATCTTTCTGACCACGAGAAAAAAGCTTTAATCGAATACATGAAGTATTTTTAACGGACGGAGAATTTCATGAAGTTTTCGCTGATAAGCTTGTTGATGATAGGTTTGATGGGAGCTTCGGCCTCTGCAAAAAATTATGAGGTACAGATGAAGTCGATCAGTTACGCACCCAAAAATCTACAGATTCAACCGGGAGACACCGTGGAGTGGGTCAACGCCTCCTACACGGATCATTCTGCCTCCGAGAGCGACAAAACCTTCGATACCGGTTTAGTCGCGCCGGGGAAATCCTCGAAAAAGATCCGCTTTGATCAGCCGGGTACTTTTAGGTACCATTGCTCGATCCATGGTTTGAGCATGAGCGGTGAAATCGATGTAACCCCGAAAAGAAAACCATGACCAAAAAAAAGATTTCCCATGATTTCGATCCGCTTTATGATTCATTGCGCAGTCATTTGGCGGTCAGCAGGCGGGACTATGCGTGGCGGATAGGACAGCTGAAAGCTTTGCTTCGCATGATTCAAGAAAATAACCAGGCGCTTTCTCAAGCCATGTGGGCCGACCTGCACAAACCAGCCTTTGAGTGTGCGGTCACCGAGCAGGGACTTGTCATCGCCGAAATCGAACATGCCTTGAAATATTTAGCCCAATGGATGAGGCCGCGATCGGTGGCGACACCACTTTACAATCAACCCGGTCACTGCGAAGTTCACCACGATCCCTTTGGCCTTGTCTTGATTATCGGTGCCTGGAATTACCCGGTGCAATTGCTGCTGGCGCCATTAGTCGGAGCTTTGGCTGGTGGCAATGCGGTCATCTTGAAGCCCTCGGAACTGGCCGTACAAACAGCCGAGGTGTTGGCAAAGTTAGTGCCAGAGTATTTGGATAAAAACCTGATTGCAGTGGTGCAAGGCGGAGCCGAAGAAACCAGTCAGCTTTTGGATAAAAATTTTGACTTTATCTTTTTCACCGGCAGCAGTCCGGTGGGAAAAATCGTCATGGGGAAAGCAGCACAAAATTTAACTCCCGTGGTGCTTGAGCTCGGCGGCAAGTCCCCGGCCATTGTTCTGGCGGATGCGGATATTGCGGTGACAGCCAGGCGAATTGCCTGGGGCAAATTTATGAATGCGGGACAAACCTGCGTTGCTCCGGACTCTATTTTGGCGGTGCCCGCGGTGAAAGAGCGCTTGGTCCTGGAAATAAAAAAAAATATCCGCCAATTCTATGGCGAGGACCCTCGTTACAGCCCTGACTATTGCCGGATCTTAAATACCAAAAACTTTGACCGATTGATGGCTTTTTTAAAAGATGCCAAAGTTTTGCATGGCGGGGCGAACAATCGCGAGGAGCTGTTCATCGAACCTACACTCTTGGAATCAAAATTCGACGATGAGATTATGCAATATGAAATTTTTGGACCTTTGTTGCCGATTTTGGAAATATCGGATGTCGAGCAAGCCGTCCAGTGGGTCAATTCTCATCCTAAACCGCTGGCTCTATATCTTTTTACCGAGCATTCACCCACGCAAAGTTATGTTTTGGAACGAACCTCATCCGGAGGTGCCTGTATCAACGACGTGGTGATGCAGATGCCGGTGCCGCAACTTCCCTTCGGCGGCGTCGGCGCCAGCGGCATGGGTCACTATCATGGTCACTATAGCTTTGAGACCTTCACTCACGCCAAGGGCGTGCTGAGAAAAGGCACCTGGCTGGACCTGCCTTTGCGTTACGCGCCTTACTCGCTCCGCAAAAGCAAATGGTTGCGCTGGCTTTTCTAGTGCACTGGCGGCGGCTGATCCGTAATACCGCCTTCATCATAGATCTCATCGCCGGCGAAGAATTCCAGGATTTTCTCTTTCTGTTTCCAGCCGTCTTTGTAGCCCAGTTCCAAGAGTTTGCTGGCATAAATGCGGTCGAAGGCAAGGTAGCCTAAGAAGTCCCAACCTTTTTTGCTGTTGATCCCCACCCCTTTCAGCAGATGGCGGAGAGTGAAGGGAAAACGATTGAACTGGTCTTGATCGATTTCGGCTAGGTCTTGCGAGGGCCGAATAAAAAGGAACGGAAGTTTGCGCAGATGATTTTTCCTGGATTTCAGCTGCTCAGGATTAAAAATGGAGACAACATTGTTGGTTTCATCCATGCGGGCCACGTCGGACACAATGCTGTTCAGGAACAAAGCATTGAGCAAAGTACCGATGATATCGCCCATCATGATTTGCTCTTCGCGGTGACAGCTTTCCGAAGGCTCATCTTCCAAGGGGTGTTCCAAGCCGATGATCAGAATGCGTTCGGCTCCCAAGTGAATGGCCGGGCTCAGTGGCGAGCGAAGGGCGATACCGCCATCGCCGTAAACGCTTTTTTCCACCCGTACAGGAGGAAAAAAAATGGGGATCGCGGACGAAGCCATAATGTGATCGATTTTCATGGAACAGCGTCGGCCAATCCCGGAATTGAGATCCCATTCCTTGATGTCCCGATCGCCATCAAAAAAGGTCACGCTTTTGCCGGTGTGATAGTCCGTCGCGGAAAGAGCGACGCCATGAAGAAGACCATGGTGCAGATTACTTTTGACCCGCTCCATATCGATTTTCGCACGTAACAATTTTTTTAACGGCGACGTGTCCAGCAGGTGGGTTGAAATTTCTCGGTCCAGAATATGGCCCATGGTCAGATTAATCGCCCAGGCCGAGCCGATCTTAGCTAGGGTTACAGCGTCGGTTTTAAAAATTTTATCAATTTGCAAATCCTGCCAGGTGTCCCAGATCAACTTGGTCGCCTCGTCAAAATCATCGGCCCCTGCCGCCAAGGCCACGCCGTTGATGGAACCCGCCGAGACTCCGGAGATAATTCCAAAGGGACATTCTTTTGCTTTGCAAATTTCATAAATGGCTCGCAACACACCGGCTTGGTAAGCGCCCCGCGCTCCGCCTCCAGCAAGAGTGACGGCTATTTTATTTTTTTTCCCCTTCATGTGTGCCACTCCGGCTTAGTAATCAGGCGCGAACCACGTTTGGAAAAAGCGTAACTCCACACCCACAAAAGCATGACCTCAATGCGATTCTTAAAGCCAACCAAATAAAACACATGCACGAACAGCCATGCCACCCAGGCAACATAGCCCGAGATTTTTAATTTACCGATCACAGCGATAGCGTGATTTTTTCCGATCGTCGCCATCTGACCCTTGTCAAAATATTGAAAAGGAAGCATGGGTTCACCCAGAATCGAACGCAGTATGTTTTCAGCTGCGTGCCGGCCCGATTGAATGGCGACTGCGGAAACGCCTGGCAAAATTTTCCCCGGTTCTTTCTCAAAGGCGGCCAGGTCACCGACAACGAAAACTTCCGGATAATAAGGCAAGGTCGAATCCTTCTGCACGCGAATGCGCCCGTTTTTGTCCATATCCACCGGCGGCTCCATTTTCAGTCGCGCGGCTTCCACGCCGGCCGCCCAGAATACACACTGGCAAGGAATAAACTCATCACCGACTTGCACGCCTTCGGCATCGATCCTTTTCACCATGGCGCCGGTGCGAACTTCGACGCCGAGTTTTTTGAGATCCTGTTCAGCCCGCTGGGCAAGGTCCTCAGGAAAGCTGGGCAGCAAGCGCTTTCCTCCCTCGACCAACAGAACGCGGGCATGGGATGGATCAATATGACGAAAATCTTTGAGTAAGACCGTCCGACTGATATCGGCGATGGCTCCCGCCAACTCGCAGCCCGTAGGACCACCGCCGGCAACTAAAAAGGTCATTAAAATTTGCTGTTTTTTAACGTTTGTTTCGTCCTCGGCGGTCTCAAAAGCCGTCAGAATGCGGCGACGGATTTCGGTGGCTTGTTCCAGTGTTTTCAGCCCTGGGGCATAAGGCTCCCACTCGTCGTGACCAAAATAGCTGTGCTGAGCTCCGCAGGCTAGAATCAGATAATCATAGGGAATATCGTAACTGGCGCAGGTCACAATTTTTTTTTCCAGGTCAATTTTTTGAACGCTGGCCAAGTGAACGTCAATATTTTCACTCTTGGTGAACTGGGCACGGATCGGCACGGCGATATCGGCAGGATTTAAACCTGCCGTGGCAACCTGATAGAGAAGCGGCTGAAAGAGATGATAGTTGTGTTGATCAATCACATCCACTTTGACATCAGGAAGGTCGGCGAAGACCTTAGCGGCATTCAAACCAGCAAAGCCGGCTCCGGCGATCACAACTCTTTTTCTGGGTTTTACGTCCGCCATCGTTTGCATGGGGCAAAGTATGCCCAGGCCCTCCAGTGCTGGCAAGAATGTGACCTGCGTGTTTTTCTTGATACGGCCCAATCAATGTCGATGCACAAAAACTTTTGACATCTTTACGCGTTGGCCCATTGTTTCTATGGACTGTAGAAACGGACGATACGGCTGTTTGACGAATCCGAAATATACAGCGTTCCGTTGAGATCGGAAATCATACCTTGTGGCGAACTCAACGCGCCATAGGCGTTCCCTAAAACGAAAGTTCCACCTGTACACCATTGGGTATTCGCCTGACCGGCCACACAGTTCCCTGTTGAGGTGGAAGTCATACCAATGCAGCCGATGAAAGCGCCGCTACCGATATTGAATTTGCAGATACGGTCATTGCCTCGATCGGCCACGAATAAGTTACCAAGGCCATCTTGCGTGATTCCAAAGGGTGTACTGAAGGCGCCATCGTTGGGGCTTGTGATGAAATTTCCACCGCTGCACCAAGAACCCGTAAAACCATTAATGGCAGGACAAGACCCGGATGAGGAACTGATAAAGCCGATGGCACCGGTAAAAACCCCCGTCGAGGCGATAAAGCGCTGAACGCGGTTGAGTGAGTCAGTCACATACAAGTTGCCGTTGCCATCCAATGATACACCCGTGGGCTGGTTGAAACCACCGTCCACACTGGAAGTGGCAAATGTACTTCCCGTGCACCAGCCACTGTTGACGCCAGCGATGCAAGATCCCGAGGCCGAGCTCGCGTAACCGATGGCGCCGACAACGACGCCGGTGCTCGACGCAATTTTAACAATTCTCGAGTTCCCATTGTCCGCGACATAGAGAAAGCCACTGGCATCAATTGCCACTCCCAATGGACTGTGAAATGCGCCGTTGACTGAGGAAGTGCCAATCGACGAATTCCCGCTCCCATTGCACCATCCGGGTGTGCCGTTGCTGTTCGTGGAGTTGTTGGCAGCCGCCGTACAGGAGCCAGAAGGACTCGAAGTTAAAAATCCAATCATGCCTTGATAGACTCCCGAAGCATTGAACTTCATGATACGGTTATTCCCGCTGTCGGCCACATAGAGCGTGCTGCTGGGATCGAGGACCATCCCTCGTGGATGATAAAATCCTCCTTCTGCACTGCTTGGACCAAATGTCCCACCGGTGCACCAGCCGTTGGTGATCGTCGTGCTACTCGAGCATGTTCCCGTGGAGGTTGTTCCCGGCAAATAGCCGATGGCTCCAACCCAGCTTCCCGTCGTCGCACTTATTTTTATCACCCGGCTGGGATCGTCAGAGACATAGAGATTCCCCGAGTTATCAAGAGCGGTAAAGTACGGCTGGGTGAATTCTCCGTCGACGCTACCACTCTGGAACCCGGAGTTGCCGCTGTACCAATTGGAGAGCGCGACGTCGTAACCTCCCAGGCTTCCTTGGAAGGCAAAACTTGAGTTAAATTTTTCCAGCCGGCTGTTGTTCTGATCGACAATGTAATAGTTACCGCTCGCATCCGTCGTTGATTGCATCGGACCATTGAATTGTCCTGCGCCATTGCCGCCGCCACCGAATTGTTGAAAATAGGCTCCTAAGGGATTGAGGGACTGAATGCGATTATTGCCATTGTCGCTGACGTAGATGTGAGAGGTTGCCGAGTTGAAATAAACCCAAGTCGGATTTGAAAATGCGCCATTGCCGGTGCCGGCAGAAAATTGCGTCGTTGAGCCGGATACACACCAAGTGCTGGGGTTATTCCCCGCTGTGCAGCCGGTCCCGGTGGTCGACACCAGGCCGCTGGCGCCAGTGACCGCACCGCTTGAGGTGTAGGCTTGCACGCGGTTATTTCCATAATCTGCCACATAAATATTACCGCTGGTGTCCAGCGTAATTCCGTGGGGACTGTGCAGACCTCCAATATTAGAGTTGGATGAAAAGCCCGCTGCCGTGCTTGTACACCATCCTGTGGTCGGAATCCCAGGCGTCGTGCAACCGGCTCCGCCGGCTGTACTCACCCATCCCAACGAACCTTGAAATGCACCTGTTGTGCTGAATTTTTCAATGCGATGATTCCCCGTATCGGCGACATATAAATTTCCCGATGAATCCAAGGCCACTCCGATGGGCCCTGAAAAACCACCGTTGCCGGTGGTGGCAGCGAAAGTGGATCCCGTGCACCAGCCCGTCGATAACCCGGCCGTGCAAGTACCGCTTGCAGAACTGCTATAACCGATGGCTCCTTGAGCAACTCCGGCCGAATTGAACATCTGAATGCGATTATTCCCCGTATCGGCGACATATAAATTTCCCGAGCTGTCCACGGCGATTCCACCGGGACTATTGAAGCCACCCAAAAGAGATGAGGACGTAAAGTAGCTCATCTGTAAGTTCCCAACCGTGCACCAGCCGTTGGTGATGCCAGTGGCGCAACTTCCCTGCGACTGAGTGACATTGCCGATGGATCCTATATAAGCACCGGTGGCCGAAAATTTAGAAACTCGGTAATTCCCGGAATCGACGACATAAATATTTCCCGCATTATCAATAGCGACGCCGGTAGGAGTTGAGAATGTTCCATCGGAGGATCCTGCGACCGGTACGACGACGCTCTGAAATCCGCCTCCTCCTTGCTCGATAGCACCCAGGTAAAAGACGCTGCCAAAGCTACTCGTCCGCAACGTTGTCAAAAGCCCGCTGACATTGAGGCTGGCATTATTGCAACCGACTAAGGTCAGAAAAATTCCAACCGTCGTCAGCCGCCCGACTCGAGCGAGCCATTTTGACACGAAAAACCCTGCTTTTGTCATAATCTCTTTTCGGTTCCCGAAAGTGCCGACTTTAAACTTTCGTCCTGATTTTCGCCAAAAAATTGGACTTAAAACGAGCGGTATTGACCGCTAGACTGGACCCGCTTGGACTGTTTCAAAAACCGACAAAAGCTTCATCGAAAATCTAAAAAAAGCCTATAAATGTCTCAAATTAAGCCGATAAGTTCTAATCGAACTATTGAGTTTTATTTGGCAATGAGAATGTTGCGTCTTTTCATTTCAGCGGCGATTGTGGGGTTTACAATCAACCTCTGGGCAGATCCTTACCGCCGCCAAGTCACTTTGGAGTGGGAACCCAATCCCAATGCGAACGCCTATGAAATTCAAATTATTGATAAGCTTAAACCCAACAAACCGATCTCTCATTTTGTGCGCGGGTCTTCTTGGCAAGGCAAACTCGGGCTTGGAAATTACGTGATGAAAATCCGTTCCCTGGATCAGCGTAAAGTTCCTGGCGAGTGGTCGCAAGTGAATGAATTCACCGTGACCTTAGAAAAGGTCCAAATCATTTCACCAAAAATGCAGGAAAAAATTAAATCCCGTTCGGCCGAAAAAGCAGAGGTCACTTTGACATGGGCACAGGTGAGTGGCGCGATTCATTACCAACTGCGCATCACAAAACCAGATGGCAGCGAGGTCCTTAATGAAACAACTTCGGACACCCTCTACAAAGCGGAGTTGGCGGTCGCAACTGCCTATCATTGGGAGGTGCAGGCAGCCAGCGATTCCGAAATAAAAAGCGAGGAGGCCACTGGATCCGATTTTATTTTACTGGGGAACAAACTTGAAAACCCGGAAATCAAACATCCAGAAAATAAATACGCACATTCTGTACAATGGCGAGCACCTGAAAATGCACAAGCCTATGATTATGCTCTCTCAAAATGGGACCCGAAAGAAAAAAAATGGAAGATCTTGGATCGTCATTTCGGTGCCCCCGAAATCGAAGCGATTCTACCAGCCGAGTGGCATGGAGGAAAATACAAAATTGCCGTGCGTGCGACAGCCGAAAATCGCGAGCCTTCCAGCGTCAGCGTGGTAAGCTTTGAACTTGCCGACGGAGAACGAACCCCTGCTGCCGAACAGCAGGCGGCCGTGCGTTCCTCGGTCGATCACAGCAACGGCTGGTTCGGATTTGCCAGTTATTTGGTTACTGACCTCGATTATTCCGGAGTCAATTCCGATCGCAGTCCGACTGGCACACCCCTGAACGCCAACGTCCAAGGTGCACTGGGAGGTACGGGTCGAATCGGACTTGGCTTTCTTGCACCCGAAAATAATTGGGGATTTTTGGGAATCGTGGATGACAGCGGTATGGTGATCAATTCCACCGTCGTTAACTATTACTCCATTGAGGGCAACGCTATTTATCGAGCCAATGTGAGCCAATTTGCCGAGATCCGCCAATTGATGGGATGGTATTTTAAGCATTATCCGGATTTGGTACCCTCCGCTTCTAGTTATGACAATGATTTTGTTGCGGCAATGGGACCACACTATGGAATCGAATATTGGCAGGGACTGACCCGAAAATTTGGATTGCAAGGCAACGCACACCTGTACTACGACGCCATTCAACTATCGACACCCAATGGACAGTCCCTCCAACCATCGCTGAGTTATCAATTGGGATTTCTGGTCAGCTATCGATATTCAGAGCAAACCACGGGCTTGGTTGGCTATGCTTACCGTACCGACACGGCAAACTACTTTTCCAACACCGGCAGCCTCAACACGAGTGCAATCACAGGAAATTATCTTAACTTTATTTTGGAGTGGGACCTATGAAATCGATTCTTGGCAAAATTCCTGAGTTCTTTCTGCCGGCAGCTTTGACCGACTGGGAGGTCCGCGCCGCCTGTGGGCTCATGGTTCGTCTTGGGCTGACCAATACCGTCGTTGCAACGATCATCTGTTGCCTGTTTATCTGGTTAGGAGTCATCACCGGTTCTGTTCTTGGTTTGGCGATGGTTTTGACGATTCTACTGAGCTTCGTTTTGCTGAAAATGAATTTTCCTGCAGCCTTCCGACTGCTCTATTTCACATCGACGATTATTTTGGTCGTCACCATTTCATTGGTGACGGGACCTCACTCATTTTTCCGGCAACGCCGCTACCGCATCGGCAGAATTGATCAACATATTGATCAAGACCTGGGCGATTTGGGTCGGCCGGCACTCGAACTCAAAATCCTCTCCGACTTTACGAATTTCCACCTGATTGTTCTGCAGATTTTCGCCGCACAAATTCAGAGTTTCATCCAAGACATCGGACATTTTCGAGGTTTGAAACGGGTCACTGTCGGCATTTCGCGAAAAGGTACGCAGAGCGCCGACGATTTTGGCTATACGCTCGACGGTGCCGAGAACTTTTTTTCCTTTGGCGATGACTTTCGGGTCGTTGCCGTTGCCGGCTTCCATCTCCCGTAGCATCTGTGAGGTATTACCTTGAATCATTGCCAGGGGATTGTTGATCTCATGGGCCACGCCTGCGGCCATTTCACCAAGAGTCGACATTTTTGCTTGCTGAAGCATGGTCACCGACTGATTTTCCAAGCGGCCTTTATACAAAAGCATTTCCGCATGAAAACGCCGGGACGCGATGATACGAATAATCAAAGTGTAGAACACATTGAACATACCTAAGAGATCGATGGCAGACTGGCGATCAGGTGGCACGTCGATCGGTAAAACCGGCACTAAAGTTAAAACCACA